>JACCDS011672938.1_pt1 | contig 14628 bp, 11 predicted proteins | sample 7446441 | NCBI WGS metagenome assembly JACCDS01 (sample SAMN15323445, study PRJNA562643) | freshwater metagenome | isolation source: river surface water | place: USA:Blue River Watershed | collected 2017-08-17 | reverse complement strand
CGGACTTGCTGCGCGCCCACAGCGCGCTGGCCTGGTTGATGGTCTCGAATTCGTCTTTCAAGACCATCGCCTTCTGGTCTTCGTCCCACTCTTCCTTGCGCATCCGGATCGGCAGCGAGATGTGGTCGGAATACTTGCGGATGATCGAGCGCAGCTGCCAGGCGGACAGGAATTCATCCTCGCCTTCGCGCAGGTGTAGCGTGATCGCCGTACCGCGCTGCGGCTTGTCGATCGTCTCGACGCTGAAATCCCCTTCGCCCGCCGATTCCCAGCGTACGCCCTGGTCGGCCGGCAGGCCGGCGCGGCGCGATTCGACGGTGATCTTGTCGGCGACGATGAAGCCGGAATAAAAGCCGACGCCAAACTGGCCGATCAGGGCGGCGTCCTTCTGCTGGTCGCCGGACAGCTTTGAGAAGAATTCGCGGGTGCCGGATTTCGCGATCGTGCCAAGATGATCGATCGCTTCCTGCTGCGACAGGCCAATGCCGTTGTCGGCGATGCGGATAGTGCGCGCGTCCTTGTCGAATTCGACCGTGATCGCAAGCTCGCTGTCGCCATCGAACAGCCCGGCATTATTGATTGCCTCGAAGCGCAGCTTGTCGGCCGCGTCGGACGCGTTCGAGATCAGTTCGCGCAGGAAGATTTCCTTGTTCGAATACAGCGAGTGGATCATCAGCTGCAGCAGCTGCTTGACTTCAGCCTGGAAGCCCAGGGTTTGTTTCTCTGCGACGGTCATGGTGCCCTCGAAAAAAGTAGTTGCCTGAAAAATCACGGAGTTGGCGGTGATGTGGGGGCGTGCCGACGGCTTTCAAGGGGGTGTCGCGGTAAAATCCCGGACGTGTTGTCGAACCTAATGTGCGGAGTTTTTATGTCAATCCAACAGAAACTGCAGTCGCTGAATATCATCTTGCCGGCGGTTGCTACCCCGGCCGCCGCGTATGTAATGTATGTACGAAGTGGCAATACGCTGTACGTATCCGGCCACATCGCGAAAAAGGACGGCAAGCCCTGGGTCGGCCAGCTCGGCCGTGACATGACGACCGAGCAGGGGAGCGCAGCCGCGCGCGCGGTGGCGATCGACCTGATGGCGACGTTGAATGCGGCCTGCGACGGCGACCTCGGCCGCGTCAAGCGCATCGTGAAGCTGGTCAGCCTGGTGAATTCGGCGCCGGACTTCACCGAGCATCATCTGGTGACGAACGGCTGCTCGGCGCTTTTAGGCGAGGTCTTTGGCGACGCCGGCAAGCATGCGCGTTCGGCATTCGGCGTCGCGCAGCTACCGCTGGGCAGCTGCGTCGAGATCGAGATGATTGCCGAAATCGCCTGACGCTTGTGTGACCGCGACAGGTCGCGATGGTGTGGACTACCGGGTTTCGCCGAGGCGTGGCATCGCGCGGCCTGAATGGCGCCCCGTGCGCTTTAGCGAGGGCGACACCACGGGTTGTCATGCCTTAATGCTTTTTTAGTCATTTTTTTGCACCCATCTCCAGCCAGGAATTTTTCTCGCAGGGCAGGGGAGCATGGATTTGAACCACGCCGGCCGGCTTGGACACCGGACGGTCCCCGCTGGACACTCCCCTGTATCGCCATCGTGCACGCAGTGGCGCGGCAGCCGCTTGCGCCGGCACAGGCGGCGAGCGTGCCCGCTTGGTTCCCCGCAATGGGCATCGACATCAGGGCAGCCACAATGACTCAACGCTTGATCAGGGAGAGACATGGCGCATCTGCCCGACGCCCCGCTGCCGCATTCGCTGGTGGCCTTGCCGGGGTCCCTTGACATCACGCCGGCGGGCGGGGCTGCGGGTATTGTCAGCGAGATTCATGAGTTCGCCGTACCAGCGTTTGTCGAAGCCGCGCTCGACCGGCTGTACGGCAGTCTGTATGCATCGCTGCGTCACCTGCGGCTGTGTGCCGCAGCGCCGCAGCTGCCGCACACCTGGGTAGGCTACCGGCGGGGCGAGATCATCGGCGTGCTGCTGTTTCGCATCCGTGGCGTGCAGGCGGTGGTGCTGACCGAGATGCTGGCACTTGCACCTGACGTGGCCGAGGAGTTCTGTCGCGCGCTGTTTTCGCGTTTTGCGTACACGCAGTCGGTCTGCTTCAATGCGGTCGCGCTGCCGGCCCCGCTGCCGCGCCGCCTGCCGGCACAGACCGCTGCTTTTTCCGAGAACTATGTGATCACGCTGCCGGCCAGCGTCGATGACTATGTCGCGGCGCTCGGCAAATCCACCCGCAAGACCCTGCGCGGTTATGGCAACCGGCTGCGGCGCGAGCTGCCGGGCTTGCAGTGGCAAGTCAGGCGTGCCGCCGAACTGCGCGGTGATGACCTGCGCCGGCTAGTCCGGCAGTTGCAGGTGTTCAAGCGTGACAGTATGGCGGCACGTGGCAAACGCGCCGAGCTGTCACGGCGGGATACCGTCCGGCTGCTGGCACAGGTGGCAGCAGCCGGGATCGTCGGTACAGCGACCATCGAGGGTCGCGTTTGTGCAGGATCGCTGGCCTGCCGCATCGGCGATAACTATGTGATGCTGCTGGCCGCGGCTGATCCGGCACTGGCGTCCTATCGGCTCGGTATGCTGTGCTGCTTCTGGTCGGTCTGCGATTGCCTGCGCGACGGCGCGCGCGAGTGTCACCTGCTGTGGGGGCGCTACCAATACAAACAGCAGCTGCTCGGTGTGCCGCAAGCGCTGTACCGGGTGATGGTGTACCGATCGCTGCTGCGGATGGCGCTGTCGCCATCGACCGCGACCGCGATGGTGTGGCTGCGCCTGCGCACCCGTGTGCGTGACTGGCTGCTCGCCGAGTCGCCACACGACCGGCTTCGATGGCCAGGCCCGGTACGTGCCGTCTTGCAGGTGCTGCGGCACAGCCGCGACGCATGGCGCCGGCACCGCTGAACAGCGCTGAAACGATTTGTAAAAAAAATTTATTGGGAGAAACTGTCCCTGTCTACTAAGAAGCCTTTGTTTACGCGAAATACGCGGAAGAAAACGCTGCTTGCTCTAAATCAACTGCGGTATCCTTCCTGTAATCATTCGCTCAACGCTGAAGAGGCCCGGTTGGCAGATCATGACTGCAGCCCGACTACCTATTGACAATCAACGCCGCCGTACCCTCCGATGTGCAGGAGGCCTGCTGGCCGGCGCTGCGCTGCCGGTCGCGTCAGCGGCCGACCAGGCGCCGCTGCTGATCGGCATCGATGCCGAGTTCGGGCTGCTACGCAGCACATCGGCGCAGGCGATACAGCTGGGTGCGCAAGTGGCGGTTAATGAGGTCAATGCGGCCGGAGGCTTGCTGGGAGGACGGCCGCTACAACTGGTGATGCGCGACAACCATTCGGTGCCCGCGCGCGGTGTCGAAAACCTCAAGCAACTCGCGGCCATGCCCGGACTGGTGGGTGTGTTCGGCGGCCGCTTCAGCCCGGTCATTCTCGAACAGTTGCCGCTGATCGCCGAGCATCGCGTTCCCTTCATTGCGTTATGGTCTTCTGCCGACAAGATCGTCAGGAACGAGATGAAGCCGAACTATGTATTCCGTGTGTCGCTGCGCGACAGTATCGCGATGCCCTTCCTGCTCGACCACGCAAAAAAGCGCGGACTGGCCCGAGTGGGCCTGTTGCTCAGTAATACTGCCTGGGGGCGAAGCAATCTGGACGCCGCCGAGCGCCATCTGCGTGGTACGCGCGGGCTGTCGATTGTTGGCAGTAGCTGGGTCAACTGGGCCGATACCAGCCTGATCAGCAAGTACCATGGCATCATCGCGGCGGGCGCGCAGGCGATCGTGGTGGTTGCCAACGACGAAGCCGCCGTGCTGGTGCGCGAAATGGCGGCGCTGCCGCCCGCGCAGAAGGTGCCGCTGATCCTGCACTGGGGGGCGACCGGTGGCGAATTTTTCGAGCAGGTCGGCGCTGCTTTGCGCGAGGTCGATGTCACTGTGCTGCAGACCTTCAGTTTCTTTACGGCCGACGCGACACTGCGCGAACGCTTCCTGAAGTCGGCAGCGCCGCTGGGCGTGAAGCGGTTCGAGGACATTCGCTCGGCGGTCGGCGTCGCACATGCCTACGATGCCGTGCACCTGCTGGCGCTGGCGATCACGAAGGCCGGCAGCGCCGATCGCGCGCGCATTCGCGATGCGCTCGAGCATCTGCCCGCGTGGCGCGGCCTCGTGAAGGCCTACCGCCCCGCGTTTAGTCCGGACAACCATGAGGCGCTGTCGCCGAACGAGCTGCTGATGGCTCGCTATCGCGGCGACGGTGTACTGGTGCCGATGTGAAGCGCTTGCTGCATCGCTGGCGCACGGCATTGTCCCCGGCGAGCCTGACCACGCAGTTTGCGCTGGCCAGCGCGGGGCTGGCGGCCGCGGTGCTGATGGTCGGCGCGATTGGCCTGCTATGGCTGGCCGAGGGTGTACTGACTGAGCGTGAGTCAGAGCATTCCGCCGCAATGGCTGGTACGACGATCCGCGGCATCGCGTCGCATATCGACGAGCTCGCACACAGCAGCCTGCTGGCGTCGGCGCTGACCGATTCCGCAGGGCGGGATACCTACCTGCATCCTTTCCTGTCCAGCGTGCATCACGTGAATGCGGTGCCGGTTGACATTCTCTTCACCGATTTCATCGGCGCGGACCTCGCCAGTAACGACTACTCGGCATTCGACGCGGCCGATCGTGCCTGGCTGAAAGCGCATCTGGCGATGGGCATGGAGGGTGCCAGGCTGGCGGTCGGCAAACGGGGGGCGGATGTGCTCGCCGTCAAGCTGATCCGGCTGCCGCGTACACTCCAGCCTGAGGGCGCGCTGCTCTATCGTTTTAGTCTTGCTTCGGTGCTGTATTCCGACAAGGTGAGCTTCGCATGGAACAGCGCGGCGGCGGGTCTCGACAGTCCGCCGCGTAGTCAGGTGGCGGCCACCGTTGATCTGCCCGCGCCGCTCGATGCGCTTGGACTGCAGGCCGGCATGCAGCAGCGCCCGATCACCCATCTGTTCAGCAGCAGCCAGCTGATACTGCTCGCCGGGCTGGTCTTGCTGTTGAGCCTGGCCGTCGTGCTGTTGGGACATCGGGTCGCACTGGTTCTTACGCGGCAGTTGCGGCAGCTCGAAGGTTTTGCACGCGAGGTCGTGCAAAAGGGTTTCATCCGCGAACGCGCGTCGATCAGCGGCTCGGATGAGGTGGCAGGACTTTCCTACTCGATTAACCACATGCTCGACAGCCTGAACGCGCAGCATGAGCGGCTGCGCGAGGAGAGCGAGCGGCGCAACCGGCTGATCGGACGATACCGGATGCTGATCGAAGGAACCAACGCGGTCTCCTGGGAGGCGGTGCCACCGGATGGCGACTACAGCTATGTATCGCCGCAGGCGGAGCGCCTGCTCGGTTTTGGCACGTCCGAGTGGCTGCAACGCGGATTCTGGCGCCGCCATGTACATGAGGAGGACCTGGATGCCGTGCTGCGCGCGCGCGACGAGGCGATCGGCGGCAGCATGGAATACAGCTGCGAATACAGGCTGCGCAACAGCAGCGGCGATGCGATGTGGGTGGAAGAAATTGGCAGCGTCGTTGGCGACGAAGAGGGCAACGGCAATTCCGTGCCGGTCGCACTGCGCGGCATCTTGCTCGATATCACGCAACGCAAGGCGGCGGAATATGAAATCCAGCGGCTGGCCTTTTATGATCCGCTGACCAGCCTGCCGAACCGGCGCTTGCTGCTCGACCGGCTGCACAAGCTGATCGACGGCGACAAGGCCAGTAGCGTGCATGGCGCGATCTTGTTCATCGATCTCGATAATTTCAAAACTCTGAATGACAATCTCGGCCACGAGACCGGCGACCTGCTGCTCAAGGAGGTCGCGCAGCGGCTGCAACTGGCGGTGCGCAAGAGTGACCTGGTGGTGCGTCTCGGCGGCGACGAATTCGTGGTTCTGCTCGATAGCGGTAACGAGCCGCTCGACGTGGTCACACGGAATGTCGAGATGGTGGCCGAGAAAATCCTTGCGACGCTCTGCCGTCCTTATCGTTTGAATGGCAGCGAACATCACGGCAGCGCGTCGATCGGCATCTATTTGTTCGACACCAGCCGCGATAGCGTCAGTGAAATGCTCAAGCGCGCGGATCTGGCGATGTACCAGAGCAAAGCGGCTGGCCGCAACGGCATCCGGTTCTTTGAACCCGAGATGCAGGTGGTGCTGTCACGGCGTGCGCAGCTCGAGGCCGACTTGCGCGGCGCGCTGCGCAAGGGGGAATTCGTACTGCGCTACCAGCCGCAGGTCACGGATACCGGCGTGCTGCTCGGTTTTGAGGTGCTATTGCGCTGGGAGCATCCGGAGCACGGCGCCATCGCGCCGACGGATTTCATTCATTTGGCGGAGGAAACCGGCCTCATCGTCGAGATCGGCATGTGGGTGCTGGAGAAGGCCTGCGAGCAACTGGTGGCGTGGGCCGGACGGCCGGAAACGGCCAAGCTCAGGCTGTCGGTCAACGTCAGTGCGCGCCAGTTCCGCCACCCCATGTTCGTTGAGCACACGCAGAAGATCATCCGGTATACCAAAGTGAACCCGCGCAGGCTGCGGATGGAGCTGACCGAGAGCCTGCTGGTCGACGATGCCAGCGGTACCATCCACAAGATGAAGATGCTGAAGTCCTGCGGTCTGGGTTTTTCACTCGACGATTTCGGCACTGGCTATTCGTCGCTGTCCTATTTGCGGCGGCTGCCACTGGACGAGTTGAAGATCGATCATTCCTTTTTCTATAACGAGCTCACCAAAGAGACCGATGCGGCGATTGTGCGCACCATCGTCGTGCTTGCACAGAGCCTGAAGCTCGACCTGATCGCCGAAGGGGTCGAGAATGAGCGGCAGCGGGCTTTTCTGGCCGCGCATGGCTGCCATGCGTACCAGGGCTATCTGTTCGGCGGCCCGCTCGACGAAGCCGGGCTTGCGGTCTACCTTGCACAGAAGTTATCGGTTGGCACGGCAGCGGGCGCCTGAACGGAAAACCCCGTCGCCAGGGCTCTCCGTCGGTTGCGCAGCCGCCGTTGCGATCAGCGTCCCGCCGGTTCTGTTGTACCCACGCCTGTCAGCGTGGTGGTCGGCGTTATCGTCGTTGTGGTGCCGGCAGTATCGGTCGTAGCGGTTGTTGCCGTGGTGCCTGAGGTCGTTCCGGCCGTCGTCCCTGTCCCTGTCCCCGCGCCCGTCCCCGTCCCCGTATCGGCGGATGCGCCTATCGCCACTGTACTCGTGCCCGTGCCCGGTACCGTCGTCGGCGTTGTCGTTGGCGTTGTAGTCGGCGTTGTAGTCGGCGTTGTAGTCGGCGTTGTAGTCGGCGTTGTAGTCGGTACCGTGGTCGTTCCCGTACCAGGGCTCGTCCCCGTGACGGGCGCTGCCCCGGTCATCGTGGTGGTGCCGGTAGGGGCTGCAGTCGTCGTGGTCGTTGCGGTCGCGGGACCGGTACCCGTTCCCTTCGCAGTCGCAGGGCGTGTCGTGCCCGCCGTCTTGACAATCTGGCCGCGCAATTCCCCCTCAGGGAAGGCCGTCGACAGGACCTCGTAGTACATGTTCCCCGCAGTCAGCGCCGTGGCCTGCGTGTTGCTCAGTGTCGTGCGCGAAAACCAGATGCCTGAACCGGGGCTGGTCTCGGTCAGCGGGGCGACCACCGGGCCCACGGCACTCGGCGCTGCCTGGCGCAGGTTCGCGCCGGTGCCGGTGATCCCGCTCGAAATGATCACCGAAGTCAGCGTGCGGGTGGTCGGCCGGAACGCGCTGATGGCGGTGGCCGTCGCCGTGCTGGCGGTGGGCGGCACGACCAGCGCACCCGAGAGCACGTTGGTGTAGAACACCGGGCGAGCGGCGGTACTGGTCGTGGCGCTCGTCGTCGCTGTGCCTGCGGTACTCGGTTCGGTCGCGGTGGTACCGGTCGCCGTGACGCCTGCTGTGCCCGTTCCGGTCGTGCCAGCCGTACCCGTCGTTGCGGTCGTGCCGGTGCCGGTGCCCGGTGTGCCGGTCGCGGTCTCGCCGCCGGTGCCGGAGGCGCCCGCCGAGCTGCCGGCCACGCCGGTCGTCGGGGTGCCGGTCGTAGCGGAGGTGGTACCCGTACCCGAGGTGGTGCCGGTGCTTGTTCCCGGCGTCGTCGTCTGGGTACCGGTGGCGCCGGTACTGGTCGTCTTGGGCGACGTGCTGATCGCGCTGCCACTCTGCGGCAGGCTGGCAGTGATCTGGCCACGGATTTCACCTTCCGGGAAGGCGGCCGTGTGTACGTTGAAGTAGTAATTTCCTGCTTGCAGTTGACTCAGCTGCTCCGGCGCCAGCGTCACGCTGGTGGTCCAGACGCCGGTACCGGTGCCTGTCTCGGTCAGCGGGAAGACGATCGGGCCGGCGACCCCGCGCGGCGCGATGTGGATGTGTGCCGCCGTGCCCGTGATGTCCGTGGTGACAATCGATGCGCGCATGGTCCGCGTGGCCGGATTAAGCACGACCACGCCCGTTCCCGCTCCCGTACTGTTGACCGGCGGCGTTTCCTGCGCTCCGGTCAAGGTCGCGGAATACACGTTCTGTGGCACGGTATTGTTGACTGAATTCACCTGGTTAATCGACGACGCGTTCGGGCTGATCGGATTGTCGTCGCTGCCGCAGCCGGCGATCGCCAGCATGGAGAGCGCAGCGATCCACCATGGGGTGAACAGTCGCGGATAGATGGCTTTCATGAATCATCCTTTGTTTCAGTGATACTCCCTGGCATGGAAGTGCGCCGCGCTCGGGCACGGTCTGTGGTTCGCCATGTCGCGCATGGCGTGGCGAGACGGAGGACGAAGCAGCGACCATGCCTGCCCGATGCCTGCCGCTGGAGGCGTGCCGGCAGCGCGCGGCCAGCGTAAGAACTACCGGTTGCGTGGAGAATTTTTGGACGCGGTGCATGCGCGCCCGCGGACCCTGCGCTGGGTTACCATGACGGCCTTGCAGCAGGAGATCGTTACACCATGGCAGAACCAGAGATTCGCGCCGGCCAGTCCATTGAGTTGCTGAAGGCGCTGCATATCCTTACCCGCGACGGCAAGATGAACCAGGACAGCCGCCGCAAGCTGAAGCAGGTCTATCACCTGTTCCAGTTTATCGAGCCGCTGCTGCGGCAACTCGCCGACGAAGGAAAGTCGTTCACGCTGGTCGACCACGGGGCCGGCAAGTCCTATCTCGGCTTCATTCTGTACGACCTGTTTTTCAAGGATTGTGCGAATGACCCGGTTATCCACGGCATCGAGACGCGCGCCGATCTGGTTGAGCGTGCGTGCGCGCTGGCGCAGCAGCTCGGTTTTTCCCGCATGCAGTTCCATCATTTATCGGTGGCAGATTCGATCACATCGGAGCGGCTGCCGACCACCGTCGACATCGTTACTGCATTGCATGCGTGCGACACCGCGACCGACGACGCAATCAGCTTCGCGCTGAAGAAGCATGCGCGCTTCATCGTGCTGGTACCGTGCTGTCAGGCGGAACTGGCGGCGACGCTGCGCCGCCTGAAAGGAAAATCACTGGCGCGCGATGTCATCACCGAGATCTGGCGTCATCCTATCCACACACGCGAATTCGGCAGCCACCTGACCAACGTGCTGCGCTGCCTGCAGCTGGAAGCGCATGGCTACCAGGTGAATGTCACCGAGCTGGTCGGCTGGGAGCATTCAATGAAGAACGAGCTGATCGTCGCCTCCCGCAAGGAAGGACCGCGCGAGCGGTCGGCGCAGCGCTTGCGCGAGGTACTGGCGACACTCGGGCTACAGGAGATGGCGGCGCGGTTCTGGTTGCCGCATGCCACGGAGGGCGAAGCCGTAGCCAGCTAGTGCTGCCTTTCAGGTTGCCGCGCGCGGTGTAATGCCGTGCTCGGCATCGAGTGGCTGGCAATGAAGATTTCGTGCAAAAAAAGGCTGAAGCTGGTGATCAGCAACAGCATCGCGCCGACAAACAGGAACGCGATGACCGAGCTGAGTTTGAGTTGTAATGCATCATCGGCAAACAGCGCTACCACCACTGCGCATACGAGCAGCATGCACGCGGTCGAGATGCCAAGCGCACGATGGATCACGTCGGCGCGCCGGCACAAGATGGCCAGCTCATGCGTGAGTACTGCACTCTGCCCGCTGCTGCCTGTGAGCCGCAGCTCCAGTATCTCGCGGCGGTCGGTGATCCGGTCGAGCCGGTTGTTCAGTACCCGCAGTTGCAGCATGACCCCCAGCATCAGGAAAGCCGGCGTGATCGACAGGCTGATGATGTTGCTGATGTCGCCGAAAAAGGCATTCATGGCAGGAACCCGCTGCAGTTTCGAAGAAAAATGATCGCTGACCGCCAGAATACACAAAGGCCGACCAGGCTGCACGCATCAATCGACGTTCGCGTTGTAGATATCATTGAAGCGCGCGCGGGTGCGGATGAAGGCGGCCAGTACGTCGGGGTCGAAATGTCTGGGGATGGTGCGGCCGTCCCCTTCCATGATGATCTGGCATGTGCGTTCATGGGTAAATGGCGGCTTGTACGGCCGGCGTGAGCGCAGTGCGTCATACTGGTCGCACAGCATCGTAATCCTTGCAGCCAGCGGTATCGCCGTTCCGGCAATCCCGTGCGGATAGCCGGTGCCATCCCAGCGTTTGTGGTGATGCAGGGCGATCGCGGCGCCCATCTCGACATAGGGCGAGCTGCCGCGCCGCAGAATTTTTGCACCGAGCGTGCAATGGGTCTTCATCATTTCCCATTCACTGTCGTCGAAGCTCCCGGGCTTGAGCAGGATGGCATCCGGAATGCCGATCTTGCCGATGTCATGCATTGGCGATGCATAGAGGATGCGATCGCGGAACTCCGCGTCCATGCCGAGCTGCTCGGCCAGTTCGAGGCAGCAGAAGCTGATCCGCTGCACGTGCGAACCCGTTTCTTCGTCCTTGTACTCGGCCGCGCGTACCATCGTGTACACCGTGTCGCGATATGCTTCGGCCAGCTGCCGTGTGCGCTGCGCGACCTCGTCGGCCAGGTTCTGGTTGTGCCGGGCCAGTTTGTCGTGATAGCGCTTGAGCCGGAGCAGGTTGCGCACACGCGTCCAGAGCTCAGTCTGGTCAACGGGCTTGTTGAGGAATTCTTCGACGCCGGCCGCGCTGAATTTCACCGAATTCGACAGCAGATTAATGATGATCTGACGTGTCTTGCGCGAGTCCAGGCATAGCTGGCCCAGCTCGGACGACAGACTGCTCTTGACGTGGATCGCGCGCGCCGCCGCCAGCTCGCGCACGATCGCCAGTGCACTGGTGACGAGGTCATGGCATTCAGCGGCGTGCGCAATTCGTGCGACATGGTCGCGAGGAATTCGGTCTTCATTCGTGAGGCCGTTGCGATCTGCCGGTTTTTTTCGGCCAGCTGCGTTTCGGCCGCCTTGCGTTCGGAGATGTCGCGCGCAATCGTCGACAGCGTGACGCTGCCATCCGCATGATGTTGTGCGATCAGCACTTGGGATACCGGAATCTCGCGGCCATCCAGGCTCATCAGTGCAGTCTCGCCGCTCCAGCTGCCGTTGCGGAGGGCGGCCGGAATACCGACGCGGGTAATGACATCCAGCGCCCAGGGCGGATACACCATCTCGCGCGTGATCGTGCGTATCGGACGATCGCCGAGTTGCAACACCTCGCGTGCGGCTCGGTTGACATACGATACCTCGCCGTCCGGCGTCGCCGTGGCAATCAGGTCCGGCGTGCTGTCGATCAGCGCGACCAGCCGGGCTGTTTCCGCTTCGGCCGCCTGACTGGCGCGTTCACTATCGCGCAAGCGGCGGTACAGCAGAGGCAGCGCGATCAGCAGCAGTAGGATCAGCGCCAGGAAGCCGAAAGCGCTCGCGTAAGCGCGGTCACTCTCCAACTGCTGCCGCTCCTTGAGTAGCCGTTGCTCCTCCTCATGCATAGCCTCCAGCTGGCCATCGATCTGACGATCTACCTCGGCGCCATCGGCCACGCTGATGCCGATACTTATTCCCGGCAACGCATCATCGAGCGCGATATTGCGTTCCAGTAGTTCGACCCGCCGCAGACAGGATGCCCGCAGTGCGAGCAGACGTTCACTCTGCAAATGATGGTCGGCAAGCTTGAACGTAAGCCCATCAAGTTCCGCGCTAATGTCATTCATTGCCTGCCGTGCGCGGCGCAGATGGTCGCCATTGCCGCTGATGAGGTAGCCGCGCTGCTCCGATTCGGCGCGAGCCAAATGCCCGCGCAGACGTTGCAGGCTGGCAATCACTTCATGGGTATGCACCACGAAGCGAGTCGCTTCGACGGCAAGACGATTCAATTAATTTCTAATAGGAAATGAAGGCACACATAGCCACGTATCGTTTCGTTTACCGCAACAGCCGTAGACTCCGCTTGGCAAGCAGTTCCAGCTTAGACTGACGATCGAACGGGTATTTGTTATTCGTCAATTTTCCGTGTGGCAGGTATCGACCGACGCTGAGCACGAGTCTGAGCTTTCCGGCCCTGTTTCCGGCGGGAAGCGACTGGTCCGGAGATTTTTCAAATGCGTGGAGAGCAGGCTTTGCCAATCACAAACTGCGCCTCATTCAAGGCTGCCTATCATGTAGGGTTACGATGGCAACTTATGTTGCGGCGCAAAACAATTGCCTGTCAAATAATTCATTTTGTTTTTTTAGAGAAATAGAATAAGTTTCGCTCTGCTTCGCGCAAGCGTCGCCGACCGAGCGATGGCGCGGGTTTCACCACAAAGATTCAGGGAGATGGCTGAGATGAGATTCGTCATTCCGGTAGTTTTTGCCGGGCAATGTGCGTCTTTGCGCACATCGACACGGGGTGGGGCGCCGCGCCGGCGTTCCCTGCGTTCGGTTCGTGCCTGAATCGGGAGTCCAGATGGCAGACATCATTCTCGAAACCCGCAAGCTGACGCGGGAATTCAAGGGCTTCGTCGCGGTGAACCAGGTCGACCTGCAAGTACAGCGGGGCCATATTCATGCGTTGATTGGTCCCAACGGTGCAGGCAAAACCACCTGTTTTAACCTGCTCACGAAATTTCTCGCACCGACCTCCGGGCAGATCCTGTTCAATGGCCGTGACATCACGATGATGAAGCCGGCGCAGATCGCCCGGCAGGGCATCATTCGTTCGTTCCAGATTTCGGCCGTGTTCCCCCACCTGACGGTGTTGCAGAACGTGCGTATCGGGCTGCAGCGGCAGCTTGGCACCTCGTTTCATTTCTGGAAGAGCGAGCGTACGCTCGACCAGCTCAACGAACGTGCACTGCAGCTGCTGGACGAAGTCGGGCTGCGCGATTTCGCCGACAGCGTCACGGTCGATTTGCCGTATGGCCGCAAGCGCGCGCTGGAGATCGCCACGACGCTGGCGATGGAGCCTGAACTGATGCTGCTGGACGAGCCGACCCAGGGCATGGGCCATGAGGATGTCGCGCGCGTCACTGAGCTGATCAAGAAGGTCTCGAAGGGTCGCACCATCCTGATGGTCGAGCACAACATGAATGTGGTGTCTGGGATATGCGACCGCATCTCGGTACTGCAGCGCGGCGCCATTCTCGCCGAAGGCGATTACCAGACGGTGTCGCAGAATCCGCAGGTGCTGGAAGCCTATATGGGCAGTGCCGCCACGCTGGAAGGAGCGCATTGATGACGAAGGCGCTCGAGATCAAGGGACTGCACGCCTGGTACGGCGAATCGCACATCCTGCATGACATGAACATCTCGGTGGAGCAGGGCGAGGTCGTGACGCTGCTCGGTCGAAACGGCGCGGGCCGTACCACCACACTGCGGGCTATCCTGGGCCTGACCGGCCGTCGCACCGGCTCGATCAAGATCAATGGCATCGAGTCCATCCAGTTGCCGACGCACCGGATCGCCCACCTCGGCGTTGGCTATTGCCCGGAGGAGCGGGCGATCTTCTCGTCGCTGTCGGCCGAGGAGAACCTGATGCTGCCGCCGACGCTGGTCGAGGGCGGCATGTCGGTCAGCGAGATCTACCAGATGTTCCCCAACCTCGAAGAGCGGCACCATAGCCAGGGTACGCGCTTGTCCGGCGGCGAGCAGCAGATGCTCGCTGTTGCGCGCATCCTGCGCACCGGTGCCAAGCTGCTGTTGCTCGACGAGATTTCGGAGGGTCTGGCGCCCGTGATTGTGCAGGCGCTTGCGCGCATGATCACGGCGCTGAAGGCGAAGGGCTATACGATCGTGATGGTCGAGCAGAACTTCCGCTTCGCCGCGCCGCTGGCCGACCGCTTCTATGTGGTCGAGCACGGTCAGATCGTCGAACAGTTCGCAGCACCGGAGCTGGACGTGAAGATGCCAGTGCTAAACGAGTTGCTGGGGGTATAAGACGATGGAAATTTTTGGCATTTCCCTGGCGGCCTTGCTCGGACAGTTGCTGCTGGGTCTGGTGAATGGTTCGTTCTACGCGATGCTCTCGCTCGGTTTGGCTGTGATCTTCGGCCTGCTGAACGTGATCAATTTCGCGCATGGTGCGCTGTACATGATGGGCGCTTTCCTGGCCTGGATGCTGTTGAACTACGCCGGCCTCGGATACTGGTGGGCGCTCGGCCTCGCGCCGCTCGTGGGCGGCGTCTTCGGCGTGATCCTTGAGAATGTGCTGATCGCACGCCT
>JACCDS011150189.1_pt1 | contig 14628 bp, 7 predicted proteins | sample 7446441 | NCBI WGS metagenome assembly JACCDS01 (sample SAMN15323445, study PRJNA562643) | freshwater metagenome | isolation source: river surface water | place: USA:Blue River Watershed | collected 2017-08-17 | reverse complement strand
GCTCGATGACCACGGGAATCCGGGTGGTGTATTCGAGTTCAAAAACGTGGGTGGCTCCGGGCGCAATCGGCTCGTTCAAGCGCGCGTGGAGGATGGTTTGCTGCACGTCAAACGCGATTTCGCGCCCATTGTGCTTGACGACGCGCACGATTTGCTCGCCCTCCTCGTGGGGTTTGAGCGCTTCAATCTTGCTGCCGATGGCCTTGTCTTTGAACTGCGTCGGAATGTTGGCCATGTTGCTCATCATGCTTCCGGGCTGGAAGGCGTTCCAGTAGAGGTGCATGAAGATTTCGTCGAGGGCATCCGGGCTGTGGTTGGTGTATTCCAAGCGCATTTTGCCCTCGAGCCGGTGCTGGTTGTGGTCGAGATCGACGTCGATTTGGTAGCGCACGGCCTGCTGCCAGTACGGAATTTGGGGGGTAGTCTGGGAAGACGCTGCGAGCGACAGTGCCGCCGCCGCGATGCTGAGGAAGATCTTGTTCATCGTAGCCGAAAATTAAAGTTTTTGCACGTCGGCCAAGCGCGGACCCTTCTCGGTCTGGGTCAGGATGGCCATTTCGTTCAAGGGGTCGTGCTCGAGGTAGAGCAGGTAGTGGTGGTCGGCCGCCTCGTTCAGGATGCGCGCCTTTTCTTCGAGGGTCAGCAGCGGACGGGTGTCGTAGCCCATGACGTAGGGCAGCGGAATGTGGCCCGTCGACGGCAGCAGGTCGGCCATGTAGACCAGCGTTTGGCCCTGGTGGTCGAGGATGGGGCACATCTGGGCGTCGGTGTGGCCGTTGACGACAAAGGCGTCAAATCCCAGCGGGGTGGTGATGCGGGCGGAATCGCCGTCGATAAAGTTTAGCTGGCCGGACTCCTGAAGCGGCATCAAGTTTTCGTTGAGGAAGCTGGCTTTTTCGCGCGGATTGGGGTGGGTGGCCCATTCCCAGTGGCGGCGGTGAGTCCAGTAGCGCGCGTTCACAAAAGCCGGGCGCAGCTGGTCGCCGTGGCGCGCCACGGCTCCGCCCACGTGGTCAAAATGCAAATGCGTCAAAAACACGTCGGTAATGTCGTCGCGGTGGAACCCGTGGGCCGCCAAACTCCGGTCGAGCGTCGCGTCGCCGTGCAGGTGGTAGTGGCTGAAGAACTTCTCGTCTTGCTTGGTCCCGATGCCCGTGTCGATCAGGGTCAGGCGGTCGCCGTCTTCGACGAGCAAGCAGCGCATCGCCCAGGTACACAGGTTGCTGGCGTCGGAGGGGTTGGTGCGCTCCCAGAGCGATTTGGGCACGACGCCAAACATGGCGCCCCCGTCGAGCTTGAAAAAGCCCGTTTCAATGGTGTACAGCTTCATTTTTTGCGTTTGGCTCTAAAAAATTCGGTCATGAGGTCGCCGCAGAGTTCGGCTTCGATGCCGGTAGTTACCAGGGTTTTGGGATGCAGCTGGCCGCCCATGGTGCGGAATCCGCGCTTTTCGTCGCTCGCCCCATAGACGACGCGGCCGATTTGGCTCCAAAACAGGGCTCCGGCACACATCGTGCAGGGTTCGAGCGTCACGTACAGGGTGCAGTCGGGCAGGTACTTGGCCGCCAGTTCGTGGGACGCCGCCGTGATGGCCTGCATTTCGGCGTGGGCGGTGACGTCGTGCAGCCGCTCGGTGAGGTTGTGGCCGCGCGCAATCACGCGGTTTTGCCAGACGACCACGGCGCCGACGGGCACCTCATCTTGGTCCATGGCTTTGACGGCCTCTTGGATGGCGAGGCGCATGAAGCGCACGTCGTCTTCGGGCGTAGGTACGGCGATCGGCATGCCGTAAAAATACGGCCCGGCTCCGGGCGGCGCGTTACCTTTGGGGCTATGTTCCGAAGCCATACTTGCGGCGAGCTCCGCCTGGACCACGTTGGTCAAACCGTCACCCTCTCGGGATGGGTGCAACGCCGCCGCGATTTTGGCGGAATGTCGTTTGTCGACCTGCGCGACCGTTACGGCATTACCCAGCTGAGCTTCAATGACTTGGTGGACGCCGACCGCGTCGCCGAGGCGCGTAAGCTGCAGCGCGAATTCGTCGTTCAGGCCGTCGGAACCGTGGTCGAGCGCGAGAACAAAAACCCCAACCTCGCCACGGGCGACATCGAAATCAAGGTAACCCAGCTGACGGTGCTCAACGCGGCCGCCACGCCTCCCTTCACCATCGAAGACGAAACCGACGGCGGTGAGGAACTGCGCATGAAGTACCGCTACCTCGACATTCGCCGGGCGCCGGTGCGCAACAACCTCTTGCTGCGCCACCGCATCAACCGCTCGGTGCGCGGCTACCTCGACAACCTGGGCTTTGTCGACGTCGAAACTCCGTTTTTGATCAAGTCGACCCCCGAAGGGGCCCGCGACTTCGTCGTGCCTTCGCGCCTGAACCAAAACCAGTTTTACGCGCTTCCGCAGTCGCCCCAAACGTTTAAGCAGCTGCTGATGGTGGCGGGCATGGACCGCTACTACCAGGTGGTGCGCTGCTTCCGCGACGAAGACCTGCGCGCCGACCGCCAGCCCGAATTCACGCAGATCGACTGCGAAATGGCCTTTGTCGAGCAGGAAGACATCTTGAACACGTTCGAGGGCTTGGTGCGCCACGTGCTGCGCGACGTGCACGGCATGGAGCTCAGCGAGGTTCCGCGCATGACCTACGCCGAGGCGATGCGCCGCTACGGCAACGACAAGCCCGACATCCGCTTCGGCATGGAGTTCGTGGAACTCACCGACCGCGTGAAGGGCCAAGGCTTCCCCGTGTTCGACCAGGCGGAATTGGTGGTGGGAATCAACGCCAAAGGCTGCGGCGCCTACACCCGCAAGCAGCTCGACGCGCTCACCGACTACGTCAAGCGCCCGCAGCTCGGCATGAGCGGGTTGATCTGGATGCGCGTCGACGAACAGGGCGTTCCCAGCTCTTCGGTGAACAAGTTTTTTGACGAAAACGCCCTGCGCGGCTGGGCTGAAGCCTTCGACGCCGAGCCCGGCGACCTCGTGCTCGTGCTGGCCGGCGCCGCGAACAAAACCCGCAAGGCGCTGAGCGAGCTCCGCCTGCACCTCGGTCAGGAACTGGGCCTGCGCAAGCCCTTTGAGTTTGCGCCGCTTTGGGTGGTGGATTTTCCGTTGCTCGAGTGGGACGAAGAGTCTGGCCGCTGGTTCGCGATGCACCACCCGTTCACGAGCCCGAAGCCCGAAGACATTCCGCTGCTCGAGACCGACCCCGGGGCCGTGCGCGCCAACGCCTACGACATCGTGCTGAACGGCAACGAGATCGGCGGCGGCTCGATTCGAATCCACGACCGCGCCCTGCAGGCCCGCATGTTTGAGCTGCTCGGATTCAGCCCCGAAGAGGCCCAGGCGCAGTTCGGCTTCTTGATGAACGCCTTTGAGTACGGTGCGCCGCCCCACGGCGGCATCGCGTTCGGGTTTGACCGCCTCGTGGCCTTGATGGGCGGCGACGAAGTCATTCGCGACTACATCGCCTTCCCCAAGAACAACGCCGGCCGCGACGTCATGATCGACGCCCCCTCGCCCATTGCCGAAGCGCAAATGGCGGAGCTGAACTTGCTCCTGCGTCCAAATACCCTTGCATGATTGACCTTCGGGAAGCGCTTGAGCGGCTGCTCCGCCGCTTCCTGATTTGGCGAGCCCAAAACCTCGACATCAGTACTTTTTTGGTGCTGGTTGCCGTGGTTACGGGCCTGATTTCGGGCCTGGTCGCCGTGGTTTTAAAGAACGCGGCCCACGCGGTGCGCGAACTCATTGTGGCCCAGCGCCTTAGCGACGCCTACCAGGTGGCCTACTTTCTTTTTCCCCTCATCGGAATTGGCCTCGTCATGGTTTTGAGGCGCAGCCTCAAGTGGCGAATGCGCGAAGGCATTCCTATGGCCCTCAACGCCATCGCTAAAGACGGCGGCATCATTCCGCGGTCGGCCATGTACACCAGCTTTGTGGGCTCGGCCTTCACCGTAGGCTTCGGCGGGTCGGTGGGCCTCGAAGGCCCCACCGTGGGCACCGGCGCCGCCATCGGGTCCAACCTGGCGCGCTGGCTGCGCTTGGGGTTCAAGCAGCGCATTCTGCTCATTTCCTGTGCCACTGCAGGCGCACTCGGCAGCATCTTTGGCACCCCGATTGCCGCCCTCGTCTTCACCCTTGAGGTCTTTAGCCTCGACCTCACGCTCGGCGCGCTGGTTCCGCTCCTCTTGGCTTCGGCCACGGGTTCGCTTACCGGGCTGCTGCTGAGCGACGGCACCACCCTTTTTACCGTGAACGGAATTGGCGAATTTGAGCCGCGCTTCATTCCGCAGTACCTCGGTTTGGGCTTGGTCACCGCGCTCTTCTCGGTCTACGTCAAGCGCGCCCACCTTTGGTCGTCGTCGCTGCTCGAAAACGTGCAGCGTCCGTGGTTTCGGGCCATGTCGGGCGGACTCTTGCTGGGCGGCGCGATCTTCTTGATTCCGCCCTTGTACGGAGAAGGCTTTGACAGCATCACCGCCGCACTGCAGGGCGACGTGTCGGCGCTGCTCGACCAGAGCGTTATTCCCTGGCAGAACCATACGACCTGGGTGGTAATCGCGCTGCTCTTGGGCCTTGCTCTTATGAAGTCCATCGCGGCTGGCCTTACCATTCACGCCGGCGGCGTCGGCGGCATGTTTGCCCCCACCCTTTTCATGGGCGCCATTTTGGGCTTGGCCTATGTGCTGTTGCTTGGTCAGTTTGGGGTGCACGTTCCGTCGGTTCACTTCGTGCTGGTCGCCATGGCCGGACTCATGGCCGGCGTGATGCACGCGCCCTTGACGGCGATGTTCATGATTACCGAAATCAGCGGCGGGTACCCGCTCATCCTTCCGCTCATGCTGGTTTCGGCGCTGAGCTTTTTCGTTTCGCGTTCAATCAGCGCGCATTCGATTTACACGGCTCCGCTCGCGGCCCAGGGCGGAATTTGGACCAGCGACCGCGACAAGGCGGTGCTCAACCTCATTCAGTGGGACGACGTGCTGGAGCGCGGAATTGCGGCCGTCGATCCCGAACTGCGCTTCGACGAAGCGGTCGAGCGCCTGATGGCGGAACACAAAAACATGCTCGCCGTCGTGCACGACGGTCGGCTGCTCGGAACCCTTACCTGGGACGACGTGCGCCGTGCGCAGCGCTTGCGCCAACCTCCCGCTGCAGTCCGCGACGCCATGTCGGGAAGTGCGTACCAAGTGGACTTGAATTCCAGCATGGAAGAAACCGTGCAGCGCGTGGAACGCATGGACCAGTGGTATGTGCCGGTCATCGACGGGGGGCAGTGGGTCGGATTCCTATCGAAAGCCAAGCTTTTTGAAGTCTACCGTCGGCGGTTGCGCGAAATGAGCCAGGAGGCGTAGCGTGTTGCGGGCCTCTGGTCGCTGGTTTCGTGTTTTGGTGCGTTGCTAAACAAGGAATTGGCGCGTCCAACCCTATTTTTACCGGATGCGCCTAAGAATTTTAGCCCTCCTCGCCGTAGGATCCGCAAGCCTATTTGCTCAAAACCAACCTAAGTGGCTGGAACTGTGGAACGATCCGTCGAGCAACGTGTACGACGTCGTCCGCGAATTTGACGCAGCCTTCGAGGGCAAAGCCGCCGAAAAAGGCAAAGGCTGGAAGCAGTTCAAGCGTTGGGAAGCCTTTATGGATCCCCGCGTCTACCCGACTGGCCAACGCCCCAACCCCACGGCACTCCACCAGGGAATGCAGCAAATCCAGCAAAATTGGGGAAGCGCCTCGACCGGGGTCAGCGGAATAGGCCAATGGACGCCCGTGGGGCCGTTCAACGGAAACCCGATTCAGGGCATTGGCCGTGTCAATGCGATTGCGTTTCATCCGAACGACCCCAACGTGGTGTTTGCCGGCGCTCCCGCGGGCGGACTTTGGAAGTCAACCGACCAAGGCATGACCTGGACGACAAATACCGACCTTCTTCCCAACTTGGGGGTGAGCGGAATCGCCATCGATCCGCTGTATCCTGACACCATGTACCTCGCGACGGGCGACCGCGACGCCGACGACACCTACAGCATTGGCGTGCTAAAGTCCACCGACGGCGGGACTACGTGGAAAACTACCGGGCTAACCCTTCAGTTGACGAACTATGCTCGCTTGACCGGCATCGTAATCCACCCGACCCAAACCCAGCATTTGGTGGTGGCATCGCGAAACGGCTTGTACCGTACCACCGACGGCGGAACATCCTGGAGCATGGTCCAAGGCGGAAGCTTTCAGTCGCTCAGCATGGTAGCGGGCGCACCCCACCTGCTTTATGCCGGAACCAGCGCCAACGGCCGAGTGTGGTTCTCGCGCGACTTCGGGGCCACCTGGACCCAGGTCGTGGGCAACGGAATGCCCACCAGCGGACCGGCACGCTGCGAAGTGGCCACCACGGGAGCCGACACCAACTACGTGTATGCCCTTTTCGGCGCCAACAACAACGGCTTGTATGGCGTCTACCGCTCTACCAACCGGGGCGCAACCTGGACCCAGATGCACGGCGCTACCCCCAACCTGCTCGACTGGTCCACCACCGGCAACGGCAGTGGAGGCCAAGCCTGGTACGACCTAGCGATCGCGGTTTCGCCACTGAATAAGGAAGAGCTGCTCGTGGGCGGTGTCAACATTTGGCGTTCGAACAACGGAGGTGCCAACTTCTCGATCAGCGCCCACTGGTACGGCGGCGGCGGCGTGGCCAACGTCCACGCGGACCAGCACTGGTTTACGTTCCGGCCCGGCACCAACGAGCTTTGGGTGGGCAACGACGGCGGCGTGTACGTTTCACCCAACGGTGGCGTGGCCAACAACTGGCAAATGCGGAGCAACGGACTGGCCATCACCCAGTACTACAAAATCGCGACAACGCCCGTCAATCCCAGCTGGACCATGGCTGGAGCCCAAGACAACGGAACCCACCTCAACAAAACGAGCTGGGCCCGGGTGCGCGGCGGCGACGGCATGGACTGTGGCATGGACCCCACCAACGAACTGGTGATGTACGCGTCGATTTACTACGGCGACTTTGAGAAATCCAATAACGGTGGGGCCAGCTTCAACGCACCCTTTAACCTGACTCCGAGCGGAAGCGGAAACTGGGTCACGCCCTTTTTGGTCAGCCGCCACAACAACAACGTGCTGTATGCCGGCTTCACCCGCGTGTGGAAGTCGACCAACGGCGGCGTCAGTTTTGCCGCTACGAGCACCACCAACCTCTTGGGCGGCGACAACATCGACGTACTTGCCGAGGCGCCAAGCAACCCCAACGTGCTCTACGCTGGCATTAACCAGTACCTGTTCCGCTCGATGGACGGAGGACAAACCTGGACGCAGCACAGCGGCGGTTCGGGAAGCCACGTGATCACCGGCATCGCCGTCGATCCCAACGACCCTTTGCACATTGCCGTGAGCCGCAGCGGCTACGTGGGCGGCCAAAAAGTCTACGAGTCGTTCAACGGCGGTCAGACCTACAGTAACCTCAGCGGAAGCCTGCCCAACATTCCGGCCAACGCCATTGCGTTTGAACCCGGAGGCAACAACATGCTCTACGTGGGCACCGACCTCGGAATGTTTGTGCGCGACAACCTTTTGGGCGACTGGGTTCCGTTCAACGCGGGCCTACCCAACGTGGTCGTGACCGACATCGAAATTCTGAGCGTTCCCCGAATTGTGCGCATCGGTACCTACGGCCGCGGCGTGTGGCAGTCAAGCTTCGCGGGCGACTTGCTGAAGCGCCCGACGGCAGCCTTGAGCGCGCAGCCAGCGTCAACCTGTGGCCTAGGCGACACGATTCAGCTTCGCGACGCGTCAACCGGCCTCGTAACCGGCTGGAACTGGTCGGTGATTCCTGCTGCCGGCGCAACCCTGATTGGCGCAACCACGGCCAACCCCAAGCTGGTGCTCAGCCAGGCCGGACTCTACAGCATCCGTTTGGTCGCCAGCAACGTGTACGGCAGCGACACGGCCGTTCGCGTACAATCGGTGGCCGTGGGCGGATTCCCCTTGCCGGCCGGCGAAAGCTACACTGCTGGATTTGACCAGCGTTGGAGCGTAGAAAACACCGACCGCAACGCCACCTGGGAGCCCTTCGCAACGGCGTCCAGCGACGGAGACGGCGCGTCGATGCGCATGCCGCACTTCGCCCTCCCTGCCACCGCCTTGGGCCAGCGCGACGCGCTGATTTCGCCAGTCTACGCACTCGACAGCGGCACGTCGATGACGCTGGACGTGGCCTACCGCTTTGTTTCTTCGACTCAGGTTCCCGACACGCTGCGCGTTTGGGTGCAGCCGTGCAGTTCGTCGACCTGGACGCTGCTGGCCACGCGTTTTGAGTCCGGAAGCCAGAATTGGGCGACGGGTCCGGCCCAGGCCAGCGCGTTTGTTCCTACTGCGGCCGCCGACTGGCGCCGCGACAGCCTGTTCCTCGGGGCGCTGGCCGGGCCTGCGCGCTTCAAAATTGAAGCGCGCCACGGGGGCGGCAACCATTTGTACCTCGACCGGTTCCGGTTGACCAAGGCGGCCGCCCCCGCCCCCGTCGCGAACTTTATTGCCCCAGACACGGCCTGTGCGTCGCGCGGCATTCCGTTCTACGCAACGGGAACGCCGGCCCCGGGCAGCGCCTCGGGCTCCGCCCTCGGCGCCACCTACACGTGGAGCTTCCCCGGCGGAACGCCCAGCACGAGCACCCTGGCGAATCCGGTGGTGAGCTACGCCACTCCGGGCGTCAAGTCGGTGACCTTGACGGTGGTCACGGCGGCGGGCACGTCCAGTCTTAGCAAAAACGTGACGGTGACGGCAGCGTCGGTTCCGAGCGTGAGCATCGTGAACCAGACGGGCAGCATATGTGCCAACAGCCCCGCCACGTTTGCGGCGGCGGCGGTCAACGGAGGCAGCAGCGTGCGCTACCAGTGGACCGTGAACAACCAGCCGCGCGGCTTCAATTCGCCCACCTTCACGACGGTCAACCTACAGAACGGCGACGTGGTGCGCTGCGAAGTGTACAGCAGCGAGCCCTGTGCTAGCCTGCCCGTAGTGACGTCCAACGCCATCACGGCGGTTGTGTTGGCGCTTCCGACCGCGAACGCCGGAACCTACAACCCGGCCTGTGTGGGCGACGGCCCGATTGCGCTGAGCGGAACCCCCGCGGGCGGCGTGTGGAGCGGAACCGGCGTGAACGGCGCCAGCTTTGACCCGACGGGACTCGGACCAGGAAACTACACGGTGACCTACGCCTACACCAACAGCGCGGGTTGCACCGGCACGGCCACGGCGGTGATCCAGCTTGCCGCGGCTCCGAACGTGTTCTTGACGTTTGGCACCGAGGTGCTCTGTGTCAGCGACGCGGCGGTGGCGCCGGGCGGCGGGTTCCCGAGCGGCGGCACCTACCTCGTGAACGGCACGCCGACGACCAGCATTGTGCCTTCGCAGCTCGGAACGGGCCACCACGCCCTCACCTACCGCTTCAGCAACGGACTGTGCATGGTGGAACGCGTCGACAGCTTCCATGTGGTTGCTGCACCGCCGGTGCCGACTATTCAGGACTGGTTTGGCGATTCCCTGTACTGCCCCCAAGCCGCACTAAACCCCCTTTGGAAGGTGCAGTGGCTCGACGGCAACCAAAGCCCGATTGCCGGAGCCAACGCGGCCAGCTTTGTGGCGCCCGTCCCGGGAACCTACTTCGTTCGCCTGCGCGCGGGCAACAGCTGTGTAGCGACCAGCGGCGGTTCGATCGTGCTTAGCACCTCGGAGCGCGCGCTTCCCGGTATTGCCTTGCATCCCAACCCAACCCGCGACCGCGTGGAAGTATCGTGGAACGCAGCCGGTGCGCAACCCTGGACGGCCGAACTCCGCAGCCTCGACGGGGCCCTGCTCGGAACCTACGAAGGCACCGAAAGCCAATGGACGCTCGATCTTTCGTGGCTGCCCCAAGGCGTGTATGCGCTCCGCCTGTTCCAAGGGGACCGCAGCAGCACCCAGGAGCTCGTCAAGCTGTGATTGTGTGATATCCGGATTTATCCGAATGAAAAACCCCGCCTCGGCGGGGTTTTTTTATGGGGTTGGAGTCCGCTACAAGGTAACGGTGTAGGCCAAAAGGCTCTCGAACAGGGCCACGCCGTCGGTGTTGCGCAGGTTGGCGTCGGCCGCGCGCTCCGGGTGGGGCATCATGCCCATGACGTTGCGCTTGTCGTTGCAGACGCCGGCAATGTTTTGCACTGAACCGTTGGGGTTGGCCCCGGGGGTGATGGCGCCGTCGGCCTCCGCGTAGCGGAACATCACTTGGCCGTTGTCGTTGAGGGCCTTGAGCGTGTCCTCGTCGGCGTGGTAGCGGCCCTCGCCGTGGGCGATGGGAATTTGGTACACGCCCGTGTCCGACAGGCCGGCGGTCATCGGGCTAAGGCCCGATCCGCGCACCAAGTGCACGTTTTTGCAAATGAACTTGCCCGTTTCGTTGCGGAGCAGGGCGCCCGGAACGAGCCCGGCCTCCGTCAGAATTTGAAATCCGTTGCAGACGCCGAAGACGTAGCCGCCGCGGTCGGCGTGCTTGATCACCTCTTCCATGATGGGCGAGAAGCGGGCGATGGCGCCGGAACGCAGGTAGTCGCCGTAGGAAAATCCGCCCGGAAGCACCACCATGTCCACGCCCTGAAGGTCGCGGTCTTTGTGCCACAGGCTGACGGTTTCGCATCCCAGACCCTCGCGGAGGGTGTGGATCATGTCTTGGTCGCAGTTCGACCCAGGAAAAGTTACAACTCCGAATTTCACGCGGCAAAGGTACAGCGGCCGTTGGCCTTGCCGAGCACGTTGGCCAAGCGGTACAGCAGCCGAGCGGCCACGTTGGCGTCCCAGTCGCCCTCGGGGCCCGGAGCCACTTCGTTCAGGTCCATTCCCACCAGCACCCGGCCCGAAGCCAGCACCTGCTCGACCAAATAAAGCACCTGCTCCGCCTCAAGGCCGCCGGCCACCGGCGTGCCCGTATGGGGGCAAAGCTTGGGATCGAGCCCGTCGATGTCGAAGCTCAGGTAGACCTGCTGCGGAAGCTCCGCCACAATCAAATCCACCTGCTGGGCCCAGGTGCGCCCGCCGTAGGCGGCATGCTTCATGTCGCGGTCATAAAAAACGCTGCAGCGCCCGCCCAGCTCGGCCGCCACCGCCACCTCTTCGGCGCAGTAGTCGCGGATTCCGACCTGAACGATTTTGGCAATGCCCTCGTGCTTCATGGCGTTGTACATGATCGACGCGTGGCTGTAGGTAAAGCCTTCGTAGGCCACCCGAAAGTCCATGTGGGCGTCAATTTGCAGAATGCCCATGCCCGGATGCCGGTCCGCCAGCGCCTGAATGTAGCCCAATGGAGTACTGTGGTCGCCGCCCAACAGCGCGACCAGCTGTCCGCGATCAAGGTAGGTCTCGGCGTCGTGGCGCACCTTGCCCACCATCCATTCGCAGGCCTCGTTGATCTTGGCCAGCAGTTTTTGGCTCGACGACATGCCGTCGGTGCCGTCTGCCAAGGCCGCCAAGTACACCTCGGCGCGCTCGCGGTTGCGCTCGGACTTTTCGGCCAACTTCACCGAGGCCGGAGCCATGGCCAGGCCCATCTTCCACGCGTCGGGCACCGAAGGGTCCCACAAATCCACCTGGGCCGAAGCCTCCTTGATCGCCGCTGGGCCCTGTGCCGTTCCCGAGGCGTAGCTCACCGTGACCTCCCAGGGCACGGGCAAAATCACCACCTCGGCGTCGTCGACCGCGTACGGAAGTCCATAAATCTGGTCGCCCGTGGCCAAGCCATTGGGGTCAAAATCGGCCTGCGCGAGGGCGCGGCGCTTGAGGCGTGCTTCGTCCATGCAGCAAAACTAGAGACTAGTTGCTCGTAACCGGTTACTGGTTTCTAGTTGCTAGTACCGAATTGCGTAAGATCGCCGAATCGAGCGGCCGTCGCTGGGCGTAAAGCGGAATTCCCAGAGCCAGCTTCCCTTGTGCGGCGGCTCGTCGCGGGCTTCCCACGTCGCTTGGGGCGGAACCGGAGCCGGCTCGGACCATTCCGTGGCGCTTCGGCCCTCGGGGTCGGCCCACCGGGTCTGGAGCAGCCAAGCTTGGTTCGGATCCAGGTCCCAGCCCAGCACTGGTGGCCAGCGGCGTTCGACCAAATCAAACCGGCCTTGGGGTTCGTAGGGCCGGGCTTGGGGCCAGCGGCCCGGGGTGGCGGAGTCTTCGCGGGCAACGCCCCAGTCTTCGGGGCCCGGGCCGCGGCGTTCCAGCGACATGCCCTCACCCTTGCCGGGGGACTCCCGAATGGACTGCGGGAAGTATGCCGGAGCTACCCGAGCCACGTCAAGCAGGGTACCGTCAGCTCGACGCAGTTCCAAGCTGCCGCCTTCGTCAGAAATGGGCAACGCATGGCTGGTGGCGCCCGGACCGCCCGGCACCGCCGGCCGGTCCCAGGCCCCGGGGCGCGGGGCGCCCCGAGGCCCCGCCGCCGAGTCGCCGGCTGGGTAGCGCTTCAGCAGGGCCGCGGGGTCGGCCCCCACGAAGACGACCCCGCCGGGGAGCAGGAACGAGCCGGCGACGGCGGCGCGGCGCCACACTCCGGAATCGTTCGTGGCCCAAAACAGGCCCGAAAGGTCGAGCACCCGACCGCCGAGGTTCCGCAGCTCGACAAAACGCCCCTCGTCGGGCAAGGGATTGAACAGCACTTCGGCAATTTGGAGCTCGCCCGAATCGGGAGGAACCGGCCAACCGGCCAGAACGAGCGTGCAGTCGCCGGGCGTAGCGTCGGCGTGGACCCAGTCTGACAAAAGGGGAAACTCGAGTACGTCGCCCGGGGCGCAGGGCCAGCCCCACTGCCCGTCGGGGCCGATCCAACTAAGTCGGGAGGATTCCGAATGCACGCGCTGGATCGACCACCGGCCGTTGGGTAGCCGAGGCATCGCGGCCGAATCAAACGGATACCACGGAGGCACATCCAACGGCAACGGGTGGCGCCAGTCGACCACGAGGCCGCTGTCGGCGCGCAGCCCGAGGATTCCGCCCTGGCGCGGCCCCACTGCAGGAAACGCGATCCAGCCCGGAGTGGACCCGAGCGCGGCCTCCGACGACCGCCAAGCCCGAGGGAGCACCGCCAGATCGGGGTCGGCCTCAAGGGACCAGCCGCCCAGGGCCTTTTCAGAAGGTTGGTGCATGTCGGGCTGGGTGCGGCCCCAGGCAAGAAGGGCGCCGGTCGCGTCGCGCAGCGCCCAAAATGCCGGCGAGGCCGTTAGCGCAAGCGGAGCATTCCACACGGCGAGGGAGTCTGGCCAGCCCCACCGCGTGTCGGCGACCACGACGACTTCGCCCGGCTGAAGCACCCGACTGGGCAAGGTCCAGAGGCTGCTTCCGTGGGCCAAGGTCCAGCCCGAAGCCCGGCAGGCTGAATCTGCGGTTACGTGCACTTCGACGAAGTCACCTGGGGCCGAGTTCCACGCCACAGCAGGCTCAGGATCCACCAGAATTTCTGTTACCACCACGTCGCCGCGCCGCGCCAACCGCACGGGAACCGCCGAACGGAACTCCGCCGCCCCAAACGAAAGCGATCCCCAGCGAATGCTCCGAGCTCGGGTGGCGGTCACCGTGGCTCCGAGGCGAAACCGAGCCAAGCGAATGACCGAGGAGTCGGTGTTGCCCCAGGCCGAACCGCTGTCAAGGGCCGTTCCAAGGCTGTCCGTCAGCCGCCAATCCAGCCGATGCGCCCCCGTGGAATCCCAGTCCCATCGCCATTCCACCACCGAGGCCGCTCGGTCGAGCAGGCCCGTTGGGCTGGCCGCAAGCAGAAATCCGTCGGGAATGCGCCACAGCCTCAGCTGGTCGCCAGTGCGCCCGAATTCAAGTCGGTAGCCCGCGTCGGCTCCTGCCGCCGTGTCGCGCAGCTCCACGAATGCGTAGTTGACCGAGGACGGGTTAAAATCGAGCCGCACGCGTCCCGAAGCCGCCGCAGGCCTAGCCCCCAGTCCGTCGCGCCAGAGGGCGTAGGTTCCGGCACCCGGTGCGTTCAGGCTAAGGCCGTCGTCCGAGCTAAATGCCGCCGTGTCGCCGAGCCATGCCGACAAACCGCCCGACCAGTCTTCGGTCCATGGTCCCCACTGGGCGCGCGCACCCGAAACGAAAAGGGCTAAGCCCCAAACAAGTATCCTTTTCATAATCCGTACCTTTGCGGCCAAACTAAAACCCCCTGCCGCGCTATGCGTTTAGCTCTAGTTGGCGCCACCGGAATGGTTGGCGAAGTCATGCGAAAAGTCCTTGTGGAACGCGGGTTCCCGGTGACCGAATTTATTCCGGTGGCCTCAGAGAAGTCCGCAGGAAGCGTTTTACACTGGAACGGAGCCGACTACGTAGTTCGCACCCTCGCAGAAGCCGTGGCAATGAAGCCCGACTTGGCCATTTTCTCGGCCGGGGGCACGACCTCGCTGGAGTGGGCCCCAAAATTTGCCGAAAACGGCTGCTTTGTGGTGGACAACAGTTCCGCGTGGCGAATGGAGCCGGGGATTCCGCTCGTGGTGCCTGAAATCAACGCAGACGCCCTGTCGGCCGACGCCAAAATCATCGCCAACCCGAACTGTTCGACGATCCAACTGGTCATGGCCCTCAAGCCGCTGCACG
>JACCDS012119951.1_pt1 | contig 14630 bp, 13 predicted proteins | sample 7446441 | NCBI WGS metagenome assembly JACCDS01 (sample SAMN15323445, study PRJNA562643) | freshwater metagenome | isolation source: river surface water | place: USA:Blue River Watershed | collected 2017-08-17 | reverse complement strand
GCCGGCACCGGCGTGCGCGTGTGCTCTTGCAACGACTGCAGCTAGCGGATGGCGGCCTGCACTTGCTGCGGCAGGTGGGTGGCGGGCGTCTCGTCAAAGCAGTCCACGCGCGGCACGGCAAAGCGCGCGCGGGCCAGCTGCACGTCGTCAAAGGCGTCCAGCTGGCGCACGAAGTCGCGGCCCTGGCGGCCCCAGGCGGCCAGCAGCGGGTGGCCATGCGCATGCATGTCCTGCAGGGGCAGCTGCGACAGGTCCGGCCCCGGCCGCGCAGGCAGGCGGCGGCGCGTGGCGCGCAGCAACTCGCGGCCGCTGATGATGTCGGCCCAATGGAAGCGGCAAGGGTTGGGCACGGCCATCAGCACCTGGCAGTGGGCCGACAAGGCCGCGATGGCCTCCAGCGTCTGGTGCGGGATGTGGGTGGTGCCGAACAGCACCACGCGGCGCGGCAGGCCGGGGATGCGGCGCCCGGCCGGCGCGGCCTGCAGCGCCTGCAGAAAGCGGCCATGCAGCGCCGGCCGGGCGGCGCCTTGCTGGTCTTGCGACAAGGCCTGCAGCACGGCGCGCCACAAGGCGGGCTGCCAGGCCTGGCCTTCGGGCACCGCAGGGCTGTCAGGGCCGGACGCCGTGCGCAGCAGATCGCGGCCCTGGGCCCAGTCCTGCAGCCAGTCGGCCCGGTAGACCTGGTACTGGTCCAGCAGGTCGGCCAGGCGCTGGGCCAGCTGCAAGCGGCGGGCGGGGTCGGGCGCGCCGCCCGCGGCGCCGGCCGCCAGGAAGCCCGCCACCGGCTCGAAGCCGGGCTGTGTGGCCAGGTCGGGCAGCAACTGCATCAGCCGCCAGGTCAGCGGCAGCTTGTCCAGGGCCGACACGGCCGGCACCGCGTCGCGGCCCAGCAGCGCGCGGTAGGCGCGCCAGATGAAACGCGCCGGCAGTTCCACGCGCGTGGCGGCGCACACGCCCAGGCCGGTGGCCAGCTGCATCTTCAGCCACTCGGCCATGCCGTTGCTCTGCACCAGCAAGACCTCTTCTTCCAGCGCGCCCAGCGGGTGGCGGTGCAGCCAGGCCAGCACGGCATCGGCCAACAGCTCCAGGCGGTTGCCGTGCAGGACCAGCAGGCCGGTGGTGGGGGCGGGAGCGGTGGCGGGATTCATGGGCTGAGGCCGGGACCACGATGATGGGGCATGGCGGCACGGCGGCCGGCCGCCGCAACAGGCTTCAGTCCAGCAGCTCCGGGAACGCGGACCGCAGCGCCTCCATGAAGGCCGCACGGCCGGTGAGCGTCAGCGCCACCTGCTGCCAGCCATCGGGTTCCTGGCTGACTTGCAGGTCGTGGTGCCAGTCGTGGCCTTCGTCCAGCGGGCCGTGGCTGTCGGGGAAAAGCTGCCAGGCCCAGTCCAGCAGGCACTGTGCTTCAGCCAGCGCCTGCCCGTGCTGGGCGGGACGCGTGGAGGCCAGGGCTTCCAGCGTGCACGTGCCGTCCAGGGTTTCGCTGAAGTCGACCGTCAGGAGTGGCATTGGGAGGGGTGGGCAGGCTGCCCGCGGAACCCGGGCCGGGCTCCGCATTCTGCGGGCTCAAGCCGGCAGCAGCGCCCCCGTGGCCGGCTCGCCCAACGCCAGGCGCTGCGGCGTGGACCAGTCCAGGATCTGCAGCCGGCCGTCGGCCTGCTCCACCAGCGCGGTGAGGCTTTCCACCCAGTCGCCGTCGTTGCAGTACAGCGTGCCGTCGATCATGCGCATCTCGGCGTGGTGGATGTGGCCGCAGACCACACCGTGCAGGCCGCGGGCGCGTGCCTCGCGGGCCACGGCGCCTTCAAAGTCGTTGACGTAGCTCACCGCGCGCTTGACCTTCAGCTTGAGGTAGCGCGACAGGCTCCAGTACGGCAGCCCCAGGCGCGCGCGCAGCGAGTTGAAGTGGTGGTTGACGCGCAGCACGAACTCGTAGGCCGAGTCACCCAGGTAGGCCAGCCACTTGGCGCATTGGATGACGCCGTCGAAGTGGTCGCCGTGCGTCACCCACAGCTTGCGGCCGTCGGCCAGTTCGTGGATGGCTTCCTCCAGCACGTCCACGCCACCGAAGGTGTGGCCCAGGTACTTGCGGGCGAACTCGTCGTGGTTGCCCGGCACGAAGATGACGCGCGTGCCCTTGCGCGCCTTGCGCAGCAGCTTCTGCACCACGTCGTTGTGGGCCTGCGGCCAGTACCAGCTGCGCTTGAGCTGCCAGCCGTCGATGATGTCCCCCACCAGGTACAGCGTGTCGCACTCCACCGTGCGCAGAAAGTCCAGCAGCGGGCCGGCCTGGCAGCCGGGCGTGCCCAGGTGGATGTCGGAGATCCACACCGTGCGCACGCGCAGCGGGCGTTCGGGCGCAGGTTCGGGGTCCGCCTCGGTGGTGTCCACGTCTTGCAGGTCCACGGGCGGCAGGGGGAGGTCGTCGCGGCGCATGAAACGCGATGTTCCCGGCGCCATGCGACGCTGCCGTGACAACGGCCGGTCAGGCTTGTGACAGCGGCGGCGCCACACGCCGCAGCAAGGCCTGGCCCATGCGGATGGGCACACCGCTTTCTATGCCCGGCGCCCGCTCGAAGCCCGGCGGCACGAAGACGATGATGGTGGAGCCGTGCTCGAACCAGCCCAGCTCCTGGCCCTTGCTGACGGCGGTGTTGCAGGGCATCTCGGCCGGCCCGCCGTAGCGGATGTGCAGCAGCACGTTCAGGAAATGCAGGCGGATGCTGGCCACCAGGATGGCCGCCACCGGCACCAGGGCCATCGGTGTGCCTTCAGGCGTACCGTCTTGCAGCCGCAGGCGGATCACTGCACGTTCGTTGCGGCAGAAGAGCCGTTCCACGCGCTTCAAGGCAATGGGGTTGACGTTCCAGGTGTCGCCGCTGATGTAGCTGACGTGTTCCACCGTGCCGTCATGCGGCGCGTGGAAGCGGTGGTACATGCTGCTGGTCAGGCGCAGCGTGAGGTAGTTGCCGCCGTGGAAGGGCGCGCAACGGTCGGCGCGGCCAAAGAGATCGTCCATGCGGTACGGGAAGCCCTTGGCCTGCAGCACCAGGCCCTGCTCCACCGTGCCGCAGGCGCCCACGATGGCGTCGCAAGGGCTGGCCAGCACGCCGGGCGTCATGTCCACCGTGCGCGCACCGGGTTTCAGCTCGCGTGTGAAGCAGGCGTGCAGGCTGCTGAAGTGCTGCTGCTTCGCATCGGACAGGTCCAGCGGGGTGAACAGGCGCCAGACACGGATGGACAGCCGCGCCAGCAGCGGGCTCTGGATGCGGCTGAACCAGCCCATGAAGCGCGTCAGCGCATGGCGCGGCACGCGGTTGGTGAGCAAGAAGTTCAGGTCCTCCTGCAGCAGCAGGCGGTCGCGCAGCGCGGACAGGCCCATCAGGTGTTTCAAGCCGCCTGGGCCAGCACCACACGCTCAGCCGCGTGGCCCGAAGGGATGGGCACGTGCGTGACCTGGGGCGCTGACTCCGCACGGCCTATGCCCACATGTTCGATGCCCAGCGCGCGCATCTCGGCGGGGTCGTAGAGGTTGCGGCCGTCCAGCACCAGCGGGCGCTTCATGTGGGCCTTCAGCTCCGCGAAGTCGGGGCTGCGGAACTCGCGCCATTCGGTCACCACCAGCAAGGCGGACGCGCCTTGCGCGGCGGCCAGGGGGTGGTCCACCAGTTCCAGGCCGTCACGTGCACCCAGGCGGGCGGCAACACCCGGCATGGCCACGGGGTCGAAGGCCTTGACCTGCGCACCGCGGGCCAGCAGCTCTTCGATCAGCACCAGGCTGGGCGCCTCGCGCAGGTCGTCGGTGCCGGGCTTGAAGGCCAGGCCCCACATGGCCACCGTCACGCCCTGCAGGGACTCGCCCAGGCGCTCCACCACACGCTCGGCCAGCAGCTGGCGCTGGCGGTCGTTGATCTGCTGCACGGCCTTGAGCATGGGCAACTGCACGCCCACGTCCTGCGCCATGCGGTGCAGGGCCTGCACGTCCTTGGGCAGGCAGGAGCCGCCCCAGCCCAGGCCGGCGTAGAGGAAGTGGCTGCCGATGCGCGGGTCGCTGCCAATGCCCAGGCGCACCTTCTCGATGTCCGCGCCCAGGCGCTCGGCCAGCGCGGCCATCTCGTTCATGAAGCTGATGCGCGTGGCCAGCATGGCGTTGGCCACGTACTTGGTCATCTCGGCGCTCTTCACGTCCATCACCAGCAGGCGGTCGCGGTTGCGCAGGAAGGGGGCGTACAGCGCGCGCATCAGCAGCGTGGACTGTTCGTCGTCGGCGCCCAGCACGATGCGGTCGGGGCGCATGAAGTCCTCGATGGCGTCGCCTTCCTTCAGGAACTCCGGGTTGGACACCACCGCAAAAGGCAGCAGCGCCGCGCGCTCGCGCAGCACCTGCGCCACCGTGGCCTGCACCTGCGCTGCCGTGCCCACCGGCACGGTGCTCTTGTCGACGATGACCTTGTAGTCCGTCATGTGGCGGCCCACGGTGGCGGCTGCGGCCAGCACGTGCCCCAGGTCGGCCGAGCCGTCCTCGGCCGGCGGCGTGCCCACGGCGATGAAGACGATGGTGCCGTGGCCCACGGCACGCGCGGCGTCCGTGGTGAAGAACAGCCGGCCCGCGTTGGCGTTGCGCTGCACCAGCATGTCCAGGCCCGGCTCGTGGATGGGCATGCGCCCTTCCTGCAGGCCCTGCACACGCGCGGCGTCGATGTCCAGGCACACCACGCTGTTGCCCATGTCGGCCAGACAGGCCGCCGTCACCAGGCCCACATAGCCTGCACCGATCACGCACACCTTCATCGCCCGCTCCTTGCCACGAAAGCTCAATCAATGAGCGGCATCGTGGCCGCGGCCTGTGACGGTGCGGTGAAGAAGCGGTGTCGGGGTGATGACGCCCGAACGCTGCCACCCGCGCGGTGGTGCTCAGCCAGGCGGCTGCCGCCGGCGCCGGTGCGGGCTGAACCCGCGCATGCGCTGCAGGGCCAGCAGGCTGACGCAGCCCACGCCCAGGTACCAGCTGAAGCCCGGCCTGCGCTCCAGCACAGGCTTGCGCGCTTGATGCGCCGCAGCTGGCTCGGCAGGGGCCTCGGCCGCGCGCGACGGGGCCGCGGCACTCAGCAACAAGGCCAGTCCACACAGGGCAAGCATCTGGGTCATGGTCAATCTCCTGGGCCGAAGGCGGGCCGCACGCCCCCCTCTTGACGCCAGGCGAATCTAGGCCGCGTGCGTGGCAGCGCGATGACACGGCGCACGGTCACAAGCCTGTCAAGCGCCTGACCTACAAAGCCACATCCTCACTGCACGGCTCCCCATGAACGACGCCCTGGCGATCTCCGGCCTGGCCCTGGCGGCCGCCACTGCCCTGCTGGGCCTGCAGCGGGCCTACCGGCGGCTGCAGCTGTCGCTGGCCAAGCACCCTTCCCTCACCGGCCACTCCCGCATGGCCAAGCGCGTGGCCTCGCTGGTGCCGGGCTATGCCTATGACGAAGCCCGCTTCTTCGGTGCCGACCGCGCGCCGGCCGAGGTCCAGGCACGCCGCCGCGCGGGTTTCGCGCGCCTGGCCGGTACGCTGAACGAGCGCCACGCCCAGTCCATCGCCTTGACGAAGCAGGCACGCGAAGGCATCTCGGACCTGCAGTTCACCGGCAGCTACCGCGTGCCCTTCCAGTTCAGCCCCTACCTGCGCCAGCACCTGGCGGTGGGCGGCTTCGTGAAGTCCAGCGCCGGCGTCACGGTGACGGACCTGGACGGCTGCAGCTTCTACGACCTGACCGGCAGCTACGGCGTCAACGTATTCGGGCAGGACTTCTACAAGGCCTGCATCGCGGAAGGCAGCGCGCGTGTGGCCGAGCTGGGCCCCGTACTGGGCAGCTACCACCCGGCCGTGGCATGGAACGTGGAGCAGCTGCGCCGCATCTCCGGCCTGGACGAGGTGAGCTTCCACATGAGCGGCACCGAGGCCGTGATGCAGGCCGTGCGCCTGGCGCGTTATCACACCAAGCGCCCGTACCTGGTGCGCTTCAGCGGCGCGTACCACGGCTGGTGGGAAGACGTGCAGCCCGGCCCCGGCAACCCGCTGCCGCCGGGCAAGACCTACACGCTCAAGGAGATGGACGCCGACACCTTGCGCGTGCTGCGCACGCGGCGCGACATCGCCTGCGTGCTGGTCAACCCGCTGCAGGCCCTGCACCCCAACAAGGCCGCGCCGGGCGACAGCAGCCTCATCGACAGCGGCCGCCGCGCGGCCTACGACAAGGCCGCCACCACGGCCTGGCTGCAGAAGCTGCGCCAGGTGTGCACCGAGCGCGGCATCGTGCTGATCTTCGACGAGGTCTTCATGGGCTTCCGCCTGGCCGCGGGCGGCGCGCAGGACTACTTCGGCGTCAAGGCCGACCTGGTGACCTACGGCAAGACGCTGGGCGGCGGCCTGCCCGTGGGCGTGGTCTGCGGCAAGGCCGCGCTGATGAAACGCTTCCGCGAAGACCGCCCGGCGGACATCTGCTTTGCGCGCGGCACCTTCAACGCCCACCCCTACGTGATGGCGACCATGCAGGTCTTCCTGGAGAAGCTGCAGACCGCCCCGGTGCAGGCGCTGTATGCCGACATGGACCGCCGCTGGGACGGACGCGCGGCGCAACTGAACAAGAGCCTGTCCGAGGCTGGCCTGCCCGTGCAGGTGGCCAACATGGCCAGCGTGTGGACGGTGTTCTACACAAAACCCAGCCGCTACAACTGGATGCTGCAGTTCTACCTGCGCGAGCAGGGCCTGGCGCTCAGCTGGGTGGGCACGGGCCGGCTGATCTTCAGCCTGAACTACAGCGACGCCGACTTCAACGCGGTCTGCGAGCGCTTCGTGGCCGCCGCACGGGCCATGCAGGCCGATGGCTGGTGGTGGCACGGCCCCGAGGACAGCAACCGGTCCATCCGGCGCAGCGTGCTGCGCGAGATGCTGCAGCACCGCTTCTGACCGCACCGCGGCTGACACACGGCCGTCATGGCGCCGACACGGCGCCGTCACGGGCGCTGGCCATCGTGTGCGGCAGTGCCGGGCGTGGTGCCTGGCGGAGCACGTCTGCACATGGCCAAAGACTTCAATCTGATGGAGGACAGCAACCCGTCCTCCAACCCGAGCATCCACGAGCTGTCCGACCCCAGCCGCCGCACGCTGTTGCGCGGCGGCCTGGCCGGCAGCGTCACCGGCCTGCTGGCCCCGCTGTCCAGCCTGGCGGCCTTGAGCGGCTGCGCCACCCTGGGCGGCAGCACGCCCCTGCTGGGCTTCAAGAGCGTGCCCGTGTCCACGGCCGACGCGGTGTCAGTCCCCGCGGGCTACAGCGCCCACGTCATCGCGCCCTGGGGCGCCCCGGTGGGCCTGTCTGGCGAAAGCGCGGCCTTCAAGCCCGACGCCAGCAACAGCGCCACCGACCAGGAGGTGCAACTCGGCATGCACCACGACGGCATCCACTTCTTCAAGCACCCCATCACGCCCGAGAGCAGCCATGCGGGCCTGCTGGTGATGAACCACGAATACACCGACGACGGCCTGCTGCACCCCGACGGCATGGCCACCTGGACGGCCGCCAAGGTGCGCAAGGCCCAGGCGGCGCATGGCGTGTCGGTGATTGAAGTCGAGATGAAGGACGGCCGCTGGGACCTGGTGCGCCCCAGCCCCTGGGCGCGCCGCATCACCGCCAGCACACCCATGGCCTTTGGCGGCCCCGCCGCGGGCCACGCGCTGCTGCAGACCCAGGCCGACCCCAAGGGGCAGCGCCCGCTGGGCACGCTCAACAACTGCGGCAGCGGCATCACGCCCTGGGGCACCTACCTGACCTGCGAAGAGAACTTCATCAACTACTTCAAGGGCCCGGACGAACCCAGCGCGCACGAGCGCCGCTGGGGCCTGCGCAAGGGCGCCCTGGCCGGCTACCGCTGGCACGAGCACGACGAGCGCTTCGACGCCAGCAAGCACCCCAACGAACCGCACCGCTTCGGCTGGGTGGTGGAGATCGACCCCTACAACCCCAGCAGCTCGCCCATCAAGCGCACCGCGCTGGGCCGCGCCGCGCACGAAGGCGCCACCACCACGCTGACCAAGGACGGCCGTGCCGTGGTCTACATGGGCGAGGACGCGCGCTTCGAATACATCTACAAGTTCGTCAGCCGCGACGCGGTGAAGCCCGGCGGCTTTGCCGCCAACCGCACGCTGCTGGACCACGGCAGCCTGTGGGTGGCCAAGTTCGAGGACAACGGCCGCGGCCGCTGGATCGAACTGAAGCACGGCAGCGGCCCGCTGACAGCGGCCAACGGCTTTGCCGACCCCGGCGAGGTGGTGGTGAAGACGCGCCAGGCCAGCGACGCCCTGGGCGCCACCAAGATGGACCGCCCGGAATGGATAGACATCGACCCGCAGGGCTGGGTGTACTGCACGCTCACCAACAACAGCAACCGCGCCGGTGACAAGCAACCGGGCCTGGACGCCGCCAACCCGCGGGCCAACAACACCATGGGTCACATCATCCGCTGGAAGGAAGACGGTGACTTCGACGGCACGCAGTTCCAGTGGAACCACTTCGTGCTGGCCGGCGACCCGGCCAACGAGCGCGCCGAGGCCAAGGGCAAGGTCAAGGGCGACGCCTTCGCCTGCCCCGATGGTCTGTGGACGGATGCGCGTGGCGTGCTGTGGATCCAGTGCGACATGAGCACCAGCGCCATGGGCAAGGGCGACCTCGCCCGGCTGGGCAACAACGCCATGCTGGCCGCCGACCCGCGCACGGGCGAGATCCGCCGCTTCCTGGTGGGGCCGGCCGGTTGCGAGATCACGGGCGCCACCGCCACGCCTGACGGCCGCACGATGTTCATCAACATCCAGCACCCGGGTGAAAGCCCCAGCGAACGCAGCGACTCGACCACGCCGCGCAAGATCAGCAACTGGCCGGACTTCAACGCCTCAGGCCGCCCGCGCAGCGCGACAGTGGTGATCCGCAAGAACGACGGCGGCGTCATCGGGACCTGATCGACGCAGCCCCAAGAGCAAGAGCCCCGCAACAGCGGGGCTCTTTTTGTTGCGCGGCGCCGCCGCGGTTTCAGTGGCTGCGCACGTGGTCCATCGGGTCCAGCAGTTCGCCCTTCAGCAGGTGCAACGGCGCGCGCCAGTACAGCAGCACGTCATGGAAGGGGTCGGTCAGGATCTTGGTGGCCCAGGCCAAACCTTCCATCACGCCCTTCAGGAAGAACAGGTGCACGGTGCGGAACAGCAGGCCCACCACGCCCAGCGCAAACCAGGCCATGCCCACGTCGTGCAGCCAACCCTTGAAGTCAGCGGCAGGCTGGATCAACCCGCCCAGCGAAGGCGCCAGCCACAACAGCACGGGGAAGGCCACCCACACCCCCAGCAGCACCACCTTGCGGTCGAGGTTGTAGCCCACCTTGATGGCTTCCTTGTGCTCGAAGCTGGCGTTGTTGATGTGGTCGTAGCCCTTGGGCTCGAAGAAGAAGTGGCCGGCCTGGCGGGTGGTCATGGACACGCCCCAGGCCAGCAGCGCGGCGCTGGCCGGGTCCACGAAGACCAGGGCATAGGCTGCCAGGAAGCTCAGTGCGCTGACGAAGTGCAGCGACTGGTTGATGCGGCTCTGGTGGTAGTAGCGGTGGTCGTCCCAGCGCTGCGTCTTCAGGGTCTGCAGGAATCGGTTCACCCAGGTGCTCCTTTGAAAGTCCATGGCGTGTGGCGATGCTGCGTCGCTTGCGTGAACGGGGCATGAAACTGGGGTGACAGCGCTGTGTCGGCAGGTGCTGTCATCGTTCTGTTGCGCGCGCACACGACCATGTCCCCATGGAACAAGCCTTTGCCACGCCCATCGACGCCGTCCCCGCCCTGCAGGTGGACACCTGGCTGCCGCAGCGGCGCTCGCTGCGCGTGGCGGTGGTGACCGAGACCTACCCGCCCGAGGTCAACGGCGTGGCCGCCACCATCTCGCGTGTGGTGGAAGGCCTGCATGCGGCCGGCCATGAACTGCAGTTGCTGCGGCCGCGCCAGGGCCAGGACAAGCCCGGTGCAGACCTCGCCGAGCAGGACGAGCGTTTTGCCGAGGTGCTGATGCGCGGCCTGCCCATCCCGCGCTACCCGCAGCTGCGCATGGGCCTGCCGGCCAAGCGCGCCTTGCTGCAGCAGTGGACGGCCAAGCGGCCCGACGTGGTGCACATCGTCACCGAGGGCCCGCTGGGCTATTCGGCCCTGCAGGCGGCCACGCAGCTGAAGTTGCCCGTGGTGTCGGACTTCCGCACCAACTTCCAGGCCTACAGCCAGCACTACGGCATTGCCTGGCTGCGCGCGCCCATCCTCGCCTACCTGCGCAAGTTCCATAACCGCACGGCCTGCACCATGGTGCCCACGGACGGCCTGCGCGGCGAGCTGATGCTGGCCGGCTTCAAGAACCTGCGCGTGGTGTCGCGCGGCGTGGACACGCGGCTGTTCGACCCGTCGCGCCGCAACGCGGCGCTGCGCGCCAGCTGGGGCGTGGGTGCGAACGACCTGGTGGCGCTGTGCGTGGGCCGCCTGGCGCCGGAGAAGAACCTGAACCTGCTGGTGGACGCGTTTGCGGCCCTGCGGGCGCGCGACCCCAGGGCCAAGCTGGTGCTGGTGGGCGATGGCCCCCTGCGCGCCGCCCTGCAGCAGCGCTGCCCAGAGGCCGTGTTCTCGGGCGTGCAGCGCGGCGAGAACCTGGCCACGCACTACGCGTCGGCCGACCTGTTCCTCTTTCCCAGCGTCACCGAGACCTTTGGCAATGTGCTGCCCGAGGCCATGGCCAGCGGACTGGCCGTGGTGGCCTATGACTACGCTGCCGGCCGCCAGCTGGTGCGGCACGGCGACAACGGCCTGCTGGTGTCCTTTGACGACGGCGCGGCCTTCTGCGCCGCGGCCGAACGCTTGGCCGGCCAGCTGGGCTGGGTGCGCGCCATGGGTGCGCAGGGGCGCATCACGGCTCGCCGCCAGGACTGGGCCAGCATCGTCGAACGGGTGGAGCAGGCCTACCTGGGCGCCATGGCCCAGCCCGTGCGCGCCGCAGGCACGGCCTGGCGGCCGGCCGTGCGGTAGACACCGCGCCAACCCGCCATCAGGCCAGGCCCAGCCGGCGACCGCGCCACCACAACGCGGCCACGCTGACGCCCACCAGGGCGCCCAAGCCGACCATCACCGTGCGCACGTCCAGGCCAAAGGCCAGCAGGGCGGCGTAGCTGCCCAGCATGACCAGGATGCTGGCGTTTTCGTTGAAGTTCTGCACGGCGATGGAGCGGCCTGCGGTCAGCAGCACATGGCCGCGGTGCTGCAGCAAGGCGTTCAGCGGCACCACCAGCGCACCGCCCAGCGCGCCCACCAGGGCCATGGCGCCCACGGCCAGCCAGGCGGTGGACAGCTGAGCGGCCAGCGGCACGGCCAGGCCCATCAACACGCCCAGTGGCAGCACACGTGCCGCGCGCGCCAGGCTGACGTAGCGCGCCGCCAGCGCTGCGCCCATGACGATGCCCACCGCCACGGCACCCTGCAGGTAGGCGGCCTGGTCCAGGCCCAGCTGCAGCACGTCCACGCCCCAGCGCAGCACCGCAAACTGCAGCACCGCCGCGGCGCCCCAGAACAAGGTGGTCACGGCCATGGACAACGCGCCGGCGGGGTCGGCCCACAGGCGCTTCTGGGCGTCTGAGAAGCCGCTCAACATGGGCGTCAGCCCCAGGCGGTTGCCGGGGTAGCGCGCACCGCTGTCCGGTATGCCCAGGTTGAGCGCTGCGGCCGTGCCATAGAGCAGCAACAGGGACAGCAGTGCCAGTGTCCGCGCGGGCGCGTCAGGCAGCCACTGCAGGCCCACGTCGCGCACCCAGGGGCTGATGAGAAAGCCGCCCAGCACGGTGCCCAGCACGACGGCGCAGACGGTGGTGACTTCAATCCACCCATTGGCCGCCACCAGGCCGCGCGGTGGCACCAGCTCGGTGACCAGGCCGTACTTGGCCGGCGCATAGGCCGCCGCGCCCACGCCCACCACGGCCATGGCCCACAAGGGGCCGCAACCCGACAGCAGCAGCACCAGGCCCAGCACCTTGACCAGGTTCATGGCCATCATCATGCGGCCCTTGCGCACCGCGTCAGCCCAGGCGCCCACAAAGGGCGCCAGCACCACATAGGCGACGGTGAAGGTGAACTTGAGCAGCGGCGCCCACCAGCCTGGGGCCCCCTGGTCCAGCAGCAGGGCCACGCAGACGATGAGCAAGGCGTTGTCCGCCAGCGCGGAGCAGAACTGCGCGCTGATCAGCACATGGAAGGCGCCGGTGAGTGCGGGCGACGAAGGACGCGGGAGTGCTGGTTGCTGAGGTCGCACACGGGCCTGCCGATGGACGGGACCGCCCGATTGGACCTGCCGGTCATGACAGCCGCGTGAGCGCCACGTGGGTGCGGCGCACGCGCATGCGACAACAGCCGGGGCCCAGGCACAGCGCCCCACCCTGCCCCGCTACACCCGCGAGGCAGCCCGGGCTCAACCCGGCCTCAACCCGGAATCTCGGCCTCCACCAGCTGCCCCAGCAGCTGCAGCGACTCCTGCCAGCCCAGGTAGCAGGCCTCGGTGGGGATCACCGCCGGAATGCCCTCCTGGGTGATGTGCACGTCCACGCCGCAGCTCACGGGGGTCAGCACCACGGTGGTCTGCATCTGGCCGGGCAGGTTGGCGTCGTCAAAGACGGCGCTGTAGCGCAGGCGCGCGCCGGGCTGCAGTTCCAGGTAGCTGCCGCCAAACGAATGGCTGTGGCCGTTGCTGAAATTGGTGAAGGACATCTGGTAGCTGCCGCCCACCACGGGGTCCATGTGGTGCACGGTGCAGGTGAAGCCGTGCGGCGGCAGCCATTTGGCCATGGACGCGGGCGTGAGGAAGGCGCGGTAGACGCGCTCCGCGGGGCAGCGCAGGACGCGGTGCAGGGTGACGGTGCCGGTGGGGGCGGCGGTGCTCATGGTGGACTCCAATGCTCAGAGGACTGTCCTCTTGGGCTGACAACGAACGGGCGCGGCCCGCTTCGACAGGCGCGGCCACCACGGTAGCAGCCGCGGACCGGCGGCCCAAGCCTGGGCTAACGAGCCGGGGGGGTGTCGTCGGCCGCGACTTCCGCAGCGATGGCCAGCAGCTGCTCCGCCGTGGGCTGGTCCCAACGCTCGCCATGGGTGGCGGCCGCATAGAAGCGCAACATCTCGGGGCGCACCATGGGGTGTTGCCAGCCGCTGGTCTGCAGCCGCTTGCGTATGGACGGGTGGGCGTTGCGGCGCTCCATGTCGGCCAGCAGCTCCTGCACCAGGCCGTCCTGTGCGCTGGCAGACAGCGCGGTGAGTTCGGCCGCCACCTGCTCGCGCCGGCGGTTGAGCCACTCGGCCAGCCAGCGCGCCTGGCGCTTGGCCTGCAGGTCGCGCGCGGCGGGGCTTTGCGGGTCGGCCAGCTGGGCAGCGGCCGACTGGCGCGCGGCGGCGCGTTGCACGGCGCGCTGTTCGGCCTTGGCTTCTTCGGCCGGCATCAGCGAGCGCAGGTAGCGCAGCGGGTCGCGCAGCGGCTCCGGGAAGTTGGACGCCATGCGGCGCTCCAGCGCGTCCAGCGCCGTGCCCAGGGCTTCGTCGCCATGCTTGTGGCTCAGGCCCTCGGCCGCGTCTTCCGGGATGCCCAGGCGGGTGGCGCGCTGGATCAGGCCCACGTCCACCGGCTGGGGCGCCTGGCCCAGGCTCAAGCTGGCCTGGCGCTTGGGGCGGATGTGGAACTGGATCTCGTCGATGAAGCGCCCTTCCCTGTGCTCCACCAGTTCCACGTCGATGTCGGTGAGCGCGTTCACTTCCGCCACCGCGGGCTTGAGGGTGTCGCGCTTGAAGATGCGGTACTCCTGCTTGGCCGAACGCTCGGAAGGCGGGTTGCCGCTGAGCACCGGTTGCCACCAGCGCCAGTGCTGGCGCGCGGTGCGGCCGATGTCCTTGTAGCGGGTGCAGATCTCGTACAGCGCCACGCCGGCATGCGAGCGCAGCTGGCTGATGACCTCCAGCCGCAGCCGCGCAAAGACGGTGGGCTGCAGCAGCTCCTGCTTCAGGTTGACGGCGTAGGACCACTCCACCCAGACCTGGCCGCGCTCCTTGGTCAGGCGCGCGTGGGCCAGCAGGCCGCTCAAGTTCCAGCTGTTGCCCTCGCCCGTGGTGGGCGACTGCCACTCCACCGTGGTGGAGACCATGGCGCGCAGGTGCTTCTTGACCAGGGCGTGGTCGTTGCTGTCGAAGTCCACGCCCTTGATGACGCGGTCCAGCGGGGCGCGGAACACGTCGCGCTCCAGGCCTTGCTCCTGCGCCTCGTACAGCAGCACGTTGTAGCTCTTGCGCCCCAGCGTGGTGATGCGCGCCGACTTGGGCACGATGGCCAGCGTGTTGACCGGCTTGCGCAGCAGTTCGGGCTCCGTGGCCAGGCTGGCACGCGCACGCCGTGGCGTGGGCGTGCCGGGGTCTTCGCCTGGCGTCGCGGAGGGCGGCTCTTGCATGTGTCTGACTTTACAGGATGGGTGAAGTGCTGTTTTCACCTGATGCGCCGCGGGGCCTGGCCGGTCGTCTTCCTGAAAACTCTCACGTGAGACCGCTCATC
>JACCDS010500078.1_pt1 | contig 14631 bp, 4 predicted proteins | sample 7446441 | NCBI WGS metagenome assembly JACCDS01 (sample SAMN15323445, study PRJNA562643) | freshwater metagenome | isolation source: river surface water | place: USA:Blue River Watershed | collected 2017-08-17 | reverse complement strand
CCCCAAAGGAATACAGAAGGACAGGATCGCTTGTAAGCATATATAATTTGTTGTCAAAAGCACTGACCAAAAAACCCGAAAAATCCTGAGCGTCGAGATCAAAAAGTTTTTCCCATGCTGATCCGTCATTGCTGCGATATATTGCGACGGGAGATGTGGAGCCCTCTCCAGTGATGGCTACGTAAAGGTTGCCCTGATATGAAACTACTGACTTTACAATAGAATCACTTGGACTTGATCCTATCAGGGCAATAGAAGAAGAGAAGGAATCTCCTATCTTCTTTCGACATCCAGATGGCAAGCTTGTAAACATAAAATCAGTAATAGAAGCAGTGGCAGACGGCCGGAAAGCCGCAAATGCAGCAATCTCGCCTTGCGGCTCGTCGTAAACCACATTCGATATCGTACTCAAAGAAAGAAGATCATGATCGAATATTGTGGAGAATGGTTTCTTTTCAACAGGGTCGACTCCATTGACAGTGAAATTTGGGAAATTAGAGATTTCGTAAGTGCTGACACCACTTGTTGCGTCATAAGTTGAAGGATTTTCTGGACTATCTGCAGTCGGCAGATCAATTGACAACCTCACCCTGTTGGCTGTAAGCGGACGGACAAAACTAAGAATTCCACGAGGGGCCACAGTGTCTAGTATGACCTCATCTGTCGGGACTTCTGTATCAGAAGAAATTTTAACCACTGATTTTGCGTCGCTCATGAGCGCTGCGAAATAACTTTCGGCCCCATCGGCTATGGCGACCAGATTACGATTTTGTATTCCCAATGCCTGGGATTCTGCGGGGTTGGGCTTGAACCTGCGCTGGATAGACATGTCGTTTCTGACCATAACAGAAACTACATCAGAGGGCAGCATGGGGCATCCAAAGCGAATTGTATAAAATCCAGAAGAGTCAGGATTGGATATGCCAAAGCCAACATTAACAGGATATCCATTTATCACCGCCTGCACAATACGGTCACGAGCGATTGCCTGAGTTGCAGGAACCCTGAACCTATATGATGAAGGGCTTGGCTGCGATTGAGAAGGTGAGGCGATGAATATTGTGTCGTTAGGTATAATGCTGCCCACCAGCTCGGAACCATCCACCGAGCCCTCAAAGATTCCAAGATCAGTGCTGATTGCAATTCGATTGCCTATTTTTGATATGGCAGTGACTTGACCATAAGCCAAGTTCGAACCGTCAACCTCCCTCAGGCGCAAGGTGCTCCACCTGCTTCCATCAAGCCGATAGATTCGTGCGCCTGTGGAGGCGTAGATGTTGCCATCGGGTCCCGCTGAAACTGCAACGACTTTTTGGAAGGTAAAATCGCTCTGCGTCCCCAGAGGAGAGACACCACTTGGAGAGATTCTGTACACACCATCGTTACCGAAGAGCACGGGACCGAAACCATCGATGTAGGAAAGCGACATTCCTGCTGCGGATGCTACTTCAATCTGATCCGATGGATCAATTCCTATGGGGTCCGCGGAATGTATCACAGGTATTTGGGATATATATAGTCGCCAATTTAATATGCGGAAAACCTTTCCGTTCTTGATGACATAAATGCCATCATCACTTTTTACAACATCACTCACTGCATTTGATGCCCCATCTCCGAATTTAAATTTGACAAATCTGAACAAATCAACGGAAGCGTATATAAAATCACCTGCCTCGGTAGTTATGATCATATTCCCATCGCTGTCAAACTTGGAAGATTTCAAGCCGCTTGTCGGCAGTCTGGTGATACCAGATGATGCCTCAGATGTCATTTCATACACTGCAGCAGACTGCCAGTCATAATGGAAGACCCTACCTCCTGTCACGACAAAAGCATCACCAGAAGCACCTATATCCACATCAGTTGGATACCCAGATGGAAGTGGAGAAGATGCTGAACCAACATATTGAATTATCCTTGGAGAACAAGATTCCCCGACATTGACCTTAATTTTGCTGATGATGATACGACCAGACCTGAATGACGACATGTCGCCGATTCTTATGTATGGCTCTGCAGCTCTGCACAGATAGGCATCATCAGCAGATTCAGACACAGAACCAAGAGCTATATATTTTTCCGAGCTTGTCTGGAAATCAAGCCCAACACGCATGTATGCAGTATTGGCAAGGTCGGGGAATTCTCTGACAGACCTCTCTTTGGGAGATGCTGGTATCGATGAATATACTCCGTGTATTCTTGTGGAAGAAAGATTAGCGAGGCATGGGCGTGAACAAATCCTCGCTGTGGTAGCAATCATCGGCCTATGATCAGCTACAGCAGACCAACCATTATTAGTAAGGTCATCATTGTTCCTTAGGGCAAAATATATGGTTGGAACATCTACCATTTGTTCCGCCAGGCTAGGAGGTATGACGCCCTGACCAGGCCTATTGCTATTCCTTACATATGCCAGTACGACCACACCCCTGTCAGATGGACAACTCAATGACGCGCCTGTACAATCTCGATTAGAGTTAGATGCGACGATGGAAGGAGGAGAACTATTATTGAGGGATGGACTGAAAACCCGATAGAATATGCACCTGAATCGACTTGGCGAACCCTGTACAAACTCATAGTCATCCCATGTTGCATGCATATTGCCGTTCAAACCGACAACCACATGAGGAGACAGTGCAGCAAATGACAGGGATTCTGAAGACACCGCGGTGTCTGTGAGTCCAGCCGCGCTGCTCTCCCAGATTTTTTGTGAGATTCGATATCTTGAAAGTTTAATCTTGCTTCGTCCACCCTGATAAAAAGATACAAAAAATACAAACAACTGCCCAGCCGATATTGCCACACACGGATGGTTCGCTCCATACTCCGTGGAGGTAACTTTCAGACCTCTTACAGATCCCGAGCTCCATCCCTCTCCCTCTGCAAGATATGCATGGTAAATTTCTGTCTGCCCTGAGGCTGAATCAGAGAAGCAGACATGAATGGTTCCATTGCTGTCAACAGCAGGAGATGAAATACATTCTAGCGATTGCAGGTTGGCAATTTTCGAATACGGGTAGATGCGCTCGCCACCCTGATTGACATCGATACGTATTTCAGCAAGGAAAGGAGCAGTATCAGATGTGCAGGCAAGCGTGCAATGAAAACTACCTTGCCGTTGATTGAATGATATATTCGGATTTTTAGTTTTGTAACCAGGCAACAATCGGGCCGGATCGGACCATCCACGCAGATGATTGAATGTAGAAATCCATGATGAAGAGTTGGCTCCGCCATCATCTGACCACCAAACTGCAACCATATCCCCATTCGCAGCATAGGATATTTTTGCATCGAAACAACTTCCTGTTACTCCAGGTGCGGGTGTTCCCTCCGACACAACCGGCCCCTGCCAGTCACTGTTGACGCCAAGCCTGTAGAAAAGGGAAGCGTCATCTCCATCCTTCTTAAGACGGAAGGCCAGTTGCTGATTCAATTCGAATGGAGCTACAATATGATTGTCAAAAGATATGCTAGATGATTCTAGATTTATCGCGTGGGTGCGTGAGCCGTCAAAAACATGCAAGCCGATTCCGCCTTCATCAACAGAATCAGGGGCAAGACTTTCTTCTATTTTCGCAACTGAGCATTCGAAGTCCACTGTATAGCCATCAGATGACAAGCTCAGTTGAGACCACGGGGATGAGCCTCTTGAGGTTTCTATGAAAGCCTTACGACCAGAGATTGAACCCATGGGAGATGATGCAGTCTCAATCTGGGAAGCATCCACGACTATAGGAAGAGGCGTGGATGAAACATTGGAAAAATTGTTGAATATAGCTGCACTTACTGATTCGAAACCTGGTGAAATAGTTGCACTGTAATATGAAGAAAATGGTATCACCGATGTGGTGGACGCAGATATATTGATTGCATTCAATCGACTGACAAAAGAAGCGCAATCTAGCTCCCTCAAATCTATAGCAAAACTTTGGAAAGCAGAAGAAAACTCAGCGACTACGGTGCCTGAAAAAACTTGTCCAGTTAAACTGAAGTTGAAGAGTATAATTCCCAATCGAGCATCTAGCTTTACCGCAGTCGCAGAAGAAGAGCCTGTCTGTGATGAAACAATTCCAAGTTTAGAAAAACTTGTATCGATGACAACACTGGTGGGAGAATACTCAAAAGGAGATTGACCATGGGTAGACCTGGCATCGAATCCAGAGGCGGACAAGTCACCAAGACTATTGAAGCTACCAACCATATCCCAAGATATGGGCTCACAACCTGAAATTATGGTTGAACCATCGGGATGAGCCGCAATCAGATAATTACCATGTGAATCAGAAGAAATCAAAGACACTCTGCGGGCATCTTGGGCTAAGGGGAAGCAATCATATGTATTGAAGCCACGATCAGGATTTAGCAATATCGCCGTGTCACTTGAAGAATCTCCCTCTCGCCCAATCGCTGCAAAGCCATTGCGGGAAGCACTGACCGCTCCGACAGAACTAAGCGGCAATTTACCGAGGTCTTCTGTCTTATAGTTAGTCTCACTCAAGAATACACTAGAAAATAGTATATTGGCGATGGTCAATTCGTAGCCGATAGATGCTCGGGTGCGGGGAGATATCTGCAACTTACGGGCAGAAGAAGCAGTTTCGAACCCGTCTATGCTTCCCTGGAATACAACCTGAGAATCTATGTAAACATTTACATCTTTATTTTTGACCGCAACTTCTACATTTCTGATAAATTTGAAATCGTAACTACCGCTCCAAAGAATAGAACTAGAACTGCGCAGCCTTACCGATTGTGGAGAGAAGTCCAAAGCAAAAACATATCTATCATCTGCCATGTCAAGTGAATAGGGATAAAGAACCGAAGCCGTACCAGACTCAAGCTTTATACAGGAAAGATCAAGAGACAGCCTCCAGCCTATAGCGTTATTAGCATTGCCATTCCATGCACTACCAGGAACAGAAAAGATAGCCGAGTCTTTTACCTGGGACTGAGAATCCTCTAGGGTGACATAATAACTCAACCCTGGACTGAGCAGGCCATCTCGGATTTGGAAAATATTCTCATAACTCGGAACGGTCACATCAAGGACGCTCGCATCCTCTGGATATTTACCTATCCTGATTCTTGTCGTGCCTACAGTCGATGGTGTTAAACTATCCTGATATACACGCCAAGAAATGGTTGGAGTCATTGATATGGCGGTCTGATTCGAAGATCGACCATCAACAAATATTGGCTTGAATGATCTTTTCTGAGCGCCAATTGTTACCGTAGCGGATGTAACTGTCTGACGTGCGATGCCCGCGACATTAGGCTGAACCTGAACGGAAACAGAGTCTCCTTGCTTGAGCCGCAAGCGTGCCCACCTACTTGGGCTGAATATGTCTCCGACGGGATAAACCTGTTCACCATTGACAAACCATCTGTGGCCAAAAGTTACTGCACTATCATCCGCATCGGAAAATGAACTCTGATCATATCTCGCAACAAGGATGTCATCAGGCGTGGGACTATCTGGACCAATCGTGACATCGGAAGAAACGGATGCAAGTGGAACGATTTCCAATTCAGACATCGGAAGGGGGAAGCCAGATTCGAGATCATCGTATGGAACAAGTCGGACATGCCATCGGTCTCCAAACCTCAAATGCCCACTTGGAAGATTTGTATTTCCATCTAGAGATTTGATCCTCTCCCCGTTGCAATACCATTCTATAGATACGCTTGTTGATGGGATATTGACAGAGAAGGCGACAGATACATCAGTGTCTATGGATATTCTTCCCACTTCTGCTGGGGGTGGAGAAATCACATATGTTGATGTTGTTATGGCTGGTATGGCCTTAATTCTTATCGAAAAAGTGGCCCATGAGCCACCTGGGAGCAACCTGATTTGCCCAAAATATACTGCTGCTCTTGTCAAGCCACTAGAAAATCTCAATCTCTCTTCGACAGACGGCACACTTAAAGCCTGCGAAGTTGCCTGATTGCCATCAAAACTGTCGGTTCCCCAGCCTTGGTTGCTGCTACCGACCCTAATTTCGTAGCCGTCGAAAGCCGAACCTGGCTGCCAAGCTAGCACAAAGCCCTCAGGAGCAACCTCAACTGGTGAGGAGCCCGAAATGACCGTCCCGTTAATCCTTATGGACTGTATGGTTGCCATGTTTTCTTTTTATTTTACTTATTACCGTGGAAATTGCCTTCGAAGATCGACTAGAGCAATTTCGCCCCCGAACCCTTCAGTTTTAATCCTGATGCCGCCGAAATAGAAAAAGTCGATTCAGTCAAAACCTTAAATGGAACCACATCGGGAGGAAGAGTATCTCTCTTAAGATTGCGTGCAGCATCATACTGAGAGCTCGTGACAACATGATAAAACCCATCTGTAGTCACGGCATATATACCCGATGCTGTCTCGGCCACTCCCGCCACCCCGCCAATCTGCATCAATCTATTCGATATATTAACATAATCAACCTGATCCCCACTGAAGGATTCCTCAAGACCCATGTTGGCTATCGATTCGTATATGAAATTTTCGTCTTCAATGTCAATACTAGAAACAAACAAATCATATATACAATCATTTGCGGAAGGCAAATTTATCACATCTTGATTTATTGCTGGAAACTGTCGATTCAAATAAACTAATCTCTGCTCTTCGGAACCAGTAAATGGCAAAGGAGTTCCGAATCCATCCTGTTCTAGTAATTGGCCGTCACTATAAATTTGCAAGCGGCTCTGCCCATTTGAATTTGCAAAATGGAGAGAAACAAACTGCCATGTCAAATCATTATTTCCAATAAATCTGTAATTTTGCTGAATGCCTGCATCGTATGCCGTAAATACGAAATCACTGACACCATCAGTTCTGCGTATCCTGCAGAGAGACCACCCATCGACTGGGACTTGAGACGAAGTGGATCGAGAAAATGCAGAGATTATAGGAATCTGAACCTCCTTGTTTTTCAAGGATTCGGATGAAACTCCAACCTCAGAATTTGCCCGTAACCAAAAACTCGCTGTCAATCTGTCCGTAGCCGCTGAGGGCAAGAGAGCCCTTACCTGCATGCCTGAGCTGAGCAGGAGAGCAGAACCCCTCTCAGTTTCAATGAACGAGGGGAAGCCATTAAAATCAACCGAAGAGCCGCCCAAATCCACTAGGGGAAATTTACGCAGTGGCATGGCGAGGATGGAAGATGGTTCAAGTGTCATGAGATATGCCTGACCTCAAGAGAAGATGGGAGCAAAACATCTGTTCTTATCGGTATTGAAATCCATACATAGATGGCATCTCCTGATCCCAAAACATCGAGATCGAAAGCACCAATCGCTGATGCATAAATCTCCTGAACGCCCGAATTCTTATACAAATCACTTCCTGATGCTACAGCCCTGCTTGGCGATGGCAGGCACAGGAATCTCCTCACTCCTGATGCAGGAATAGATGTCAAATCGATTTGATTGGCATCAGAATAATTGGCCATGTGCCTCTTGCCGATATTGCCATCTGGCCATTCCACTAGGCAGTCACCCTTAGCAACAGAATAAGGACGAGATATGCCAACCAGTCGAGCACCCTCAACTGAACGACAAGTCAGCTCAAATCCCTGTCTGACTGGCATCTCTTTAAATACCCTAATTTTGCTGCTGTAGCCCTTCATGATTAGAGAAAGCTTACCTGTCTTTATCGAAGAGCCAGTGTTCAAAAGGGCAAAGCATCTCATCATCTCCGTCTTGTCAAAATGTTTTCTATCGAAAATGCCAGGGTGAGCCATGGATACAGCAGCACCTTGCCTGTGCACCGATGGGCGCAACCTCTGAGATATGGATAAGACACCGCCTTTTGCTGAAGCCATCACCATTTCCTTACCAATTGAAATGGGCATTGATGAAAAATCAGGCACATTCGAGTTGACAAATGAGTCTTTTATTCCCAATCCCTGCGACAATACACCTAAGGTGCTGACAACAGGTTGAGCAATAAAACCTCCACGTGAATATTTGGCAACCTGCATAGCATCGGGAGATGTCATGTATAAAGATACAACTGGCTTGGTGGCATCGACCGTGCCCCCTTCAGCCTGCAAGAGGACTGAAGTCGAGCCATTTTTATTTATTTTAGCGCTCAAATTTCCGAGTGCAGATATAGAATTCAACCTGAATTCGGGAGGCATGCGCAACTCGATACCTCGAGTTGCAAGCTCACTCTTGAATTGAGATAAGGTTTGAGACGATATGCGGTATCTCTGCACTTCACGATTTTTACCGTCAAGCATGGTAACATATCCGCCATCTGCACCTAAAGATATATTTGCGGATGCAACACCATCCTTCGAAGATGCGCCGTTATAGAACAATTCAATTTTCTTTGAGGTGCTGGGTATTTCGGCAACCTGAGCCTCATATGTTGCAGGGCTGGAGGACATGAAATTGTTTACCAAGTCCCATTCTGACCTGCTTCTATCACTGTCGATATCGAAAATCAAAGTATCCACATCGGAATTAAGCGCAAGCTTGAAATCTTCTGAGTCGATGAAGTATTTAAAATCGCTGTATCCGTCTGCAATATTCGCAGTTATTCCAGCGACTTGTCCGAAACGAATGTCGCCCCTGCCTCCCTTCGGTTGAAGACCAGGGAGGGGCGAGCAAATTACCGAGTCTACATTTCCAGCCTGAACCAGATACCTGCGGACTGAAACCCTGTAGAGATTTCGCAAAAGGTCTGACACTGCAGTCAGTTCGTTGATACGCATCGACGGGGAAATAGTCCCGACCCTAACCTCTCTGCCTTCGGGCTCAAGAACCCAATCTGACCTGTTGCTTCCATCTTTAGAATTTATGCTGCCTGCTATTTCAAAACATGGGTAGGCGCCCTTCTGCAGGACACGAGGACCTCCAAGCCTCTGATTACCCAACTGAGAAATACATGCATACGAAAATACTGGTGATTGGCAACCGAAGATATCAGATTGTAGAGCGCATCCTTGAACATCTGCCACAAATGCTGAATTAAGGTCATGCACATTCGCAGTTTGTGGCACCGATATACCTGGGCTGACTATTCGTATTTTTGGGAACCTCTGCTTGGCGGTATTCCCAAAAACATCAGATAGAGCGTGCCCCACGACCTGCCTACATATGCCATCATACCACAGACTGAAGGCCCTGTTCGGAGCATGTAATTTAGGGTCATTTTCTGAATCTACATCGGAAACTTTATGCTCTCCAACTATACCGCCATCTCGACTCACAGCATCGACAGATACTTTGGTGGTGGTGAATAAATCAAATAACGACTGGGCTCCAAATCCGCCGATAGGCTCCGTATTGTATCTTGAGTCTTTCACAATACCACCCCACAGGCCGTAAGCCAAATTTCCATCGGCGCAAGTTTTAGACTGACTAGGTATTAAACATGCATGTTTGGAACTTGGGTATTCATCAGAATGACAACTTATAAGAGAAACAAAAGGAACAAAAGGCCTGTCTCCTGTCAGCAACAGTCTCCTCGCCGATCTTAAATCCCACCTCTGCATAAACTTGGACATCCATATTTTTGCCTGTGCCGATCCATTAGAAACAAAAGGAGTCATATAAGGATTTTTTGTCTTCACGGCAATATTTTTAGACCCATATTCGAAGGAGAGTATGGCATCATCGGGATGTTGGAACAGGAATGGATAGATATCCAATTCGTCATCGGAGACCGCGGCACAACTGTCGGGAGGAAGCGGCGTTCCAAAATTATCGAAAGAGATTGACAGACCATGATGATACATGGCTTCAGCAGCTCCTGCGGAGAGAGAGGCGATTGTCAAGGATAGGTCAAAGGCGATATCGGCTGCCTTGTGTGGACCGACAGTGCCGTAGGGGCTGATCGTAGCCAAGTCTGCCTGAGACTCAGTAGCTATCCAAAAATCCACGACCATGTCGCGAGCTGATGGATCAATACATGAATTTGCATCTGGAGTGCCCAGCCACCATGAAGGCACATATTTCCTTACCTCCTCATTCGAAGGTAATTGATTTTGAGAACACTTTACTGAAACTGAAGGATGAAATTTGCCTGAATTTCTTGCACCAGAAGCCAAGAAACCATTTGAGCTAGAAAGTCTACCCGACAAGGTTCGAGAATCGCACGCCAATCGCGAAATTATTGCCCTCTCATTCTTTCTACGAATATCTATGCCCTGAACGATTGGTGGAGGCGCTGAAGATATTGCTCCAAAATATCCGACGACGACCTGATGTAAATTCTTATTAGAGGAGCCCGAATGAATGAAATGCAACTCACCATTAACCCCAACCTGCTCTGAGCCGAGAGCGTGAGTTTGGAATGAAGAGTTGAAGCCCTGCCTTACCACTATTGGTGCAAAATGATATATCCAACTGGGAATATCTGATGCCGAGTTGATTTCAGTGTTGGGATCTATCCACCCCAATCTCATCTGATATTTAAACAGGAAGTTGGCTAAATCTTGTGCGCTGGACTGAGTTATTGAAAATGAATCTGAAAAACAATCAAATATGAATACGCAATCAACTATTCCCACGAGAGGATTTAAATTTGAATGAAGCCAAAGTCTGGTAGATTCATTCGACAAGTCAGGTCTTACAGTTCCGTCCCATCTTCTTAAATCGATTTGGAGACTAGAGGAGGAACTAGAGGAGCTGGATGACGACACTGCCCCCGAGGAGCTGGATGACGATACCGCTCCAGAGGAGCTAGATGACGAAGAGCTAGATGAACTGAGTGAGGCTTGCGATGTTGAAATGGGAACTGACCAGCGCAAACCTACAGAAATGGAACAACCAAAATCTCTTTTTGCATCTCGTAATGCCCGAATGACCTCAGAACTACCACCCATCAATGGGGGTTCATAAAGTGTACTATTAAACCGAGCGGATGAATCGTATGCGAAAAGTAGATTACTTGTAGGGTTGCCATCGGGGGAGCCCATCAATGCAGGGATTAAAACCCTCTTGAAGCCAGCACTGTGGAGCTCTGCTATCTTGGAATACCAGTATTGGTAGGCAGAGCCAGAAAATCCAAATGACCAGCTGTTTTGGCAATTATCATCAACGCCAAAATTACACAGGGGAGTGACCCCAAAAGCTCTGGTATCTTTGAGGAATTTTCTGCTCATATACTTATCACCTGCAACACTTCTGTATTACTGAGAATGGCGATTTTTCTTTGCTGAATAAGTGACGCCGCTAAGTTTCCATTGTTGAGCCTCCTGACGGAACCCACAGCTCCACCAAGGCTTCCGATTGGGTTGGCTTCGCCTGAGCCAACAAAAAAAACTTCTCCAGAAGCAGTGAATGCAATTATGCCACTTGCATGCACTCCAAGCAGCACAGCCTCTTGGTCAACTTCAGTTCCTCTATAGACAGTTGTAATCGTGGCTCCTGCCACAGAAATCACATGCATATTGCCCTGAGGGTTTTCAAGAGAGAAAAAATAAAGCCCGCCAGATTCAGCAGCAGCCAAGGGACGTGCAGACAAAGATGCAATCAATGTTTTAGTATCATTTACCCTATATACTCTATATGTTTCTGAATCAACCTGCTCAACATAGAGAATGGATTGAGAAGTGGATAGGACTGGAGAGTCTCCTATGCGCAAAATGGTTTTCAGAGAGCTGCCCGAAATTCGCGGAGAATTACCCGCAGCGTCGATGGCAGTGACGCCAACAATCTTATTTCCATCTCCCTCAACCAGATTGATCACATTATTAAAATCTGGAAGACGAGGCTCACCCGTCTCAATAAGCTTCAGGTTCCCATTGTCTTCCCTTTCATACTGATCGAAACGGCAAGAAGCGATTGCGGTCGTTTCGTCATAAGCAAATAGTCTTGCGTCAACATCGCGGCTGGTTACATAAAGATTGCCGCCTGCAAGTTCCACGCTGACGTCTGGGCCAACAGTGTCGAGTATAAATGTGCCTGTATTACGAACCCGTATGTTTTGTATGACAGATTCAGCCGACACACGTCCAGCACCATCTTTGGTAAAAAGATTGATGACCCCGTCATCACAATTTCCAAGTCTCGAAACATCAACTGTGTAGGAGCGTAATAATTTTATATTGTCTAGAATTGGAAACCTGCTGATATTGAGTGTCTGACTTGAGAATTGGGCAAAAACTCTAGACTGACTCCTTGCTGCCATGCCATTGGGAACATTGAGCATGATGGTCAGCTTACCATTGATCTCCTCTCCATGCAGAGGCCTGATCACCTCAGGAGAATCAAGCCTGAATCCAAATCTCTTGAAAGCCCTGCTCGTGCTGGATACAGAGGAGCGCTTTCCATTTGCATCGAGAGTTCTAACCCCAAGATGTATACGGTCTGAATTTATGTTTTCCGAAGCTTGCCACAAAAATCGAGTTACGCTTGCAGGCACAGAGCCAACCGAAACCCAATTAGACCTGTCAGGATCGATAGTGTTCAGACTGTCAGTGATAACAATTTCGAAAGAAAATGTGAGTCGCTGAGCTTCGGTCAGACTCGGTGGAATCCATTCGACATTGATCGAAGCCTGGTCAAAAACTTCGCCACCCACAGGAGATGTCAAAGACGGCTTGGGAATCACTTCTGTCTCCAATATGAGGCATCGCCGAATGCATTCTTACGGTCAGATGGGTCGGAGAATCCTCTATACACAGATGCCTCTTGTGCTTCAGACTTCTGAGCATTATCGCCGAGACCTGCGAAATCGACCCCCTCTACAGATAAATCTACAAGTACGCCCTGTATACATTCGCTTGGTATGCTGGGATAAAATGCAGCGATCCCGTCTCTTGCTAGTATCCCGTCCGAGAATATGGGAGAAAATTCAGCCTTCCAGATACCTAGATTTGCATTTTCTTCAGAAAGGGGAGAGACGAACCTCTCAACCCCGCGAGTGAGCAGCACCGCTTCAAACCTGCTATTATCTGAAACAGAAGACATCAACCCCAATTCGACAAGTTTTTTGATCCTTGACATTCTCGCGGGTTTTTCAAAGGTGAAAAATACCTGTATCTTTTGCACATTGGCAGGCTTGCCAACCTCAAGAGCGTTGATGTCAGACATGGTGGCCGCAGTGTTATTAGGCATCCGTATGACCTGATTAGATATGACTGGATAGCCGTTGTAGGAAGGAGGACTCATAATGACAGGTGTTGCACCTTCTTCAGCATCGACATCAAGGACTGATATCTTAACATCGACAGAATACTTTGGTAATTCGTATTCTGCCTCTATCGCCAACTTTAAAGGCTGGCTCTTTCCTGCAAATGTAAGAACTTCTGCTGTGACTTCTTTCCTTCCTGATCCAGGACTGAGAATCCATGGGAGTTCGAACTGATCCTTAGCAGTGAATCTCGGCATAAAATAGAGAGAGGCGTCTGCATCAGTAATCCCTTGAGGCTGTCCAACCGCAATCCATGGAGAGAATTCACTTGAATTTTCATTCATCAAACGTATTGCATAGGTTCCTGGTGCACCTATAATATCTAGAAGTATAAAACAATCAGAAACAAGTGGGATGAAGCCATCAGCAGATGGCACATCTATCTTCTTGTCAACAAACTCTGCAACCACCCTCATCTTGAGGAATTCGGAATCTGCCCTTGGCGCTAGAGAGTTGTTCAATTCATCAGTCATTATGCACTCATTTGAGGTACTGCTTGGCTCTATCGGGATTGTCTTACATGCCGATGTAGCCCAAACGTAATCAACTCCCGACCCATCCATGACAGCGGCATACATACCGCCCGTCCAGTCAGGAGCGAGTGAAAGAGAGAACGATTTGGGTCTTTTTGGATCTGGAGTAGCCACAGTCAATCCTCATCACTCATATAGGAACCTTGCTCCACCCTCGCCATCGACAGAGGACCACCTATTTGTGGAGCTGTCATAGAAAGCAAAACGCGCCTCTGACCTGAACCTATCTGGAGATTCAACCCGATAATCCACATTTGAGCGTCCATCTTGCCAAGCGATATAGAAAAGACCGAGATCAGTTCCGCAGGCAGATGGATATCGGCAAAATCCATTGGCTGGAGTTAAATACGAATATTTACCGTCAACTCCTGACCAAGATAACTCATCATATCGAGACCCGAATTCTCCAGAACATGCAAAAGGCAAGGGACTCGTTTGCAGCGGAGTGAAGCCCGTGTCGACCTCTGCCTCCATCCATGCATAGTATGTTGTGTTGGGCATGAGTGAATTCCTCACCAAATTGCCCACCACCAAATTATTCGATTCAGAAGAGAATGAAGAATCTATGTCTCCGAAAGCTCCCTGAACGCTATCTGAAGGGGCTATGCGTGGTACGAAAGACACAGACACACTATTCTGTGGAGCACAGGCCACGCCACCGCTTGGATATGAACCTCGTCCGGCATCCCAGAATGAAGGATGCAACCTAGATGTAAAAACTGCCACCGCATTCTGCTTTTCCGAGTCAGAGTAAATGGTTACACGGAAATGCACGAGTTTTTGCACTGTTGTCGAATTTGTAAAAAACGCAGGTAGCGCGCAGCGAGGCCTGCTTGGGTAGGGACAGAATAGATATCCATTGCCAGAAACAGCGCTTGCTTCACCAATAGATGTGACTATTCTTACATGATTTACGCCTGGACTCTGTGGCTTTCTCTTGAGTCT
>JACCDS010505427.1_pt1 | contig 14635 bp, 14 predicted proteins | sample 7446441 | NCBI WGS metagenome assembly JACCDS01 (sample SAMN15323445, study PRJNA562643) | freshwater metagenome | isolation source: river surface water | place: USA:Blue River Watershed | collected 2017-08-17 | reverse complement strand
CTACGTAGTCTATGCCAACGGAAATGTGAATCGCACCAAAAAATTCCTATTCTTCTCTTTCTTCCCTCGTGTGGAGCCCGGTGCCGAGATTGTCGTGCCCCAGAAGCCCGAACGCGAAGGCATCACCGCCCAGGGATGGATTGGAATTGGAACTAGCTTAGCGACGCTGGGATTGTTGATTAATCAATTAATTCCCGCGAATTAGGGAAAATGTTAATGGTTAAACGTTAAATGCTTGCTTTCAGCAAGCGTTTAAACGATAACTAATGATTTTTTCTAGCACTTTAACCTGCCTGCCGCAGGCTGGCGTTTAACAACTTTAACCCTTAACAACTTTAACCTTTAACATTTTTAACCTTTAACTTTTTCAATTTTTTCATTCTAAACTTTTTTTCTATGTCCTCCGTGACCTCTTTTGAACAATTAGAAATCTGGCAGCAAGCTCGAGAATTAGCGAAAGCAGTTCGTAGCCTAACCAGAAAGCATCCTTTTTGTAAGGAATTTAGATTTGTGAGTCAGTTTAATTCTGCAGCTGGCTCAATAATGGATAATGTAGCAGAAGGGTTTGAGCGAGATGGGAATCGGGAGTTTATCCAATTCTTATATATCTCAAAAGGTTCGGTAGGAGAGGTTCGCTCCCAATGCTATCGAGCAGTGGATGCGGAATTGATTGATTCCGAGGAGCAGTTAAAAATTCTAAAACTAACATCAAGCCTTAAGTATAAAATTCAAGGGCTTATACAGGTGTTGAGGAACAGTGGAGGGAAAGGGTATAAAAGCTAAAGCGTTAAATGTTTAGAAAATCGTTAAACGTTAAGAGCTTGCTTTCAGCAAGCGGTTAAACGTTAACTGAATCTTTCTTCTAGCACTTTAACCTGCCTGCCGCAGGCTGGCTATTAACCTTTAACAATTTTAATCTGCCTACGGCAGACAAGCCTTTAACAACTTTACTTTCCACCTTCCCTCGGCTGCCTTAACAATTTTAACGTTTAACAATTTTAACGTATTTATTCAGCCTGCGACAGCAAGGCGTTTAATATTTAACGTCCAGATTTTGACTCTAAAATGACAGACAATACCCCATCCCCATCCAATTCCGAAGACGAGATTGATCTCCGCGATCTCATCTTCCCCCTCTGGAAAGCCCGCAAGCAAATCCTTACCATCGCCACCATTTGTGGTATTTTGGGAGGAATCGTTGGTTTCTTGACCCCTGCCACCTATACCGCGAGCAGTACTTTTTTGCCGCAGACGGCGCAGGCGGGTGGAGGATTATCGGGGAGTTTGGGAGGATTAGCCTCACTAGCAGGGATCAACTTGAATGCTCCGATGTCTGGTGGAGATATCCCACCGAGCATGTATTCTACTGTATTGGCTTCGGAACCCTTTCGCAAACGAATTTTGGATGCCAATATTCTTGTGAATGGGGATAGCATTACTTATAGAGAGTATTTAAAAAATCAGCCCAAGTCGGTAGTCGGAACCCTACTAGAGTATACCATTGGCTTGCCTAGTAAGCTAGCAGGCACTGCAATCGAGGAAAGCTCTCGTACAAGTTCAGGAGAATTGCAAGCCTTATCGGACGACGAGAATGATTTGCATAAGGCCTTGGCTGGTAAAATAAGTATAGCAAATGATAAGAAAGAAGGAATTGTCTCATTGACAGTGGTAGAAGGCGACCCAATGATTGCAGCCCAAGTAGCCAAGGTTACTGAAGATATTTTGCAGGATTGGATTATCGAGCACAAAATAAAAAATGCGAAAGCACAATACGATTTTATAGAAAAGCAGTTTGAAGCGAAGCAAAAAGAATTTTTTTCTATTCAGGATCAGTTAGCAGGATACATGGATCGTAATCAGAATGTGCTATCTGCGACGTACCTCACCCGGTTAGAGCGACTTCAAGCTGAATTTGATTTGGTAAATACGGTGTATTCTGAATTAGCCAAGCAAAAGGAACAAGCAGCTATCCAATTGAGTAAGGATACGCCTACGTTTTCTGTATTGAATCCGGTGAAAGTACCAAAAGAAAAGACAGGACCCAAGAAGAGTCTTTATGTATTAGGGGCTTTTTTTATGGGATTGATTTTGGAAGCCGTTTGGTTTTTAGCAAAGAAACCCCTTCAGGAGTTTATAAATGGAATTAAAGTTGAATCTTAATTGAGAAATACAATGAAACCAAAAATCATTATCGTTTCTGGATACTTTAATCCCTTACATAAAGGACATCTAGAGTACTTCATAAATGCAAAATCCAAAGGCGATTTACTTTTTGTTATTGTGAACTCAGATCACCAACGGGCTTTGAAAGGGTCTAAAGAATTCCAAAAAGAGGACGAGCGTCTTTTTATTATCCAACATATCAAGGAAGTAGATCAGGCCTTTCTATCCATCGACCAAGACCGGACAGTTTGCAAAACGCTGGAAATGCTTCATTCACAATTTGGAAATGAATATCACTTAGCTTTTGCTAATGGAGGGGATCAGAATAATTATTCCATTCCTGAAGTACCCATCTGTCAAGCATTAAGTATTGAATTAATTGATGGGTTGGGAGATAAGATACAATCGAGTTCTTGGTTGTTAAATAAGTAATTTGGATCAGTGTGGTCCAGACCGCCGTTCCGTATTTATGGATATACATAAATCATTAAATCATTCATTTTCAGCGTTATATAGTTTTATTTAAAATTTTAGATTAACGTAAATCATCAAAAAATAATTATCTGTTGCGCACTTTAGTGTGCACTTAAGTAATAAATATACATGAAAAAAAAAGCTATAATCGTTAGTGGTTATTTCAACCCAATCCACAAAGGGCATATTGAATATTTTAATAATGCCAAAGCAAACGGGGACTATTTGATAGTTATTGTAAATAGTGACTATCAACGAGCATTAAAAGGGTCCAAGGAATTTCAAAACGAAGACGAAAGAGTTTTTATAATTTCCAATATCAAAAATGTAGATAAAGTTTATTTATCGATTGACCAAGACAGAACAGTATGTGAAACAATAAGGCTTATCCATCAACAATTATTTACAGATTTTGAATTAGCGTTCGCTAATGGTGGTGATCAAAATAATAATTCAATTCCTGAAGTACCAGTTTGTCAAGAATTAGGAATTGAGTTGATTGATGGATTAGGAGATAAAATTCAGTCTTCTAGTTGGCTGTTAAACAAATAATTTAATAAAAAAAAACATTGTGAAAAAAGCTATTATTACAGGTATAACAGGTCAGGATGGGGCATATTTGGCAGAGTTCTTATTAAATAAAGGTTACGTGGTTCATGGAATAAAAAGACGATCTTCTCTATTTAATACACAAAGGATTGATCATATTTATGAGGACCCTCATACACCACACAGACACCTTCACTTACATTATGGGGACTTAACAGACAGCACTAATTTGATTCGAATTATTCAAGAAGTACAACCAGATGAAATTTATAACTTGGCAGCAATGAGCCATGTGCATGTAAGTTTTGAAGAGCCAGAATATACAGCTAATGCAGATGGTATTGGTACACTTAGAATTTTAGAAGCAGTGCGTCTATTGGGCCTAATTAAGAAAACAAAAATATACCAAGCTTCCACATCAGAGTTATACGGATTAGTTCAAGCAGTGCCTCAATCCGAAACTACTCCATTCTATCCTCGTTCTCCTTATGCAGTAGCAAAACTATATGCATACTGGATTACCGTAAATTATAGAGAAGCATATGGTATGTTTGCATGTAATGGTATTTTGTTTAACCATGAGTCTCCACAAAGAGGAGAAACCTTTGTAACAAGAAAAATTACAAGAGCAACTGCAAAAATTGCATTAGGAATGGATAAATGTTTGTATTTGGGAAATTTAGATGCTAAAAGAGACTGGGGTCATGCAAAAGATTATATTGAAGGAATGTATTTGATTCTACAGCAAGAGAAACCTGAAGATTTTGTATTAGCTACTGGTATCACAACGACTATTCGTGATTTTGTAAAAATGAGTTTTGCTGAATTAGGAATTGAATTAGGATTTAGAGGAAAAGATGAGGCTGAGGAAGGTTATGTTGTAAAAAATACGGGTGAATATAAATTGGAAGAAGGCCAAGTTGTTGTGAAAGTTGATCCTAAATATTATCGACCAACTGAGGTTGATTTGTTAATTGGAGATCCAAAAAAGGCAATGACAAAATTAGGCTGGAAGCCTAGGTATGATTTAACCGCGTTGGTTACAGAAATGGTGGCGAGTGATGTTTCCTTATTTAAAAAGGAATTGTACATTAAACAAAGTGGATTATAATCATGGAGCAAACTGCTAAAATATATATTGCTGGACACAGAGGAATGGTAGGGTCTGGATTAGAGCGCAAACTAAGAAAAGAAGGGTATAATAATATTGTTACAAGAACTTCTGCTGAATTGGATTTAAGAAATCAGCAAGCAGTCAATGATTTTTTTAAAGAAGAAAAACCAGCTTATGTAATCCTTTCTGCCGCAAAAGTTGGAGGTATTCATGCTAACAATACTTTTAGAGCAGAATTTATTTATGATAACTTAATGATAGAGGCTAATATCATACATGCTGCTTATGTGAATAATGTTACTAAATTATTGTTTTTAGGATCGTCATGTATCTATCCCAAGTTAGCACCGCAGCCATTGAGAGAAGAATATCTGTTAAGTGGATATTTAGAGCCAACCAATCAGCCATATGCCATTGCTAAAATTGCGGGTATCGAAATGTGTGATAGTTATAGAGCACAGTATGGTTGTAATTTTATTTCAGCAATGCCCACTAATTTGTATGGCACAAACGACAACTACCATCCAGAAAATTCACATGTACTTCCTGCATTAATTAGAAAGATAATTTTAGCAAAAAAGAATAATGATCTAACTGTGACTATTTGGGGTAGTGGGACACCAAGAAGGGAATTCCTGCATGTTGATGATTTAGCTGACGCGTGTTTTTTCCTATTAAAAAATTACGATGACCAAGGTTTGGTTAATATTGGTTGTGGCATGGATATTTCTATAAAAGAGTTGGCAGATTTGATTATTTCTGAGGTTGGATATGAAGGACAGATCATATTCGATACCACTAAGCCAGATGGAACACCAAGGAAATTAATGGATGTAAGTAAAATAAATAATTTGGGTTGGAAACCACGTTTTGACTTGCAAAAAGGTATTCAAAAAACGATAAAGGAATTCAACAATCTGTTAAATTTTGAATAAATCGAAAATTACTTTTAATGCCATATCCGCGATTGTTCAAGTAGTAATTGTGGGTATAGTATATTTTACTCTATACAAGTTTATTTTATCTCAGCTTGGAATAGAACTACTTGGGGTATGGTCACTAATAGTTGCCTCAACATCAGTTGTTTCTGTAGCAAATTTTGGAATTAGTTCCAGTATTGTAAGGTTTGTTTCAACGTATATTGCGAGTAAAAGAACAGATTTAATAAATAAGCTAGTCTTTACATCATTAATATTTATTTTATCGACTTATACATTATTATCAATAATAGTATATTTTCTAGGTACAGGTCTATTGCACTTCATTATTGATGATCACTTCATTAGTATTGCTATAACTCTTTTACCTTTTTCATTAATTTCATTAATAATTAATGCGACAAGTGGCGTTTTTAATAGCGCTATCGATGGAATTCAAAAGAACTATATTAAGAGTTACATCATTATTTTCAGCTCAATAGTTCTCTTAGTTCTGAGTATTTGGTTGACACCAAAATTTGGCATCTTTGGATTAGTTTACGCACAAATTGGCCAGGCAATTTTTGTCTTGACATTAACTTTTATCTTTTTCATTAAACTATTTCAGACTCCATTAAATATTCGATGGAATTGGGATAGTATGATTTTTAAGGAAATATTTAATTACGGTTTTAAGATTCAAATTGCGTCAATATTGGAAATGACTCTAGAGCCAATCTCGAAATTTTTATTGAGCAAGTTTGGAGGATTAACCATGGTAGGTTATTATGAAATGGCTGTTAGATTGCTTGTTCAATTGAGAAGCTTGATTACAAGTGCGACCCAAGTGATAATTCCAGTAGTTGCAGAAGCGAAAGAAATTAATCCCAACAACATTACTATTTTATACACAAAGGTATTTTCAATAGTTTTGTATTTAAATATCTTGTTAACAACATTTATTGTTGTTTCTGCACCGGTGATTTCCTTAATATGGATAGACCACTATGAAAGCATATTCGTGAATGTTCTAATTTTAGGTTCATTATCAATGTTTTTTAACATTTCTTCAACCCCTGCATATTTTAATTATATGGGAGAAGGTAAAAATAATTGGATACTAATCGCGATTTTTATTAGCTTTTCAATAAATAGTATATTAGGGTATTTTTTGGGTTTAAATTTTGGTGGCATTGGAGTTGTTATATCATCTTCTATTGCTTTAGTTTTAAATGCAATATTAATTATAAGTTCGTTTCATAGATTCAAGGAAATAAAAACACTTCATTTATTATCCTACTACGATTTTAAGTTAATTATTAGTTCTGTAATTTTCATGATTTTTTCTAATTATGTGTTTCATTCAATTTTTAACGTCGAGATCACATCGGCGCAAATCATTTTATATGTAGTGTGTTTGTTTTTATTTGTGTTGTACTTTATAAAAAATCCTACATTTATGATTTTAAGAACTTTGATTTTGAAGTTAGTTAAGGGTCTAAATGTTTAATAGATACGTTGGAATATTCATGTCAATGAATTATGATAATTGAGTTCTCATTTTCTTCAAAGCTAAGAATAATTATGGGAACTGTAGGAAGCTTAAATTATTTTATTGTTTTTTTAAAATTTAAATGTTAACAATATCGCTATATGTCGATTAATTTCATTTTGGAACTATGATTATTAGATCGCTTCTTACTGATGAAAATCCTTTCAATTCATCCGAAGAATTGAAAGAGTGGATTTTACAACGTAATAAAGACGTAGAGGTTAGGATTGAACGTATACAATTCTCTGACATGAAAATGTGGCACAAGGACCCTGATGGAAGTTTACACCATGATACTGGGCGTTTTTTCTCAATTCAGGGTATTGACGTTGCTACAGATTATGGTAATATTAGTAATTGGCGTCAGCCGATAATTAACCAACCCGAAGTAGGCTATCTTGGAATTCTCACTAAAGAGATAGATGGTATTCTTTATTGCTTAATGCAGGCCAAAATTGAACCAGGAAATATCAACAGTGTTCAAATTTCTCCTACTCTTCAGGCAACAAAAAGCAACTATTCAAGAGTTCATACGGGTAAGGCTCCTAGATATCTTGAGTATTTCGTAAATGCGAAACCGGAGAATATCATTCTTGATCAGTTACAGTCGGAACAAGGCGCGCGATTTCTCAGAAAGCGGAATAGAAATATAATAATCAAGGTTACAGAGAATATTGAATTACACCCAGATTTCCGATGGATGACTCTTCGTCAAATTAAAGAACTGATGCATTGCGATAATCTTGTAAATATGGATACCCGCACCGTATTATCAGGGCTTAAAATTTCAGATTATATGACACCTTTGGATTCGTTAAATGGGATGTCAAAGTTTGGGAAGGAAATGTTACTCTCGTCAACTACAAATCATGAGTATAAAAGTACAATTGACCATCTATCTTGGTTAACAAATCTCAAATCAAAGTACGATCTTCGTACAACAACGTGCGCAGTCAACAATATGCCTGGATGGAACAGCACAGATTTTGAGATTGCTCGTGAGGATGGTAAGTATTTTAAAATAATTGGGGTAAATGTTACAATATCCAATCGCGAAGTTGCTACATGGTGTCAACCACTTGTTCAACCAATGCAAGATGGTTTATGTGCATTTATTGTCAAAAAAATTGACGGCATTTATCACTTCCTAATTCAAGCAAAGCTTGAATGTGGAAACTTTGATATTTTAGAACTTGCGCCAACTGTCCAGTGTCTTACAGGTGCTGTTGGAAAAGAAGCACATGAAAAGCCCGATTTTTATGACTACGTAGTGAATGCAAGTAAAGAGCAATTGATTGTAGATGCACTACAGTCCGAGGAAGGAGGTCGTTTCTATCATGAACAGAATCGCAATCTTATAGTTGAGGCTGATGAATCCTTTCCTTTGAACCTCCCACCTCGGTTCACTTGGATGACTCTCAGTCAGATCTACGAATTCCTTCGATTCAATAATTACTTGAATATTCAGGCAAGAAGCTTAATATCAGCGATTAAATTTGTTTAAGGTTGAATAGAAAAAATAAAAAAATTAAATCATGAAGATTCCGTTTAATAAAACATACCTGACTGGTGAGGAAGAAAAGTACATTCATGAGTCATTACTTTCTGGTCAGGTATGCGGGAACAATCTGTTTTGCAAGAAGGTTCTTTCAATGATGAGCGAAAAATATGGATATGATAGCGCATTCCTTGTTCCTTCTGGTACAGCAGCTCTTGAAATGGGAGTTGTTCTTGCTGACCTTCAGCCTGGTGATGAGGTAATCGTACCTTCTTACACATTCAGTTCTACCGTAAATGCTATTGTACTTTTTGGTGGTTTCCCTGTTTTCTGTGATGTTGATCCGAAGACAATGAATATTGACTATGCAAAGATAGAGGCTTTGATAACACCTAGGACTAAGATGATTATGCCTATCGACTATGCAGGTGTGCCTTGTGACATTGACGAGATTATGGAAATTGCTAATCGTCATCGACTCATTGTACTTCAGGATTGCGCTCAATCGTATGGCTCTTATTATAAGGGAGTTCCATCAGGCAAAAAGGCGCACTTAGCTGCATTCTCATTTCACGAAACTAAAAATTATATTGCTGGTGAGGGTGGTCTATTAATCAATAATGTTCCAGAGTGGCATTTGCGTGCTACATTTCTTCAAGAAAAGGGTACTGACCGTTCACTGGTTATAAATGGCCAAAAGAATAAATATTCTTGGGTTGATAAGGGTTCCAGCTATTTGCTATCAGATCTTCTTGCAGCAGTTTTGTACGCTCAGTTGAATCATGAGGATGAGATTAAAGCGAAGCGTGCAAAGCTAACTGAGGCTTATGTCAATCTTTTTGAACCATATGCCAGTAATAATACCATACAAATCTTTGAACCCAAAGATTATGTGCAGCTAAATCATCATGCTTTCTGGGCAATATTCCCAACAATTGAAGATAAGCTAACTTTTATGAACAATATGAAGGAGCTAGAGATATATGTTTATATTGGTTATATGCCTCTTCATTCCGCACCATATGGATTAAAATTGGGTTACAAACCCGAGGATGTTCCTCTTACAGAAGACCTTGGTAATCGGATTGTACGTCTACCATTTTACACAAGCCTTGCTGATGAGGGTCTTGAATACACAATTGAAAATATGAAGGCAGTACTTAAAGAAATGTACGGATTCTAGTATGATAAGAATAGGTATACTAGGCCCATCTGAAATAGCTTTTCGTCGATTCATGCCTGCATTGCAGAAGTCTGGAAAAAACCTTCAGTTTACGGCTATTGGAATTGCAAGCCCAGAGGAATGCTTTGGCGATACAAGTAATGTATCTGATGAAGGTATTAAGGAACAGCAGTTATGTGAGGAAGCTAAAGCTAAAAAATTTATTGACGAATATGGAGGAAAGGTTTTTGTGGGATATAATTCTCTCATTTCATCTCCAGATATTGATGCTGTTTATATACCTCTGCCACCTGCTCTTCATTTCAAGTGGGCAAAGAGGGCTTTAGAAGAAGATAAACATGTATTTCTTGAAAAGCCATCAACTACTTGCCTAGAAGATACAGAAGAACTAATTCGTGTTGCATCAGAAAATGGCCTTGCTTTACATGAGAATTACATGTTCATCTTTCATCAACAAATAGAATCATTAAACAATGTTATAAAGAGTGGCGAAATTGGTGATGTGCGTCTTTATAGAATTTCATTTGGATTTCCTCGCAGATCTGTAAATGACTTTCGATATAACAAAGTTCTTGGAGGGGGCGCACTATTTGATGCAGGTGGATATTGTATGAAGTATGCCAATTGGCTACTTGGTGGAGATGCTCATGTAGTCACAGCTCAAGCAAACTACCTTGACGAATTTGAGGTAGATATGTATGGCTCTGCAACTATGGCTAACTCAGAAGGCCAGATCGCCCAATTGGCTTTCGGTATGGATAACGATTACCGTTGCGAGATTGAAATTTGGGGTAGTAAAGGAACAATCACTACTAATCGTATCCTGACTGCACCCGAGGGCTTTGTTCCTACATACACTATTAAGATAGATCAAGAAATTGAAACACGTCAGCTTTCTGCAGATGATACATTCTTTAAGTCAATCCAGCGTTTTGTTGAATGTATAGGTGATGCTGAGGTTAGAGAAGGGGAGTATGAGCTTTTGAGGAAGCAGCAAGAGTTAGTCGAGGAATTTATAAAGTTGTCCAAGTTACAAGTAAGATAACTATATATGGATTTTATAATTATCCTAAATTGTTGATTTCACGGGCATCTTGGGATATAAAAGTGCACCTATAAATAATATGCATGTGATAATAGTAGAATGTACCAAGGAGTATTGGGAGTTTGTAAGAAAGCTCAGAATGGATGGTAGAGTGATTGATGGTTTTATACAAACCCAATCTATTACGAAGGAACAGCAAACCAATTACATGATGAGTAATTCGCAGCATTACCGTATATGCTTGGTTGATGGAAAGCCCGCTGGGTATGTTGGAGTGATTAATGATGATATTAGAGTATGCTCTCACCCAGAGTTTCAGGGTTTAGGAGTTGGTAAGTTTATGATTAACGAATGTATGAAGATTTGGCCAACCGCATATGCTAAAGTTAAATTAGGAAATACTGCAAGTGATAAATTATTTCTTAGTTGTGGGTTTGAAGTGAGTGGTAGTGACGAAGACTTTACATACTATAAATTAGTGAAGAGAATGAATTGGATGTAAAAAACAATAGCTGAACAATTTAATTTATTGAAAGTTGTTGATAATTAAAGATACCCAGCACCTTTTCTTTAAATGGCAATAAATACATTTTAAAAATATAAAGAGATAACTAATCTTAAATCAAGCATAATTCAAATTAGTAGATACGATTTTCAAATACTCCAAGTCATTGGTGGTGTGAAAAAACATTGAATTAAGTAGATGCTCATTCTGTTAAGCACGGAGAATCAACTAATTCAATCACATGTTAATCGTATAGTAAATTCATTGTTAACTGGCAGATAAATCTCTTTTAAGAGTTTTCATGGCGATAGATTTAAGTATAATTGCAAACGATATTACAAATGAACTTAAGAATTATACTTGTCATGGAAATGTCAACGAGGTATTGGTTAAACAAATTCAATGATTCGTGCAACTCTCCTAGTTTATTTTAATTGAGATGTGGCGGATAAATGAGATGTGAGTGAAATGTTTAAGTGGTACTCAATTTAAGTATCTAGAAATTAACACAGTGAAATATAATATTCTAGTAGTTTCTTCGTATCCTCCTAGCCGTTCTGGTGGACTAGTTCAAGATAATATGGACGCTTTGGTAGAAGCGGGACATAAAGTCGATTTCTTTACTCTCTATGCTTTTTTAGGACAAAAGGAAAATCAATATAGCATTCTTCCAGAACCTAAAACCGATAAATTACTAAGACTAAAGGAGAAGTTTCCTTTTCTGGCAATTTTCAATTCTTTGGCTAAAAAGATATTTCGTACTCCAGAGGGAAAAATGAATTTTGTAGAAAACCATGGATATAGAATTCCGCATTTGGATGAGACAAATCCTCCCGTAGATGATGCAACTTTGAATTTATTCTTGCCAAACAAAACATATGACTTTATTCAGGTATTTATTACAGAAAGAATGCTAACAACCATTTCGTTTGTAACGATATATAATAAATATAAAGTCCCATTGTTAATAACATGTTTAGACATGCTTCATTTTACAGGGGGATGCTATTTTTTTGGCGATTGTGAAAGGTATTCTATAGGTTGCGGCAAGTGTTTGGTATTAGATAGTGATGATGAGAATGATCAAACTCATATAAACTATATGTGCAAAAAAGATGTTTATCCCAAGATTCAATATGCCATATTATGTAACATGCACCAAAAGAAGTTTGCTTTGAAATGTAATTTATTTAATTCGAAAAATATATTTACGATCCCCTTAATTATTAATGAAGATAAGTTCATTTCAAATGATCAAACTATCTGTAGAAAACATTTTGGAATTCCGCCTAATAAAAAGTTTGTAATTTTATCAAGATACGAAAAAAAATTAAGCCGATCAAAGGGTTATAATCATCTTTTTAATATAATTAACATTTATGCGGCAAAGGCCACAAAATCAGAACTTGATTCATCTCTACTTATCCTTATAGGCAGTAAGGACGAACAGTTTGCAAGTCAAATTGAAATGGACACCTTGTGTTTCCCAAGACTTGATTTGGAGAACCTCATTAAATCTTATTCTGCAGCATCCGTATTCATCAGTACATCTATTGATGATGTAGGCCCATCAATGGTTAATCAATCTATGATGTGTGGTACACCGGTTGTTACCTTTTCTATCGGTACCGCACTCGAAGTCACTCGAGAAGGTGAAAATGGTTACATGGCCGAAAATTTCAACGACAATGATTTTGTTGAAAAAATATTCAAAATCTCTCGTCTCACAGCAGAAGACTACACGAAAATTCGAAAAAAAACCCGAAATTCAGCCTTGGAGATTAATTCAAAACAGGCCAACGCTGAGCGTATCATTCAGATATATCAAGAAACTGTACAATTATATAGTTGTTGACTGTAATTTTCGCTTGTAAGTTGTGCAATTTTATATGGTTAGTTTGTTCGTCAATTTTTTTTTACTAAACATTTACCTTACAGGTGTATTGCAGAGTTTTCATATTGGAGTTATTTGATGCGGGTAAGAATTTATAATAATGAAATATTTTATAAACAGATTAATTGTTCTTTTTCCTTTACAGTATTTTGCCCTGGAGATTGGGACCACTAGATTTGATCTTTTTAATATACTATTTCTATTTTTTTTTCCTTTTGCAGCGTTTAAGGTCAGATTCAAAAAGAAAAATCTTTTGCTGTTTGGATGTTACCTTTTGTTATGTATAGTATTGCTTTTGAATTCTAGTATACAGTATCCAATGTACAGATTTTTGTCATCCTTTCTATGGCTGACTCTAACTCTCTTTGTTTTTCTGAATTCTTATGATTTTTATTATCCTAAGTTATTTAGCTTAATAAATGCCCTAGGATTATTACTATTATTTGGAATCTTGTTTCACAAATTATTTTTTCTTGACGCACGTCCTAAATTATTTTTTTCTGAACCTTCAGTGGCTGGTTTGATACTTTATTGTTATTCTTTTGTGTTTTTTTACTTGGTTTTTATTAACAAAGAGGTAAAAATAAACTTTATTAAAGGTGTTGCTTTTTTTGGGGGGGGATTGTTGACTGAATCAGCTCACATAATTACTTTTCTAGTACTAATTTCATTCGTTATTCTGAGCAATTTTAAATTTAGGCATTTTATCATGTTCTTAGTTTTAGGATTTTTTGCTTTTTCTGTTATTCCCGAATCGCTTTTGAATAAATTTAGTTTTAGCGAAAATATAGATGAGTACTCTTTGAGTCAATTATCATGGTTGCAAGGATACAATCAAGCAATTTCTAGTGTTCAATTAAATCCTTTTATTGGCCAAGGTTTTGGCAGCACTGGTTACATTAATTTTTATAGTGATTATGAAAAAGTACTGCAAAAGAGTGATTTATCGGATCTAAATCGTTATGACGGGTATAGTTTGTTTTTTAGATGGGTTATTGAACTCGGTTTTTTAGTTACAATTCTTATTTTTTTGTATTTTTTAGTAAAACTTATTAAAGGGTTACGCCAACATAATGTATGTGAAAGTGATAGATTTGTGATATTTCTGTTTGGTTTTTCTGTTTTTTTGGGGTCCTTATTGAAGGAGCCTAATTATGGATTTTCAACTTTTTTGTTAAGCTTTTATCTAATGGGAATGTATAAGAATAAAAGGAGTGGGAGTAGTTCACTATTGATGATAAATTGATTTAGATTATTTTTTTCATTGTAATGTAATTTGCTTAAGCTTCTACATATGATAAAATTTACAATTATTATTGCTACTTTTAATGCACAAGATCATATTGAAAGCACCATTAAAAGTGTCATTGATCAGGGTTATGAAAATATTGAATTAGTGATAGTTGACGCTTGTAGTACTGACAAAACTCTCGAGATTGTCAATAAATATTCTCCTTACATAAAAAAAATTATTTCCGAAAAGGATAAAGGTATTTACGATGCTTGGAATAAGGGAATTAAAAATAGTGTAAATGAGTGGATACTTTTTTTGGGTTCAGGAGATACTTTGACCACTGGTAGTTTAAATCGTTACGCAGAATACATTGCTTCAAGTTCAACGTCGTTTCAATTTATTTCATCTAGAATAAATTTAGTTAAGGCTGATGGCAGAATAACTAGAGTAATTGGAAAAGCTTGGAGGTGGAGTTCTTTCCGAAAGTTCATGTGTACTAGTCATGTT
>JACCDS011857976.1_pt1 | contig 14636 bp, 12 predicted proteins | sample 7446441 | NCBI WGS metagenome assembly JACCDS01 (sample SAMN15323445, study PRJNA562643) | freshwater metagenome | isolation source: river surface water | place: USA:Blue River Watershed | collected 2017-08-17 | reverse complement strand
CAGCGCGTGAAGCTTGCATCTTTCCTAGGCAAAGGAGGAACCAAAACCGGCGATCACATCCTATTTATCTTTGATGAGCCCACCACCGGCTTGCATTTCCATGACATCAGCAAGCTCTTGATTAGTGTCAATGCCTTGATCGAGCAAGGGCACTCCGTGCTGATCATCGAACACAACACTGAGGTGATCAAGTGTGCGGACTGGGTCATCGACTTGGGCCCTGAAGGTGGAAATAAAGGCGGAAATCTCACCTTTGCCGGTACTCCGGAAGACCTGGCGAAGGAGAAAGGGAATTTTACGGGAAAGTACTTGTAAAGGATTGTACGAAGTACTAAGTACAAAGTACCAAGACCCATCATTAGCAGAATTGTATACTAGTACGAATCCCTACTTTGTACTTGGTACCTGGTACTTCGTACAATCTTGCTACTAAATACTTGCTACTAATAAAACTACTCCCTTCCCAAGCATTCTCCGATCCATCAAATCCTGCAAGGCTTGGGGAGCCTCGTCTAGGGTATATTTTTTGCCCACATGCTGCGCGATTGCACCTTCTTGAATCCATGCCAGCAGCTGCCGGGTATTCTGTAGGCTTGCCTTAGGCTCCAACTTGGCAAATTGTCCCCAAAACACCCCTACTACCGCACATCCTTTCAACAAGGGGAGGTTCATCGGGAGCTTGGGAATCTCTCCATTGGCAAAGCCAACCACCAAATACCGCCCTTTCCAGGCCATCCCACGCAGGGCAGCTTCGGAAAATTTTCCTCCTACCGGATCATACACCACATCCACTCCTTTCCCTCCAGTCAGCTCTTTGATCCGCGTTTTTAAATCCTCCGTTTCGTAATTAATCGTTTCCACGGCCCCCTTTTCTCGGCAGAGCGCCAGCTTTTCTTCAGTCGATGCTGCCGCAATCACGCGAGCGCCCATCAAGGTGCCTAATTCCACTGCCGCCAAGCCCACTCCCCCTGCGGCGCCAAGCACCAAGAGCGTTTCACCCGCCTGCAGCTGCGCACGATCTTTCAACGCATGGTAAGAAGTGCCATAGGTATAGAGCGTGGTCGCAGCTACCTCAGCTGAGAGACCGGGAGGCAAAGGAAATACCCGATCCAGATCTACGGCTACTTTCTCCGCAAAGCCTCCCCAGCCACAAAGCGCAAGCACGCGCTGCCCCAATTCAAATCCCTGTACTTCATCCCCCAATTCCACGATAGTGCCTGCCACTTCTCCGCCAGGCGAGAAAGGCAGTTCAGGGGTAAACTGGTACTTATTTTGGATGATCAGCACGTCTGGAAAGTTGACCCCACAGGCCTCCACTTCGATGACCACCTGCTTGGAACTCGGAATAGGGCTGGGAATGTCCAGTACCTCTAAGGTATCCGGAAGTCCAAACTGGGAACAGACAACTGCTTTCATAGTAGGGGGTTTTTGCCGACGGCGTGGAGATACAAAAGAAGGAAAAAAGAAGGAATATTGGCTCGAAAGGGATAATTTTGAGTCTAATTCACCCCTAAGACTTTCTTTCATGTCCGTAGCATCCTACCTCGAAAAAAATAAAGATCGCTTTCTTCAAGAACTCTTTGACCTGCTCCGCATCCCATCGGTAAGTGCCGATCCCAAGTTTAAGCAGGATGTCGTCGCAGCTGCTCAGTTTGTCAAAGAAGCTATGGAAAAAGCAGGGGCAGATACGGTTGAAATCTGTGAGACGGCGGGCTATCCCATCGTCTATGGGGAAAAAATAATTGACCCAGCACTTCCAACGGTTCTCGTCTATGGACACTACGACGTGCAGCCGGCAGATCCCTACGAACTCTGGGATTCACCCCCTTTTGAACCCGTACTCAAGAAAACGGCCATCCATCCAGAAGGCGCAATCTTTGCACGGGGTGCAGCAGACGACAAAGGACAGTTTTACATGCATATCAAGGCCTTCGAAGCGATGATGGCTACCGGCGCTCTTCCTTGCAATGTCAAGTTTATGATTGAAGGTGAAGAAGAGATCGGCTCGGATAACTTGGACACTTTTGTGCTGGCCAACAAGGAGCGCTTGCGTGCCGATGTGATCTTGATTTCCGATACGCACATGATTGGCATGCAGGATCCTTCCATCACGGTGGGCCTTCGCGGCATGGCCTACATGGAGGTAGAAGTCACTGGATCCAACCGGGATCTGCACTCCGGTACCTATGGAGGAGCGGTGGCCAACCCGATCAATGTGCTTTGCAAGATGATCGCTTCCCTCAAGGACGAAAACGAGCACATCACCATCCCTGGGTTTTACGAGAAGGTACAAGAACTGAGCGCTGCCCAGCGTCAGCGCCTCAATGAGGCTCCATTTGACCTTTCCGAATACAAGGGCAAACTAGATATTCAGGATGTACACGGAGAGAAAGGCTACAGCACCATCGAGCGAGTAGGCATCCGACCTACCCTAGACGTGAACGGCATCTGGGGTGGCTACACTGGCGAGGGAGCCAAAACAGTCCTTCCTTCCAAAGCTTACGCCAAGATTTCCATGCGTCTGGTACCGGATCAGGACTGGCACGAAATTGCTACGCTCTTTGAAAATCATTTCAAGGCCATTGCCCCAGCTTCCGTTACCGTCAAGGTAAAAGCCCACCATGGTGGCGCGCCTGCCGTGGTGTCGGATTCTTCTTTGGGCTACCAAGCAGCTGAGGCGGCTATGGAGGAAACCTTCGGCAAACGACCCATCCCAACCCGTGAGGGTGGCTCCATTCCAATCGTGGCCCTCTTCCAAAAGGAACTGGGTTCGGACCCAATCCTCTTCGGCTTTGGGCTGGATACGGATGCACTTCACTCTCCCAACGAGCACTATGGGGTGAAAAACTACCTCATTGGCATCGAGACCATCGCTGCCTTTTTCAGACACTTTAGCGCTGCCCACGGAAAGTAAATTTTCCGATTCGATAGAGGGTTGAGAAACCTTCATGTACCCTTCGCTGTTTTCATTAGTAAACCCAGCTTTTCATGCTCCAGTTCTCAAAAAATAGTTCGCTTCTCCTTACACTTTTCCTCCTGCTCCTGAGCCCTTTGGCACAGGCTCAGCTGGTGAAGCCTCCTGTTTGGAACATCCGGCTTGAGGGTAAGGAACTCGAAGTGGGTAAGCCTGCCATTCTGGTGATGGAAGCGCAAATCCCCATGGGCTGGTACGTGTATTCCAATGATTTTGACAAGAATCTCGGCCCCTTACTGACCGAATTTATTCCTGCAAACTCTGCTGATTTTTCGGTGGCAGGAAAGCTTCAAGGTATCCAGGCCAAAAAGAAGTACGACGAGGTTTGGGAAGGAGATATCACTTACTTTATGGGAAAAGGGCGCTTTGAGCAGCCCATTACGCTACTTAGTACTACGGGAGTTGTTAAAGGCTCACTTGAGTACCAAATGTGCACAGATCTCACTGGGCAGTGCATCAACTACGAGCAGGACATTGAGGTCAGATTCACGGCCAAAGCTGCTACTGTAATTGCTCAAGAAGCTACCCCGGTTCAGAAGGCCGATACTTCCACTCCCCCAGCATTGGCAGCGAATACCCCTGTGGAAAATGCGGACACTACCCAAAGGGCTGGAACTCCAGAGCAGGAAGCTATCTCACTAACGGATGCCGAAGCCTCGGAATCCCTAGTTGGATTTATGGTGCTTGCCTTCTTGGCCGGACTCGCTGCGCTGATCACCCCTTGCGTATTCCCGATGATTCCGATGACGGTGAGCTTCTTTACCGGAAGAGCTAAAAAACGATCCGAAGGCATACGGCAAGCATTTATCTACGGCATTTCGATTATTGGCATTTATACCATCGCTGGCACAGCCGTGGCGGCTATTCAGGGGCCTGAGTTTGCCAACTGGTTGGCTACCCACTGGGTGCCCAATGTGTTCTTCTTCGCCATTTTTGTGGTCTTTGCCTTGGCCTTTTTGGGGATGTTTGAACTCACCCTGCCTTCGAGCTTTGTCAACAAAATAGATGCAAAAGCAGAAAAAGGAGGACTTGGAGGCGTATTCTTCATGGCCTTCACGCTCGTACTGGTATCCTTCTCCTGCACCGGGCCGATTGTCGGTTCCATTTTGATTTCCTCCGCAGGGGGAGAACTAGTAAAACCTGTCCTAGGCATGTTTTCCTTTGGGTTGGCCTTCGCCATTCCCTTTACCCTATTTGCCATCTTCCCCGAATGGATGCAGCGCCTTCCCAAGTCTGGGGGCTGGCTGAATACCGTGAAGGTGGTCTTGGGCTTCCTTGAATTGGCCTTGGCCTTCAAATTCCTTTCCATCGCCGACCTTGTGTATCACTGGGGTATCTTGGACCGAGATATTTTCTTGGCCATTTGGATCGTCATCTTCTCTGCCTTGGGGCTTTACCTCTTGGGGAAAATCAGACTTCCACACGACTCCAAGATGGAGCACTTATCCGTACCTCGCTTGCTATTGGCTTTGGTCACCTTTGCCTTTGTGATTTACATGATTCCTGGACTTTGGGGAGCTCCATTGAAACTCCTCAGCGGCTACTTGCCTCCGATCACCACACAACAGTTTAGCCTGACTGGAAGCACTGTAACTAACGAATCAACCACCTCTTCAACCGAAGTGGTACTGTACGGTGACTTACTTAAGATCCCTCACGGCATCCCCGGTTACTTCGACTACGAACAAGCCCTCGCTGCTGCCAAGCGGGAAGGAAAGCCCCTGCTCATTGACTTTACCGGCCACGGTTGTGTGAACTGTCGAAAGATGGAAGAGAATGTTTGGGTGGATCCTCAGGTGATAAAGCGCTTGAAGGAAGACTTTGTGATGGTGGCCTTGTACATCGACGAGCGCCTCGAGCTCCCCGAGAGCAAATGGTATACCTCCAGCTACGATGGGAAGGAGAAAAAAACCTTGGGCAAGCAAAATGCCGACTTCCAAATCACCCGCTTCAACAACAACGCACAGCCATATTATGTGATTTTAGATCACCAAGAGCAGCTATTGGCTACTCCAAGAGGTTATGACACCGACATTGCTTCATTCGTGGCATTTTTAGATGGAGCAAAAGCCAAGTTTCAGGCCAAGAAATAGGAGTTAGATTCCAAAAAACCGGGAATCAAAGGGGAAATCCACCCTGCTCTTGATTTGAATTCGTTCAAAATCTGGATGTGCGGGATTCAGCAGGAAATTGAAATCCCCTGGCACTACCGCCGAGGGCACTTGAAGCACACAACTCTCCGCTGCTGCCACAAATTCATCTCCAATCCGCTGCGTTTGAAGCAGGTGGGGAAAACTATTCCATCCTACAGGAAGGTTGGCTGGAGCTAGCAACCTCAAACTCACTTCATCCGGAATTTCCAATTCGACCATTTCGTAGTCCTTGGGTAAGAGCCCGAGAGAAAGATGCACCGCCACTTCAGCCATAGCCAATGCACGGCTATCTGCACAGTAGATTAGCGCTGTCCCTTTCGAATTCCAGCGATTGCCAGAACGGGAAGCTCCTTCCCCCGATAATGGATTTGCATACTTTTTACGTACCAATCGAAAGGCACGCATCAGACAAATATCCCTTGATCGATACGGTGTAGCTCCTGGATGACCAGCTCTTGGCCATAGGAATCTTTCAACAACTCCAACGGCATCTTACCACCAAGCGCTGGACTGGCAGCATTGAGCCAGGCTTGGAACTCCTCAGGCGTATCAAATACCTCCAAGCCTAGGGCAGTCACTTCTGCTAGCTCTAGGATCTTCTCGGAATGGATGGATTTGAAGAGGTAGTCCGGTTCTTTTTTGTAGCGCTGCAAGGACTTGAGCGAGATATCCAAAAAATCCGACCACTCCTCGTCTGAAAAAGGAGCCATTTCTTTGATGGTCAAAAAAAGCGAGGTAGGGATCCCCTTGCGAATCATCTCCACCAGCAGCATGCGATCCGCAAAGAAAGCCGTTAATAACAGCCCTTGAGTCAAGGCCTGCTGCTTTGCATAGCGGGGCAAAGACCTGGCATAGGTGGTCATTTCTTCCGCTACGAGATGGACTTTGGGGGGAGGAGGAATTGGATACATGATCAAGAAAATTGTCTATGAATTTAAGACAATTTTCTCGAAATTCAAAAAAATAGGAAAGTTTTTTACGGATAAATCTCCTCCAATACCTGCGCCAAACGTACGCTTGCAGCAATCAAACGCTCCTCAGCAATGCTAAAATTCTCGTAGAGATAGGGGTAGCTGATCTTCTTATTCTCTGGAAGATTGTACACCTGAGGTCTGTAACTCACTGCTTCTTTGAGCCAATCTTGCATCGTTCCGGCACGATAGGATGCTTGCAGTTGAGGCGTCATGCGACGATACAATTCTTCTCCCAATTCGGTGTAGCTCATCCCTTGGCGATCGATCATGCCACTGTCCCAAAGTGCATGCAGGTTGGTCGGCTGCCCAAAAAACTCAATCCGCACATCGTTTCCACCCTTGTCAGTACCCGTGCCCACATGCAGCGGCTGATGGATATCCTCAATCATGTGAATGAGCATTTTTAGCTTTTCAGCTTCTGTTTTTGGGTCTAGGCCTCCCTTTTTCAATTCGGCTTTGATTCGTTTGATGGCCTCGTAGGCATCGCCCGTTTTTTCCTGTGTGCTGGCATCGTATTCCCCGTTTTTACTGTTTAGGTAATGCCAGGTTGTCGCATAATCGTAGCTTTTGTCGGAACGAATGTCATCCATCCAAGTGCCGCTTTTACTCAGCGAAACCGGGTAGAGCAGCCCCTCCACTTTTTTGAGGGTGGATTTTTTAAGTTGCTTCTCGGCCATCAAGCCAATCAAGTAATGTCCCAATTGTCCCCAAGCAAAGGCTTGAGTAGCCCCTAGGGTGAATACTAAAGTAAGGGCGAGCGAAAGCGAATAGATTCTTTTCATAGCGAAGGAGCGAAAATAGAGTTAGGTCGAAGCCAGTTCGGACACCGCCAACCAGGCCATGAGCCCAGCGCCAATCTCCAACGCTTCTTCTTCAATGTCAAAGGTGGGCGTATGCACACCAGAAGTGATGCCTCGGGCTTCGTTGCGCGTGCCCAATCGGTAAAAGCAGCCATCAATCTCCTGAGAGAAATAGGCAAAGTCCTCGGCAGCCATCCAAATGTCTAGGTCGAGCACATTCTCCGGGCCCAAATAGGTTTGTGCTGCAGCCACGGATCGCGCTGTCAATTCAGGATTATTTTTTAGAAAAGGATAGCCCTTTCGGATTTCAAAATCGAGTTGCCCACCCATTCCCTCCACGATTCCTTCGGCGATTTGACGCATTTTTTCATGTGCCTTGGCTCTCCAGGCTTCATCCAAGGTGCGGAAAGTACCCTGAATCTTCACCTCGTTGGGAATGATATTGGTGGCTCCAAGAGCCTCCACCCGCCCAAAGGAAAGCACAGAAGGAATCTTGGGGTTGGCTACGCGGCTGACGATCTGCTGCAAGGCTACCAAGAGATGTGCGGAAATTAAAACCGGGTCAATAAAGGTTTCAGGCATGGCTCCATGTCCTCCCTTCCCTTTGATGGTCAGGTACAATTCATCTGCGCTTGCCATGTACAGCCCTGAACGAAAGCCCACCTTGCCAGCAGGAATCATGGGCATCACATGCTGACCCAGAATATACTGGGGACGGGGGTTTTCGAGGACCTTATCTTTGATCATCAAGGAAGCTCCCCCAGGAATGATTTCCTCTCCAGGTTGGAAAATTAGTTTGATCGTTCCCTCAAACTGATCTCTGACCTCGTGTAAAATTTTTGCTGCTCCTAGCAAGGATGCAGTGTGCGCATCGTGGCCACAGGCATGCATGACGCCTGGGTTTTGAGATTTGTAGGGCACCTCATTTGCTTCAATGATCGGTAAGGCGTCCATGTCTGCACGAAGGGCAACCACTTTTTTCTCCGGGTTTTTTCCTTTGATCAGGGCAGACCAACCCGTGGTTGCTTTGGATTCGATCTCAGTGATGCCAATCGTTTTCAACTTTTCTGCTACAAAGGCTGCCGTTTGGAACTCTTCGAACGAAAGCTCAGGGTGGCTGTGGAGGTGGCGACGGAGATCAATGACCTCCTGCTTGTAGGCTTGAGCCAGGGATTTAATTCTGTCCTTGAGCATTGGCGGGGGAAGGTTGCGTGTACTCTTTCCTTAAAAATCGATCCTGGATAATTCGTGCTGCTGGAAATTGCGTCTTCAGCTGGTAATACGCTGGTTGTGCTTCAATTTTAAAACCATAACTACCTACTTTCACCAAATAGCGCGGCTGCTGGTATTGAATTTCAGGGTTTAGCTCCGGAAAAACGGTCGAGAGGGTCTCTTTGGTTCGAAAAGCTTCATTTCGATCTACCCCAGAATAAACGAGCACTGTAAACCCACTGTAATAGGGTTCCGTCTTCGCTTTTTCGTAATTCTTGCTTATCCGTTGCGTAAGTACCGAATCCACCGATTGGGAGGAGGAAGGCAAGGATGGAGTCACCTCTTGCAATGCCCGCTTGTAATCGGGGAAGTCAGGAAGTCTTTCACTCAGATTTTCTTGGTATTTGGAATAGTCGACCGCTACCACTTGGGGAAGCCCTGAGCCAGCTTTGCAAGCCGCCAAAAGAAATACAATTCCAAAGATCCCAAAATTCTTCATGGCTATCAGCTTTCTATAACTACACAATTTCCTTGTTCGACGTCTTGTTCAACACTCTTGTATTTGACATCTTTCTTGATGCTACCATCTCGGTATTGTACCGATACTTTGTCGTTACGACCATACACCTTATCTACCTTTCGTGGTGCTACTGATGCTGGAGCCGGTCTACCTGCATTCGCTGCAGCAGTAGCCGCTCGGTTGGCACCTGGATTTAGGATACTTCCAACCTCTGCTTTGGAGGCTTGCACACGTGACTCCGAAGCACGCTGTGGCTGCGGGGCCTGCTGTACCTGTGCAGGATCCTGCTTGGGCAGGTCGGCACGGGTGATGAAGGAAGTCATGTCTTCGTTGAGCTTGCCTACAAAACGCTTGAATAGCTCAAAGCCCTCAAACTTGTAGATCAATAACGGATCTTTTTGCTCGTACACCGCATTCTGAACAGACTGCTTCAGGTCATCCATGTCGCGGAGGTGCTCCTTCCAATTTTGGTCAATGATTGCCAAGGAAACATTCTTTTCAATGGCACGAACAAGCTCCTGCCCATTGGTTTGCAGGGTTTTTTCTAGGTTACACACCACCCCAATTTGCTTGACCCCATCCGTGATCGGCACCATGATATCCTTGACCGTAGCGCCTCGTTCTTCCTGAACATTTTTGAAGACTGGAAGGGCTGTTTGAGCAATCTGCGCATTCTTCTTTTGATAAAAATCAAAAGCAAGGGCATAGAGCTCTTGGGTAAGTTTCTGCGAATCCTTTGATTTCAGGTCATCATTTGTCACCGAAAAATCTACCCCCAGGGTAGTGAATACATTCATGCGCAAGTTTTCTGCATCCCCAGTTGACTTGCCCATTTGGATGAGGTTTTCGCTGACATCAAACAACATATTGAGAACATCAAGTTCCAGACGATCCCCCTTGAGTGCATTTCTTCTTCGCTTGTACACTACCTCACGCTGGGAGTTCATCACGTCATCGTACTCCAATAGTCGCTTACGTGTCCCAAAGTTGTTTTCCTCTACCTTCTTCTGCGCGCGCTCGATGGACTTGGTGATCATGCTGTGCTGGATCACTTCTCCTTCTTCTAGACCCATGCGGTCCATCAACTTGGCAATCCGGTCTGATCCAAAGAGACGCATCAAGCTGTCCTCAAGAGACACAAAAAACTGGGAAGAACCCACGTCCCCTTGACGACCGGAACGGCCTCGAAGCTGACGGTCAACGCGACGGGATTCGTGTCGCTCCGTACCGATGATGGCCAGACCTCCTGCCTTTCGGGACTCCGGGGTCAACTTGATATCCGTACCTCTACCCGCCATGTTGGTGGCGATAGTCACTGTGCCAGGCTTGCCTGCTTCCGCTACAATATCCGCTTCACGGGCGTGCTGCTTCGCGTTCAATACCTGGTGATTGATTTTTTTCAAGGTCAGCATGCGGCTGAGTACTTCGGAAATTTCTACCGAGGTGGTACCTACTAGCACCGGTCTACCCTGTGCTACGAGTTCATTGATTTCGTCCGTCACCGCGTTGAACTTCTCGCGTACGGTTTTGTATACCTTGTCTTCGCGATCTTGGCGGATGATGCCTCTGTTGGTCGGGATGACCACCACGTCCAACTTGTAGATCTCCCAAAATTCTCCTGCTTCCGTTTCGGCAGTACCCGTCATGCCTGCCAGCTTGTGGTACATGCGGAAATAATTTTGAAGGGTGATCGTGGCGTAAGTTTGCGTAGCATCCTCCACCTTCACATTTTCCTTGGCTTCAATCGCTTGGTGCAATCCGTCAGAGTAGCGTCTGCCTTCCATCACACGGCCTGTTTGCTCGTCAACAATCTTCACCTTTCCATCCACCAGGATGTACTCCGTGTCGCGTTCAAACATGCAATAGGCCTTCAATAGCTGATTGACCGTGTGGATGCGCTGGGCTTTCACTCCGTAGTCCTTGATGACTTCTTCCTTGCGGGCCAACTTTTCGGTTTCGTCCAAGGAACTGCTTTTTTCCAAATCGTTCAAGGCAATTCCAATATCAGGTAGAATGAAGAAGCTTGGATCTTCGTTCTTGGAAGTCATGGTTTCGATGCCTCGATCGGTCAGATCAATCACATTGGTCTTTTCGTCAATGGTAAACAAAAGCGGCTCGTCTGCTTCAGGCATGTGGCGCTTGTTGTCTTGAAGGTAGTGGTTCTCTGTTTTCTGAAGAATCACGCGAACACCTGGCTCAGAAAGGTACTTGATCAACGGCTTGTACTTGGGAATGCCTCGATACGCTCTGAAGAGGGCTAGGCCTCCTTCTTTGTCATTGCCGTCGGCGATTGCTTTTTTCGCAGTGGTCAAAAATCCTTGTACCAACTTGCGTTGCTCCTCCACCAAGGTGGAAACACGGGGCTTCATCTGGTCAAACTCGTGTACATCACCACGCGGCACAGGTCCAGAGATGATCAATGGGGTACGGGCATCGTCGATCAAGACGGAGTCCACCTCATCGACCATGGCAAAGTGGTGCTTGCCTTGTACCAAGTCTTCGGCCTCGCGAGCCATGTTGTCACGGAGGTAGTCAAAGCCAAATTCGTTGTTAGTGCCGTAGACAATGTCCGAAGCATAGGCTCGCTTTCGTGCGGGAGAGTTGGGCTGGTACTTGTCGATGCAGTCGACGGTGAGGCCGTGAAATTCAAAGAGGGGAGCGTTCCATTCGGAGTCACGCTTGGCCAGGTAGTCGTTGACGGTCACCAAGTGTACACCACGTCCTGAAAGTGCATTGAGAAAGGCAGGCAGGGTAGATACGAGGGTTTTTCCTTCACCTGTCGCCATTTCAGCAATTTTACCTTTGTGAAGGACCATGCCACCGATCAACTGTACATCGTAGTGAACCATGTCCCAGACCACTTCGTTTCCTGCCGCCATCCACTTGTTGTGCCAAATGGCTTGATCGCCTTGAATCTGTACATTGGATTTGGTAGCAGCGATTTCCCGGTCACGAGGGGTAGCTGTTACTTCCAGCTGTCCTAATTCTTTAAATCTTCTGGCGGTTTCTTTGACGATGGCAAAGGCAGTTGGCATCACCTCATCCAACACCTTTTCCAATTCGGTATCGCGCTCCTTTTCCAAGGCGTCGATTTGGTTGAAGAGCTGGTCTTTTTGGTGTACTGCCTGTGCAGGCAATGCCTCTATTTGTCCTCGGATATCGGTGATTTTAGCATCAATGGCCTTGAGCTGCTCGTTGATGCGTGCACGAAGGGAATGGGTCTTTTCTCGAAGTTGATCACCGGATAGGGAAGCCAATCCTGCAAAAATCTGGTTGGTCTCGGTTACCCGTGGAAGAAATTCTTTGATATCTCGGTCGGATTTGGTGCCAAAAATCTTGGCCAATCCTTTTGCAATAAAATCTAGCATACGGTTGGGTCTTTCCCCTTTTTTGGGGACTTAAAAATACGCGGTTTTTTTAGAATTGATACTCCTTAATCGCTTGTAATTCACAAAGGACTCTAGAAATTGGGGAGCTGGATTTGTCCAGCATACACCTGCTGCGCAGGTCCAATCAGCCAGATGTTGTCAAATCCCTCTTTGGCATTGCCTTCAAAGGTCACTTGCAAATTTCCACCTAGGGTACGGATTTGGATGCTTTTTTGTTGGGTAAGGGCTCCGCAAACGAGGGCCGCGGCCGTTACGCCGGTGCCACAAGAGAGCGTTTCGTTCTCTACGCCACGCTCAAAAGTGCGGACGAAAATTTCGGCATCGCCTAGCTTTTGCACAAAGTTGACATTGCTTCCTGCAGGAGCATAGCAAGGGTCGTGGCGCAAGACTTGCCCTTGTTCAAAGACCGGATAGGTTTCCACATCCTCCACCCAGCGCACGTGATGAGGAGAGCCCGTATGCACAAAGGCGTCGCCCAGACTTTCAGAGATTTGGGAGACATCTCCCATTTTTAGTGCCACTAAACCGTCCTTCAGGCTTGCCTCATGGGGACCGTCGATGGCTAGAAATTGCGTTTTTTGGTCAATTATGCCTAGAAATGCCGCAAAGGCAACTGCACAGCGGGCCCCATTTCCACAGAAACTTTGACTGCCGTCTGCATTGAAGTAGACTACTTCAAAGTCATAGTTGGCATGGGAACGGATCAGAATCAGTCCGTCGGCACCAATGCCGAACCTGCGGTCACAGAGGGCCGAGATGCGCGCAATATTGCCGAGATCCCAAGCCGATTGGCGATCGTCCACTAGGACAAAGTCATTGCCTGTGCCTTGGTACTTGTAAAAGGAAATTAGCTGTGAAGCGCCCATCGTTTGAAAGAAGGTAAATCTATTTCTCAATAACGCACAAAGTTACGCATTTGTCAACAAAGGAACCCCCTCTTGGTTTATGCCGTTAATCCGATGCAAGCATCTACTTTTTTCCAAAATAGTGTAGATTCGTAATCCAATCCCTACCCGCTATGAAAAACAGCCCGAGCAACCCAAGTCGAAGAGAATTTTTAGCCACCACTGCCAAAGCAGGACTTACTGTAGGCCTAGTAGGCACGGCATTTTCAGACCTTCTTGCCCATCCCGCTCTGGCGGTAGCGGGAACTGGATTTACCCAAACGCCTTTGCCCTATGCCTACACGGCCCTCGAGCCGCACATCGATGCGCGCACGATGGAGATTCACTACAGCAAGCATGCGGCTGCCTATGCGAGCAACCTTCGGGATGCCGCCAAGGAAGAGGGCGTAGATACGGCGCAGCCCTTGGAGCAGGTGCTCGCCAACATTTCAAAGTACTCTGCCAAAATGCGAAACAATGGAGGAGGGCATTACAACCACGAACTATTCTGGAGTATCCTAGGACCACCCTCTGTGGCGGGTCCGGAGGGCTCCTTATTAAAAGCCATTAAAACTTCTTTTGGGAGTTACGAAGCCTTTGTAAGCCAGTTTGAAACTGCTGCCAAAACCCGCTTCGGATCAGGCTGGGCCTGGTTACTGGTAGATGCTTCAGGCAAGCTCGTCGTGAGTTCCACCCCCAACCAAGACAATCCCCTAATGGATATCGCCGAAGTGAAGGGAACTCCGATTTTGGGATTGGATGTGTGGGAGCATGCGTATTATTTGCACTACCAAAACCGCCGACCCGACTATGTAACTGCCTTTTGGAAGGTGGTCAACTGGAAGGCCGTAGCGGATCGCTTTGCGGCTGCCACGAAGTAATTTCTAGTTATTAAGTTTACCTACATTTCAATTCTATTTACATGCAAGATCCTAAGTCCCTCAGTTCCGTAGCCCTCTTTCACGAGACCTTCAAGCATCCCATTTTGCCTCAGCCTACCATCCCTTCCGAGACACGCTGTGCGCTGCGCGTGTCTTTGCTCGCAGAAGAGCTGAAGGAGCTGGAAGAAGCGATTGAAAACAAGGACTTGGTGGAAATTGCGGATGCGCTGTGTGACCTGCAGTACGTGCTTTCAGGCGCCATCTTGGAGTTTGGCTTGGGAGAAAAGTTCAAGGCTCTTTTTGACGAGGTGCAGCGCTCCAACATGAGCAAGGCCTGCAAGACAGAGGAGGAGGCAAAGGCTACCGTGGCGCATTACGAAGCGAAGGGCACGCCTTGCTTCTACGAAAAAGAAGGGGATCTCTACCTTGTCTTCCGCGAGGGCGACCACAAGACCCTGAAGTCTGTTGGGTATTCGCCAGCGGATTTGGGTGGAATCTTAAAATAGAGGCAAGATACAAGAGCCAAGAGATTAGACTAAATTCTGCTGGCATAGCCGCCTGTTTCCCTATTCGAAATTCTTCAATCAGCGTTCGGTGTTCGACATTAAAGAGAAGCAAGAAACGAGAACCAAGAGATTAGACTTTATTTGTGGTGATACGAATAGCTTGTATTTCACGAATTTCGACTTCGACATTCTGCGCTCGGCGTTCAGCGTTCGACATTGGAAAAAGTATCAAGTAACTAGTATCAAGTATCAAGACGCTTCGAGAAGCAAGAGCCAAGAGACAAGAAACGAGACTTTATTCGTAGGGATACGAGATCCGTATAATTCACGAATTCCCACTTCT
>JACCDS011552594.1_pt1 | contig 14636 bp, 10 predicted proteins | sample 7446441 | NCBI WGS metagenome assembly JACCDS01 (sample SAMN15323445, study PRJNA562643) | freshwater metagenome | isolation source: river surface water | place: USA:Blue River Watershed | collected 2017-08-17 | reverse complement strand
GTCAAGTTGGTGATGTTATAGCCAAAAAAGTAGGCCATACCGCTGTCGTATACACGGTAACTAATAGCAACTGTGTATTTTCGGTTTTGCACAACATTCAAATAACAGATTGTTCTGATACTGTAAGTAGCGGCATTACGGGCGGATTGGAAAGTAAAAGTTTGGGCTTTGCAGTTGCCAACAGAGTTTATCAAAAAACCATTCATGGGCTCGCAACTTCACCAAACTATGCCGTTCTTCCTGCCCTGCAAAACGCAGTAGACAACAAGCAAACATTCGGAAACAATGAAACCCCAACGCTTTCCAATTGGCTACCTTCTGCTACTGCTATTCAATCGGTTTTAAATGCGCCAATAGTCGTATACAGCACCACTCCTAAGGATTTAGAAAATATCACGAATGCCCAAACTGTAATAGCGCAAGACTATACCATCAATAACCAATGTAAGGCAGTAGCCTTCGCTGTTACTACCAATGGTATGGTATATTCACATACAAAATCCATCTGCGACCGCTTAAAAGGAGCTAGCTTGCAAGAGGTTACAAGTTTGCGAGTTAATTCGTATACATTATTGCAATTCAAATTGCTCCAAGAAAATGGTACTGTTGAATACTTTACAAGTTTCTCTGCAAGCAAAAACAACAACTCCAATCTTGCTGTATTGCAAAGCAATTGGATAAACGAAGAAACTAATGGATATGACGTGATGCACAATTTTCAATTATGGGCAAGTACACCAAGTGTATTACAAGCAATGGCAACGGATGCCTTGAATAAAATAAGCAATAGTTGGCCAATTGTTCAAATCAATCATCCAACTTTACCAAAAACTTATATTGTTAGCCATTCGCGCATCGGCAAAACATTGCAATTGGTTATTGCCAATCAGTCCGCCAATACCACATTCGATGCCAATGTGCAAGTTCGTCAAACCGAATTGAGCAACAGTAGCAATACCTTAACCATCCCTGTAAGAGTAAAAGCATTTGGAACATCTACCGTAAATATTGATATGGCCGACGCTTACGAAGCGCAATTGTATCTCAGCAACACTACAAGTACCAAACTTGAAGATGTAATTTATTCAAATGACGGTACTTGGAATCACAATTTCAATGCGCAAAATACCACCATCAATAGCTTTTCTATTACCAACGATACTCTTTCTACCCCAATAAACGAGTACCGTTTGTTCAGAAATGTTCGCCTCGCTGCAACTACTAACGATTATGTATCTATTTATAAATTGTTAAAAGCCGCTGGCACTCCATTAAACTTAACCGCTTATAAAGGACTTAAGTTTACTGCTACTACATACGGTGCGGGAAGCGTGGCTATCACATTGGTAAAAAACAATATCAACAGTTGGCAGGAGCAATACAGCCTCACATTGCCGCTTCAAAATGGCACGCACGATTACACAGTGAGTTTGAGCGATTTTGCAGCTGCTGGCATTCAAAATCTTACTGCCGATGATATTACAACTATCAACTTTGCATTTAGCAGTGCAAGCATGCAGCGCAGCAATGTTTCTATACAACTCAACAATGTTCGATTTACCAAATACGACGATAGCTACTTGGCCAAACTAACCGACAAAACAGTTACTGTTGCGCCAAACCCTATTGAAGGAAATACCTGTACCATTCGCTTCAAAAGCGCCGAACGCCAAACGTTACAATTATTGATTGTAGAAACAGCTACCGGAAAAGTTACCTATCGCACCGCTTTAACCGCCGAAGTAGGCAATAATCAAACCAAGGTTACTTTACCTGCTCAATTAGCTAAAGGCAGTTATAAGATACTATTACAAAACAATAGTAATACGTACACCCCAGCAAACATGCTGTATATCCGCTAGGCAATTCCTTATTCAACCCAAACAATCGGCAAAGTAACATCACTACTTTGCCGATTGTTATTTTTATCAACTCGTTCCTGAATTTTTGATTTTGAATCTTAGAAAATTAGGAGCCGAAGCGGTAGTAACTCTATTCAGCTGTGGTCCCGCTTTTTGCTGCTACTCCGCCACAAATGCCTTAGCACAAAAGCCTCAGCGGGGTATTCGCGTCAATCGGGGCTATTCACCCAACAGCAACAACCCTGTTCAGCCTTTTAGGGCTTAAATTCTTAAGCGTAGGTTTCAAGCTTATATCCTTTGCCTCGGATAACCGCAATTTTGATAGTTGGATCAGATTCCATTTTTTTTCTAAGCTTTGAGATGAACATATCCAAACTACGGCCTACTATAACGCCTTCATCTTCCCATATTTCCTTTTGCAGTCGGCTTCGCTCTATTACCTCGTTGCACGATTGTGCAAAAATGCGTAATAACCGTGTTTCTGTTCCTGTTAGCTCTATGGTCTTTTCATGAATGATGAGTTGCTGATTCTGTGCATCAAACAACACTGCACCAAATGTGAACATATCTGTATGCGCATTATGAGATAAGCCGGATAAACTAGGAACATTTGGTGCGTTAGGCAAGGCATTTCGCTGACTGACAAATCTCAAAAAAACAAATCCTCCCACTGCGAGCAATAAAAGAGCGCCGAATATATATTCATACCGGATTATAGTAAAGCCCATTGGCTTGAATTTGATGTTAATCTTGTAACAAGCTCGGGGTTGTGTTCTGCCAATACAAGTTACAATGTCATCTTTCTTATTTTTTGACATAGCATATCCATAGGCTACACTACCATTGCTACAGTTCAAAACGTTCACAATGTAATCGCTTGTGAGTGGGTCTTGGGCTAACAAACGCTGAGTAGTAGCAACCAAAAAGTTGGGTTGAAAACTGAAGGCATGCTCAAAACTAATTTGGTATTCATTTCCTGCTAGTTGTTTTAAAGGGAGCACTCTTGATGTACTGTCGCCCGATTGCAAGAGCAGTTCATGGCCAATTCTGCGGAGTAAAATTTCTCGTTTGGCAAAATCAAACTCGTTACCACCTTTTATAGTAAATACCACGAAAATAACAGCTACAAATGTGAATAACAGCCATCCCCATAGATATTTACCTTTCCCAGAAAAGAGATTTGAGTTATCAGGCATACTATTTACATTTTATTTACAAAGGTTACATTATTATTTACAATGCAATTCCACTACGCAGGAAGGTAACAAAGTAATTTCGCTGAATCAATTTTGACGGGATACAAAAGTCAGTAGAACAATTAGTAGAACAATTTTCCTAATGCCTTTACCGATTCAAAATTGGCTTCCAATTGTTAAAGTAAAATGTAAAAAATGAAAAAACTATTTGTCATTGTTCCGGCAATTGCCCTTGTATTGTTTCTGGTCAATGCTTTTGTACTAAAAGAAAAGGTAGCAAGAGCTAAAACAACTGAAAAAAATATATCGGCGCAAGCCTATATCGTTTTTAAATCTTTGGATGGCGGACAAACATGGCAAGACATTAGCAAAGGGCTTCCCAAACCCGTGAAAGATAACCGTGGCATCAGCAAAAATGTGTTTTTTGCTGATGAAAAGGGGCTTTATTTAACTGCCGGTAAAGAGATATACCACAGTAAACCAAGTTCAAAAACTTCATTTTGGACCAAAGAGATTTCCATTGACAAACTTAGCAACGCTGCCCCTCCTAAGTCCGGGATATTTGCCTACAAGTATTGGGGGGTAAATTTGAAAACAACATCCGGAATAAGTGTATGGTCGCCGATATTCGAAAATCTTCAGGAACCACGAATACGCAGCGTTTTTGAAACTGCCGGAGGCACCATTTTCATCGGCACCAACAGAGGCCTTTTTAAAACTATTAACAACGGAAAAACTTGGAAACATGTGCATACAGGCGATATGGTGGGCAATTTGGCAGAATCGAATGGTGTACTGCTAGCAACCGGCGGGAGAAAGATAATTCGTTCGACTGATAATGGCGAAAACTGGGCCGTGGTCACCGGCACAGATGGTGTAGCTTTCGATGTGAAGCAAATCAAAGGGGGATTTGCGGCTATCACCACTAGTTCAGAGTTGAACACAAGGGTACTAAGCACCTCCAACAACGGCGGCAAAACTTGGCAACTCGTAGATACCGGTTTTCATAACAAAGCTGTTAATGATTCACTATGGCGAACTTGGAATAATCGCCCTCGAATGCAAGCCTTCATGACTTTAATTACTCAAATGGGAGAAAACTTCTTTTGCACGCACCCTGACGGCATCTTCAAATCATCAGATCAAGGAAAAACATGGAAATTATTACTTCCCTCTGTAAAAAATAAGGACTTCAATTTAATTGTTTCGGGCAATGTGCTTTATGCCATAGCTGGCGAGAGGGGATGTTGAAAAATGCTAGCCTTAATAAATACGTTTCGGTTGTTACAATAGCTCGTTTCCGAAAAACTAGCATTTGCTATGTGTCTTATAGGTAAGGCGCCATACAGACACATAGCTTTGTTGTTGCTCAAGAATATAAATGCATAAGAACAATAAAAGAAATGCCTTAACCGCATACACATATATGCACATGTATTTATAAACAAGCGTAACAGCATTGAATATTTCCTTCAATGAAAAAAGTTGCCGCTACCGTAAATAAGGCCCTTCTTGATTCCAAAATACTTCCTTTTGCGATAGCCACCAAGTTTTACCGTGGTCTTTGTTTCCTTGATAAAATAAAAAACTACGTTTACCATCATCAAAAATATCCGGATGCCCCGATTCGCTATAATTCCATTCACCCGGCTTGCCATTACGTAAGAATGGTTCGGCAAAAAGCCGTTTCCAATTGATGCCATCTGTACTTTCTGCTACCCCAATTTGTTGGGGCGAATTGTCGTAATTGCCGGCATAAAACATATACAACTTATTGTTTCGTTGTATGATAGATGCCGCTTCAATACAGCTTCCCTCCCAAGGTAATTCGGGTTGCATAATAGGTCCATTAACCGAAACATGTGTCCAAGAATCCCTACTAAAATTGCTATTGACAGGTGTAGTAGCCACGCCTTGCAATTGTACTTTGTATTGAGGGTCGCGGGTTGCGAAATATAAAAAGTATTGGTTGTTGTACAAAAAAACTTCCGCATCTATTGCCCTTCCGCAGTTCCAATTACCATCCGGCCTAAAAACAGGATTCGATGCATCCCGTACAAAATGGTGTATCCCATCTGTAGAAGTAGCATGACAAATGGCATCTTTACGGTCATTTCCATATGTTTGGTAAAATAAATGCACAACGCCATCTTTCACAATGGCACAAGGAGCACTGATACCGTTTTTTTCATAGGGAGCTTCAATGCCAATAATGGCCGCTTTTGTCCAATGAACCAAATCGGTACTTTCCGTTACTTCAATTTCTCTTGCATGACTGCCTGGTAATGGCAAAATAGAAGAATACATCAAATAACGACCCTTGAATTTAAGTACAAAGGGATTTTTGGAAAATGGTATACCCCTCCGGGTAGAATCGGCATACATCATCATGGGCTTTATTGTTTGCGCATAAATGGAATTGCTATGTATGCCTACAATAACTAATAAAATAAGTACAGTAACTTTTTTCACAATACAAGGTATTCGTTGGGAAATAAATATCGCCAAATATAAAAGTGCGCTTCTTGTATGCGGGTATTTATCTGTAAATATTTTGTATACAAAAAGTTGCCTACCACCCTTTTATAGCGCTACAAACAAAGCACAATAGAATTACACTTGCTGAATGGTGCCAACGCCAATGCAGCTAACTAGGTAGTACCGGCCTATGGCTCATAAATAATAAAGCCACTACCAAACCTTATAACAAAATAACAATCAGCACAAAACATATAAATAAAATATACACAGCACAAGAATGTAGCTGAATACTAATGGTGGGTTTCCTTATCTTCGCCACCATGAAAAAAGAAATTGTAGTAAGCGGCATTCGCCCTACCGGTTTTTTGCATTTAGGAAATTATTTTGGTGCCATGCGCAATTATGTTCGCATGCAAGACAGTTATGATTGTTATTTTTTTGTGGCCAACTGGCATAGCCTTACTACCCACCCCGATACCAAACAATTACAGCAGGCCGTTCATAGGGTAATTGCCGAAAATGTTGCCTGCGGATTAGACCCAAACAAAGTGTCGCTGTACGTACAAAGCGATATTCCGGAAATTGCAGAACTTTATTTGTATTTAAACATGCTTGCTTATAAAGGTGAATTAGAAAAAACCACCACCTTTAAAGACAAAGTTCGATTACAGCCTGATAATATTAATGCCGGATTGCTTACTTACCCGGTTTTGCAGGCCGCCGACATTCTTATCCAACGCGCCGTAAAAGTACCCGTAGGTAAAGATCAGGAACAACATTTGGAAATGGCTCGCAACTTTGCCGAACGTTTCAATTACCGATACGGTAATGTATTGCCCCTACCTTATGCGTTTAATTATGGCGGCGAATTGATTAAAATTTTGAGTCTTGATGGCAATGGCAAAATGAGCAAAAGCGAAAACCAAATGAATACCATTTATTTGGCCGACGATGACGAACAAATTAGAAAAAAAATCATGAAAGCCAAAACCGATCAAGGGCCCGCCACCACCAATAGCCTAAAACCCGATTACATCGAAAACCTTTTTACATTGTTAAAAGTGGTTTCGGCCGAAGATGTGGTAGCCAAGTTTGAACACGATTTTAATGCAAGCAGCGAGGGAAATTGCATCATTCGGTATGGCGACTTAAAAAAACAATTGGCTGCGGACATGATTACATTTATACAGCCGATTAGAGAACAAGCTGCTGCAATACAAAACAACAGCCAATTACTCAAGCAAATCATGCAGCAAGGTGCTGAAAAGGCGCGCATCAATGCACAAGCAACGTTAACACAAGTACGACAAGCAATAGGGATGCATTATTACTAAACGCTGCTGCAAATCGATTTTAGATAGGTATTTTCATCTCCGAAAAGCATTTTTTTGAAATGGTGTAAATATATTTATATTCACTTTTTTATTACATATTTATCCGCTTACTACCAATGGCAAAATCTAAAAAACCAAAACACATTGCTGTTGCAGGCAATATTGGCGCAGGCAAAACTACCTTAACCGAAATGCTCAGCAAGCATTATAAGTGGATTCCACAATTTGAAGATGTGGATCACAACCCTTACTTAATGGATTTTTATGAGGATATGCCCCGTTGGAGTTTCAACTTACAAATTTATTTCTTAAACAGCCGATTAAAACAATTGCTCGAAATACGTCGCGGTACCGAAACCATTATTCAAGACCGTACTATTTACGAGGATGCTACCATTTTTGCGCCTAACTTATACGATATGGGTTTAATGAGCAAACGCGATTTTGAAAACTACTTTCAATTTTTTCAAACGCTCAAAACAATGGTAGAGCCTCCCGATTTATTAATTTACCTTAAATGCTCCGTACCCACTTTAGTAGCGCAAATACAAAAACGAGGAAGAGAATATGAGGAAAATATTCGCTTGGATTACTTAAAAAAATTGAACGATTACTATAATAAATTTATTGACAACTATCAAGAAGGCCCTGTTCTAATTATTGACTGCGACAAAATTAAATTTGCCGAAGACGAGGTACACTTTGGCGACATTTTAAGTAAAATAAACAGTCAGTTATTCGGATTGTTTTAGTAGCCGCTCATTGTTAGCTAGTTGCAGCAACAGCCGTTCAAAGATTGCCTTGTCCATTATTAGCCTACAAATATTGCACAACTGTAACTTTTTACTTTGGCAATCGTTAAGCTATAAACACCATCATGAAACACTTAATTGCTTGTATACTCCTTGGGCTTGCTATTTTACACACACAGGCTCAACCTACTAAAAACGTTGTAGTAGATGCCAATGCCGAAATAAGATCTGTAGGCACTTTTTCTGCGTTAGAAATTTCGGGTGCCATTGATGCCTATTTATCTCAAGGAAATGAAGATGCTGTAGCCATTAGTGCTGCTACCGACGAATTGAAAGCCAAAATCAAAACAGAAGTAAATGGCAGTACGCTACACATTTATTTAGATACCAAAAATGGATTTCGTACGTGGAGCAATACCAAAGCTAAAGCATATATTACTTTTAAATCGCTTAGCAAAGTAGAGGCTTCCGGTGCTTGCAATGTAATAAGCACCGATGCTATCAAAACCAACAATTTTAAATTGGAATTTTCGGGTGCGTGCGACTTTAAAGGCCAAGTACAAACCACCAATTTTATTGCTAATGCAAGCGGAGCCTGTAGCCTAAAACTCAATGGCAATACAGAAATGGCCAAGATAGAGGCAAGTGGCGCAAGCAGCATCAAGGCTTACGACTTAATAGCCAATAGCTGCAATGCCGATGCAAGTGGAGCAGCAAGTATTAAAATTACCGTTACCAAAGAACTTAAAGCTAGTGCTAGCGGCGCAAGTAGTATCTATTACAAAGGCGACGCCATAATTAAAGATGTAGATAGCAGTGGCGGCGCCTCTATAAAAAAGAAAAACAACAACGAATAAAAAATAAATTTGCCAATTACAAATAAACCCCTACATTTGCACTCCAATCAGATCGCGAGATAGAGCAGCGGTAGCTCGTCGGGCTCATAACCCGAAGGTCGGAGGTTCGAACCCTTCTCTCGCAACAAATAATAAAAGCCTCTTGTTGAGGCTTTTATTATTTTAGCAAACAGTTAATGCAGCGCATGTTCAGCCGCTGAAAAGAATCACCATAACTCAACCAACTTACGTTGAAATCAGGCTTTGTAAATATTTTTGGCAAACCCAATGCCGGCAAAAGCACCTTGCTAAATGCACTCATGGGCGAAAAAATGGCTATTGTATCGCCTAAAGTGCAAACAACCCGCCACCGCATCAAAGCGTTTCTGAACCAACCGGGAGCCTATCAAATTATTTTTTCCGACACACCGGGTATTATTGACACCAAGTATAAGTTGCACGAAAAAATGATGGGCGCCGTAAAAAGCGCACTCGAAGATGCCGATATTGCCTTACTAATGGTAGATGCTAATGACAACTTTGAAGAGTGCGACGCTATTTTCAGTGCCCTCAAACTCAAAGTGCCTTGTTTGCTCGTTTTAAACAAAATAGATGTTGCCCAAAATGGCAAAATTGCCGAAGCGGAGGCTTTTTTTGCAAACAAACCGTATGGCAAACAACTCATCAAAATCTCAGCGCTGCAACAAAATCACCTACAAAAACTACTCAACGCTATTTTAAACCTACTACCTGAAGGGTTGCCCTTTTATAGCGAGGAAGACTTAAGCGACTTACCTACTAAGTTTTTTGTAGCCGAATTAATTCGAGAAAAAATATATACGCTTTTTGGCGATGAAATTCCTTACCATACAGCCGTATTAATAAACGAATACAAAGAGCGTGATTTTTTGGTAAAAATACAGGCGGACATCATTGTAAATAGAGATACGCAAAAAAGCATCATCATTGGCGAAAAAGGCAAAATGATCAAGCAAATAGGCACCCTAGCGAGAGCCGATATTGAAGATTTTATTCAACAAAAAGTATTTTTAGAGCTGTTTGTAAAAGTGCGCAATAAATGGCGCGACAACGATTCGCAATTAAGAGAGTATGGCTACTTTTAATGCCGGCAAATAGCATTTGCCAATTGGTATAGCAAATGCTATACTTGATATATATCCCAAAAAACACCACACATGAGTTACACAGTAGCAATAGTAGGCCGCCCCAACGTAGGAAAAAGCACCCTTTTTAATAGGTTATTGGAACAGCGAAAAGCTATTGTAGACAATATCAGCGGCGTTACCCGCGACAGACAATACGGCATTGCAGAATGGTGCGGCAAAACTTTTAATCTAGTAGATACAGGGGGGTTTGTACCCAATACCATAGATGTTTTTGAAACAGAAATCAGAAAGCAAGTAAAAATAGCAATCGACGAAGCGGATGCCATTTTATTTATGGTAGATGTAGTTACCGGCATAACAGACCTAGACGATACGATGGCCGATTTGTTGAGAAGAGCTAAAAAGCCCGTGTATGTGGCCGTAAACAAAGTAGACAATAGTGAACGTCAACTAGAATCGGCAGAATTTTACAGTCTTGGATTTGATACATTGTACAATATTAGCAGTATCAGTGGTACGGGTACCGGCGAATTGCTCGACGCCATCACGGAGTCCATTCCCTTTGAAACCAAAGAGGACGACAAAGAAGTATCGCCTATTCCCAAATTTGCTATTATAGGACAACCCAATGTGGGCAAATCCTCGTTACTCAATGCCCTTATAGGACAAGACCGCACCATAGTTAGCGATATTGCAGGCACCACCCGCGATACCATTCACACCCATTACAACCTTTTTCAAAAGGAATTTATTTTAATCGACACAGCGGGTATTCGTAAAAAAAGCAAAGAAAAAGAAGACCTCGAATTTTACTCCATCATTCGCGCGATTAGAGCGGTAGATGAAGCCGATGTTTGTTTACTTGTCATTGATGCCGACAAAGGCATTACCGCACAAGACGTTAACATTTTCAGCTTGGCCACTAGAAAAGGCAAAGGCATTGTTATATTGGTAAATAAGTGGGATCTAGTGGCTAAAGAAACCAACACGGCTAGAGACTACGAAAAAAGGCTGAAAGAAAAAATTGCACCGTTTACCGATGTGCCTGTTATATTTATTTCGGTAAAAGAAAAAACGAGAATATTCAAAGCCATTGAAATGGGATTGGAAGTATTTGGCAATAAACACCAAAAAATACCTACTTCTAAATTAAATGATATTATGCTCAAGGCTGTTGAAGCCTACCATGCTCCGGTGGTGAGAGGTAATACGGTAAAAATCAAATATGTAACACAATTACCTACCCACGTACCAAGTTTTGCCTTTTTTACTAACTATCCCGATGATATTAAAATGCCCTATCGCAATTACTTAGAAAACCAATTGCGTACCCACTTTAACTTTAAAGGCATTCCTGTTAGAATTTTCTTTAGAAAGAAATAAAAAAAAACCGTTAAAATTTGGGCGTTTCAATCTAGCCTTTATCTTTGCAAACAATTAAAAATCTTTAAAACAAGTACAATGAAAAAATTATTCGCATTGGTAGTTATTGCTGCCGCTTTTGCATCTTGTGGTGGTGGTAAAACAGAAGAAGTTAAAACTGATTCAGCTGCTGTAGCTCCTGCTGTTGACACAACTAAAAAAGCAGACTCTGCTGTAGCTCCTGCTGTAGATTCTACTAAAGCTGATTCTACTAAAAAATAATTAATTAAGCGTACTTGATTAATTAATAACGCATTAGCGTGAAATGCCACTCTTACGAGTGGCATTTCTTTTTACACCCCTCTACTCCAAACATGTCAATTCACGATCTAAAGTCGTTGTTGCACCGTATTTTTTAGCTTTCCTTCCTACATAGGAGATATAAAAAAAGCCACCATTAATAGGGCGACTTTTTTTCGTAAATCATACTGACTTTATTTATATAAAATTTATTCATTAATCATTTGCTTAACAATTGCTACTATATCTTCTACATTAGGCTTACTAAAATAATCACCATCGCTACCATAGCCCGGCCTATGTGCCTGCGCTGTAAGCGTACGAGCAGCCACATCTAACCATTTATAACCATCCTGCTCTTCCATAACTTTGTTGTACATATACGCAGCTGCGCCACCCGGCACATCTTCATCAACAAATAAAATGCGGTTCGTTTTCTTTAGTGAACAAACAATCATATGATGGATATCGAATGGCAAAAGCGTTTGAACATCAATAATTTCTACACTTATGCTTTCTTGCTCAAGACGCGTGCATGCTTCCTGAATGATGCGCAAAGTAGAACCATATGATACAATCGTAATATCATCGCCATGTTGAATAATTTCCGGAACACCCAAAGGAACGGTAATATCCAATAAATTGGCAGGTACTTTTTCTTTTAATCGATACCCATTCAAACATTCTATAATTAATGCAGGATCGTTGCCTCTCAGCAATGTATTGTACATACCAACTGCTTGTACCATGTTTCGAGGCACGCACACATACATTCCTCTTAAAGCATTAATAATCATTCCTAAAGGACTACCGCTATGCCATATACCTTCTAACCGATGACCGCGACTGCGAATAATTACTGGACAACTTTGTTGCCCTACTGTACGAAAATGGGTAGTTGCTACATCGTCGGTAAGTGGTTGTAAGCCATATATCAAGTAATCGAGGTATTGAATTTCGGCAATTGGACGCAACCCACGGAAAGCCATTCCAATTGCCTGCCCCATAATGCTCAATTCTCGAATACCGGTATCAAAAATTCGGTTTTCACCATGCTTTTGCTGCAATCCTGCAAACCCCTGATTCACATCACCAATCATACCTACATCTTCTCCAAAGGCAAACACTAGCGGATTGATAGCAAAAAGTGCATCAAAATATTTATTCAACACTTCGTACCCATTAGCCAAGGGCGCATCAAATGGTACCAAAGGCTTGGTTTCTTCTACACGCAAGGCACTTTTGGGCCCTTCATTATACAAATGCGTGTTGTACAATTTTTTATTGACCAATTTCAACTGATCGTAATACTGTTTTACCAAATGATAAGAAGGCGATGTACTGAGTAAATCCACTGCAATTGCCAAAGTGCGCATAATATCGCGGCGAAGTGGTTCGTTTAAACGCTCTAAACCAAGTACCAACTCGTTATAGGGCTGAGCTATACGGGCATCAGAAATAACGGCCGATCTTAGCATATTTACAACCTGCGCTACCTGTTGTTTTACAGGTGTTATATAATTATTCCAAGCTTTATTTTTACTATCTCTTACCGATTCTTTTGCCTCGTGCTCAATTTGTTGTAACTCTTCCTCGCTAGCAATACCATTTTCAAAAATCCATTCACGCATTTTTTTGATGCAATCCCAATCACGCTCCCATTGCAGCCTTTCAGGGCTTTTGTATCGTTCATGACTTCCGCTAGTACTATGACCTTGCGGTTGGGTAATTTCTTCCACATGAAACAACACAGGTACATGTGCTTCACGGGCTTTGGTAATACCTTCTTCAAATGCTTCGCACATTCCGGGATAATCCCACCCTTTAACCTTATAAATGTGTATGCCATTGGTACTATCGCCTTTTTGGAAACCTCGTAAGGCAGCAGAGATAGAACCCTTAGTTGTTTGATGCGATTTGGGTACGGAAATACCATAACCATCGTCCCACACAAAAATGGCAAGTGGCACTTGCAAAACGCCTGCAGCATTTACTACTTCAAAAAAATGCCCTTCGCTGGTACTTGCATCACCAATGGTACAAAAACAAACTTCGTTGCCATTGTGGCTTAAATGATCGTAATTGTATAAGTGAGGAGAATTTCTAAAACACTTCGACGCAAAAGCCAACCCCAATGCACGTGGCATTTGAGAGGCGGTAGGTGCCATATCGGAAGTAATATTTTTCCTGTTGGCCAAATCGAGCCAATGGCCATTTTCGTCTACATTGCGTGTAGCAAAATGCGATACCATTTGGCGTCCAGCACTAAATGGGTCGTTTTTGATATCAGGATCGGCAAACAATTGTGCAAAAAACTGCTCCACACTTGCTAGGCCACTTGCAAACATAAACGTTTGGTCGCGGTAATAACCCGCGCGATAATCGCCTTGCTTAAAAAACTTGGCCATGGCTATTTGTGCTATTTCTTTACCATCGCCAAAAATACCAAACTTAGCTTTTCCGGTAAGCACTTCCCTACGTCCGAGCAAGCTTGCTTCGCGACTAATTAACGCAATACGGTAGTCGTGCAAAACTTCATTTCTAAAGCCATCGTAGCTAAGCATATCTTGTTTTAGTGTTAAAGTAGTTGATTGTTCCATCAAACAAAATTAAATATTCGATACACATGCTGCATCTTTTTTTATTCCCATCAAATACACGCAGTTACCCACACCCAATAACCTCATAATCAATAAGATACAACCATCAACCAACTTCTATTTTGTTTTTTGAACCTTATACAACTTTTTTCCGTATGATATAACCTAGCACATCGCATTGTTCTACCCGTTGACATGGCTGCTATACCAGTAAATTAAGCTACTTCCGTTTGTATGGGTGGAGTTGTTTTTTTGTACTGACTATCGGCAATAAGCTGCGACAAAGCCGCCACCCAAAAGCCCAGTTTTTCTTCGTGGGCAAGGTTCTGTTGGTACATTTCTAACTGAGCTGAAACTGCCTGAAGCATAAATAATTTATAATATAATTTTACCGACAATGCGTACTTTTTAATAACACCAATCATGATAGGATCCATAAAAAAGGTATCTATAGCATGCTGAAAATATCCTACGGTTGAGTTTTGAGAAGCACTCTCCTGCATAATGCCGTTGAAAAAATCGTATAGGAATGGTACTTCTTGCGAAAAATGCTCCCAATTGTTGATATAAACACCACCCTCTTTGTCAAAATATTGATCAGTATTGGCGCTACCGTGCGCTATAGAAGTATAAATAGGCGTATGTAGTTTAAACAAATCGTTGTACAAATAATACAATTCCTCAATGCCTTTGGTTATCAAAATATGTGGCATCTGTTTGTTGACCCGCTCTATACGATCGAGCCGCTTTTTTAACATTGGCCAATGTTGCCAAGCCGACAACTCC
>JACCDS011336965.1_pt1 | contig 14637 bp, 13 predicted proteins | sample 7446441 | NCBI WGS metagenome assembly JACCDS01 (sample SAMN15323445, study PRJNA562643) | freshwater metagenome | isolation source: river surface water | place: USA:Blue River Watershed | collected 2017-08-17 | reverse complement strand
GGTGCTTGCGGGCGTACTGCAGTGCCAAGTATTACCCGGCGGATTGTCATCGCACAAATTTATTTCATCCCTGACAGTAGTACAGATAACCGTTCATTCATCGGATAATTCGACGTATCCGAAACTGCATACCCATAGGGATATTTCATGCGTGTTGGACTGCTGGTGACGTGCCTGGTGGACGTAATGCGTCCCGAAATAGGCTTCTCGGCGATCAAGCTGCTGGAAGCGGCTGGTTGCGAAGTGGTGGTTCCGGAGAACCAGACTTGCTGTGGCCAGCCCGCCTACAGCGGTGGCAACAAGGACGCGGCGCGCGAACTGGCGGCCAAGTTTCTGGATGAGTTCGAGGGATTCGACTATGTGGTGATCCCGTCCGGCTCCTGCGGCGGCACGATTAAAACGCATTACGACGACATTTTGTCTGCTCACCCGGCCTTGCTGGCGCGCTATGCCCGGATCAAGGAGCGCGTTTACGAGCTGACCGATTTCCTGGCCACCGTCGTCAAGCTGGACAAGCTGCCCGTAGCGGGCGCCGGTGCGTTCAAGGGCACGGTCACCTACCATGACTCCTGCTGCGGGCTGCGTGAGCTCGGCGTGCAGGCTCAGCCGCGCGAGCTGATCGCCCGCCGCGAAGGGGTCACGCTGACGGAAATGGTGAATGCACGCCAGTGCTGCGGTTTCGGCGGTACGTTCGCGCTCAAGTACGGTGACATCTCGACGGCTATCGTCGATGAAAAGTGCGAACACATCCACGCCAGTGGCGCCGATGCCGTCGTGCTCGGTGACCTCGGCTGCATGCTCAATATTGAAGGCCGGCTGCGTCGCACCGGTGACACCACGACCCGGGTGCTGCATGTTGCCCAGGTCCTTGCGGGAGACGCATGATGCAAGTCCAGTCGATGCATTTCAAGGCACGCGCCGGCCAGAAGCTTGCCGATGTCCGCCTGCAGCAAAACCTGAAGAAGCTCTCCACCAAGTTCGTCAACGCACGCGCGTCGGCAATGATCGAGCTCGATGACTTCGAGGGCACGCGCGACGCCGCTATCGAGCGTCGCATGCGCGCGATCAAGAACCTCGATGTCTGGCTGGCGACTTTCGAGCAGGAAGCGACCCGCCGTGGCGCGACCGTGCTGTTCGCGCAGACCGCCGACGACGCGTCAAAGCTGGTGGTCGAGATCGCCAAGAAGCACGAGGTGAAAAAGGTCATCAAGTCGAAGTCGATGGTGTCGGAGGAGATGCAGCTGAACAAGGCGCTCGAGGCTATCGGCGTGGTCTCGGTCGAGACCGACCTCGGCGAATACATCCTGCAGATCAATGACAATGAGCCGCCGTCGCACATCATTGCGCCGGTGGTCCACAAGGACAAGGACGAGATCGCCGACCTGTTCGCCAAGGTGCACAACAAACCGCGCCTGACCGAGATCCCGGAAATGACGCGCGAGGCGCGCGAGGTGCTGCGCCCGCATTTCCTGTCGGCCGACATGGGCGTCACCGGCGGCAATTTCGTGATTGCCGAATCCGGTTCGGTTGCGGTCGTGACCAATGAGGGCAACGAGGGCATGTGCACGATCGTGCCGCCGAAGGTGCATGTGGTCGTGACCGGCATCGAGAAAGTATTGCCGACCCTGTCCGACCTGGCGACCGTGATGCGCCTGTTGCCGCGCTCGGCGACGGGTCAGTCGATTTCGAACTACTTCTCGCTGCTGACCGGCCCGCGCGGCAAGAACGATGCAGACGGTCCCGAGCACATGTATTTCGTCCTGGTCGACGCGGGTCGTTCCGGGCTGGTTGGTACGGAATTCGAAGACATGCTGCGCTGCATCCGCTGCGGTGCCTGCATGAACCACTGCCCGGTGTACCAGAAGATTGGCGGCCATAGCTACGGCTGGGTCTACCCCGGTCCGATGGGCAGCGTACTGACGCCGTCTTACGTTGGCGTCGAAAATGCGCTTGACCTGCCGCAGGCGTCTACGCTGTGCGGAGAATGCCATGTGGTGTGCCCGGTGAAGATTCCGCTGCCGGACCTGCTGCGCAAGCTGCGTGAGAAGCAGTTCAAGAAAGGCTTGCGTCCGCGCTTCGAATACGTGGCGTTTGGCGTCTGGGCCTTCTTCGCCAAGCGGCCGAAGCTGTATCGTTTTGCTACCAAATGGTCGGCACGCGTGCTGAAGCTGCTGGGCGGGAACGACCAGCTGATCCACTCGTTGCCGGGCAGTTCAGGATGGACGGATAATCGCGATATACCGGCTCCCTCGGGCAAGACCTTCACGGAGCTGTACCGAGAGCGCCAATCCTCCTGACCCATGTCCGACGACACGCAGCATTTTTCGCAATTCAAGAGCAAGAGCGGCCTGAAGCGGATTACCTCTGCGCTGGGCTATTCGATCGACGGCCTGCGTGCCGCATGGCGGTACGAGCATGCCTTCCGGCAGGAGCTGATGGTCGCGGTGCCGGGCATCGTGATCGCCCTGCTGCTGCCGGTGTCGCCGCTGCGGAAGCTGGCACTGGTAGCCGTGCTGCTGCTGGTGCTGATCGTCGAGCTGCTGAATTCCGCGATCGAGGCGGTGGTCGACCGTGTGTCGCTCGAGCGCCATGCGCTGTCGAAGAATGCGAAAGACCTCGGCAGCGCGGCGGTGCTGCTGGCGTGCTTGCTGGCGGCAGCGACCTGGTGCGTGGTGCTGTATCCGCTGCTCAGGATCTGATTTCTCCGGATCCCGGCTTGCGCCGGGATCCGGAGAAATCAGCGGCCGCGGTCTTTCTTACATCCCCGGATTCGTGAACTCCAGGTGTACCTCGTTCACAGCCTTCACGACCTCATCCGACAGCCGGATCGAATACGCATCGATGTCGACCTTCAGTTGCTCCAGGCTGGTGGCGCCGATGATGGTCGACGCGATGAACCAGCGTGAGTAGCACCAGGCCAGCGCAAGCTGCGTCACGCTCATGCCATTGTCAGCGGCGATCTGCATGTAGCGCTTGGTCGCCTCGATCACGCGCGGGCGCAGGTAACGCGGGCTCCAGTTCGGCGGGAAAATCGTCAGTCGGCCACGCGCCTTCGGATCCTCGATGTACTTGCCAGTCAGCTGGCCGAACGCCAGCGGGCTGTAGGCCAGCAGGCTGACGTTGCTACGGTAGCAGGCCTCGTCGATGCCGCTCTCATACTGACGGTTGGCCATGTGGTAGGGATTCTGGATCGAGACGATCTTCGGCAGGCCCATGCTACCGGCCATGCGCACGAATTCCGCCACGCCCCAGGCACTTTCATTGGACACGCCGATATGGCGCACCTTGCCTTCATCGATCAGTTCCTTCAGCGCCGCCAGCGTCTCTTCGATCGGTACGCACGGCCGCTCGCGCTGCGGGTCGAAGAACAGCTGGCCGAACACGGGCACGTTGCGGCTCGGCCAATGCAGCTGGTACAGATCGACATACTCGGTCTGCAGCCGCTTCAGGCTGCCTTCGATTGCGGCGCGGATATTCTTGCGGTCGAAATTGCTTTCGCCATTGCGGATCCACTCCATGCGCCCCGGGCCGGCGATCTTGGTTGCGAGGATCACCTCCTTGCGCCGGCCGGACTTCTTCAGCCAGCTGCCAATGATGCGCTCGGTCGCGCCCGTGGTTTCGCCGCGCGGCATCACCGGATACATCTCTGCGGTATCAATGAAATTGATGCCGCGCTCGAGCGCATAGTCGAGCTGGCTGTGCCCTTCGGCCTCGGTGTTCTGCTCACCGAAGGTCATCGTGCCGAGGCAGATCTTCGTCACATCGAGATCGCTGTCGCCTAGCCTGGTCTTGTCCATCCTGGTCTCCGTGTCGTGGTTATGTATGTTGTCGAAACGTTCAGTGCGCAGCGATCGCCGCTGCGCACTCGCGCACCAGCGCCGGCCCGCGGTAGATCAGTCCGGTGTAGAGCTGCACCAGGCTGGCGCCGGCGTCCATCTTGGCTTTCGCGTCAGCGCCGGACAGGATACCGCCGACCCCGATGATCGGGATCGTGCCACCGAGCTCGCGGCGTAGCGCAGCGACCACGCGGTCCGACAGCGTCCGCACCGGCGCACCCGAGAGGCCGCCGGCTTCCTGCGCGTGCGGCAAGCCCTGCACTGCATCGCGCGTGATCGTGGTGTTGGTGGCGATGACGCCGTCGATCCGGTGCCGCAGCAGCGCGTCAGCGATCGTTTTCACTTGTTCATCATCGAGGTCAGGAGCGATCTTCAGCACGATCGGCACATAGCGAGCGTGCCGGTCCGCCAGCGACGCCTGTGACGATTTCAGCCGCGACAGCAGACCATCCAGCTCTGATGCCTGCTGCAGCTGGCGCAGGTTTTTGGTGTTCGGCGACGAGATGTTTACCGTCACATAGGCAGCGTACGGATAGACCTTTTCCAGGCAGGTCAGGTAATCGTCGGTGGCCCGCTCGATCGGCGTGTCGGCATTTTTGCCGATGTTCAGGCCGAGGATCCCCTGCCGTTCCTGGTGGAAGCGCGACGCCTGCACATTGCGCACGAAGGCATCGGCGCCGCCATTGTTGAAGCCCATCCGGTTGATCAGCGCTTGTGCAGCGGGCAGGCGGAACATGCGCGGCTTCGGATTGCCCGGCTGCGCACGTGGCGTGACGGTACCAATCTCGATGAAGCCGAAGCCGAGCGCCGCCAGGCCGTCGATGTAGGCGCCGTCCTTGTCGAGGCCGGCTGCCAGTCCGACCGGGTTCGGAAAGTTCAGGCCCATCACGCTGCGCGGGTCAGGCGCCGGTCGTGCGACCAGCCCGGTCAGGCCCAGCCGCGCGGCGCGGCGCAAGGCCGGCAACGTCAGGTTGTGGGCAGTCTCGGGGTCGAGGCAGAACAGTAGCGGGCGGGCGAGGGAATAGAGCAGGCGATCGGACACGATAAGGCAGAAGAAAATGAAGGCGCACCCATTGTAACTGCCCTCACCGCATTGACCGCATTGGCCGTCGTCGGCGCGACGACCTCAACCATCACGGCCGGCCCGCACGATGCAGGGCATCAGCCGGCCATGGTTTCCCAGCGGCCGCCGCGCAGTGCCTCGATCGGGCGGAAGTTGATCTTGTAGCTCATCTTGTCGCTCTCGGCGATCCAGTAGCCGAGATAGACATAGGGGATACCGAGCTCACGCGCCTGCGCGATCTGCCACAACACGTTGTAGGTGCCGAAACTGGCCTTTGGCAGGTCCGGGTCGAAGAAGGTGTAGACCGACGAGAGGCCGTCGTCGAGCACGTCGATGATGCTGACCATGCGCAGCGTGCCGCCGGCGTCACGAAACTCGACCAGCCGCGTATTGACCTTGCTCTGCAACAGGAACTGCGCGTACTGGTCACGGCTGTCCTGATCCATCCCGCCGCCCGCGTGGCGCACCGACTGGTAGCGCAGGTACAGCTCGTAGTGCTCATGCACATAAGCCAGCCGCGATACCGAGGTGACCAGGTCGCTATGCTGCTTCCAGGCGCGGCGCTGGCTGCGGTTGGCTACGAACTGCGCGACGTTCACTCGTACCGGCGTGCAGGCCTGGCAGCCGTCGCAGTATGGCCGGTAAGTGAAGATGCCGCTGCGGCGAAAGCCGTTTTTCACCAGCTCCGAATAGACGTCCGCATTGATCAGGTGCGACGGGGTCGCCACCTGCGACCGCGCCTGCCGGTGCTCGAGATAGCTGCAGGGGTACGGTGCAGTCGCATAGAACTGCAGCGTCGAGAAGGGCAGGTCCTTGAGATGGGTCATGCGAACAAATTTACACTGTCCCGGCACCTGCTTGCAAAGCTTTGTTTCCGGCATCGGCGCCGAAGAAGCCGTCAGCCAGCAAGCGGGGTTTCCACACATCGATTGGGGTCTTCTCGAGCGCCGGCTGCATCAACGCGAGGAACTGGCGGCGCGGCACGGGCTGCGCCCCCAGCGACGCGAGGTGAGTGGTCTGCTGCTGGCAGTCGATCATGGCCACCTGCTCGCCGCGCAGGAAATGCACCAGGTAGGCGAGCGCGATTTTCGATGCATCCGGCACGCGTGCAAACATCGATTCGCCGAAGAACATCCGGCCGATCGCGACGCCGTACGCACCGCCGACCAGATTGCCGTCGCACCAGAGTTCGGCAGAATGCGCATGGCCAAGCCGGTGCAGGCCGCAATAACTGTCGATGATTTGCGATGAGATCCAGGTACTGCCGCCGTCTGATCGCGGCCGTGCGCATTCGCGCATGACGGTCTCGAATGCACTGTCGAAGCGGATCTGCCATGGACCGCCCGCGGCGATGCTGCCATCGATTTTCTTCAGCGTCTTGCGCAGACTGTGCGATACACGGAAGTCCGCGGTCGCCAGCACCATGCGCGGATCGGTGCTCCACCAGAGGATAGGCTGCGGATCGGAAAACCACGGGAAGATGCCACGACGATAGGCAGCCAGCAGCCGCTGCGGCGACAGGTCGCCACCGGCGGCCAGCAGGCCCGGGTAACCCTCGCGCTCCGTCCACGCGGTTTCCGGGTCGGGGAAGGGCGTGTCAGTATCCAGCCAGGGAAGTCGCATGTTCACCAATTCGGAACGTTGTCATGCACCCCGCAGGTGCGATCGGGCCAAGGTGGCTACCCGGAGGTAAAGAAAATATCATTAATAATCAGATACTTGGATTCAGCTCAAAAATTTTCTTGCGCGGAATGAAAATTGCTAATTGGCAGGCCTCATCAACCATTCCTGCACTCAAAAGGGGAGATCCATGGATTCCTTCCGCAACGGCGCGGATACGCTCTTTATCTTGCTCGGCGCGATCATGATTCTCGCCATGCATGCCGGCTTCGCATTCCTTGAGCTCGGCACCGTGCGCAAGAAAAATCAAGTCAACGCGCTCGTAAAAATATTAGTCGATTTCGCCGTTTCGACGATCGCCTATTTCTTCGTCGGCTATGGCATCGCTTACGGCGTGCACTTCTTCGACAGCGCCGACGTATTGGCACAGCGGAGTGGCTTTGAACTGGTCAAGTTCTTCTTCCTGCTGACCTTTGCGGCAGCGATACCGGCGATCATCTCGGGCGGCATTGCCGAGCGCGCGCGCTTCCATCCGCAACTGGCGGCGACCGCGCTGATGGTTGGTCTCGTCTATCCCCTCTTCGAGGGCATCGCTTGGAATGGACAATTCGGCGTGCAGGCCTGGCTGGAAGCGAGATTCGGCGCGCCTTTCCATGACTTTGCCGGTTCTGTCGTCGTGCATGCGGTCGGCGGCTGGGCAGCGCTGCCGGCAGTGATCCTGCTCGGTTCGCGTCGTGGCCGGTATACCAAGGATGGCGGAATTGCCGCGCATCCGCCGTCGAGCATTCCTTTCCTTGCACTCGGCGCGTGGATTCTGGCAGTGGGCTGGTTCGGCTTCAATGTGATGAGCGCGCAGACGCTCGACAAGATGAACGGACTGGTGGCGATGAATTCGCTGATGGCGATGGTCGGCGGCACGCTGGTGGCTGTCCTGCTCGGCAAGAACGATCCAGGCTTCGCCTATAACGGCCCGCTGGCCGGGCTGGTGGCCATCTGCGCCGGCTCTGACCTGATGCATCCGCTCGGTGCGCTGGCCACCGGTGGCGTGGCGGGCATGATCTTCGTCTGGATGTTCACGCTGACGCAGAATCGCTGGAAGATCGACGACGTGCTCGGCGTATGGCCGCTGCACGGCCTGTGTGGCGTCTGGGGGGGGATCGCCGCCGGCATCTTCGGGTTGAAGTCCTGGGGCGGCATCGGCGGTGTGAGTATCGCATCGCAACTGGTGGGCACCGGGCTGGGCGTGCTGATCGCACTTATCGGCGGATTTGTGGTGTACGGCGCACTGAAGATGCTGGTCGGCATTCGCCTCGACCCGGAAGAGGAGTACGAGGGCGCCGACCTGTCGGTTCACAAGATCACGGCAACGCCGGAGCGGGAGGCTAACTGGTAGGCAACGCTCGCCAGCGGTAAACAAGACCCGAAGGCCGCACACGCGGCCTTCGCTCATTTTACGGGCGCATCCGTTTCCTGATGTCGAGCGAATGAAAGCCGAATGGCCGGCCGTCGCGGTGTGCGTTCAGGTCATCGAAGAACAGTTTCAGCGTTTGCGATACCGTCGGGAACGCGATCTCGTCCCACGGAATCTCGTCTTCGCGGAACAGTTTCACCTCCAGGCTCTCGCTGCCTGCCGCAAAGCCGAGGTCGAGCAATTGTGCCCGGTAGAACAGGTGGACCTGGTGCACATGGGGCACGTTCAGCAGGCTGAACAGTCCCTGCAGCTCGATGCGCGCGCCGGCCTCCTCGAGCGTCTCGCGCGCCGCCGCTTCCTCGGTCGTTTCACTGTTTTCCATGAAACCTGCAGGCAGCGTCCAGTAGCCATGCCGTGGCTCGATTGCGCGCCGGCACAACAGTACGCGCCCGTCTTCGCGCCAGAGCGGAATGCTGCCGACCACCATCTTGGGATTCTGGTAATGAATGGTGCCGCAATGACCACACACATGGCGCAGCCGGTTGTCGTCGGGCGGAACCACGAGCGCTACCGCCTGCCCGCAGTCGGAGCAGAAGTTCATGGGGAGCAGCGGGGTATCGGAGGCGGACATGGATGCGGAATCGTTCGACATCGAGTGTAACATCGGCAGACTTTTCGGATGGGTGTTTGCATCTTTCTGAAAGATGCGTTATAGTTTCGTTCTTCAGACGCGGGGTGGAGCAGTCTGGCAGCTCGTCGGGCTCATAACCCGAAGGTCACAGGTTCAAATCCTGTCCCCGCAACCAAACAAGCAGAAAAGGCCAACCGTCGGTTGGCCTTTTCTGTTTTCCGGCCCCGCCTTTGTCTGCTTCTGCACCGTCGGCGGCGCGCGACCTAATTTCCGTTCTTTTGCACCGGCTGTTGCGACATCAGTGCGCTTAATTCTTGCGTCAGCCTTTGCAGTTCGGCGGCGTTTCCGTTCGCCCTCGCCTGATCCAGTTCCTTGCTCAGCGCATCGACCCGCTTGCCCCACGCCTCGAGTTGTTGGGTATCGACGCTGAACTTGCCATCCTGGGTGGTGATGCTGACATTAGCCTTGCCGTCCTGCACCGACGACTCGACCGTTGCTTTACCGTCAGGCGTGTCGATTTGCATGCTTGCATTGCCTGTCGTGGCTGATCCGCCACCACTCCCGATGTCCAGTGAGCCGGGCGAACCGAACATCGCCGACACGCTGCCAACCACGATCCCTGCGACGAAGGCACAAATGACGACCACGGCCGTGTAGCCGACGGCCTTTTCGCGCGGGCATTTCATCAGTACCGGCAGGCCGAGGTAGAACAGGTAGATCGAATACAGGGCCGCAATAAGACCCAGCATCGCCAGCGATGGAAGCGCGTTGAAGATGCCGCCGACAATGCCGGCCGTGCTGCCATAGGCCACGACCTTCATCGCGTTCACGCGGTTCTTCTGGCCGCCGAACGTCGGTGCCAGCGCGTCCACGATCAGTGCAACGACGAAGCACATCACCAGCAGCAGCAGATAGCTGACGACCATGCTGATCAGGCCGCTCACCACCGGCACGCGTACCGTGACACCAAACGCACCGTAGCCGACCAGCGACATGCCGATAAACGTCGCGATCGATGGCACCAGTCCGATAATCATCAGGTAGCGTTTGTAAACGCTGCCGATATCCTCGTGTTCACTCGCGATCTGCGCCCACGCATCGTGCGGTGATAACAGGATGCTTTTTATTTTCTGCAAGCTACTCATGTCGGTTTCCCCTTAAATTCATATCGTTATTCAAAGACGAAGCAGAAGTTAACTGCGTCCTTGCAGCGAGCAGGCGCCGTGCGGACTGCGGGACCGATGGGGTGGGGCTGAAGGTGCGAATGCCGGTAACTGCGGTCTCGCTATGACATTTATACCTTATTGGCGGGAAAGATAAAATTTGTCCGATCGTCAATTTCCCGGGCATCGTTGTGCGTCCGCGACGGCCTTGGCGGCGCTCTGGGACAGAGCGACGGGTGATGTTTGTCAATCTGTACCGATCAAGGATTTGTCAGGGATTGGCCGGTTCGGTGGCGCGTTTCCCGGCCCGGCATCGTGCCGGCAATGAAGCGCGGCCTGCGCTGGCACGATGCAGGTCGACGCCGTCGCGGCGCGGCGAATTTGACGCGCGACTGTGGTGCGGACGCCCGCCGACAATGACAAGCGGCGGGAACTACCCTATAATCACCCGCAAAGCGACTCGCCCGCAGCGTCAATACCGCTGCCAGTCCATCGAGCCGCCAGTCTTACCGGCACATTCACGCCCGCGGCCTCAAAAAAATTCCACAAGCCGGCCATTGGCTTGCTGGCATCAGCACACGGCTCTTTTCCGCCTGCAGTACCGTTGATGCAGGCCTTGATTTTAAGCTGCTCACTGCAACCAACCAGCATTGCAAGAATCGTAGATGAACATAGCTGAGGCGAAGAAAGTCCTCGAAACGGCACTCTTGTGCGCCCATGAGGCTTTGTCAGTCAATGACCTGAAAAAACTATTTGTCGTCGCCGAAGGAGAAGAGTCCGCTCTGGACGCCGGGGCTGTTCGCGACATGCTGGCTGAATTGCAGCAAGACTGGGCTGAACGTGGCATTGAATTGGCGCAATTGTCGACGGGCTGGCGTTTCCAGAGCCGCCCTGAGATGAAAGTGTTTCTTGACCGGCTCAATCCGGAGAAGCCGCCCAAATATTCTCGGGCTACCCTGGAGACATTGGCGATCATTGCGTATCGGCAGCCTGTCACGCGGGGCGATATCGAAGAGATTCGTGGCGTCGCAGTCAACTCGCAGACGATCAAGATGCTGGAGGATCGGGGCTGGGTGGATGTGATCGGTCACCGCGATGTGCCGGGCCGGCCGGCGCTGCTGGCGACAACCCGGCAATTTCTCGATGACCTCGGCCTGACGTCGCTCGATGAACTGCCGCCGTTGCAGCAGGTGGGCCGCGAGCACATGCCTGGCGGGCCCGACAATGCGATGCAGGCAATGGAACAGAACCTGCAATCGACGCTCGACCAGGCGGCGATTGATTTTTCCGATGGCGGTGCACCTGCCGACGCGGAACACCCGACGGCCGTAGCCGTGGCTGGCGGCAACGATGCCGTCATGGACCAGGCCCCTGCGCCTGCCCTGCCGCAGCGAGAAGAAGCGACCGTCGAGGCGGCCCTGTCGGGGCCCGACAGCGAAGCCGGGTACATGGCGCCTGATGCAGACGTTGCTGACGACGGTCTTGCCGGTGTGCCGGCGCCGGCCGGAACGGACCCTGATGTTTCCGGACAAAGCCCTGAACACGAGGGCGGTGCTGTTGAAGGCGCCGCCGAAACTGAAGATACCTTGCCCGAAGCGAAAGATGACAGCTCAAAATCCTACTGACACCCCGTTAAACGCAGTCCCCGAGGCTGCGGAGACGCCTGCCAATGCGTCTCCTGACGCTGGTGACGGCAAGCCTCAGGACAAGAAGAACGCGCGCCGCGGGGTTCGCGGTCCGCGATCGCTGCGTCGGTCGCGCGCGCCCGAGCGCGCCGCCGGTGAATCCGGCAAGCCGGAAGAAGCGGCCGGGGCTGCGCCAGCGCCGCGACGTGGCAAGCCGCAGGGTCAGCGCGACCGTAACGAGCGCCCGGCCGGCAAGCCCGGCCGACAGGGGCCAGCCGGGCCATCGGGGCAGCGCAAGCCGGGCGGCGACGCTGATGCGGTTTTCAGCTTCGTCACCTCCGAGGCATTCGACCAGCTCGCCACCGATGACGGCAATGCGCGCGCGCGCCCGGGCAAGCTGGTTCGCCGCGACCTGACCGCCGACGACGATGCGCCGAAGCTGCACGAGGTGCTGGCCGAAGCCGGTCTGGGTTCCCGCCGCGACATGGAAGAATTGATCATCGCCGGCCGCGTGTCCGTGAACGGCGAGCCGGCCCATATCGGCCAGCGCATCCTGCCGACCGACCAGGTTCGCATCAATGGCAAGCTGGTGCAGCGCAAGGTCAGCAGCAAGCCGCCGCGCGTGCTCATCTATCATAAACAGTCCGGCGAGATCGTCAGCAGCAGCGACCCGGAAGGCCGCGCTACCGTGTTCGACCGGCTGCCGAATATCAAGACAGGCAAATGGCTGGCCGTCGGCCGGCTGGATTTCAACACCGAGGGCTTGCTGCTGTTCACGACCTCCGGTGACCTCGCCAACCGCCTGATGCATCCGCGCTATGGCATCGAACGCGAATACGCGGTGCGCACCCTGGGCGAACTGGAAGAGGGCATGCGCCAGAAGCTGCTGTCGGGCGTCGAGATTGGCGACGGCCCGGCAAACTTCAACAAGATCGTTGACGGCGGTGGCGAAGGTGCAAACCGCTGGTACCGCGTCACCATCTCCGAAGGCCGCAATCGTGAAGTGCGCCGCATGTTTGAGGCGGTCGGGCTGACCGTGTCGCGGCTGATCCGCACCCGCTACGGCGCGATGACGCTGCCGAGTGGCCTCAAGCGCGGCCGCTGGGAAGAGCTCGACGAGCACGCGGTCAGGGCGCTGATGGCGGCCAGCGGCCTCGACAAGGCGCGGCAACCGGGTGGCCAGCAAGGCCAAAGTCAGGGCCAGGGACGCCAGGCCAAGGGGCGCGGTGGCCCGGGGCAGGGCCCGCGCGACGGCAATACCGTGCAGGGCGGTCCGGGTGGGCAGGGTGCCAAGCGCCAGCAGCGGCCGCGGCAGCCGGATCCGCTGCAGACTGCGCTCGGTTTTCCCGCCGGGGCTGGGCCCGCTCGGGGTCCGCGCCGTGGCAATGCCGCCGCCACCAACTGGGGCGTGGCCGACCGCTATGACAACGGCCTCGGCCAGCGTCGCCGGCGCGGCTGAGGTTCTCGTTTTGGCAACGGGCTTGTGCGTTGCGGCGCACGGCCCGATCGAATATAATCAGGGACTTAACAAAGCCGCCGCGACGAGCAGGCAGGTTTGCCGAGCCGTGTAACGCGGCATTGGCAGGGAGCATAAGAAGATGGGCAGATGCCCATTTTTTTTTTCCCGATCGCGTCACGCGCGCGATGGTGCCCGAGAGTCGGCGCATCGTCCGCCGCTGCCGTCATGGCCGCGCGCTTTGTATTTCCGATGTTGATGGAGTGAAGTCTGGTGCTTTCCGCGCTGATAGAAAAAACCGTGACCGGGATGGGATACGAGCTGGTCGAATTCGAGCAGGCCGCGCGCGGCCTGCTGCGTGTGTACATCGACACGTTGCCTGAAGAAGACCGGCCGGTGATGGTCGAAGATTGCGAGAAAGTGACGCACCAGCTGCTGCATGTGCTGACGGTCGAGAACGCGAATTACGAGCGGCTCGAGGTATCGTCGCCGGGGCTGGACCGGCCGCTGAAGAAGCTCGCCGACTACGTGCGCTTTGCCGGCCAGGAGGCTGTCGTGAAGTTGCGCATGCCGATGCCGGGCGCGGCCAACCGCAAGTCCTTCCAGGGCGTCCTGCACGAACCCGAGGGCGAGACGCTGAAGCTGGAATTTGAAGGAAATGAAGGGCCTGCGATGCTGGAGTTTTCGCTGGCGGAAGTGGACAAGGCACGCTTGGTGCAAAAAGTGGATTTCAGGAGCCGTAAATGAGTCGCGAAATTTTGTTGCTGGTCGATGCGCTGGCGCGTGAGAAAAACGTCGACAAGGAGGTCGTGTTTGGCGCGCTGGAGCAGGCGTTGGCCCAGGCTACCAAGAAGCGCTACGAAGGTGAGGTCGACATTCGTGTGTCGATCGACCGCGACACCGGCGAGTTCGAGTCCTTCCGCCGCTGGCATGTGGTTCCCGACGAGGCCGGCCTGCAGTTGCCCGACCAGGAGATCCTGCTGTTCGAGGCCAAGGAGCAGATTGACGACATCGAAGTCGACGATTACATCGAAGAGCCGATCGAGTCCGTCGAGTTCGGCCGCCGCTTCGCGCAGGACACCAAGCAAGTTGTGCTGCAGCGCATCCGCGACGCCGAGCGCGAGCAGATCCTGGCCGACTTCCTTGCGCGTGGCGATGCGCTCGTGACCGGCACCATCAAGCGTATGGAGCGCGGCGACGCCATTGTCGAATCCGGCAAGATCGAAGCGCGCCTGCCGCGTGACCAGATGATCCCGAAGGAGAACCTGCGCATCGGCGACCGCGTGCGCGCGTACATCCTGCGCATCGACCGCAATGCGCGCGGACCGCAGGTGATCCTGTCGCGCACGGCGCCCGAGTTCATCATGAAGCTATTCGAACTGGAAGTGCCGGAGATCGAGCAGGGGCTGCTGGAGATCAAGTCGGCCGCGCGCGATGCCGGTGTGCGCGCGAAGATCGCCGTCTACACCACCGACAAGCGGATCGACCCGATCGGCACCTGCGTCGGCATGCGCGGATCGCGCGTGCAGAGCGTCACCGGCGAACTCGGCGGCGAGCGCGTCGACATCGTGCTGTGGTCGGAGGATCCTGCGCAATTCGTGATTGGCGCGCTGGCGCCGGCCAATGTCTCGTCGATCGTGGTCGATGAAGACAAGCACGCGATGGACGTCGTGGTGGACGAGGAGAACCTTGCGATCTCGATCGGCCGCGGCGGCCAGAACGTGCGCCTCGCGAGCGAGCTGACCGGCTGGCAGATCAACATCATGACAGCCGAAGAATCGGCCGACAAGGCGGCTTCCGAGACCGCGGCCATCCGCGCGCTGTTCATGGAG
>JACCDS011714808.1_pt1 | contig 14642 bp, 7 predicted proteins | sample 7446441 | NCBI WGS metagenome assembly JACCDS01 (sample SAMN15323445, study PRJNA562643) | freshwater metagenome | isolation source: river surface water | place: USA:Blue River Watershed | collected 2017-08-17 | reverse complement strand
GATAAAACACTCCTTCATCGATAGAGAATGCGGGTTTTTTCTGTCGAAAATCCAACAACATCCCATACTGTTCTAACTTGGCTTTAGGAATTACGTAGTTGAGGAAAAAGAAGTTCGCAACCGCCAATAAACACATTAAAATAAAAATGGGTCTCAACGCTCTACCTAGCGAAATCCCATTGGCTTTCATGGCAACCAACTCAAAACTCTCAGACAAATTACCAAAAGTCATTAACCCCGCTACCATGATGGTTAAAGGCAACGCCATAGGTACTAAATCGGGTAATGAAAACAACAATAATTTCGACAGCATACCTAACCCGATCCCTTTTCCAACCAATTCCTCAATCCATTTCCATAGAAACTGCATCAAAAACAAGAACATGGAGATAAAAAAAGTGACAATAAACGGTCCGATATACGATCGTAATATCAGTAAATCTAACTTCCTAATACCCAATCGCTGCAGGATAGAACCGAAAAAACCTCGGACTATAAACAACAATCGCTGCAACGAATTAGGATTCCGCATAGAAGCCCCCAAAGATACAACGGAGGATGAAAGTTTGCCGATAATCTATCAGTAAGCCAAAAATCCGTTGGGATTTACCCCGGTTTCAAACTCTTTAATTTTAATTTTTGTTTGTACATCAATGATGTAAACCTTGCCGTTGCTCACATAATCCAACGCATCGGCCACCAACAAATACTTACCATCCCGCGATAATCCCAAACCGTATAACTGCTGAAATCCATCGGCTACCAACGTGGCTTCTTTCATGGAATTTGCGTTAACCGACACTTGAAACACCTTGTTCCCCATGGCGAAATAAATTGTTTCTCCGCTTGAACTCATTACCATTTTGGTTATGGCTTCTTGAGGAATTAGTGTCACCGATGGGAATGCATTTTGGGGATTATCGAAACGTTTAATAGTAGACATACCATCCGAACCCGTAGAAGCAATCCACAATCGGCCCGAAACATCCACCGCAAGATAGCGTGTAGTAGAATCGCCTGCCAACATGGGTGGATTTGCCGCTGAACCGTTTGAATTAAACAGGTAAACACCCTTTCGGTAGGAAGCAACCGCAATCAATCCGTTCCAATTCACCAAGGTTTCCGACCAACCGTCTACCGGGATTTCGTCTACTTTTTGCAAATTCGTTGTATCCAATACCGCAATTCTATTGGCATACAATTCGGTAAGCCATAATTTATCGCCAACTGCCAGTAAATATCTAGGTGAACCCAAGTTGGCATTAACTGCAGTCTGCTTCAAAGTCCGGGAATTTAATTTAACCACCTTCCCCGAATTATTCACCACCAAGTACACGGAATTGTTCCAATACAAAGCACTTTGGAGCACATCCCCCAATGGCTTGTCGTTTATTTTCTTATATACATCGGTTTGCAATTGGAAGGTATCCATGTCGATTGCATCCAATCGCGCATTCCCCCACATAAAATTGCCTTCACATAACACCAACATTCTATGCGCCGAATTGGCAACAGGTGTGGTATTGATGGGAGGTTGCGGTTCACAAGCGGTTAAAAAAATCAACCCTGTAATCGCGAATACTGCCGCAACAGAAGTCCAGCGTTTCAGGCTAATTATTCCGAAATTCACTTATTGCTTAATAAATGTTTGCGATACAATTCCTAAATCGGTACGCAACGAAACTTGATAAACTCCTGGGCTGAGTGATTGAATATCGGCAGTAAAAGTATATCCATCTTCTTCAGACATTTCCAAGTCAGAAACGTAAACAGAATGCATTTTCCCTTGTACATCGGTAATTAAAATTCCGGTGGGTTTCGCTGCGCATTGAACCTGCAACATTGCTTTCGTAGGATTGGGATATACTTTGGATTTAATCGTTGGATTTATCTTTCCCACCGATTCAACAAATTGAATATCAAAGGCATCTACAGCAAAAAACGCGGGGGTATTCATTCCCCATTGACCTACATCGGAACTGTTTAATTTAAACTCCAAACTATCCAAAACAGCCATTTTAATCAAGGGATTCAAATCGGCATATTTCCAAGTTTTCAATATATAATCTTGGGTACTATCGGTAAATCGAAAATCGGCTAATGGGAATTCAAACGTATCCACCCGGTAATTACCCGTAGCATTTAGGGTACTATGTGCGTACACGGTTAAGGTAAAAAAATCGGGATCATCGCCGGTGGTTCCGCCAAATTTCTTGCCTACAAAATCGCCAAACAACATACTATTGTAAGCATAGGTAGTGTTGGTGTAATAAAACCCGTTTACACTGATTTGTTGATCCAACATATGCTTTCCAGTGGCGGGATCGATAAAATACAGTTTAGAACCGTTTTGACCGATGGCCCACGCTTGATCAAAAACCCCATTTTTACCATTTCCCGGGCGGGCTGCATACAAGTGTTTCATATAATCCGATGGTTCTTCCGTGGTGTCAATCACTTTTGACAAAGCCCAACCACTCTTCCAATAGCCACCGAAGGCGGTATCCCATTGGATGGGTGCATAAAAGTATTTACCCGATCCATTATTATCGGCATTACCATAATATCCTGTAGTCTTACCATCACTACCGTTAATAATTTTGGTAGTATCGTAATCAGCAAATTCAAAACCAGCGCTAATCTGGGCATGTAACGATGCTCCGAAGAACAAAATGGCAAATAAAAGTCTGTATTTTTTCATGTGAGTTTATTTAAAATCTAATTGTGGTAGTAAAACGCACCGAAGCCCCAGGCATAGGCCGATTGGGTACGGTTTGATAATGAACATTGAAGAGATTATCGCCTTCCAAACGAAATACCACCAACTTGTTCTGAATCGTTTTTTGGTAGTTGATTTCCGCCTGTACGAGTCCAAAACTGGGTAAATATTCTTTGTTATCGGTTTGAATAAATCGTTTTCCCGTATAGGCATAAGCCAATTCCGCAGTAAGGCGATTTTTTTGCCAGACCAATGACGATCTACCGGCCAGATTTGGGATGAAAATTTGGTGATATGCGGTAGCTTTCGGATTGGATTTCACCCAAGAAACACTGCGTTCCCACTGATTAATCCAGATTAGATTTCCGTGCGTTGGGTGCATCCACAGGTACGCTTTGGTTTTGGATTGACCACCGTAATACAGCCCTCCACCCTGTAAATTTACCGGCATCCAGAATGCTCCTGCGGGTACCCAAACGATGGGTTTATCCAAATATCGGCCGTAAACTAACCATTCCAAACTTCCGTATTTTGTCCATTTTCGCTGCCAAGCTAACTCGGAACCTGCGCCTTGCTCATAAGTAAGTGTCGGCCTATTTCCAGGAACATACCAATATAAATCATTGAGTGTAGGTCGTCTAAACGTAGAATGGATATTAAATTTCACCTGCGCAACGGATTGTATCGGTTTCACCACCCAAGACAAGGAGGCAGTTGGTATTTTCTCTTTGGCCTCAAAACGAGCGGTTGCCACGCGTTGCCAAGACCAAGTATTTTTCAAAAAATTAGCGGTCCCCAAGGTATGCCATGCAACAAAAATAGCGGGTAAACTGCGATTTACGGGAACTATATAATGCGATATATCTGCGTGTTGGGATTGAAAATCACCTCCAATTAACAACAGGGTATTCGCTTTGGGTCGATAGTACCATTCTGTTTGTAAATGGGTAGTTGCCGCAATGGATATTTGTGGTTGAGGGGACCCAATTACTGTATGCCCATCTCGATAATCCATAAAATCGCGAATCCAACCCAACCGATGGGTGGCTTTCCATTTTTTAGAAATTTGGGTATTGGACTCCAACATAGTTCTCCAAGCGCGATCCGTCTGAGACCCCAACGAATTGAAAGAGTTCATCATAATTCCAAGACCGCGTTGAACCTCTACCCATTCTGCGTGCCAAATCCATTGTGTAGAGGCACCCCGGTACTGGACCGATGTTCTGGCTAATTTGTGATCTACTTGCGCCCCGGTCATGGATCGTTTATCCATCATCAACCCCGGATCAGCAAAGTGAAAAGTATTACCAATTCGATTGTATGAAACCGTTGCCGATGCACTTAGTTTTGAAGCCGAACCCTGAGATAATTGCTCTAAATATTTTTGTTTTTGGGCCGATGGAGTAACCACAGAAATAGATAGTCCATACTCCCCAAAACTTCCAGAATTTATAGAAACAAAACCTTGATTGTAATTCCGTTGGGACGAACTTAAGGCATCGTTTGTTAATGACACACTTCCGCCAACACTTCCACTACCCAATAAGGTTGCATTCCCACCTTCAACCAATTTTACCGACATCCCAACAGGCATTAATACCGTAAAATCGCCCATTCCCAGCATGGGATTGCAAATGGGTAAATTATTCCACAGCACTTGTGTTTGAGTAGGATCCGCACCTCTTCGAGAAATAGTTGCCGATCCACTTACTCCATAACTTTTCAAATACACCCCTTCGCGTTGCAATGCTGCCGCCAAGGTTCTGCCGTTTTCCGAATTATTAACATTCAAAACAGATCTTCCAACGGTGGCTAAATCCACTCTGCGCGAACTAATCTCCACCGTAACGGTATCAATTCCCGAAGAATCTTTATAACGTAAAACCGGCTCAATACCTTTACCACCCCTAGAAAAGAGGAGTAATTTACTGGCTATGGCAACGGTCCAAAACATAATTTTCTTTGTACCATCGGAAATAGTAGGAGTACCGAAAAGAGAGTTTTACCAATTCTAACCGGCCTCGCCTTTTTTCCCGAAAGCGTGCTGTTTTTGCTAAAGGCAGGTCTTCTGACTCCTTTCTGTGAAACGCCTTCCCGCTTTTGGCAGTGGCATTAGAGGTTTCACATTTAATTTTCCTGTTACAGAAAATTTGAAAGTTACAGCTGCGGGTACAGTATCGGATTTTCACCGAATTCCCTTTTCATCCAATTGCGTCATGCAAAACGAAATTAGAACCATTCAGCAGATGCAAATGTACTTATTTTGTTTAAGATTTTGCTACCCTATGTAGGCAAAATGTGTAAAAGTAGAAAGAACCTAGGTAAATCAAGGACTTCCCAACATGTATAAATTCAATAGGTTCAGTAGATTAAAAATAATTCAAGTTCCTACAACAGCCTTTTTGAAAAAACGAGCTCAACAATCTACTTACAGTTATTTCGATTTCTGCACGCTAACCTTGTCGTTGTGATTCAATGTTTTTGCAATAACCATGCTAGGCCCCGTAATGATTGTTTGGCCTTCTTTCACTCCCTCCAAAATTTCGAAATAGTCTAAATTCTGTATCCCCGTAATCACTTCAACAGCCTTCGCTTTTCCGTTCTCTAATACAAACACCCACGTCTTTACTCGGTTTGTATTCGACGAACCTACGGCAGATTCTTTACTGGACTCTTTTTGGGATGCTTTATCCGATTTGGTATTTCCACTACCCTCATTCCCCGAAGATTTTTCATCTTCATCCGAATCTGTAGATGTAGTATTTTCGAAAGGATCTCGGGTTATTACCGATGCAATAGGTACAGCTAAAACATTGCTCTTTTGATCTGTTTTGATATCCACAGAAGCCGTCATTCCAGGAAGAAAAGGGAATTTCCCCGATTTCAATAAATCCGAATAACTGCTACGCAACAATCGTACTTTAACAATGAAATTAGTTACCTGATCATTTAAATTCTGGGTTTGGTTAAAAACCGCCGAATTGGCTATTTCTGTAACTACGCCAGCAAATAAACGGTCGTCGTAAGCATCAATTTTCACATCGGCGCTATCCCCTAAATGAATTCGAACAATATCATTTTCATTCACCGTTACCTGCACTTCCATCACATTCAGATTACTAATTCTCATAATCTCCGTACCCGCCATTTGGGCAGTTCCTACAACACGTTCCCCTTTTTCACTTTTCAAATTGGTTACAATTCCTGATTCCGGAGCATAAATACTGGTTCTGCCTAAATTTCGCTTTCCTTCTTCCAATCTCGCTGCAACGCTTTGCACGTTATACCGTGTAGCCAATGTTTGCTTTTGTGTGGCTTCAAAATCCGCCTGCGACACTTCAAACTGTGTGGTAAACGATTCCAACTCCTGAATACTGATTACCCCTTGGGCATACAATTTTTTTTGTCGATCCAAATTCAACTGTTGTTGCTTATAATTCGCTTTCGCACGGATCAATTGAGCTTCAGATCCGGCTAAAGAGGCCTTTGCATTGTTCAGATTGGCTTCCAATTGAGACACCGTAGATTCGTACAATTCTGGATTAATTCTGAGCAATAATTGTCCTCGAGTAACACTATCCCCTTCTTTTACGCTCATATCAATAATCTCACCGCTCACATCGGCCGAAATTTTCACCTCCGTTTCAGGCTGTATCTTCCCTGTTACGCTCACAATCTCCGTAATACTCTTTCGCCCCACCAAATCGGTATTCACTTCTATATCTTTTTTACCTCCCTTAAATACAAAGGACAATAAAACTATCACGCCAATAACGGCCAATAAAATCCACAGTTTCTTCTTATTTTTCATACTAAATTATTGAATCACAGACAAATAAAAATCTAAAACAAAGGCTCTGAAGTAAAGATCGTGCTGCGCCGATATCAAATTGAAATTTGCATTGGTATAGTTGCTTTCGGCAATCTGCAACTCCACTGCGGTAGCCGCTCCTTCCGCAAATCTGGCTTTCACATAATCTCGGTTTTCCCGTTGCAATTCCAAATTGGATTGAGACGTAAGCATTCTACTTCTTGCATTTTTATACGATAAAACTGCCTGATTTATTTCATTTTCTGCATTTTGAACTATCTGCAAACGGGTTAACTCGGCTCGTTTGTAAGCGATGGTTGCTGCGGAGATTTGGTTGTGCCCACGTAAACCCGAATAAATAGGAATACTCAAATTTAATCCTATCGATTGACCGAAGTTGTCTTTGAGTTGTTTGGAAAATGCGATAGTCTCTGTAGTATAATCCAACACCGGAGCATACACAGCTTCCATTGTACTGGGGACCCAACCAATAGCCTGAGAACCATTTATTGTATATCCCGTAATTCGCTTGGCATTATCGGAATAAACGGTATTTAAATTAGCACCGATACTCAGAGTTGGGAACAATGATCCCTTTGCTATCGAAATTGACTCTAAAGCAGCGGCTTTTCGGAATTGAGCGGCTTTTAAATCAGGTCGTTTCACCAATAAAGTATCCATGATAGAACCTGGATTTAGTTTATCTAAATAAGCCAAGTGTTCTTCCGTGGCGGTTAATGATTCTGGCACTGGAGCAAATAGTTGGGAATACGGTATTCGTAAAAATTGCTTGAGTTGAAGTAAAAACTGAGCCGTTGAATTTCGCGCATTGGCCAAGGTGTTGATATTGTTGGCATGTTGTGCTTTGATATTCAACAGGGTACCTTTATTGACTGCACCTTCCTTGAACAGCACTTCCGTTCTTGTAATCTGCGCTTGCGTTATTTCCACTGCTGTTACTGCTGCTTTTTCTTGTTCTAAGGCTTGTAACCACTGAACATAAGCTTGCGCGGTCTGAAGTAACACCGAATACAATCGGGTGTTCTTATCTTCCAGTGCCGCATTTAACAACAATTGAGACTGTTGCAGAGCATTTCTATTCTGTCCACCGGCATACAAGACCCAACTACCTTGCAATTGAAAATTATTACTACCTATGGTTTTTTGAACAAACTGATTGGTGAATCGATCGATGCTTCTTCCGGATTGGTAAAATTGACCGGCATTCCCACTTATTGATGGTGTTAAATTCAATTTGCTCTGTTGCCAATCCAAGGTAGCTTGCTGAACGGCTAAATCACTGATGCTAATATCAATATTTCTTGCAATTGCCGTAGACATTACCGAAAAGAAAGATGCATCTTGCGCAACTACGCCAACAGAAATTGGCAAAGCACTTGCAACAATCGACGGATAATCTCCTAATTTTACCCATTCTACCAATTTAGCTAATTGCTCCGGTGTACTAGGCTTGGATTGAGAATGTAATGGATTAGAAGCGCCAAAAACCAATAAAATAACCCACGATAAAATCTGCTTGTTAGTTTTTACATGAATTAATCGGTTGAATCTGCTCATCGGACAAAGGTAATAATTATCAAAGGTTAAGGAACTTTCGCCGTCTAAAACTCATCGATTTAAGGAATAGAATCATCGACCAATAAATTAATGGATACCTAAGACATTTACATCTTATGGCAACTATCTACTTTTTTTACAGACCTAGACTCAATAAATTTCTGCATTCTTAGTGCACTTCTACTTCCGGTCAATGCCGAAATCGCCACTCCTAAATACAAATCAGCATCCCTAACTTGCTTTGTATTTAATAGGGACATTAGGCTATTTGTGCCGATATAGAACCAGCCTACACGTACCATGGCCCCTGCCCTGAAACTGCGATAATCGTATTCCAATGCCATGGGTAATGACACTTCAAAAAAGGGCGTTTCATACCTAGGGGCCACCATCAAGAAACTCTGGTAACGTGCATGAATGCTATACCGAGATCGCAAGCTTTGAACCCATTGAGTATTGATAAAAAATTGCTTTTTAAGCATATAATCTACACTAAAGACCAATCGGGTGGGTAATCCAACCATCAATTCTCCTTTTTTCGCCTCCAGTGTACTAAGATCCGTTTTTAATATATTATCTAATCCAAAAATGGAATAATCCATGCTTAAAAAACGATCTTTTTCGTTTTGCATATCCCATGTTTGGGGTGCTGCATTTAGTATTTGCCTAGTTTCGGCTTTTCGATATCGAATCGCTCCAATATCCATTATACTCAACCCAAACTTATAAATATACTGCTTATGATGACTTCGGTAATATCCATTTTGTTTGTAATCGGGTTTGTGATATACCCATCCAAGTCCAAGATCAACACCCGATCCAGAACCACTACCGTTATACGTTCCGTATTTAATGCTTGTTTGATCTAGAATAATTTTCTCTCTTGTTGGGTGCGTAAAATTCATTTCACCTATTTGAGCATAACCGCCCCCTATGCCCCACACGCGTTTTGCAGTTATTCCAATCAGCAATTGTTTTTTCCAAATTTGAGGAATTGAATACGATACGTTTATCCCAGTACTTACCCAAGAATTAACACTCACCGTTGCCTGTGGTATGGTATACGTCTTATTGGGATTGCTTGCATCAAAATTGAAATACTGATACGCATTCCGATTGATACTCATATCCTTTAAAATGGCGTGTGCTAAAGGCTCGCTGATGCCCGATGCCCTAGCCGAAACATTCGCATCGGTTATCAATCCTACCGTTACTCCCTTGAGTTTCAACATTACTGAGGGACCGTATGCCTGAGCTCCCGCAGCAATGAATTTATTGTTTCCATTAATTCGTTCTTTGATCCAATTGGTATCGAACGTTGGATTCCCATTTTCCGTTTTATACTGGGGCGCCATTCCATTATCGATAAACTTATAGGCCGAATAGGGCAAACTCAATTTCAGATAATTATTATTCGCGTTCACCCAACCTCCAACAATATTAAAATGTATATCGTATGCCGAATAGGCCGTTAATGCTGGATTTACCCTGGCGGCATGCACACCGGCATAATACCCATGGCCCAATGGACCGTAATGCTGTGCGTACAATTGCCCGCAAATCGCAAATACTATAAGCCCTATAATTCTATGCATACCAACGAAACGAATATATCCATTAACACCAACGATGATTCAAAGGTAATTGATTGTATTTTACTCTCAATCACTTACGGATCATAACGTACTGACACTGCAAATATTGTCTATTATCTTAAACTTATAATCCCTGAATCTTGGGATTTGCAATTTTCGCCAATCGTAATTTCCATGTTGCAAAATTTACAAACAAGTATTTGCCTTGATTAATTTTGGTTATATTGTTGACATAAAATTGTTAATTTATTTAACAAAAATGATTTTACACTTCCATTCATATTTCAGTTTGCGCTACGGGCTAATGAGCCCCGAGGAAATCGTACAACGCTGTGAAGCCGAGTGTATGTCGATGAAAATCAAAATCCCCGTCTTGCTTGCCGATATCAATACCGTTACGGGTATCCCTAACTTCTTGCGATTAGCGAAAAATACCAAACACATTATACCCCTAGTAGGCGTAGAAATCAGAAATGGCGACGAATTACTCTACACCCTAATAAGCAGAACCCAATCCGGATATGCTGCCATGAATCGATTTTTAAGTATTCACCTAACTACCAAATCGGACTTCCCAAAAGAGCCGCCTTGTTTAGAGGATGTGTACGCAGTTGGGCAATATCAACCCAAATCAAAAAGCCCAATTCAGTACTCTGATTTTACCGCAATAGCAGTAGAAGCAGATTTACTATCCCAGTGGCACTTAAAAACCCAAGGAAAATCTAATCCTAAGTCGGAAACACAAGCATCAACACCCTTCATTGCTTGGCATACCACTACATTCCGGGATGAGGTTGATTTTGAAACCCATACACTCCTTCGTTGCATTGCACACAATTGTCTTCGTACTCGACTGCCCAACCAAGCTACCGCTCATCCATGGCAACATTGGCAAGGAATTCGGGATTTATGGTTGCGATACCAAGCACATCCGCAACTACTTAAGCGTGCAATCGCGCTGTTCAAGGATTGTTCTTGGCAGTTTGAATGGGGCGTACAGCAAAACAAGAAGCTTTTTACCCAAGACCCCAACGAGGATTTTAGAATGTTGCGCGAGCTGGCATTGGAAGGACTGCGGTATCGATACCCCCAGTACACCTACACCGTTACTCAGCGATTGGAAAAAGAAATGCAACTCATTTACGAATTGGGATTTACCGCCTATTTTCTGATAAACTGGGATATCTGCAGGTATGCACGAGAACGCGGATTTTTCTACGTAGGAAGAGGTAGCGGAGCAAATTCCTTGGTTGCTTATTGCTTACGAATCACCGATGTAGACCCCATTGATTTAGACTTATATTTTGAACGATTTATCAATCCCCATCGAAGCAGTCCACCGGATTTCGACATTGACTTTTCGTGGCAAGATCGAGACGAAGTAACGGCCTATATTTTAGAAAAGTACAAAGACCGGGGAGCAGCACTATTAGCCACTTACAGCACGTTTCAAACCAATGCGGTGGTGAGAGAGTTAGGAAAAGTTTATGGCTTACCCAAAGCCGAAATTGATGCGTTATTAGACAAGCCCAGTTATTACAGTGCGGCTTTATTTGAAGAATTCACTCCCAACCGAAGCGATGTTTACTCCCAACCGGGAATCGGCCAGGGCATTCGCAATCGAAGCTTGGGAAGGAAAAAAACCAACTCGGAACCTAGCAAGCAAGAAGGACATTCTACCCATGCACCGAATATAAAAAATCATTCAATACACCAACCCATCCAAGGATTAACCACCATCGATGATGAGAAAGAAATACGAGCCAACCACAAACAGGCCCTATATTCCGAACTCCTAAAGCACGCCCACAGAATTCACAATCTCCCCAATCACCTGAGTATCCATGTAGGAGGAATTCTTATTCCTGAAAAACATATATTTCACTATTCGGCACTAGAACTACCCCCCAAAGGATTTCCCATTGTACAATTTAGTATGCTGGAAGCCGAAGATTTAGGATTGGCTAAATTTGATATCTTAAGTCAACGAGGACTCGGCCACATCAAAGACGCGATAACCTACATCAAAACCAACCGAGGGGAAGATGTGGATCCGCACCAAATTGATGCCTTTAAAAACGACAAACGGATTGAGCGATTGATTGCAACGGGGCACACCACGGGTTGCTTCTATGTTGAGAGTCCAGCGATGCGTCAGCTACTAAGAAAACTCAATTGTAGCGACTACCTAACATTGGTAGCGGCCAGCAGTGTTATCCGACCAGGGGTAGCCAGAAGTGGGATGATGCGAACATTTATTGAACGACACGTACAACCCGAAAAACGAAAAGAGGCGCATCCTGTGCTTTGGGAAATAATGCCCGATACGTATGGAATCATGGTATACCAAGAAGACGTAATCAAAGTAGCGCACCATTTTGCAGGGTTGGGTTTGGCCGAAAGTGATGTTTTACGCAGGGGGATGAGCGGAAAGTTCCGAAGCAGAGAAGAATTTCTAAAAGTGCAAGAGAAATTCTTTGTATGTGCCCGTGAAAAAGGTCACAAGGAAGAATTAATTACCGAGGTATGGCACCAAATTGAAAGTTTTGCGGGCTATAGTTTTGCCAAAGGGCACAGCGCAAGTTATGCGGTGGAAAGTTATCAGAGTTTGTTTCTTAAGGCCTACTATCCTCTTGAATTTTACACGGCGGTTATTAATAACTTTGGGGGGTTCTATCGCACGGAATTTTATATTCATGCCGCCAGAAAAAGCGGTGCTGTGATTGAAGCTCCGTGTATCAACAACAGCCACCTATTAACCCGTATTGAGGGGAATACCTTGTGGCTTGGTTTGGGATTGGTGGATGGACTAGAAGAAAAATTGATACAGCGCATCCTCGAGTCTAAAAATCAAGAAGGCGCATTCACCTCCATCGCCAATATAAAGTCTAGACTAGAGCCAGGAATTGAACAGTTTAAACTGCTAGTGCAAGTAGGGGCTCTTCGAAATTTAGGATTACCCCGCAAATCGCTCTTTTGGGAAATTCACGCGCTGTACGGCCCCAAAAAGAAAAGCATCGCCACCCCCAAGTTATTCGAAGAAATACCCAAAGAATACGAACTGCCCTCCTTGGAAGATTCTTGGTTAGAAATTGCTCACGACCAACTTCAACTGCTGGGATTCACCTTGTACAGCCCTTTTCACCTCATCCAAGGCTCTCCGTTTAATAAAGAAAATGCACCGTTTGGCGCAGACAACCCCCATTTATCTCCTATTCGGAGTAGACACTTCCCCCAACTTCTTGGAAAAAAAATATGTATGGAAGGTTATTTAGTAACGGTAAAACCTACCCGAACAACGGGTGGTAAAGAAATGAATTTTGGTACCTGGTTGGACGCCGATGGTTACTATTTTGATACAATCCACTTTCCACCATCCATCGCCGTATCCCCATTCCGAGGTCGGGGTGTTTATCGAATTTGGGGGGTGATTACCCAAGATTTTGGCGTGTTTAATCTGGAAGTTATCAAGCAACAGAAACTACCCTACCAATCAGACCCCAGATTTGAATAAACAAATAGAATACATCATTTGGTTAACTGAAAAGACTTTATCGTGGACTTTTCGGAATTAGAGCCAAACTTATCACCAATAATCAAATAATACTCGTAGAAAAAATCACGTTGAACACCACGATCAATAAAGAACCCAAGATCGGATTTAATCGTTGAAACATATTGAAATGGAGAGTCTGAGGACGAACGTCTAAACACCATCACCAAATACGCAGAAGTTGGTAAATTATTCCAAGAAATCTTTGCAAACTGGTTATTCTCTGCCTCTATTTTCCAATTCACACCTGCTACAGAAATAGGAGGCGCAACAGATTTCTGACCCATCGGAATACTCTCAGTAGAAACATTACCAGCAGCATCTACCAAACAAACTCGATACTTATACAACTGAGCTGGGACGATAACAGAATCCACCACCGAAATCTCGGATTTCTTACCACTGCTATCCAAAACAAGCAGACCAAATTTCAAACCATTTCTAGGAGAAGGAGTAACAACACCCACCTTTTTAATGTGCTGGTTTTTTAGGCTACTAGAAGTTGGAACGAAACACCACGGTGCCGTGTCTTTAGCGGAAACATTAATCCGTTGAATACAGCAACCCACAATATCTTCTTGCTTACTAAATTCAATATTCAACGATAAGAATCCAGAATTCAGTGCATTGATTTCCCTAATCCGCGCCATACTTGGCGGAACAACATCCGGTATTTCCAACCAAAATGCACTACTTAATGCGCTGCTATTGTTTTTGTAATCAATTGCCTGCACTTTGTAATAAAATCCGCGTTTTAGTATTCGCAAGTTCACAGAATCCCGATAAAACGTATCCATGCTAACCGTACCATTTTCTATACTATACGGACCCTCCTTACGATTACTAAAAGCAACACGATACCCTCGCACATCGCTACTCTTGCTCCGAACCCAACGAACCAATACTTTACCCAAACTATCAACAGAACCTGTTGCCACCTTAACCAAATCTGGGGCTATCGTATCAAACGTGATTACTTTCTTCGGGAGATGTTTCCCTTCATTCCCCGCAGTATCCACCAACGAAACCACATAATAATTTTCTTGGACATTATCGGCAGAATCATGGGTAAACGAGGTTGCATTGGGTTTTAATACTTTCAATACTTTCCACGGCCCCGAGGTTCCGTAACCATAGTAAACCTTAATTTTATCTACCTCTGGATTTGAAATTGGTGGCCAAAACAATCGAACATTTCGCTCAGACTTACTAACCGAACCAATGGTATCAAAGGGAGTTGGAGGGGTAGCGTCTACACTGTAGGACGAAAATACCAAACTACATTCTTCGCGTTCCCCGAACAAATCATACCCCACTAACTTATAATAATATATCTTATAATTCTTTTCGGTAGAATCTAAATACATAATCATCGGGGTAGCTCTC
>JACCDS010128290.1_pt1 | contig 14642 bp, 11 predicted proteins | sample 7446441 | NCBI WGS metagenome assembly JACCDS01 (sample SAMN15323445, study PRJNA562643) | freshwater metagenome | isolation source: river surface water | place: USA:Blue River Watershed | collected 2017-08-17 | reverse complement strand
TCCGACCTCGGCGGGCCGACCGCGAACATGTACCGTCTCGCCTGTAAAGATAAGGCGATCGAGGAGACCTGCCGCCGGCTGTCCTGCGTGTATCCGACCATCTGCAGCAACCTGAATACCGACCACGGCAAGCTGATCCAGCTGTACCGCAAGGCGCGCGCGATCCCGGGCGTGAAAAAAATCCTGATCGGTTCCGGCCTGCGTTATGACCTTGCGGTACGTTCGCCCGAGTATGTGAAGGAACTGGTCACGCACCATGTCGGCGGCCTGCTGAAGATCGCGCCGGAGCATTCGGAAGACGGCCCGCTGTCGAAGATGATGAAGCCCGGCATGGGCTCGTACTACAAGTTCAAGGAACTGTTCGACAAGTATTCGAAGGAAGCGGGCAAAGAGCAGTACCTGATACCGTATTTCATCGCTGCGCACCCGGGCACGACCGATGATGACATGCTGCATCTTGCGCTCTGGCTGAAGCAGAATGACTTCCGGCTTGATCAGGTACAGACCTTCCTACCCACGCCGATGGCGATGGCCACCACGATGTACCACACGCGCAAGAACCCGCTGCACAAAATCTCGAAGGACTCCGAAGCTGTCGAAACACCTCGGCTCGCCAAGATTCGCAAGTTCCACAAGGCGCTGCTGCGCTATCACGATCCGGCCAACTGGGAGATCCTGCGTGAGGGCTTGAAACGCATGGGACGCAGCGACCTGATCGGCAACGGCCCGCAGCATCTGGTGCCGCGCTCGGATGGCTTGACGGCAGGCGTGCGACGCCCGCGCCGCGATGAGACGCCGCCGCTGAAAACGATCGCGAAAAAATTCGGGCAGAAGAAGCTGCGTCCGGGTGCGGCGATACAGCGCAAGCGCGCGGGCTGAGGGAGGAGGCCGGCACAGAGCAGCGACGGCACTTCACAAAGTGCGTACACAAAACAAAAAGCCGACCATCGCTGGCCGGCTTTCTTCATTCGGTGGTGGGAAGTGCTGGCTTCGAACCAGCGACCTATCGCGTGTGAGGCGATCGCTCTACCCCTGAGCTAACCTCCCGAAAGAGGCGAGATTATGCCACAGTCTTTATCGACAATCAAACTCGTCCCGGTTCCGCGAGCTGCCTCCACAGGCAGCTGCCCTTCGCTTCTTTATCGAGTCCCTGCAGCAGCGCCTCATGCGCAGCCAGTTCATCGGCGGACGGCGACAGCACGATGATCTCGGCCATCGCAACCGCCGTACTGTCACCGGCTGCGCCAGCATCGACCTGCAGGTCCATCGTCAGACTGTCCTGCCCGCGCGTCATCGCGAGATAGACCTCGGCCAGCAGCTCCGAGTCAAGCAAGGCGCCATGCAGCGTGCGGTGTGCGTTCGACACGCCATAGCGCTCGCACAAGGCATCGAGCGAATTGCGCTTGCCCGGATACAGTTCTTTGGCCTGCACCAGTGTGTCGATCACGCTCGTCACCAGACTGCCGAAGGCGGGTCGGCCCAGCCGCTCCAGTTCGGCGTCCAGAAAGCCGAGGTCGAACGGCGCATTGTGGATGATGATCTCGACGTCGCGGACGAATTCGCACAGCGAGTCGACGATCTCTGCAAACTTCGGTTTATCGCTGAGGAATTCGGTGGTCAGCCCGTGCACGGCCAGCGCCCCCGGATCGGAATCGCGCTCGGGGTTGATGTAATAGTGAAAGTTGTTGCCAGTGAGCCGGCGGTTCACCATCTCGACGCAGCCGATCTCGATGATGCGGTCGCCGCTCTTCGCGTTCAGGCCAGTGGTTTCGGTATCGAGGATGATCTGTCGCATGAATCCGTTCCTGTGATCTTGATGCTCAGGCGGCGCGCGCGCCGTGCATCGCAATCTCTACGCCACGGTTGGCCAGTGCATCAGCCTTCTCGTTGCCCTCATGGCCCGCATGGCCTTTCACCCAGCGCCATTCAATTTGGTGGCGCAGCCGCGCTTCGTCGAGTGCCTGCCACAGGTCGACGTTCTTCACCGGCGTCTTGCTCGCGGTCTTCCAGCCTTTCGTCTTCCAGCCGGCCAGCCATTCGCTGATGCCCTTCTGCACATACTGACTGTCGGTATGCACGATCACTTTACACGGACGCTTCAGCGCATTCAACGCCTCGATCACGGCCTTCAACTCCATCCGGTTATTGGTGGTATCCATTTCGCCGCCGCAGAGTTCCTTCTTGTACTCGCCGGCGATCAGCCACGCGCCCCAGCCGCCCGGGCCGGGATTACCCTTGCATGCGCCATCGGTATAAATCTCAACTTTTTCCATTCATGTCCCGTAAGTTCTTCATGCGGTTCGTCACCGGCACGCCGCCGGCCACAGTCGCTGTCTTCTTCTGCCACGCCGGGCCGACCAGCCGCATACCCTTGACACGCTTGATCGCCTGCACAATGTACAGCGCGCCCAGATAAGGCCACCAGCGATTACCGGCCTTCTCAAGAAAGGCGAAACGCTGCAGCCATTTGTCGGTCGCACAGGGCGGCGCATAACAGCCGAAATGACCGCGATTGATTTCCATGTTCAACAGCTTCAGCCAGTCCTTGAGCCGCGGAACGCTGATGAATTCGCCATGCAACGGCAGGAAGTGCGCACCGGTCAGCCGACCTGCGGCCTGACGTATGCCCCACATGCTGACCGGATTGAAGCCACAGATGATCACCTGGCCTTCCGGGATCAGCACGCGCTCGACTTCACGCAATACCTGGTGAGGCTCGGCCGCAAATTCCAGCACATGCGGCAGCACTACGAGGTCGAGGCTCTGCGTCGCGAATGGCAGTTCGGCGAAGTCATGCACGACCACGGCGCGGCGCGCGTCCGCTTCAGCGTCCACCTTGAAATCGGCGCTCAGCACGGAATCGGTGATCCAGCGATTCGGCATCCGGTTTGCCGACAACGCATCGATCTGTGGCAGACCCACCTGCACCGCGTTGTAGCCAAAAATGTCGGCGGTCAGTTCATCGAGCCGCGCCTGTTCCCACGCACGTGCATACGTACCGGCCGGTGTTTCGAACCAGGGGGCGAGGGATATAATCGGGCTCTCCGAAACGTCTTGTTCCATGCGAATGTCAGCGACACAGTCCCTGCAAGTCTCCGCGATTCCGGCATTCGCCGACAATTATCTGTGGCTGATCCATGACGGGCGGCATGCAGCCGTCGTGGATCCCGGCGATGCCGTCCCGGTCGAGGCAGCGCTGGCGTCACTGAACCTGACGCTGGACGCTATTTTACTCACTCACCATCATGCTGACCACGCAGGTGGCGTTGCCGCTCTGACCGCATCGCGGCACATCCCGGTGTATGGCCCGGCGCATGAACGAATCACTGGCGTTACCGTGCCGTTATCGGAAGGACAGCGTGTCGAACTGTCATCTCCCTCCCTCACGCTGTCGGTGCTGGACGTGCCGGGGCATACCGCAGGACACATTGCCTATGTTGCCGATATTGCCCATGACCAGCACTGGCTCTTCTGCGGCGACACCCTGTTTGCGGGCGGATGTGGCCGGCTGTTCGAAGGTACGCCTCAGCAGATGACGGCATCGCTGGCGAAATTTGCGGCGCTCCCCGATGACACCGCAGTCTATTGCGCGCATGAGTACACGGTATCGAACCTGCGTTTTGCAGTGGCCGCGGAGCCCGGCAACCCTGCAGTGGCCGAGCGTCTGCAGCGCGAGCAGCAGCGGCGTGACCGGGGCGAGTCAACTGTCCCCTCGACGATCGGCGTGGAGAAGCTGACCAACCCCTTCCTGCGCTACCGTGAGCCAACGGTGATCGCCGCGTTGCAGTCAGCCGGGCGGATGGAGCGCGATGGCGACCCGGTGGCGGCCTTCGCCGCGCTGCGCGAATGGAAGAACTCATTTCGATAAGAAAATTCGGCCAAATTGCTTTCATCCTTTCCAAACGGCCGTCAAACGCGACAGATCTTCCTGCAATTTCCCTTGACGGCCTTTCAGGCTGTTACTTACACTTCCCCGAATTCAATTTGTACTGGCGGCAATTTTGCCGCCCGAAGTGCTTTCTTCAAGGCCAATGCAGCAATCCCGACGATCAACATCGCTGGTTTTTATCGTGCTTCTTGCGGGTCTGGCCGTGCCGCCCGCCAGCGCCGGCGACACGAAGCTCGCGCCGGCATCGCTTGCCATTGAAACCGCAGTTGAGGCCGACGCAGAGACCGGCGGTTTCACCGGCCCGCATCTGGGGCCGGCCGAATTCGATGCGGAATTCGATGATGTTCAGGTCGAGGAATTTGATCTGTGGGAGCGCATCCGCAAAGGCTTTGCAATTCCCGACCTGAACAACCCGCTGGTCGCCACACACGTCACCTGGTATAGCTCGCGTCCCGATTACATTCAGCGCACGACGCAGCGCGCATCGCGTTACCTGTATCACGTCGTACAGGAACTCGAGAAACGCAACATGCCGATGGAGCTGGCGCTGTTGCCCTTCATCGAATCGGCGTTCAATCCGCAGGCTTACTCCACCGCGAAAGCGGCTGGCATGTGGCAGTTCATTCCGAGCACGGGCCGCGACTACAACCTGAAGCAGAACATGTTCCGCGACGAGCGGCGCGATGTGCTTGCCTCCACCAATGCGGCGCTCACCTATCTGCAAAAGCTGTATGGCATGTTCGGCGACTGGCAGCTCGCACTGGCCGCCTACAACTGGGGCGAAGGATCGGTATCGCGCGCCATCGCCAAAGCAACCGCGGCCGGCCGCGGCACCGATTTCAACAGCCTGTCGGCCTACATGCCGAATGAGACCCGCAACTACTACCCGAAGCTGCAGGCGGTGAAGAACATCGTGGCGGCCCCCGTGCAGCACGGGATCAAGCTGCCGGTGCTGGAGAACCAGCCGTATTTTGTATCGGTCAAGAAAATACGGGATATCGACGTCAAACTCGCCGCACAGCTGGCCGAAATACCGCTGGAAGAATTCAAGGCACTGAACCCGCAATTCAACCGGCCGGTGATCACCGGCAGCCCGAACACGCAGATCCTGCTGCCTCAACCGAACGCAGAAAAATTCAAGACCAATCTGGCGAAATGGACCCGAGCATTGTCGAGCTGGACCGCGCACAAGGTGACTGCTGCACGCGAACGCATCGAGGTGATTGCCGCGCGCTTCAAGACCACACCGCAGGTCATCCGCGAAGTGAACGCGATCCCACCCAATATGCATCCGAAAGCAGGCTCGGTGGTGCTGGTACCGAAGATGTCTGCCGAAGCCGACAAGGACATTGGCCAGGACATCGCCGACAACGCGATGCTGGCTGTCGAGCCGGACGAGATCAGGAAAAAAATCTCGGTCAGGGTGGGCAAACGCGACACGATGGCCAGTATTACCCGTCGCTACAAGGTCAGCGCCGCCGACGTGCGCGGCTGGAACAACCTGAAGAACGACAAGCTTACGCCCGGCCAGTCGCTGAAACTGATGGTCAAGGTCACGAAAAAGAAAAGCGCCGCCAGTGGCCACAGCAAGGCCGGATCGACAAAAGCATCACAGGGCAAAGCATCATCCAAAGCTGCGAAGCCTGAGAAGCGCGCGGTGACACCGAAAGCGATCCGCGTCGCGCATACTGCAAAAAAACCGCAAAAATCGCAGAAAACACCGTCCAGGCATTGACTATACCGATAACGATTCGCGCCACTGCCATAATCGGCCTGCGCGCCGGCGCAGGGATCTGCACCGGCATTGGCACGTGCGTTGGCACAGCATTCGCGCTGCTATTCATCGCGCTGCTGCTGTTCACGACGCAGGCACGTGCTGCTGATGACGCCATCATTGCACGCGGCTATCTGAAAGACGAAGGCAGCCGGCTGACGCTGCAGCAGGCGATGGTGCAGCCGTTCACGCCGTTCGACGAGCTGCTGGCGGCCGGATACCAGGACAATGCCAGCTACTGGCTGCGCCTGACGATCAAGGCTGGTGATGAGTATGCGCCACCGTATGTGCTGCGCATACGTCCCACATGGCACGATGAAATCCAACTATTCGACCCGGCTGATGCATCGCATCCGGAACCGCGTTTCAGTGGCGATCGTTATTCATGGTCTGCCGGCGAAATCCCCACATTGAGCCACGCCTTCCTGCTGAAGAAGACCGCAACGCAGCGCGATGTGTATCTGCGTATCCGCTCGATCCACACCTACATGGTCGCTGTGCAGGCGCTCGAGCCGCAAGAGGCCGAGCTGGCCGACCGCAAGACCGGCATGATTTTTTTCGGTTTTCTCAGCTTTATTGCGATGGCGCTGTTATGGGCCATCGTCAACCCGATCCTGCGCCCCGATCCGGTGATGGGCGCTTTCGCCGCCTATTTGCTGTTGTCGCTACCTTATTGCCTGTTCCTGTGCGGCTTTGGCCGTATCGTTCTCGACGGCGTCATCGCACCTCGCGGGCTCGACTACTTAACGACGCTGCTCGTCATCATTTGCACATTCGCCGGTATTTTCTTCCATCGGGTCTTTTTGCATGAACATGTCAGCCGGCGGTTACTTCGCCGGCTGCTGGACTGGATGCTCCTGCCCCCCCTGCTGGCGCTGGCACTGTTCGTCACCGGCGATCCCAACGTGGCGGTCACGCTGAATGCATCGTTTATTCTCATCTTTTCCGTTGTTACGGTGCTGCTGGCCTGGTTCGGCATATCGAGCGAGCCGGTCGATGGCGCAGTGCCCATACCGCATTGGTTGTTACGGCTGTTCTACAGCCTGTTTTTCATGGTCGGTTTCTTCGGCTCGACGCCGCTGCTCGGCTGGATGCATGCGACCGAAATCACACTGCACATTTTCCTCGCCCATATCGCGCTCAGCGTGTTCGTGATGACGGCCTTGCTGGGTTATCGCGCGAGAAAGCTGACTACCTGGCATATCGAGCAGCTGGCGATGGAACAGCAGAAGACCTTGCAGGAGCGACAGGCACGTGTCGTACAAGGGCAGTTCATGGCCATGCTGAACCACGAACTGAAAACCCCGTTGTCAGTGCTGAAGCTGCTGGTAGCGAACCAACCCATACGCGCGCAGGCCGAGTCGACAATTGACAGCATCACACGGCTCATCGATCGGTGTATCTGGTCGGATCGGCTCGAGAACGGTCTGCAGCCCATGGGAAAAACTGCCTTGCTACCGGCGTTCGTCATCAATGAACTGATCCAGAAATCAGAACAACCGGGACGCTTTGTGTTCATGCATGATGATGAGCCGAAGGCACTCCTGACCGATCCGGCGTTTTTTTCAACGATCGCCAGCAACCTGTTGGACAATGGTTTGAAGTATGCGCCGCCGCGCAGCCAGATCGAGGTGAGACTGCGTGAAGAGATTCGCGAAGGTGTTCGCTGTAGTTGTCTGTCGGTCACAAATGATATCGGTCGTGCCGGGGTGCCAGATTCGCGGCGACTGTTCGAAAAATATTACCGCGCCGATGGCGCGCGATCCGTGTCCGGCACGGGGCTTGGGCTGTATCTGGTCAAAGCCTTGTCCGGGCTCCTTGGTGGCAGCATCGACTGCCAAATTGATGAATCTCGTATCCGGTTCACGCTATGCCTGCCCTACTGACCATTGCCGTACTCGAAGACAACGACGCACTGCGCGAGCTGACTGTCGCCGCGCTACAGGAGGCCGGACATACGACATTTGGCGTATACGACGCTGAAGAATTGAACGACGCACTACTCACGCGCAAGATCGACCTGCTGGTACTTGACCTGAACCTGCCCGGTGAAGACGGTCTGAGCGTCGCGCGCCGGCTGAAAGCGGTGATGCCACAGTTGTACATCGTGATGACGACCGCCAAGGGCGCGATCGAGGATCGCGTGGCCGGATACGATAGCGGTGCCGATATTTACCTGCCGAAGCCCGTGTCGCAGGGTGAATTGCTGGCAGCGGTCGCCGGCCTCGCACGTCGTATCGGCCAGCAGCATGCGCAGGAGACGGTCTTGCAGCTGAATCTGCGTACCTTCCAGCTGATCTGCCATGGCACGGTCGCTCTCAGTAACACCGAGACCACCATCCTGAAGCTGCTCGCGCAGTCACCTGACCGCCGTGCGGAAACCTACCAGTTGCTCGACGCAACCCAGCGTGAATTCGATGCGAAGGCCAAGGCCAGCCTGGAAGTCCAGATCGTGAACCTGCGCAAGAAGATCGCCCGCGCCGGATACGATGCGCCCGCCATACGGGCCATCCGTCGCGAAGGCTATCAGCTGCTCTGCCCGCTTCGCATCCTTTAGAACCTATCTCGTTAGGCCGATGGCAAGGCGGCGGTCCCGCAGACAGTACAGATGGTCAGCAAGGGGCCGCCAACGCGGCCAGCGGTCTAACGAGATAGGCTCTAACTGCACCTGACAAAAAGCCGCTGTCAGGCTGCCGCAGAAAACTCGGCTGCGGCCAGCAAGCGCTGCGTGTAGGCCTCTTTCGGCGACGACAGTACGTCCGCAACCGGACCGCTCTCGACCACGCGGCCATCCTTCATCACGATGACGCGGTGCGCCATCGCGCGGATCACCGCGAGGTCGTGGCTGATGAACAGATAGGCGATGCCATGCTTCTGCTGCAGCGATGCCAGCAGTTCCAGCACCTGATACTGCACCGATACGTCGAGCGACGACGTCGGTTCATCCAGCAGAATCAGTGCCGGCTTCAGCACCAGCGCACGCGCAATCGCAATCCGCTGCCGCTGGCCGCCGGAAAATTCATGCGGATAGCGCGACATCATGGCCGCCGACAGGCCCACTTCGATCAGCGCAGCAGCGACCGCATCGCGCAAGCCAGCGCGGGACAGTTGCGGCTGGTGGAGCGCTAGCCCTTCGCCAACGATCTGCTCGATCGTGCGTCGCGGCGACAGCGACGCAAACGGATCCTGGAACACCACCTGCATCTGCGCGCGCAAGGGCCGCAGCTGCGCCGTATCCATCTCACTGATCGGCTTGCCGCCGAAACGGATGCGGCCGTCGGTCTGTGCAACCGACAGCCGCAACAAGGCCATGCCCAGCGTCGACTTGCCCGAGCCGGACTCACCGACAATGCCCAGCGTCTCGCCACGACTGAGCTGCAGGTTCAGGCGATCGACCGCGACAAATTCGCGCTGCCGGAACCAGCCCTGCTTGATGAAGAAGCGGCAACGTATATCCTGCGCTTCGAGCAGAGGCGCAGTGTTATCGACTTCGTCGCTCACCATCCGCTTTGCATGGCTGGCCAGCAGCCGCTGGGTGTAGTCCTGCTGCGGCGTCGAGAACAGTGTGGCAGTGTCCGCCGTCTCAACCAGCTGGCCCTGGTGCATCACGCCGACGCGGTCGGCAAAGCTCTTCACCAGGTTCAGGTCATGCGTGATCATCAGCACCGCCATGCCATGCTCGCGCTGCAGCTGCTTGAGCAATTCCAGGATCTGCACCTGGATCGTCACGTCGAGCGCGGTGGTCGGCTCGTCGGCAATCAGCAGCTTGGGCTTGCACGCCAACGCCATTGCAATCATGGCGCGCTGGCGCTGGCCGCCGGACAGCTGATGCGGATACGACAGCGCACGCCGCGCCGGCTCGGGTATGCCGGTCTGCTCAAGCAGCTCGACTGCACGCAATGCGGCAGCACGCGCGTTGAGCCCCTCGTGCAGCATCAGCACCTCGGCGATCTGATTGCCGATCGTGAACAGCGGATTGAGTGCCGTCATCGGCTCCTGAAAGATCATCGCGATATCTTTGCCGCGCAAAGCACGCAGCTGGGCATCGCTCATCTTCAGGATCTCGCGATCCTCGAACAGGATACGCCCGCTCGTCCGCGCCTCCGACGTCAGTCCCATCAGCTGCAACGCACTGACTGTCTTCCCCGAGCCGGACTCGCCGACCAGCGCAAATTTTTCGCCGGCGTCAATGGTAAAGCTCACCTGATCGACCACGGTCGTATCGCCGAAACGTACCGACAGGTCCTGTACCGACAGCAGCGTCATGCCTTCCTCCGCACGTCGAGTGAATTGCGCAGCGCATCGCCGATATTAGTCAGCAGCAGCAGCGTGACGGTAAGCACCATGAAGGTCGACAGCGCGATCCACCACGCATCCAGATTGTTTTTGCCCTGCGCGAGCAGCTCGCCGAGGCTGGGTGTCGATGGCGGCACGCCAAGGCCGAGGAAATCCAGACTGGTCAGCGCGAGAATGGCCGCGCTCATCCGGAAAGGCAGGAAGGTGACCACGGGCGTGAGGCTGTTCGGCAGCACATGGCGCCAGATGATCTGCCAATTCGACAATCCCAGCGCACGGGCGGCCTGCACATAGTCGAGATTACGGTTGCGCAGAAAGTCAGCACGCACATAGTCGGACAAGCCCATCCAGCCGAACAGCGATAGCAGCACCAGCAGCAGCAGGATACTGGGCTCGAAGATGGACGCGAAAATAATCAGCAGATAGAGCTCCGGCATCGAGCCCCATATCTCCATGAAGCGCTGGAACATCAGGTCAGTGCGTCCGGCGAAATAGCCCTGGATCGCACCCGTAATCACGCCAAGCACAATACCGGTGATGGTCAGTGCCAGCCCGAACAGGATAGAGACTCGGAAGCCGTACAGTAAGCGCGCTACCACGTCGCGGCCACGGTCATCGGTGCCCAGCCAGTTGTCGGTCGACGGCGGCGCCGGATTCGGCGACTTCGCGAAGTAATTCAGCGTGTCATAGCGATAGTGGTTGATCGGATAGATCGCCCAGTTGCCTTCCTTGCTGAACTGCTGCTGGATGAAGGGATCGAGGTAGTCTGCCGGCGAATCGAAATCGCCGCCGAATTGTTTTTCCGAATAGTCGCGCACGATCGGGAATACTAGCTGGCCGTCGTAGCGGGCTACCAGCGGGCGGTCATTTGAGATGGCTTCTGCGAACAGGCTCAGCACGAACAGCACGGCAAATATCACCAGGCTCCAGTAACCGCGGCGGTCACTGCGGAAGCGTTGCCAGATTCGGCGGCCCGGCGATACCGACGGCGCGAGCTGGATAGCGGTCTCGGTCTTCATCGTGCAAGGCTCTCGAATTGGACGCGCGGATCGGCCCACACGTAGCACAGATCGCCGATCAGCTTCACTACCAGACCGATCAGCGTGAACAGGTACAGGGTACCCAGCACCACCGGATAATCGCGCCGCACCACCGACTCATACGACAGCAGTCCGAGGCCGTCGAGCGAGAACAGTGTCTCGATCAGCAGGCTGCCGGCGAAAAATGCACCGATGAAGGCGGCCGGGAAGCCGGTGACCAGTGGGATCAGCGCATTACGGAGCACATGCTTGTACAGCACTGCACGCTCGGACAAGCCCTTCGCGCGTGCTGTCATCACATACTGCTTGCGTATCTCTTCGAGGAAGGTATTCTTGGTCAGCATCGTCATCACCGCAAACGCACCGGCCACCGACGCAGTGACCGGCAGCGTGATATGCCACAGGTAGTCCTTCACCTTGCCGAACCAGGACAGCGTTTCCCAGTCATCCGACGTCAGTCCGCGCAGCGGAAACCACTGCACGAAGCTGGAACCGGCAAACAGCACCAGCAGCGCGACGCCGAGCACAAAGCCCGGGATCGAATAACCGACCAGTACCGCCATGCTGGTCACGTGATCGAAGCGACTGCCTTCGCGTACCGCCTTCGCAATGCCGAGCGGGACAGATATGAAATAGGTCAGGAAAAAAGTCCACAGCCCGAGCGAGATCGATACCGGCAATTTGGATTTCACCAGCTCCCAGACGTCCCTGTGGTGATAGAAGCTCTGGCCAAGGTCGAATTTTGCAAAGCCTTTCAGCATCAGCCAGAAGCGCTCCATCGGCGGCTTGTCGAAACCGTACAGCGCCTTGATCTCGGCAACGCGCTCGGCATCGACACCCTGCCGGCCGCGATATTCAGAGCGTCCGCCGCCAGAAGCTTCACCTGCGCCGGTCTGCCCTTGCTTCAATTCGATCAGGGCCTGCTCGACCGGGCCACCGGGTACGAACTGGATCACCGCGAAGGTGATCGCGATGACACCCAGCAGCGTGGGGATCATCAGCAGGGTGCGTTTCAGTATGTAGGACCAGAGGTTCATAGGTCGTCGGTTATTTTACGTTCCATTGTGGTTATCCCACCAGCTTCAATCCGCCTTCCGCGGCTTCACCTGCCACCAGCTCGATATCACATACGGATCCGCCTGGTAGTACTTCGGTGCCACCGCCGGTATGCCGAAGCGGTTCCAGTAGCCGACGCGATGCGTCGCCGAATACCAGTGCGGTACCACGATGTGCTTGTGCAGCAGCACACGATCCAGCGCGCGCGATGCGGACACCAGTTCAGCACGGGTGTTTGCCTGCACCAGCGCCGTCACCAGCTTATCCACGACCGGATCCTTCAGGCCCCAGTAGTTATTCGAGCCCTTCTCGTCGGCCGCCTTGGAACCCAGCATATCGAACATCTCATTGCCGGGGCTGGTCACGTCAGGAAAGCGCTGGCTGGTCATGTCGAAATCAAATTCTTCCAGCCGCTTCTGCACGAGTGCGAAATCGGCGGTGCGCTGCTTTACCTGGATGCCGAGCTTCTCAAGATTGCGCACATAGACTGCGATGATGCGCGACAGAGCCGACTGATCGTCCAAAATCTCGAAGGTGAACGGCTCGCCCTTCGCATTACGCAGCGCGCCATCGCGATACTCCCAGCCGGCTTCTTTCAGCAGCGCGCGCGCCTTGAGCAGGTTCGCGCGCAGCGACGACGGCGGGTTGGTGCTCGGCGGCACCGGCACATCACCGAATACGGCCGGATCGAGCTGATCGCGCAGAGGCTCCAGCAGCGCCAGCTCGGCAGCCAACGGCTTGCCGCGCGCAGCGAGTTCGGAATTGCTGAAGAAGGAATCGATACGCACATACTGTCCGTAGAACAGCTGCCGGTTCATCCATTCGAAATCGAGCGCAAGACCCAGAGCCTGCCGCACGCGCGCGTCCTGGAACTGCGGGCGCCGCAGGTTCATCACGAAGGCCTGCATGCCGGCGCCGTTCGAATGCTTCAGCGTGCGCTTGATGATCTGACCCTTATCGAATTTCGGGCCCTGGTACATTCGCGCCCAGTTTTTCGCGCGATACTCGACAACCACGTCGAACTCGCCGGCGATGAAGGCTTCGAGTCGCGCAACATCGTCCTTATAAAAACGATAAACGATGCGGTCGAAGTTATAGGCGCCGCGTCGCACCGGCAGCTGAGCGCCCCAGTACGCCGGATTGCGCTTGAAGCTGATTGAGCGGCCAACATCGTAACGCTCAATCAGATACGGCCCGCTGGCCACCGGCGGTACCAGCTGGATCTTGTCAAACGGTGTGCCGGCCGCCCACTTGCGCGAGAATACCGGCATGCCGCCAACAATCAGCGGCAGCTCCCGGTTGGCGGTCTTGAACTCGAAACGGATCGTGCGCTCATCCACAACCACAGCCTGCTTCACGTCCGCAAAGATCATCTTGAATTGCGGCGCGCCCTTGGCAACGAGGTTATCGAACGAATACTTCACATCGTCCGCAGTCACCGCATCACCATTGTTAAATCGTGCGGCCGGATGCAGCCGGAAAGTCATCGCCTTGCGGTCCGGTGCCAACTGCATGTCTTCGGCCAGCAGACCGTACATCGTCGCGACCTCGTCGGCCGAACTGATCGCGAGTGACTCGAACATGAGCGAGCCGACGCCGGCGGCGGCAACGCCCTTCATCGAAAACGGGTTGAACTTGTCGAAGCTGGTCGCTGCGCCCGGGTTGGCGAGATACAGGTCGCCGCCTTTGGGCGCATCCGGGTTGTGATAATCGAAATGACTGAAGCCGGGAGCATACTTCGGCGTGTCATAGAGCGAGAACGCATGCGCGGCCCAAACGGCGGGCGCGAACGTGGCGAGGCAGATGGTGGCGGCGAGAGCGGCGCTGGCGATGGATTTCTTCATGAACCCTTGTCGGGAAGCGAAAAAAACGGCTTAAGCATAGCGGGTTTCCTCGCGCGCTGCGCGGTGTTGCGCAGTGAAAGCCGGCCGGCCCGCGATTTGCCGGCGGCATGCCGGACAGCCTACAATGGCGCGTTTGGCCGGGACGGTCCCGGCGCGAAGAACAATCGGGAGTCCATCGATGGCATTCTTGCAAGGCAAAAAAATTCTGGTCACCGGCGTGTTGTCCAACCGCTCGATCGCGTACGGCATCGCGCAGGCCTGCCACCGCGAAGGCGCCGAGCTGGCGTTCACCTACGTCGGTGAGCGCTTCAAGGATCGCATCACCGAGTTCGCAAAGGAATTCAACAGCCGCCTGGTGTTCGACTGCGATGTCGGCAGCGACGAGCAGATCAACGCGCTGTTCGCCGACCTCGGCAAATCTTGGAGCCAGCTCGACGGCCTGGTGCATGCGATTGGCTTCGCGCCGCGCGAGGCGATCGCCGGCGATTTCCTCGACGGGATGACCCGCGAGAACTTCCGCATCGCGCACGACATCTCTGCGTACAGCTTCGCCGCGATGGCCAAGGCCGCGCTGCCGATGCTGTCGCCGAATTCGGCACTGCTGACACTGTCCTATCTGGGCGCGATTCGCGCGCTGCCGAACTACAACACGATGGGCCTCGCCAAGGCATCGCTGGAAGCCAGCGTGCGCTATCTCTCCGAATCGCTCGGCAAGCGCTGCACGCGTGTCAACGGCATCTCGG
>JACCDS010504422.1_pt1 | contig 14647 bp, 15 predicted proteins | sample 7446441 | NCBI WGS metagenome assembly JACCDS01 (sample SAMN15323445, study PRJNA562643) | freshwater metagenome | isolation source: river surface water | place: USA:Blue River Watershed | collected 2017-08-17 | reverse complement strand
CCCCGCCGTTCTCTACGATGGTGTCGCGCTCGGTCGCGGCGCGGAGGTTTAGAGCAAGCGCGGTCTGCACCCACTTCAGGGCCTGCTCGAAGTCGCGGCCAGCGGGCAGCTTGTCCAGCACCCGGCGCACCAGCGCGGGGCTGAAGCCGGAATCGAGCAGCGCGCGCAGCAGCTTGGTCTTCGCCGGGTCGCGGCGGCCGGCATCCCCCCACGAGATGGCCGCGAGCTGTTCCTCCAGCATCGTGCGCAGGGTCCGGATTTCGGTAACGACTGTGCTCGTCATCGCGCCGCCCGCGCAGGCGACCGTCGTTTGAGGCGCAGGAGCGGGCACCGCGCGCGCCGGCGCCGCGGGCTTCGGCGGCGTGCTCGGCGAAGCCTCCACCGAGTCGTTGACGGAGGTGAGGCGGGCGGCGTCCTCGGGGCCGAGCGCCACCATTTCGACGCCGCCTTCGACAGCGCGGTTGGCGAGTATCACGGCATCGGCGCCTAGCGCCTCCTTCACGCGGCGCAGCGCCTCGCGCGACGTGCTGGCAAAAAATGTCCGGGCCTTCACGCTTTACCTCCGAGCAGTGATGTCACCTTGATGGTGGCGGCATGCGAGATCTCCGCATGCGAGATGACCTTCAATTGAGGAACGATGCGCCGCAGAAAACGCGACAGCACGGCGCGCAGCTGAGGCGGGGCGAGCAACACGGGCGGCTGACCGAGCTGCTCCTGCCGCTCGACGCTCGCGCGCGCTTCGGACACCAGCATGTCGGCCAGCCCGGGCTCGATAGCGCCCTGTGACGTGCCGCCCTGCACGGCCTGGAGCAGCGCGCGCTCGAGCTGGGGCTCGAGGGCGATCACCTGCAGCTCCGAGCCCGACTGGTAGATTTGCTGGACGATCGCGCGGCCGAGCGCAACGCGCACCGCGGCCGTGAGCTCCTCGATATCCTGGGTGCGCGCCGCCTGCTCGGCGAGTGCTTCCATGATGGAAGCGAGGTCGCGCACATGCACGCCTTCCGCGAGGAGGTTCTGCAGCACTTTCTGCACCGAGGACATCGACAGCAGCTTCGGCACGACGTCTTCGATGAGCTTGGGCGTGGTGCGGCCGAGCCGGTCGAGCAGCTGCTGCAGCTCCTGGCGGCCGAAGAGCTCCGCCGCGTTGCTGCGGATGACGTAGTCGATATGCGTGGCGATAACGACGCCGGCGTCCACCACGGTGTATCCGAGGCTTTGCGCGCGTTCCTTGACGCCGGGCTCGATCCACACCGCAGGCAGTCCGAACGCCGGATCCTGCGTTGCGGTGCCGGGCAGCGTGCCGCCCACGCGCCCCGGATTGATGGCGAGGAAATTTCCGATCTGCGCCTCGCCGGTGCCGACTTCGACGCCTTTCACGGTGATCCGATAGCCGTTCGGCCGCAGCGCCAGGTTGTCCCTGATGTGCACGGCCGGCACGAGGAAGCCGATCTCCTGGGCAAACTTGCGGCGCATGCCGCGGATGCGGCGAAGCAGCTCGCCGTCCTGGTTCTTGTCCACGAGAGAGATCAGCCGGTAGCCCACTTCCAGTCCCAGTGTGTCCACCGGCGTGACGTCGTCCCAGGTGGCGTCCTGCGCTTCGGCGGGCGCCTGCGGCACGGGCTCCGTTGCCTGCTCGGTCACCGGCGGACGCTTGGCGAGGTGATACGCCGCCGCGCCGAGGATCACCGCAAGCAGCAGGAAGGCGAAGTGCGGCATGCCGGGGATGATGCCCATGAGTCCCAGGATCGCGGCGGTCAGCGCCAGCGCGCGCGGCTTGTTGAAGAGCTGGCCCATCATCTGCTGGCCTACGTCCTCGTCGGTCGCCACGCGGCTCACGACGATACCGGCCGCGGTGGAGATGACAAGCGCCGGTATCTGGGCGACCAGGCCGTCGCCTATGGTGAGCAGCGTGTAGTTGCGCGCGGCCGAGGCGGCATCGAGCCCGTGCTGCAGCACGCCGACCGCGAAGCCGCCGATGATGCCGATCAGCATGATGATGATCCCGGCGACCGCGTCGCCGCGCACGAACTTGCTCGCGCCGTCCATCGCGCCGAAGAAGTCCGCCTCCTGCGCCACCATCATGCGGCGGCGGCGCGCGTCTTCCTCGCCGATCAAGCCGGCGTTGAGATCGGCATCGATCGCCATCTGCTTGCCCGGCATCGCATCGAGAGTGAAGCGCGCGCTCACCTCCGCGATGCGTCCCGCGCCCTTCGTCACCACCATGAAGTTAATGACGACGAGAATCACGAACACGACGATGCCGACCGCGTAGTTCCCGCCGACGACGAAGTGGCCGAACGCTTCGATCACCTTGCCCGCCGCGTCGGGGCCGGTATGGCCTTCGAGCAGCACGACGCGCGTGGACGCCACGTTGAGCGACAGGCGCAGGAGCGTGGTGAGCAGGAGCACCGTCGGAAACACGGCAAAGTCGAGCGGCTTCATTGCATAGAGCCCGACGAGCAGCACCATCACCGCCAGCGCGATGTTGAAGGTGAAGAGCACGTCGAGCAGGAAAGGCGGCAGAGGCAGGATCATCATCGCGAGTATCATCACGATGAGCAGCGGCCCGAGGAATGCCTTCCAGTTGGCAGCGCTCATGCGCTGCAGTGCGATTGCCTGATTCATTGGAGACCCGTGAGCGGATCGAGCTCAGGCGGCACCGCGAGCGTCTGCGGTGCCTCCGGCGCGGTTCCGCCTGCAGCTTCGTAACGGCGGAGCTGGAAGACGTACGCGAGCACCTCGGCCACGGTGGTGTACAGGGCCTCGGGTATCTCCTCTCCAAGCTCCGTGTGGTGATACAGTGCGCGCGCGAGCGGAGGCGCTTCGAGCACCGGCACCCGGTTCTCTTCCCCGATCTCGCGGATGCGCTGCGCGAGCAGGTCGGCGCCTTTGGCGACGAGCTTCGGCGCGCGCATTTTTTCTCCGTCGTAGCGCAGCGCGACGGCATAGTGCGTCGGGTTCGTGACGATGACGTCGGCGCCCGGCACTTCGGCCATCATGCGGCGCCGTGCCGCTTCACGCTGTGCGCGGCGAATGTTGCCCTTGACCAGCGGATCGCCTTCCGTTTCACGCGCTTCCTGCCGCACCTCTTCGCGCGACATGCGCAGGCCCTTGTAATAGCTCCACAGCTGGTACGGGACGTCGAGCGCGGCGACGAGCGCGAGCCCGCACACAATGCTGAGGACGCTTGCGATGACGAGGGAGCCGAGCGACCGTATGCCTTCCTCGGGCGTTGCGCCGACCAGCGCCAGCAGATCGTCGAGGTGGCGCGTGAGCACCCATGCGCCGATGCCCGCCACGAGCGCCGCCTTCGCGAGCGCCTTCACGAGCTCGACGACGCCGTGCAGCGAAAATATGCGCGCGAGCCCGGAAAGCGGGTTGAGGCGCGAGACGTCGAATTTGATCGGGGAAGCCTCAACGCGCCCGGTGAGCAGGGTTGGCGCGGCGAGCGCCGTCACGAAGAGTAGCCCGAGGAGCGGCAGAAGCACGGTCAGCGCGTCGGCGGCGAGGTCGAACAGACGCTGCACCATGAGCACCGGGTCGGCGATCGCGCGAACGTCCAGTTGCAGCCCTTCGCGCACGAGCCGCGACAGGCCGTCGAGGAGTCCCTGCCCTAGCGCCCAGATGCCCGCCGAGCCGGCGAGTAGCATGAGGAAGGTGTTGAGCTCGAGCGAACGTGCAACACGCCCCTCTTCACGCGCCTGCTCGAGGCGCCGGGGTGTTGCCGAATGGGTTCGTTCGAGATCGCTTTCGTCGCTCACATTTCCACCTCTGACAGGGGAAATTATTGAGCGGCAAGCACCAGATCAATGCGGCAAACAGGCGGGCATTTCTACCGCAATTCGGGATCGCGGTCCGACGTGCCCGTAGCGGGCGTCGCTTCAGAAGCCCAGGCTTTCCAGAAGCTCGTCCACCTGGTTCTGGCTCGTGACCACGTCGGCGCTGCCCTGCGGCGTTATGACGGGACCGTTGAGCAGCTCGACCGGCTCGGCTTTCTTCGCCGACGCGGTGTCGTGGCGTTTTTCGGGCGGAATGCTGTCGAGCAGAAGCTGCACCATTTCCTTTTCCAGCCGCTGCACGATATCGGTGATTTTCTTGATCACCTGGCCGGTGAGGTCCTGGAAATCCTGCGCCATCATGATTTCGGTGAGCTGGGCGTTCGTGGCTTCCGTCTTGGCGGGCACGTCGTCCAGGTAACTGCGGGTGTTTTCGAGCAGCGCCTTGAATTCGTCGAAGCTCAATTCGCGTGCTTGCATGCGCGCCCAGAGGCCGGAGAGCTGCCGCGCGGTCCTGCCGAGGTCTTCCTGGATCGGACGCGCGACCTCGGTCGCATTGAGCGCCCGCGTCGCGGCCTGCTCGGTCATCATCGCGACGTAGGAGAGGCGATCGCGCGCATCCGGTATGGATGCCGCCGCCTGTGCGATGAGCCGGTCGTAGCCCAGCTCGCGCAGGCTGTCGTGGAGCACGCGCGTCAGCTGACCGACGCGATGGATGACATGGCTCACGTCGTCGACCGGTGCAGGCGCCGCGGGTGGAGATGCGGGCGCCGCACCTGCGCTGGCGGCCGGCGCCGTCGACAGAACAGGCTCGCGCGCCGGTTTCGCGGGCACTTGCGGCTCAGGCTGAACCACGCGCTGCTCCACGATGCTGTCGAACAGAGCCTGCAGGTCGTCGTTATCTTGGAGCATGCCCACTTGCGTCACGTCGTTCTCGCTTCTTGCTGTGATTGGTCAAAAGCAACGGGCGCCGCGTACGGCGCACCGGCGGTCACGTGGCTTTTTCGAGTATCTTGTTGAGCTTCTCGTCCAGCGTCGCAGCGGTAAACGGCTTCACCACGTAACCGCTCGCCCCGGCCTGGGCCGCCGCGATGATGTTTTCCTTTTTCGCCTCCGCGGTGACCATCAGGACCGGCAACGCCTTCAGCGCGTCGCTCGCGCGTATCTGCTGAAGCAGCGTGAGCCCGTCCATATTGGGCATGTTCCAGTCGGAGATGACGAAATCGATGCCGCCGCTTTGCAGCCGCTGAAGGGCCACGGCACCGTCCTCCGCCTCCTCGACGTTCATGAAACCGATCTCCTTGAGGAGATTGCGCACGATGCGGCGCATCGTCGAGAAGTCGTCGACGACCAGGAATCTGAGGTTCTTGTCCGACATTACATCTCCTTCATCGGCATGCACGCGGCGTCGCCATTGCGGCCGACTGCCTGCAGCAGTGCCTGACTGTGTTAACGGCTGCGCCGCTGAAAACTTTACGGCTGCTCCTCATCCCGGGCCCGGGCTCCCCACCTCGCCCGTACGCTGCGGTTTGGGCTCCTGCCCGCCTTCAGGCCCCGCCTCCGCCCGTGGAACGTCCGGGACGGGAGGCAGCGGCACCGCATCCTTCAGCATGCCCTCCTCGGCCTTCTTCGTCAGCACGATGATGCTGATGCGGCGGTTGACCGGGTTCAACGGGTCCGACTTGTCGAACAGCGCGGCCGAGGACAGCCCCACGACACGCAGCACTTTGCCTTCCGCGAGGCCGGCGGCCACCAGCTGGCGGCGCGAGGCGTTCGCCCGGTCCGCCGACAGCTCCCAGTTGCTGTAGGCGCGCTCTCCCGCGGAGTACGGCTTGGCGTCGGTATGGCCCGACAGGCTGATGCGATTCGGCATGTCGTTCAACGTTTTACCGAGCTCCTGCAGAATCTGCCGCATGTGAGGCAGCAGCTCCGCGCTGCCGCTTGCGAACATGGGCCGGTTCTGGGCGTCGACGAGCTGTATGCGCAGTCCCTCCGAGGTGATGTCGAGCAGCATCTGCTTGCGGTAGTCGCGCAGCATCGAGCTCGACTCGATCATCTTGTCGATGCGGTTCTTGAGCGTGCGCATCTGCGACATTTCCATCTTCTCGACTTCAGCTTCCGCCGCCTTGTGATTGATGGTGCGCCGCTGCTCTTCGACCTCGCCTTTTCTCACCTGACTGTCGCGCCGGGTGAGATCGCGGCCGCCGCCTTTGATGACGCTTGCGCTGTCGGCCGATCCCGACCCGCCGGTCATCGAGACCTTGAGCGGATTCTTGAAATAGTCCGCGATGCCGTCCAGGTCGCTCTGGGTCGCCGAGCCGAGCAGCCACATGAGCAGGAAAAACGCCATCATCGCGGTCACGAAGTCGGCGTAGGCGATCTTCCACGATCCGCCGTGATGCGCCGATTTGGCGCGCACTACGCGCTTTACGATAGGCGTGTTCTTTTCGAGCTTGGGGCTCTTCTTGCCGTCGTTGCGCGACATCGCAGTTCAGTGCGCCTTGTGCTGCTTCAGATGCTGCTCGAGCTCGATGAAGCTCGGGCGCTCCGTCGAGTACAGCACCTTGCGGCCAAACTCGACGGCGAGCGCCGGCGAATAGCCGTTGAGGCTCGCAAGCAGCGTAGCCTTGATGCACTGAAGCAGCTTGGAAGACTCGCTCACGCGCTGCTCGACCTTTCCGGCGAGCGGCCCGACGAAGCCGTACGCGAGCAGTATGCCGAGGAAAGTGCCGACGAGCGCGTTGGCGATCAGCTTGCCGAGCTCCGCCGGAGGCAGGCCCACCGACTGCATCGTGTGGACGACGCCCATCACCGCGGCGACGATCCCGAAGGCTGGCAGCGCGTCGCCGATACGCTGTATAACGTGAGCGGGCACTTCGCCTTCGGCATGGTGCGTTTCGATCTCGCTGTCCATCAGCGCCTCGATCTCGTGCGCGTTCAGGTTGCCGCCGACCATGAGGCGCAGATAGTCGGTCATGAACTCCACCGCATGGTGATCGTGCGAGACCTTCGGATACTTCGCGAAGATCGGGCTTTCGGCGGGCTTCTCCACATCGGCCTCGAGCGACATGAGGCCTTCCTTTCGCGCCTTGGAGAGAACTTCGTACAGGAGCGACATCAGCTCCATGTACACGAGCTTGTTGTAGCGCGAACCCTTCAGCGTATCGGGAAGCGCGCGCAGCGTCGCCATGATCACCTTCGGTGAGTTGCCGACGATGAAGGCACCCGCGGCAGCGCCGCCGATCATGAGCAGCTCGATCGGCTGCGCCATGGCGGCGATATGGCCGCCCGCCAGGACGAAGCCACCGAATACCGACCCCAGTATGATGATGTAGCCAACAACTACTAGCATGCTTGCCGCCCTGCTCGCGTCGGTCTCGTGTCGCAGCAGAACCCGCGGCTCGCGCGCACGCAAACCGGGGAACGATGGCTTAGGGTAGCAGTTGCGGGAGGTGACGAACGGGCGAATAAGGCGGGCATCTCCCCCTTATTCGCGGGCCCATGGCAGCATGCTCCATGGGCCTCGGGAAAAAACTTATGCCGCCAACGCGCCTGGCGGATGTGAGTCATGGCCGCGCTCGGATTTTCGGCCCTTCCCGGCGCGCGACGGAACGTTGCAGAGCCCGCAGACATACTGCTGGTGCAGGTCGAGGGCGTGCACCACGAACCGCCCGCCGCAGCGGTCGCATCCGGCAGTGTCGAGGATACGCTTGTCGAGGAAGCGGACGAGCGTCCACGCGCGGGTGATGGTCAACACCGGCTCGAGCTGATTGATCTCCAGATGTTCGAGATACAGGCGATAGGCCTTGATGATCGCGCCTACGCCTTGGACTTCCGCCTGCTGCACCAGGAAGCGGTAGATCTCGGCGAAGAGGGACGAATGGATGTTCGGCTGCCAGCTCAGGAACCAGTCGGTCGAGAACGGCAGCATGCCCTAGGGCGGCGATACGTGACGGATTTCCTTGTACAGCTTGAGCAGTCGCTCGCGGCTCAAGTCGGTTTCCGCCTCGAGCAGCTGCAGCCGTGCGCCCAGCTCGATCAGCTCGGTCGCGACCTGGATCTGCAGCGCCTGGGACAGTATGCTTTTGTTCTTCTGCGCCATGGTGATTCAGGCGGCGGCTCAAGCCGCAGCCTGCTCCAGCGGGCGGCTTGCCATGAGAATCGCAGCATGCGTGGGAGACATGTCGGCCGCGCGGCTATGGCTCGTCACCATCTCGAGCACGACGCGGTCGTCGAGCCGAAAGCGGCACAGCAACAGATTGGAGGCCGCCATTTTGATGATCTGGCCGGCCGTCAGGTTGACGACGATGTCCGCGACTTCGCTGCTGATGCCGAGGCGGTACATCGCGGCGGCGCGGTCCTCGTGCAGCATTTGCTTGGCCAGCAGCAGGTAGGAAAGATTCAGCTCGCGGATCTCGGATGCCATGTGTTGCGTCTGCATTGTCGTGTCCCCTGAATATTTTGATAGTCGTTATTGATCTCAGCGACGAATGCATTCTCCGGCCTCGGGACAGGCCGAAAGAAGAAGTACTTTTCCAAATGTGGTGTAGGTGTCGCCCTACGACAACGTAGGAAAACTTCCTACAGCGCATCGTGCCGCTGCGGGGGAGACAGCTCCGGGTCGCGAGTCCTTCAGCCTATCAACGCATAGCGCATGTCCATCAATGCGGGAGCCCGCGTGGCGGAATTTCCGACCTGGAAATCCGCGGGGGGAACGGCTTTGCCGTAGTAGTGGCCCTGCGCGAAGTTGCAGTGTTCGCGGCGCAGCGCCTCCGCTTGCGCGCTCGTTTCGACACCTTCAGCTATGACACAGAGGCGCAGCCTGCGAGCGAGCGCCATGATCGCGCACACGATCGCGTAGTCGTCCGGGCTCGTCACGACGTCGCGAGTGAACGAACGGTCGATCTTCAGCGTATCGATCGGAAAGCGGCGCAGATAGCTCAACGATGAATAGCCCGTGCCGAAGTCGTCCACCGATATCGAAATGGCGCGGTCCTTCAGCGCGCGCAGCATCGCGATCGTGCCATCGACGTCGCGCATGAGCACCGACTCGGTGATCTCGATCTCGAGCGTGCGGGGATCGACGCCCGTGCTCTCGAGCGCATGGTCGACATGCCCGAGGAGGCTCTTGTCGAGAAATTGAGCAGGCGAGACGTTGATCGACATGCGCAAATCCGTATGGCCCTGGTCATGCCACGCGACGGCCTGTCGGCACGCCTGCCGCATGACTTCGGCGCCGATTTCAACGATGAGCCCCGTTTCGTCGGCGATCGGAATGAACTTCTCCGGCGCGAGCAATCCGTATTCGGGATGACGCCAGCGCACCAGCGCCTCTGCGCCGATCACTCGCTCGGTGGCGAGAGCGACGATCGGCTGGTAGTGCAGCACGAGCTCGTCGCGCTCGACGGCGTGACGCAACGCGGCTTCGAGCCCGACGCGGCGTGCCGTGTTTCGCGCCAGCTCGGGCTCGTACCAGGCATAGCTGTTGCCGGAGACGCGCTTGGCTGCGGCTGCGGCCGCTTCGGCATTGACCAACAGCATCGATACATCGCTGCCGTGCTGCGGAAACAGCGCAATGCCGAGGCTGCACGTCAGATACAGCTCGGTGCCGGAGCCGCGAAATGGCGTCTTGAAGCAGCCGAGGAGGTCGTCGGCAAACGCGGTGGCTTCGGCCTTGTCCCGCAGCCTGCCGCTCAGAACGGCAAAGTGGTCGCCGCTCAGGCGGCCGATGAGACCGGCGGGCGCGATCGCCGCCTTGAGCCGCTCGGCCGACTGCCGGATGACGTTGTCGCCCTCGGCGAACCCGACGGCGTGGTTCACTTCGCCGAAACGGTCGAAGTTGAGCAGGCAGACGGCGAACATCCCGTCGCCGTCCCGTGAATCCGCCGCGACGCCGGCGGCCTCCGCGCAAAACAGCTCTCTGTTGGGAAGGCCGGTAAGGCTGTCGTAGTGCGAAAGCCGGTAGAGCCGGCTCTCTGCAGCCTTCTTGGCAATGCGAGTCTCCGCATTGCGCAGCTCGCGTTGAACGAGCGGCACGAGGCGCGCGGCGTCTCCCTTGCGCACGAAATCGTGCACGCCGGCGTGCATCGCCGACACTGCGGTCTGCTCGCTGATGTCTCCGGAATACAGGATAAACGGGATGTCTTTGCCGCTCGCCTTCAGCGTTTCCAGGGCTTCTCCGGAGCTGAAGCGCGGCATGGAGTGATCGGAGATGACGATGTCCCAGTCTTCCTGGTCCAGTGCGGCGCGCATGTCCACCGCAGAATCGACGCGGCGGTAGACGATTTCCTCACCCGATTGGGCAAGCTCGGCACACAGCAGCTCGGCGTCGTCCGGGCAGTCTTCTACGATCAGGACTCTCATTGTTACTCGCTGTGATATCTGGCGCCGGTGCTGGATTTAATACCGCTACGCTGGATAACGGCAGCACGCGCCGCAGACTTTAGGACTTTTTGGTCACTTGCCACTACGAAGAGGAGACGTCGCGTCGGCGTGAAAAATTCCGCGCTGCGCCGAGCACTTACCGCCGCTTGCTCCGCGAATGTCACCGCTCATCGGCCACCGCTGGCTCGGGCTCAGCCGGATACGCAGAATGGTCGTCATCCGACTTCGGGATGCTTATCAAGGCAACGAAATGATTTCTGCAACTCGTGGCGCGCGCGGCTTCACCCTCATCGAACTGATGATCACGGTCGCGATTATCGCCATCCTCGGGGCGGTCGCATTGCCGTCGTACAGCGAATACGTGACGCGCGGAAAGATCATCGAGGCCATTACGACGCTCTCCGACATGCGGATACGCATGGAACTCTATTTCCAGGACAACCGGTCGTACCTCGGCGCGTGTGCGGCCGGCACGACTGCCGCGTTGCCCACCGCGCCTGCCGTGAAAAACTTCACGTATACGTGCCCCACGCTGACCGCGACGACCTTCACGGTGCAGGCGTCCGGAGTGGCTGGCCAGGGCATGGCCGGTTTCACGTATACGATCGACCAAAACAACAACCGCGTGACGGCAAGCGCGCCGTCCGGCTGGGTCGCCGCAACGAACTGCTGGACGCTCAAGAAGGACGGATCTTGCTAGTGCGGCGACAGCGCGGCGTAAGCCTTATCGAGATGGTCATCGGTCTCGCGATCATCGGTTTCGTCCTATCCGCCGCGATGCCCTCGTTGTCGAATTTCATGACGAACCAGCGCGTACGAGTCGCCGGTGAAACGCTGCTGAGCGGCCTGCAGCTCGCCCGCGCAGAAGCGGTGAAACGCAACGGCAGCGTGGAAGTGGTGATAACGGACGACGACCCGGTCGCCGCCGGCGTCAACTCTATCGCTCCGGCCGCAACGGGGCGCAATTGGGTCGTTCGCTACAACAACCCCACGACGCTGTTCTACGAGTTCGTCGACGGCCAATCGGGCGACGTCGGGGCCGGCGCGCTGGGGGCGACGCCGGTGCTTCTCACCGCTGCGGACGCAACGATTATCTTCAACGGTCTTGGCCGCACAAACCTCGGCGCGACTTCGACGTACACGCTGACGAGCCCGGCCGCCGGTCTGTGCGTGCCCACCGGAACCGTGAGATGCCTGAACATCGTCGTATCGGCTGCCGGGCAGGCCCGCATGTGCGACCCGGACCCGAGATTGAATGCACGGGACACACGCAAATGCTGAACCGTCCGAAGTACATTCGAAGGTACCAGTCCGGCATGATGCTTCTGGAAGCGCTCGTCGGCATCCTGATTTTCTCGCTCGGCATACTGGGCATGATCGGATTGCAGGCCGCGACGGTAGCGGCTGCGGCCGACGCACAGTATCGGAGCGAAGCGGCGTTGCTCGCCAATCAGCTCATTTCCCAGATGTGGCTCAATGCAGACCGCACCAGCAGCGCAGCGCTCGACGCTTCCGTCAACAGCTTTCGCTACAACGTCACGGGCGCCAATTGCTCGTACGCGGGCGGCGCCACCGATGCGACCAATACCGCGCTTTCCGCCTGGGTAACCGCGGTGACATCCGGCACCGGCACGCGCCTGCCGGGTGCGTCCGCTCCCATGCAGCAGGTCCTGGTGGATACGGCCGCGAACAATCTCGTCACGGTCACGGTGTGCTGGCGAGCGCCGAACGATCCGCAGCCGCGCCGGCATGTCATGACCGCAAACATATCGTGATGCCATGAAAGCGAGAGCCGCGAAATACCACAGGCAGCGGGGCTTGAGCATCGTCGAGATCCTGGTCGGCGTGCTGATCGGGTTGATCGGCATCCTGATCATATTCCAGAGCTTCAATGCCGCAGAAGAGCGCAAGCGCACGACGGGCGCCGGCACCGACGCCCAGGTAACCGGCGCCATCGCGCTTCACACGCTGGAACGCGACGTTCGGCCTGCCGGATATGGATTCGGCATGGCGCCCCTGATGGGGTGCACGGTCAACGCATACGACAGCGCGCGTCCCGGCGCTGCTTTCAGTTTTATGCTCGCTCCGGTGCGAATTACCCAAGGCGCTGGCGGCATGCCGGACACGCTTACGACGCTTTCCGGCAACTCGGCGCTGTTCGTCGCCACGCAAACGTTCAACGCCTCTGGCGCGACCACGAAGCGCACGCAGGGCCGCGGCGGACTCCTGACGGGCGACCTCGTCGTCGCGACGGGCAGCGGCCCGGTGTGTGCTCTTGTCGAGATTACCGGCAACACCAATGCCGACGGCGTCACGATCGACCACGCGACCGGCGCTTACGTCGATCCGGCGGGAAATGGCGTGACCGCTCGCTATAACGCACCCGCCGGCCCCGTCGTCACGTTCACTTCAGGCAATCTCTACAGCCTTGGCAATGTCCATACGGCCGACGTTCCACGCCGCAATATCTGGTCGATACGTAACAACCGCGTGCTCACCGTCGTCAATGATTTGAGATACATCGACGCGAATGCCGACGGCCAGAACGACTGGCTCGAGATCGCCGACGGGGTCATCGACCTCCAGGCGGAGTACGGCGTCGATGCTGACGGCGACAACCGCATCTCGAGCGGCGAATGGACGACAGCCGATCCGGCTGACTGGACCCGGGTGCGCGCCGTACGGATTGCGTTGCTCCTTCGCAGCGGCCAATACGAACGCGCGGCCGCAACGACGACGGCTCCTGCATGGGCGGGCGGCACTTTTGTGATGCGCAACGTGGACGGAACCGCAGACTCGACGCCGGACAACGACAACGACTGGCGCCATTACCGCTACCGCGTGTATCAGAACGTCATCCCGCTGCGGAACATGATCTGGGGGACCGCGCCATGACTCCCATCAGAAGGAACGTGCGTGCTACGCGGCACGCTCAACGCGGCGTAGTGCTGTTCATCGCGCTCATCGTCCTGGTCGCGATGACGCTCGCCGGCATCGCGCTTTCCCGGTCCGTCGGCACCGGTGTGATGATCGCCGGCAATCTGTCGTTTCAACAGGGCGCCGCGAGCGGCGGGGATGCGGGTATCGAAGCTGGCCGCGCGTGGCTCCTGGCGCAGGACCTCGACACCCTGCGCGTGGATCAGGCGCGCGGCTACGTCGCGAATTGGGACACCGCGTTCAATCCGAAGACGTTCGACTGGGACGCGCGTGCGGTGAACGCAGGCGTAGACGTGGCAGGGAATACGATCCAGTACGTCGTGCATCGGCTGTGCAAGAACTCGAACGAAACCGTGAATGCGCCACTGCAGCAATGCGTGGTGCTGCAGACCGGCGGCACGAGCGCCAACAGAGGGGGCGGCTCGTACGGAGCCTTGCCGCTCAGCGGGTCGCTACAGGTCTATTACCGCGTGACGGCGCGTGTCACCGGGCCGCGCAATACCGTGAGCTACGTCCAATCGGTCATGTACTGATCGTGACGCGCGCGCCTCTGCCAGCAGGAGGAACACCATGAGAAGAAGAACCTCGTTTCGCCGTCGCCCGTGGGTCAAAGCTATCGCCTACAGCGTCATGCTGACCGTTTTGGCGACTTCGTCGCCCGCCGCGCTTGCCGCGCTGTCCGATCTGTCGGACATTCCGCTCGCCAGCGGCGTGACGACGGCTGTGAAGCCGAACCTGCTGTTCGTCCTCGACGACTCGGGAAGCATGGGCTGGACGCACATGCCCGACGATCGGGAGACCTGGACGGCGAACGTCGGCTACAAGAATCACTTGTGCAGCACGATCTATTACAACCCCGGCATCGCATATGTCCCGCCCAAGAACGCCGACGGCACGGATTTTGCGAACGCGAGCTTCACCGCCGCAAAGACGGATGGTTATAGCTCGAGCTCCGGCACGGTAGATCTCAGCCGATCGTTCCAGGCTTACACCGACACCACGAGTTCCGGCAACGGGACCGATACCGCCCAGGCGGCCTATTACTACAGGTACACCGGCGCTGGAACGCCAACGACGAGCCAGTGCCGTCAAGCCTCGAGCAGCTCCTTCCCGCACAGCTCGACCGACTTTACGAAAGTGCGCGTCACGTCGACTTCCGGCCCCGGCGGCACGGACGAGCTCACCAATTTTGCGAACTGGTACAGCTACTATCGCACGCGGCTCATGATGATGAAGGCCGCGACGGGACGCGCTTTCGTCGGTCTGTCCTCGGCCTACCGCGTCGGATTCATCACGATCAATCCCGGCAGCCCCGTCAGCTCGGGGAAATATCTGGCGATCACGGACTTCGACGCGACCCAGAAATCGAGCTGGTACGCGAAGCTCTACGGCCAGTCGGCGAGCTCATCCACACCGTTGCGCGAAGCGCTCTCGCGCGCCGGACGGCATTTCGCGGGCAAGCAGGACGGGATCAACAATGGCATGACCGGCGATCCGATGCAGTATTCCTGCCAGCAGAACTTCACGCTGCTTACAACCGACGGATACTG
>JACCDS012417496.1_pt1 | contig 14649 bp, 7 predicted proteins | sample 7446441 | NCBI WGS metagenome assembly JACCDS01 (sample SAMN15323445, study PRJNA562643) | freshwater metagenome | isolation source: river surface water | place: USA:Blue River Watershed | collected 2017-08-17 | reverse complement strand
GGGTTTCCGGCACCACCCCGGTCGCCCCGGCATTGCGTAGTTCGAGTGCGTGAATTTCATCGCGCGAACGGACATAAATCGGTAATTTGGGATATTCACTGCGCGCCGCCAACAAGGCGTGCATGGCTGCGGCTGGCTGATCCATGGTGATCAACAAGGCGGCGGCATGCTGCATATGCATCTTGCGCAATAACTCGGGCCGGGCTGCATTGCCATAAAATACCTTGTGACCATGATTGCGTAACGTGGCCACCACGTGCGCATCATGCTCAATCGCGACATACGTGACACCCTGCTTTTGCAAAATATCTGCCAGCAGTTGCCCAACCCGGCCAAAACCGGCTATCACCACATGGCCACTCAACTCATCGGGTAAATTGGTCTGTTCCGGTAGCGCTTGCGAACCGAATTGTTGCTCGACATACTGCCCGAGAGAATGGCCGAGTTTGGCGAACAAGGGCGTCAACAACAAACTAATGCTAACCACCAGCAACATAAACTGGGCCAGATCAGGCGGCAAAATCTGGGTCGCCACAGCCACGCCGATGATAACAAAGGCAAACTCACCCCCCTGACTCAACAAAAAGCCGCCTTCTATCGCCTTGCCCCAACTCAGGCGGCCCCGGCGCATAATCAGGCACACCACAGTCGCCTTAATCAACACCAAACCGAGTACCGAGGCCAAAATCCACAGGTAGTCTTGCACGAAGGCAGCAAGATTAATACCCATGCCAACCGACATAAAAAACAAACCCATCAACAGGCCCTTGAACGGTTCAATCGTCACTTCCACTTCATGCCGATACTCGGTCTCGGCCAGCAATAACCCTGCCAAAAAAGCGCCCAAGGCCAAAGACAAGCCCGCTGCAGCAGTCGCACTGGCAATCCCGAGCGTGACCAGCAAGGTGAGTGCCATGAATACTTCAGGCTGCCTTTGGCGGGCAAAGTAACGAAACACCGGGGCCACCACGCGCCGCCCGACCAAGAAGATAAACAACACCGCCGCCAATGATTTGAGCAAGGTAATGCCGACCACCATGCCCAAATTATCAGTCGTTTTTTGCCCCAACAAATCGACCAAAATCAACAGCGGCACCACGGCAAAATCCTGCAACATCAACATCGAAAAACTGGCTTGCCCCATCGGGGTTGCCATCGCTCTTTGTTGGGTTAAGAGCTGCATCACAATCGCCGTTGATGACAGGGAAAGCACCAAGCCTAACAGCAGGGCGATTTCCACGCGATTGCCAAAACAGTAGGCGAGGCTGCCGATGATCATGGCACTCAATATCACTTGCGCACCACCGCCAATAAACACCCAGCGCCGCAAGCTCCACAAGCGCTCGGCAGATAATTCAAGACCAATCAAAAACATCAGGAACATCACCCCCAGTTCGGCCAGTGACTGTACTTCGGCATTGCCAGTAAAGGCGATCACTTTTAACCACGGCAACTGCTCAGAAAATTGCGCCAGGCCGAACGGGCCCAAGACCATGCCGATGGTTAAAAAACCGAGAACTTGATTGATTTTAAAGCGCTGCAACAATGGAATCAAAATACCGGCCAAGGTCAGAAAGAGTAAGGTCTCTCTGAGGAAGGGCAAGCTGGTGTGATGTTCCATGCAGGGCTCCGGGCTAGATAATGCTGGTGCGGTTAACAGTAGGGCAGGGTGGGTACGTTTGGCAGAGTTAGGACTTACGCAAAACCGCCCCAGCGGCGTTGCGCTGCCTTGCCGTACAGGCGTACTGCCTGCGGCAGCGCGCCTTGCTGGGACAATTTTGCGTAAGTCCTAAGAGTATAACCGGCAATAATTCGTACAGAACTGGATTCCCGCCTGCGCGGGAATGACGGCGCTACGGTCAACCGGTTCAATAGTTACAAAAACTGTGTGAAAAATGAGGCGAACACGTGCCGCAACACGTGCCGCAACACGTGCCGCAACACCGGGCGCAAACACCCGCCGCGCACACCTGCGGCAAAGTCGCTCAGGAGCCTGACATCCGATGCTCCACGGCAAATACTGCCGCCTGCACCCGACTGCTCAGTTTCAGCTTTTTAAGCACATTCTGCACATGAATTTTAACCGTGCTTTCAGCCAAATCCAGCGATCTGGCGATGACCTTGTTGCTTTCTCCGCGTGCCAGACAGGCCAGAATCTCTTTTTCGCGCGGAGTCAGTTTGTCCAGTTCTGGCGAGGTGGGCGGCGCGCTGGCCGTTGTGCCGCCATGTAATTGCGCTACCAGTTTCGCTGTCATTGCCTCGGCTACCACCGTTTCACCTGCGGCGGCGCGCCGGATGGAGCGGATCAGGACATCGGTTTCGATATTTTTTATTAAATAACCGCAGGCACCGGATTTAAGCGCCACCAGCAAATCTTGTGCGTCTTCCGACACGGTCAGCATCAAAATGGCGGTATCCGGGCAGTCTTGCCGCATCAGTTGCAGCGTTTCCAGGCCGGACATGCCGGGCATGTTCAAGTCGAGCAACACCACATCCGGCTGCAATTGTCTGGCCCGCTTAATCCCTTCGCCGCCATCTGCCGCCTCGCCCGCCACGGTAAATTCGGGGTGGCGTTGCAACAGCGCACGGATGCCGCTGCGAAACAGGGAGTGGTCGTCCACCAGCAATACGCTGATTGGCTCATTGATTGGCTGATTCACTGGTTCATTGATTGGCTCGCTCATTTCATCCATGCCGATTTTTTTTGATGTGTTTCATTCAGGACTTACGCAAAATTGTTCCAGCAAGGCGCGCTGCCGCAGGCAGTACGCCTGTACGGCAAGGCAGCGCAACGCCGCTGGGGCGGTTTTGCGTAAGTCCTATCATTATGCCGCATGCCGTTGCTCGTGCGCCAGCCGTAAGGCTACCGTGGTGCCTGCACCGGGCATGGAGTTAATTTGCAACGATGCGCCGATCCGTTGCGCCCGTTCTTGCATGATATGGGTTCCGACATGGCTGTCGCCTTTTTCGGCAACCAGTGCCGGGTCAAACCCGCTGCCATTATCCTGTATTTCCAACACAAAATCGGGCCGGTCTTCCAGCCGGATTTCTACCTTGCTGGCACTGGCGTGTTTGCGCACATTCGACAGCGCCTCCTGAACGATGAACAGCAATTGTAACTGTTGTTCGCGCGGGAAGGGGGCCGCGTCCACATCGGCCACCAGTTCCACCCGAATCCCGGTTTGGCGGCGGAATTTCTCTACCGTCGCTTCGAGCGAAGTGATCAGATTGTCTTCAGCCAGGCGGGTACGGAAATTGTTCAGCAGTTCGCGCACATCGTCATAGCTTTCTTTCACCCCGGCGCGCAGGGCGGGGACGATGTCGGAAATCTCCGCCAGTTTTTGGTCACGCACCGATTCATCGAGCATTTGCACTTGAAGATTCAGGTAATTCAAGCCTTGGGCGATGCTGTCATGCAGTCCCTGCGCCACCAGATTGCGCTCTTCTGAAATCGCCATTTCCCTCTCCCGCGCCGCCAGCCGCTGGTTTTCAATCGCGATGCCGAGCAATTGGCCCAACGTTTCCAGCAGCGCCATCTCGCGCTCGCTGAACGTCTTGGCTTTGCGGAAATGCAGGTTGAAAAACCCCAAATGCTGTTGGTGTGCATGGATATGAAACACCGACACACTCGAAAACCCTTCCTGATGGCATTTGAGCTGATAATTTCGGTCAATATTGCGCATATCATGCACCACCATCACCTTTTTCTGCACCGCCTCGCCGCACAGGCAATCGCCCACTTTCAGGCAGTGTTCACCATCAACCAGCGACTGGGACAGGCCGTGGTGCACCACCATGTGCAAATTACCCAGTTCCGCGTCCAGTACCCGCACCGAGTCAGCGTCAGCCTCAAAATAGTGGGACAGGCGCTGGATAAACCCGTCGCACAGCGCCGCCACCGGTTGCGGCAATTGCAAAAAGGCGGCACTGTCGTACAGCAGCGCCAGTTCCCGGTTTTGGTCTTCCAGCGCAGCGGTTTTGGCTTTGACTAGCCCTTCCAAATTGCCGTACAGCGCTTGCAAGTGCTCGGCCATTTGGTTAAAGCCGTGCGCCAGTTGGCCGAATTCATCTTCGCTTTCCACTTCCAGCCGCACCTCGAAATCCTTGGCCGCCATGCGCAAGATACCGTCATGCAGCCGGGTCACCGGTTCAATGATCAGGCCAAACATCAGGTAAATGATGCTGACCGTGCCAACCATGGCCAAGCCCAAGAGGGCCAGTTGCGAGGCGCGCAGCCAAAAGGTGCGCTGTTCACTGTCACGCTCGATCAATTGCACCAAGGCATTGGTTTGCATCACAAATTGTTCGGTGCGGGTTTCAAAATCGCGCAGCGCGGTGCCGTGGCTGGGGGCGGCTGGATTGGCTGGATTGGCGGTGGCTGGCTGTTGCTGCAACAGCTTGACGGCGGCGGGCCGTAGCTGGTTTTGCCACTGTGCGGCGAGTTGCTTGAAACTGCTGCGGATGGCGCTGGCGGGTGGCAAAAACAAGGGGCGTTGTGGGTCGCCCTGATCCAGTTGCGCCAGCGTGGTATCAATCACGCCCATCTGTCGTTCGGCCAACTGGCGCGCTGCTTGATTTTCTGGCTGATCGTCCGGCATGCGGGCCAATAACATGGCCAGCCGGTAGCTGTTCATGCGAATGCTGCCGGTGTCGTTGATGGCGGCGGCACTGCCTTCCAATTGCCATGAAAGAAACAGCGTGATACCGATCACGCCCAAGGCCAGCATTAAAAAGCTGACCAGTGTGCCGACAATTTTGGCCGATAATTTTTTCCTCATCGGCAATACGGTATCAACGCTCATTTTGTATTTGATTCATCGGTATCTGATTCATCGGTTTGTGTGATCAGGGCTGGCCCCAGCCCATGATACACGCGCTGGCCGCTGGCTCTGGAATAACATCACACAAAACATCACACAAAACATCGCAGAGCCGACGAGCAGCGACCAGTCCCGCTCAGCGTTTGCGTACCAACTGGTACGGGCGGCGCAAGTAAGCCAGTGCGCCAAAGCCGCTCCAGATGTGTACCAGCCGGGTGAATGGGAAAATAACGAACAAAGACAGCCCCATGAACAGATGCAGTTTAAAAATCAACGGTGCATCAATAATAAAAGAGGCAGCATCCCCGCGAAATGTCACAATATGTTGCGCCCAATTCATCAACAGCACCATCATATGGCCGTCGGTATGCGAAGCCGATGAAACAATCGACGACAGCCCAAGCAGCAGGGTGGCCAAAATCCAGAGCAAGACGATTTTGTCCTTGAAGGTGGAATTGGCACGCAACCGGTCATTGGAAAAGCGCCGCACCAGCAAGATGATCAGGCCGATCAGGCAAATGCCGCCCATGATGCCGCCCGCCACCATCGCTACCATTTGCTTGAGGCTGTGCGAGACGCCAAGTGCGTGCCACACCTGAGCCGGGGTCAACAGGCCAACCAAGTGGCCGAAAAACAGGCCGAGAATGCCGACATGGAACATAATACTGCCGACGCGCAAGTTGCCCTCGTGCAGCACTTGGCTCGATTCGGATTTCCAGGTGTATTGTTCACGGTCAAACCGGATCAGGCTGCCGAGCAAAAAAATCGCCAGCGCGATGTAGGGATAAATCCCGAATAGAAATTGATGCAGGGTGTTCATGGTGCGCTCCTTGAAATAGTAGACCCGGTTGCCGCCCCGGTTCTGTGTCCGGGTTGATGTCCATTACCAGATCCGCCGTGCTTGGGATAAAAGTTGATCGGTTGGGTGCCGTTGATTTGGTGTTTCAGCAACGGCTCCACCCCATCCATGCCCGGCCCGAAGGTTTCCAGTGCTTCGTCCATGTCGCGCACCGGTGGTTCGGTTAGGGCCTCGGCTGGCACCGGGCAAAGTTGTTGCAATACCTCAAACACCCCGGCGTAGTAACTGCCATTGGCGGCCAGCTTGCGCCCGATATGCGCCAGTACGTGGATCGCGTCCCCCAGCAGGCGTTCGGCTTCGGCGTTGGTTTGCTGGGACAAAAATTCCAGAAACAGCGGCACGAAATCGGGCAGGTCGTCGCCGGTCATTTGCAGGCCATGTTTGGTGTATTCGGCCAACAAATCAACCATGGCTTGCCCGCGGTCGCGCGATTCGCCGTGGATGTGCTCAAACAGGTGCAGCGAATGCGAGGGGTTGCGGTCGAACGTGGCGACATAATTTTGCTGGAGCGTGATGAGGCTTTCGCTGCCAAGCTGGGCCAATAACGGGCTTAATGAGGCTAATGCCGGGGGCGGCAATGTACCTAATGCCGCTTCAATTTCCGGCAGACTGTCGATCAGCTCCGGTTCGGGGTACAGCAGCAGGGCCGATAATATTTGAAAATGGTTCATGGTGGTCTCGTTAGTGGGCCAAGGTTATGCTATTCACAGCCGATGCCGAGCGCGCAGGCGCTCAGACACTCAGGCACTCATGCACTCAGGCATCTTGCGGATCGGCTTTCTTCCTTGATTTTGGCATCGAAACAAAGTGGACTGAACCAGTCTTTTTCTTGCCAAACAGGCTGGCCTCGCTCACACCGTCGGAACAGCCATTGCCAAAGGTAAACCCGCATGCGCCTTTTTCATTAAAGCTGTCTTCGGCAAACTCCTTGTGGCTGCTGGGGATCACGAACCGGTCTTCATAATTGGCAATCGCCATGATGTGGTACATGTCCTCCACTTCCGCTTGGCTCAAGCCAACCTGTTTCAACACGCTCAGGTTTTCCACCTTGTCCACGGTTTTGCTGCGCATATAGGCGCGCATCGCCAGCATTCGGTCAAGTGCCGAAATAACCGGCGCTTCATCCCCGGCAGTGAGCAAATTGGCCAGATATTTGACCGGAATGCGCAAGCTCTTGGTGTCGGGCAAAATACCGTTCATACCCATCGCGCCCGATTGCGCCGCCGACTGGATCGGCGACAGCGGTGGAATATACCAAACCATGGGCAAGGTGCGGTATTCCGGGTGCAGCGGGAACGCCACTTTCCACTCCATCGCCATTTTATACACCGGCGATTTTTTGGCCGCTTCCAGCCACGCTTCAGGAATACCCTGTTCGCGCGCCGCTGTGATCACTGCCGGATCATGCGGATCGAGGAACAAATCGAGTTGCGCCTGATACAGGTCAGTCTCTTTCTCAACCGAGGCCGCGGCTTCGATTTTGTCCGCGTCATACAGCAACACGCCGAGGTAACGAATCCGCCCGACGCAGGTTTCGGAACACACCGTCGGCTGCCCGGCTTCAATCCGGGGGAAGCAAAACGTGCATTTTTCAGCCTTGCCGGACGACCAGTTATAGTAAATTTTCTTGTACGGACAGCCGGAAATACACATGCGCCAGCCACGGCATTTGTCTTGATCGATCAACACAATCCCGTCATCTTCCCGTTTATATACCGAGCCAGACGGGCAAGAAGCAACGCAGGTCGGATTCAGGCAGTGTTCGCACAGGCGCGGCAAATACATCATGAAGGTGTTTTCAAAGGTGCTATACATCTCCTTTTGCATATTGTCGAACAGCTTGTCCTTGCTGCGCTTGGCAAATTCGCCGCCCAGATCATCTTCCCAGTTTGGCCCCCATTCAATCTTGTCCATTTTCTTGCCGGTCAGCACCGACACCGGACGGGCGGTGGGCGGTGTTTGCGACAGCGGCGCGTTTTGCAAGCGCTCGTAGTCATAGGTGAACGGCTCGTAATATTCATCGATGGCCGGCAGGTTCGGGTTGGAGAAAATATTGGCCAACACCTTTAATTTGCCACCCTGACGCGGTTCGATTTTACCGGCTGCCGTGCGCTTCCAGCCACCTTGCCATTTGTCTTGATTTTCCCATTCCCTCGGGTACCCGATGCCGGGCTTGGTTTCCACATTGTTGAACCAGGCGTATTCCACGCCGTCGCGACTGGTCCAGACGTTTTTGCAGGTGACGGAGCAGGTGTGGCAGCCGATGCACTTGTCCAGATTCAGTACCATGCCGATTTGTGCTCTGATTTTCATACCATGCTCCCCGAGGTTGCCGCCGTTGCGGACATTGCAGTGTCTGTTGTCAAGGGGCCTTCCAGCCATTCAACCTTGTCCATCTTGCGTACCAGCACAAATTCGTCGCGGTTCGAGCCGACAGTGCCGTAGTAATTAAAGCCCCACGATAATTGGGCATAGCCGCCGATCATGTGGGTCGGTTTGGTGACGGCGCGCGTCACCGAATTGTGAATCCCGCCGCGTTTGCCCGACATTTCCGCACCCGGCACATTGATGATTTTTTCCTGTGCGTGATACATCAAGGTCATACCGACCGGCACCCGCTGGCTAACCACCGCCCGCGCGGTTAAGGTGCCATTGACGTTGAATACTTCAATCCAGTCATTGTCCACAATCCCGGCCGTCTTGGCGTCAATTTCCGAGATCCAGACATGCGGCCCGCCACGCGACAGGGTCAGCATGCGCAGATTGTCGGAATAGGTCGAATGGATGCCCCATTTTTGGTGCGGGGTAATAAAATTGAGCGCAATTTCCTTGTTGCCGTTCGGTTGCGCGCCCAGCATCGCCGCCGTGGTTTTGGTATCGATGGCCGGTTTATACACGCACAGCCCTTCACCAAAATCACGCATCCACAAGTGATCTTGATAAAACTGCTGGCGACCGGTCAGCGTGCGCCATGGGATCATTTCATGCACATTGGTATAGCCCGCGTTGTAGCTGACCTCTTCCGATTCCAGACCCGACCAGGTCGGGGAAGAAATAATCTTGCGCGGTTGCGCCTGCACGTCACGAAAGCGAATCGAATCATGTTCGCGCGGCTTGGCCAGATGGGTATGGTCGCGCCCGGTCATTTTCGATAGCGCCTCCCACGCCTTGACCGCCACATGGCCATTGGTTTCCGGCGCCAGCGACAAAATCATTTCTGCCGCATCAATCGCGCTGTCGAGCCGTGGCCGACCTTTGGATACCCCTTCTTCCAACACCGTGCGATTAATGCCGCGCAGGATTTCCACTTCATGTTCGGTATTCCAGCCAATGCCTTTGCCGCCGTTGCCCAGCGTTTCCAGCAGCGGGCCGACCGAGGTGAATTTTTTGTAAATATCCCGGTAGTTACGTTCCACCAGCGTGAAATTCGGCATGGTTTTACCGGGGATCGGTTCGCATTCGCCAGCGCGCCAGTCTTTCGGATCAAACGCCTGCCCCAGTTCGCCCGGAGTGTCATGCATCAACGGTGTCAGCACCAAATCTTGCTGCGTGCCCAGATACGCCCCGCCGATTTCCGAGAATTTCTCGGCAATCCCCTTGTAAATTTCCCAGTCGGTTTTCGACTGCCACAGCGGTTGCACCGCTTCCGACAGCGGATGGATGAACGGGTGCATGTCCGAGGTGTTCAGATCATCCTTTTCATACCAGGTGGCGGTTGGCAACACAATGTCGCCATACAGGCAGGTAGTGGACATACGGAAATCCAGCACCACCAACAAATCCAGTTTGCCTTCGGCGGCGGCCTGCATTTTTACATCGCGCGGCTTGACGCAGTCGGTTTCATCACTCATCAAGGCGTTTTGCGTGCCGAGCAAGTATTTCAGGAAATATTCATGGCCCTTGCCCGAACTACCCAGAATATTCGAGCGCCAGACGAACATATTGCGCGGGAAATTGGCCGGGTTATCCGGTGCGTCACACGAAAAATTCAGTTTTCCAGCCTTGATTTGTTCCACCGCGTATTGTTTGACATCGATGCCCGCCGCCTTGGCCGCTTGTGTCACTTCCAGCGGATTGGTTTGCAATTGCGGTGCCGAAGGCAGCCAGCCCATCCGCTCCGCCTTGGCGTTGAAATCGATCAGTGCCATCGGTGCCACCGTGGCTGCGGCCGAGGGCGAGGTGATCTCTTCCATGTGCAGTTTTTCATGCCGCCATTGGCTGGTATGGGCGTAAAAGAACGAAGTGCTGTTCATTTGCCGCATTGGCCGGTTCCAATCCAGCCCGAACGCGAGCGGCGTCCAGCCGGTTTGCGGACGCAGCTTTTCTTGCCCGACATAATGCGCCCAGCCGCCACCGGACTGGCCGACGCAGCCACACATCATCAACATATTGATAATGCCGCGATAGGTCATGTCCATGTGGTACCAGTGATTCAGCGCGGCACCGACGATGACCATGCTCTTGCCATGCGTCTTGTCGGCGTTTTCAGCAAACTGGCGCGCCACCGTGATCACATCGGCCGCTTTTACGCCGGTGTGTTTTTCTTGCCAGGCCGGGGTGTAGGGAATGTCTTGCGCATAATCCTGCGCCACATTGCCGCCGCCCAGGCCACGGTCGATGCCATAGTTGGCCAGGGTTAAATCGAACACCGTGGTGACCAGTGCCGTGCTGCCATCGGCCAGCGTCAAGCGCTTCACCGGCACGTTGCGCGTTAGCATGTCGTTCGCGTCCTTGCCGCCAAAATAGGCAAAGCCGACTTCCACGATGGCATCGCGATTATTGATCAGCGACAGTTGCGGGTCGATGTTGCGGCCACTGGCGGTTTTTTGTTCCAGATTCCATTTGCCGGTTTCACCCCAGCGAAAGCCGATAGAACCGCTCGGGGCCACGATTTCGCCACTGGTTTGATCGATGACCAGGGTTTTCCATTCCGGGTTATTGGTTTCGTCGAGCGCATTGTTTAAGTGCGAAGCGCGCAGGAAATAATCCGGTACCAGATGGCCGTTGGTCTCCTTGAGCAGCACCAGCATCGGGAAATCGGTGTATTGCTTGGCATAGCCACGGAAATACTCCGACTGGCCCTGGGCGTGGAATTCGTTCAAAATCACATGCCCCATCGCCATTGCCAAGGCGGCATCGGTGCCTTGCTTCGGTGCCAGCCAGATATCGCCGAATTTCACCATTTCGCCAAAATCGGAAGAAACCGCCACGGTTTTGGTGCCCTTGTAGCGCACTTCGGTATAAAAGTGCGCGTCCGGGGTGCGCGTCATCGGCACGTTGGAACCCCACACCATCAAAAAGCTGGCGTTGTACCAGTCAGCCGATTCCGGCACATCGGTTTGCTCGCCCCATATTTGCGGGCTGGCCGGTGGCAGATCGCAATACCAGTCGTAAAAACTCAGCGCCACACCGCCGATCAGCGATAAATAGCGGGTGCCAGCGGCGTAGCTGACCATCGACATGGCCGGAATCGGCGAAAAGCCGACGATCCGGTCCGGGCCGTATTTTTTGATGGTGAACGCATTCGCGGCGGCAATAATTTCGTTGACTTCATCCCACTTGGCGCGCACCAAGCCACCCAGACCGCGGATTGATTTGTAGCTGCGTGCGCGCGCTGGATCTTGGCAAATATATTCCCAAGCCTGCACCGGTTCCATGCTGCGCCGTGCTTCACGCCACATTTCCATCAAGCGCCCGCGCACCATCGGGTATTTCACCCGCTGCGCTGAATACACATACCACGAATAGCTGGCCCCGCGCGGGCAGCCGCGCGGCTCGTGGTTCGGCAGATCGGGCCGGGTGCGTGGGTAATCGGTTTGCTGGGTTTCCCAAGTGATCAAACCGGTTTTCACATACACCTTCCAGCTACAGGAACCGGTACAGTTCACGCCGTGGGTCGAGCGCACGATTTTGTCATGCTGCCAGCGCTGGCGGTAGGCGTTTTCCCAGGTGCGGTCTTCATCGACCACTGCACCGTGACCGTTGGAAAAGGTTTCCGTGATCTGGCTGAAAAATTTAAGACGATCCAAAAAGTGACTCATGCTGCCTCCTGCGTGCATCGCGGGCGATGCGTGAAGATTGAAGTGAAAATTCTTATGTGCTGCACGTTATTCGCTACCTCTGTTTAGCACGGCATTTCCGCATTCCTGCGGGCATAAAACCACCAGGTCATGACGATGCAGCTTGTGTAAAAGGCGATGAAGAACCAGAGTGCGGCGTCTGGCCCGCCGGTCAGCGCAATCGAGGTGCCGTAGCTTTTCGGGATGAAAAACGCGCCATACGCGGCCACTGCCGAGGTAAACCCGAGCACGGCTGCGCCTTCTTTGTTCGCTTCAACAATCGCGTGTTCTTCAGCCGCTTGGCCCTTGCCTTTGGCGGCGCGCTGGCGCTCGGTCATGAAGATGACCGGGATCATGCGGAAGGTAGAGGCGTTGCCGACCCCAGTGGCGGCAAACAGCAGCATGAACATCCAAAAGAAGGTGCCAAAATTACCGGCTGCGCCAGCCTGGGGCAGGGCGCTTAACACACCAAACACCGCGCCAATCATCACCACAAAGGTCCACAGCGTAACCCGCGCACCGCCCAAGCGGTCAGAGATAAAACCACCTGCGACGCGGGCAAACGCGCCAACCAATGGCCCGAGAAAGGCGTAATCGAGCGGGTTGACATCAGGGAACTGGGTTTTCATCAACAGCGGAAAGCCAGCCGAATAACCGATGAACGAGCCGAAGGTGCCGGTGTAGAGCCAGCACATCAACCAGTTATGCTTGCGCTTGAAGATTACCGCCTGATCCGAGAACGAGGCTTTGGCCGAGGCGATATCGTCCATGCCAAACCATGCCATCAGGGTTGAGAGCACGATGAACGGCACCCAGATGAAACCGGCGTTTTGCAGCCACAAATTGACTGGTTGCCCGGCTTTCATCCAGGTTTTAGGATCGCCACCGAAGCTACCGAAGATGCCAGCGGTAATCACCAGCGGCACCACAAACTGCACCACCGACACGCCCAGGTTGCCCAGCCCGGCATTCATGCCGAGTGCGTAGCCTTTTTGTGCCTTGGGGTAAAAGAAGCTAATGTTGGCCATCGAAGAGGCAAAGTTGCCGCCGCCAAAACCGCACAGCAGGGCCAGGATCAGCATGGTGGGGTAGCTGGTGGAGGTGTCTTGCACCGCAAAGCCGATGCCGATGGCGGGAATCAGCAGCGAGGCGGTGGAAATCGCAGTCCATTTTCTGCCGCCGAAGATTGGCACCATGAACGAATAGAAAATCCGCAGCGTGGCCCCGGCCAGTCCGGGCAAGGCGGTCAGCCAGAATAGCTGGTTGGTGCTGAATTTAAAGCCGATATTGGGCAGATTCACCACCACCACACTCCACACCATCCACACCGCGAAGGCCAGCAGCAGGGCCGGGATGGAAATCCACAGATTCCGGTTGGCGGTGCTTTTGCCGCTTTGCTGCCAGAATTTGGGTACTTCTGGCTGCCAGTCATGAATTACATGGTTACGCATTTTTGTACTCCTCAATAAAGCATCTAATACACATTTAAAATTCACATTTCGCAGATTCTGTTTGGTGCTTAGTTAGGTTGATTCTGTAGGTTGATTCTGTAGGTTGATTCAGTGCGCTGCTTAGGCACGCGCCGGGCTGGCGCTGGCCGCTGCTTCGCCCCGGAACGAGTAATGCATCCAGACCAGCGAGACGCAGACCGTGCCGTACAACAGCATGAAGGCGGAAGAGCGGATGCCGGTAATATCTACCAGTGCGCCGAACATAATCGGCAGCACAAACCCGCCCAAGCCACCAGCCAGCCCAACCACGCCGGACACGGCACCAATGTTGTCGGTGAACTCGTCGCCGATGAATTTAAACACCGAGGCTTTGCCGATTGCCATGGCGATGCCGACCACGAACAGCAAGACGGTGAACATCAGCGGGGTCAGGGCGATGTTCAGGCTCATCGGGCCATTGACGGTTTTGACGACCATTTCGGTTTGTGGGTAGGACAGCAAGAAGAAGCAAACCCAGCACACCCACATCACGGCCCAGGTGACTTTGTAGGCACCGTATTTATCGGAAATCCAGCCACCCAGCGCGCGCAGCACACCGCCGGGCAAGGAGAAGCAAGCGGCCAGCAGTGCGGCCAAGCCAAGATCGAAGCCATATTCGGTAACGTAGTATTTGGTCATCCACAGCGCCAGTGCAACATAGCCACCGAACACCACCGAGTAATACTGGCAATAGCGCCAGACGCGCGGGTCTTTCAGCACCGCCAATTGCTGGGCGAAGGTAATGCCGGAGGCGGAGGTATGGGATTTGTCGCTGGCGGAAAAGACCCAGAACACGATTGCGGTGATCAGCATGGCGATGGCGAACACCCGTGGCAGCATTTGCCAGCCGTAAGCAGCGATGATGGCGGGGGCGACGAATTTGGTGAGTGCGGAACCGGAGTTACCGGCCCCGAAAATGCCCATTGCCAGGCCGCGCCGTTCTTTTTCAAACCAGCGTGCCACGTAGGGCGTGCCGACCGAGAACGAACCACCGGCCAAGCCAACGAACAGGCCCGCCACCAGGAAGTGCCAGTATTCGGTAGCGTAGCTGATGAGGTAGATTGGGATGACGCAGGCCAGCATCAGCACGAAGAACACGATGCGCCCGCCGAAACGGTCGGTCCAAATGCCGAGCGGTACCCGGACTAGGGCACCGCTTAGAACCGGGGTGGCGGCGAGTAGGCCGAACTGGGTTTCGTTGAGGTTGAGCAGGGTTTTGATCGGGATGCCGAGCACGGCAAACATCATCCAGACGGCAAAGCAGATGGTGAATGCGAAGGTGCTGGATACAAGCACGGAAATTTGTTTGCTGCGGGGGGTGTCGCTGGCCACGATGCGCTCCATAGAAGACTGAACTGATGTGGCAAGTTTAGGGTTTGACGGGGGAATGCGCCATTCGCAAGAGGGGGTAGATGGGGGGG
>JACCDS010103716.1_pt1 | contig 14650 bp, 13 predicted proteins | sample 7446441 | NCBI WGS metagenome assembly JACCDS01 (sample SAMN15323445, study PRJNA562643) | freshwater metagenome | isolation source: river surface water | place: USA:Blue River Watershed | collected 2017-08-17 | reverse complement strand
GCTTTGGGTTTTTATCCTGCCAATTCATTCGGAGATGACATTATTTTACATGATTTTGTAGAGAACGTTCAAGAGACAGCCTGTGAAAAACATGGATCGCACAAAACAGTGTCTTATGCTATCCATAAAAAAGATGAGTCTTCGGATTCCAAAGAATGGTTGCATCATTTGCGTCAGCAAGGTCAAAAAGCAAGTTCTTTACCCAATCATGCTTTAAGTGATTTTATTGCTCCATTAAACACTGGTATTACGGATTATGTGGGCGCTTTTGCGGTTACGACAGGCATCGGCATCGAGGCTTTATTGGAAAAATATGAAAAGGAACATGATGACTATAATTCCATCATGGTTAAGTCTTTAGCTGATCGTTTGGCAGAGGCTTTTGCCGAATTATTGCATGAAAAAGTAAGAAAGGAATATTGGGGTTATGCCTCAGAAGAAAACCTTAGCGCAGAAGAATTAATTTCTGAAAAATATGCGGGTATTCGTCCGGCTCCAGGGTATCCAGCTTGCCCTGATCATACAGAAAAAAGAAAATTATTTGATTTATTGAAGGCAGAAGAAAATATTGGCATGTATTTAACCGAAAGTTATGCCATGCATCCAGCCTCTTCGGTTTCTGGTTTTTATTTTTCTCATCCGCAAAGTACCTATTTTGGCTTGGGTAAAATTGCTAAAGATCAAGTGCAGGATTATGCCAAGAGAAAAGGGATGGATTTATCTGAAGTAGAAAGATGGTTGAGTCCGGTATTAAATTATGATGAATAGATTATGACAAAAATTACTCAATATTTAAAGGAATCAGAAGGTAAAACGCTATTCTCTATTGAAATTATCCCGCCAATGAAGGGACAACATTTGGGAGAATTAATGTCGCACATAGAACCATTGATGGAATTTAATCCACCTTTTATTGAGGTGACATACCACCGTGAAGAATATATTGAGAAATCAGTTGATGGATTAATTAAGCGAATTCCGATCAGAAAGCGCCCAGGTACTTTAGGTATTTGTGCAGCGATAATGCAGAAATTTCAAGTAGAAGCTGTTCCACATGTGATCTGTGGAGGTTTTACTACGGAGGAGACGGAAGATTTTCTCATCGATTTACATTATTTAGGAATTGAAAATGCTTTGATTTTAAGAGGTGATCAAGAAAAAGGAGAAGATCGATTTGTGCCGAAACCTGGTGGGCACGCCTATGCCAATGAATTGGTTCAACAAGTTGCTAACATGAACAAAGGAATTTTGTTGCATGAAGAAACGGAATCTTTCCCAACCAATTTTTGTATAGGTGTGGCGGCTTATCCTGAGAAACATTTTGAGGCTGTTTCCATGGAAGAGGATTTACGTTATTTGAAACAAAAAGTAGATGCTGGGGCTGATTATATTGTTACGCAGATGTTTTTTGATAACAAAAAGTATTTTGATTTTGTGAAGGCTTGCCGAGAAATTGGAATCAATGTGCCTATTATACCTGGAATTAAACCATTAGCTACTGCCAAGCAATTGGAAATCTTGCCATCTATTTTTCATTTAGAAATTCCAGAGGATTTATCAAATGCAGTTCGAGCGTGTGATAATAATGCAGCGATTAAGCAGGTTGGAATTGAATGGGCGGTAGAACAGGGAAAAGAATTAATCAAAGCAGGTGTTCCCGCTTTACACTTCTACACCATGAGCAAATCGGATAGCGTTCGGGCGATTGCTTCTCAATTGTTTTAAGAATGAATTCTGATGAAATCGCTTGGAGAAAAAACACTTAATTTACTCAGTTTGTAATCATTTTCATTTCGAGTTATAATGGCTTCTATCTCCACATTTAGTTCGGCTGCATAGTTTTGTATTGCGTCTTCAAAATCTTTGAATTTCGACTCAAGAGCTAAATTAATGACTGATTTGCTTATCGAAACGACTTCCAAAACTTCATTTAACTCTGCAATTGTAGATCGAGCCATTTTTTCTGAGGAATATTTACTTAGTATATAATACACATTACTTATTATGACTGGTGTCCAATAGCCTGATATTCTTCCTTTTTCGCACCAAGATAAAATATCCAAAGATTCCTTTGAGAAAGGTTTTCGATCAATCAATAAATCCATTATTACATCAGAGTCAATTAAAACTTTCATTGTTTTTTTCTTAGGTATTTTTCAGAAAGGATATTTTGAATCTCTGTTTTGTAATTGAAGTTTTCCGCCACTTTAATTTTTCCTTGCAATGATTTTAATCGTTCAGAGACTTTCTCTGGGGATTGGATGCTATTTTGATCAATTAGTAGTTTCATATAATTTTCGAAAATTTTGGAAATGCTTTTGCCTTCCTTTTGAGCATAGATTTTTGCTTTTTCAACAATGTCCTCATCAATGTACAATGTTAATTTTGTTGCCATAAAATTATCGAATTTTTACAAATATACGTATAAGTTTATTGATAATTTGTACGTGTAATGAAGAATGTAGAATGTAGAATTAGGAATGTAAAATGTACTTAAAGAAACCTTAGAGCGTCAAATTGTTTTTTTACACATCAATTGGACTTAATCCCTCAATTTTATTTTAATTCTACATTCTTAATTCTACATTCTACATTCTCAATTCCTCTTTATCAACTCCTCCGCTTTTTTATCTGCTTCGTCTAAAAGAGCTTTCGCTTTCTTGTCAGCCTCTTGTTTTAATTTATCAGCCAATTTTTTTGCTGCAAATTGAGCAAGGGGATTCTTGGCTTCATCGACAATTCGGTCTGCAGCTTTATAAGCTTCTTCTTTCAAATTTTCAGCTGCGATTCGAGCTTCTTTTTTGATATTTTCTGCTCGATTTCTAGCTTCCTGTTTGGCTTTATCTACTTGTTTGTTGAACTCCGCTTTAGCTACTTCCTTTACTGTTGAACTGGTATTTATTTGCCCATTTTCACTTGTCGAACGATTGATTCCAAGGCTCACTTGGGGTTGCTTGAATGTGCCATTTACGAGAATACTTGGCTTGATAATTTTAGCAATTGCATCAACATTGATGCCCATTCCCAATTTTCCTAATTCCTTATTAATCCCAGATTTGGCAACTTCAGAAATTAGGTTATTGGGTAATTCCAGTGCCAATTGATAATCTAAACTTTGGTCTAAACCATTTGAACCACTCACGTTTATTTGACCAATATTGCTTTGTAGTAAAAAGGGTTTCACTTTCAGTCGTCCATTCGAAATTTGATAATTGATTTTCGTTGGTTTCAATTCTAATTTTTTTAAGGCTTGAAATTTGATTAAATCTGCCGCTTTGTTCAAAACTTCGGACCCTTTTAAACTAACATTGATTAAATCCATTTTTCCAGTACTTTGAATGCTTGTTAAATTGGGCGACATGTCTTGGTTCAAATTACTGATCAAACTGAAAGATAAATTGATTTTTCCCGTAGCTGCTGCTGCAATGGGTACCAATTTTTGGAAGGTTGTAAACTGGGTATATGCCTTTAAAATATCTAAATTTTGTATATCAAAATTGATGTTCGTCAAAGGGTTTTTATCATATAAATTACTGTAAAATCCATTTGCAGTAATAGACGACTCCAATAGATTAAATGAAAAATCGTCAAATTCCATTTTTTCTGGACTTAGTTTCAAAGTACCTTGGGCATTAGATAATTTAAAATTTTGATATTGGATGTTCGATACTTTTGATTTTAATGTAAAATCGATGTTTTTAGGTAAATTTAATGCACTTGGAGCACCTTTGTCTGGTAAATATGCCGTTCCATTTTTTGGCATGATTTTCACTAATTCATCAACATTGATTTGATTCGATCTTACTGTTAAATTTCCCTTTAGATTATCTCCTTTTAAAAAGAAGAGTAGGTAATTTTCCAAAGTACCTTGGGCATTGATAACACTTTGCCCAATTTTTCCTTGAAATGTCTCAAGAGCCAGATTTTTATTACTGAAACGCAGATGAGCTTTGGGAATTTGCATATTAAAATCAGGGGCTGTTTCTCTCCAATCCAATTGATTCAATTGAATGTCACCTTTCGCAAATCCTTGCCCTTTTTTAAATTCGCTTACTTTTCCATTTAAAGCAAAATTGGCATGTATTTCCCCTTTCAATTTTTTGTTTTCCAAAGGAAATATTTTCTCCATTTCTTGCAAATTAAAATGGCCAGATACAACACTTTTTACGAAAGGATCTGTTACTGGATTTTTCAACAAAAGCTCTGCATGAATAGGGGATTGGTTCATGACTGCATCGAATTTTTTAAGCTCAATACTAGTATGATCAGCGATACCATCTGAATTATTAAGCTTAAAATCAAGGTGGATATTTTTTACTCCCATATTTTTAGAGGCATATTGGAATGCTCCATTGTTGATTTGTATTCCTAATCCATAACTAGGATTTTCTTTGCCATTCATTTTTCCCTTCAAATAGGCCTGCAAAGCTCCATCGCCCTTGGCATTTAAGTCACTAAAAGAATGGGAATAAATGCTTGGAACAAGCGATAGAAATTGTTTGAATGGACTCTTAGGTACATTTAATTGCACGTCCATGGCTATACTTGTATCTGGCATCGCAATGGAAGCATCCAATTGAAGGGGTAAATCATTCAATTGTAAACTAGTATGATTGAAACTGAATTTCATTTGTTTGAAATCCATTTCAATAGGAGCCTTTAAACTCGTTGTGACCTTAGATAAATAGGTTTTTCCTAAAAATTCTACTGTTAAATTTTCAATAGTGGTTTCAGTGGATAAAGTGAAAATATCCTGACTAAAATCTCCTTTTCCTTGATGATTGAAGTTGACTAATTGAGTAGAAAATCTGCGCATTTGGTCGTCATAGAAAATGTTTCCCTTGCTTATTTCATACGATTTAATTTGTAAATCGATTCCTTTGTTCTCTTCTAATGATCCTACTGAAACAGTCTCTTTTTTCACAATGTCCCAATTCATTTTTCCATTTGGATTAACAATAAAATGAAAACGGGCTCCTTCCAAGTAAATAGTTTGAATGGTCATTTTTTTGTCCACTAAATAGGAAAAAAGGGGTATTTCTATGTCCAATTCCTTTATATGTGCCAAAGTATCCTTTTGGAATTCATTTTTTCCAATGATTTGTAAATCTTCCAATCCGAAGGTTACATGTGGAAAATGTGAAAGCAAATGGAAGGAAGCATCTTTCCACTCAACTTGGGCATCTACTTTTTCATTGACCAATTTTTTGATTAAAGAGTTTATTTCATCTTTATACATCAAAGAAATGGTCATTGAAAAAAGAAAAATGAAAGCTAAAAAGCTTAAAAATGTGTTGATAATTTTTTTGAACATTGGATGAGAAAAAAATTAGTCTTCGAGCTTAACATGTTTCCAGTTTTCTCCAGACCTGATTCTATTTAATTGTGTATGCGTTATCCCAAATTGTTTGGCAATCATTTTAAACCTATTTTTTTCTGATAATAGCAGTTTTTTAATCATGATTACTTTACTCTCAGTTAATTTATAATTCTTGGTTCTTTTCGGTACAACTTTATTAATGATACTTGGGTTACTTTTATTGTGTTGTGTCACTTCCGCCCTTGAACCCCAACGTAAATTTTCATGCTTGTTGTTGAGTTTATCATGGTCCAAATGTAGTACGAAGGCATCATCTTCTTTTTGTTTTTTGACAAAATATTCCGCCACCAACTTGTGTACATATCGGTTAATCGATTTTTGTTGATGTTTAATATTGAGTGAAAAATAACCTTGGATTTTAGATCCTTTGATCAATTTTCCTTCCGATGAATTTTGAAAACTTTTTATACGTCCATAATTAGAAATTTCGTAGTGGATTTCATTTTCAAATTCAGGGAATTCAATTCTTTTCCAAACTTCGTTCCAGAAGTTTTTGATCGTTGGCGAGTGAGTGTTCATAGTGGTAAAATGATTCTATTAAATCATTCTGTTTTATTTTATTATTGAGTAGAAAATACCTTCGAATTTACTAAAAATTAGATTAATTTCAGGACTTAAATAGGAATTTTATGAGAGTCTTGGTATATGGCGCTTCCACAAATCCAGAGCGATATTCATTTATCGCTACCAACTTACTTCAATCTAAAGGCTATGAGGTGGTTTTGGTGGGTCACCGAAAAGGACAAATCAATGGGGTGGAGATTCAAACAGAATGGGTCCATCCATTCGATATTGATACTGTTACTCTGTATGTTGGGCCAAAAAATCAAGAGGGGCTTCTGAAATATATACAAGACTTAAGACCCCGTCGAGTTATATTCAATCCGGGAACGGAAAACGATCAACTTGAAAAGGAATTAATGGAATTGGGGATTCAAGTAGAAGAGGCCTGTACATTGGTTTTATTACATACAGGCCAATTTTAGGATTATTGTTGAATTAGCGTAAATTCAAATTCTTCCATAATTAAATTCGCTAATAATTTTTTGCAAGCATTTGTAACAATCTCATTCGCTTCCGCTTCACTCGCAGCTTCTAATTGTAATTGGATATGTTTTCCAATTCTCACATCTGCTACTTGATGGATGTCTAAATTTTGTAAGCCTATACGAACAGCTTTCCCTTGTGGATCAAGGATTTCTTTTTGCGGCATTACATTGATTTCAGCTATAAATTTCATTTTGTATTTTTATTAAGTAAAGAAATTATTCCAGATAGTATTATGTAAGAAACTACCAAAATTGGGAAAGCTGCAAATTTAAGCAATATCAACAAGCCTACACAATAAAGTAGAAAAATGTATTTGATTTGGTTGGTTTTCCAATCCCAAGTTTTGAATTTAAATGCCATCAATGGCAATTCAGATACCAAAAGATAACTCATTATTACCGCATAAATTAATAATCCTTTGAAATGTAATATCAATCCTTGGTATTCTGGTTGAAAACTAATTATGATAGGTAGAGAGGCAATGAGCAGTCCGTTTGCCGGCGTTGGAACCCCAATAAATTGGTCTGTTTGTCTTGTATCAACATTGAATTTCGCTAATCGGTAGGCAGAAGCTAGGGCCAATAAAAAGACCATGAAGGGTTTGTAAAATCCGAAAATTCCTACACTACACTGACTTCCACAACTTTGTTCTACCAAATGAAATAAAATAAATGCAGGTAATACACCAAAGGACACCATATCTGCCAAGGAATCTAGTTCTTTTCCAATGTCTGAATAGGCATGCAATAATCTTGCCAAAAATCCATCCAAAAAGTCGCAAACCAAGGAAATGAAAATGGTATAAGAGGCCCACAAAACATTGCCTTGCATGACAAAGTACAATCCTATGCATCCAGAAAGCAAATTGCCAAGGGTTAATAAATTGGGTATTTCTTTTTTAAAGCTCATTTTATCCTTTAATGAATGGATTATGTATTTTTTCTTCCCCAATACTTGTTTTTCCACCATGACCTGGGTAAACCTCTACAGTATTAGGTAAGGTATATAATTGAGTGCGTATGCTGTGCATTAAATCTTCATGACTACAGAGTGGGAAGTCTGTTCGACCTACACTTCTTCTAAATAAAACATCCCCTGCAATTAATTTACCTTCATCCTCCAAATATAAGGCAACGTGTCCAGGGGCATGACCAGGCACAAACAAAATTTTGATTTTCATTTTTCCAAATTCCAATACTTCATTGTCGGTGTACCAAACATCTACCTCAGAGGCCTGATAATGTGGGAATCCGTACACTTGCGCCCGATTGGCTGCATCATTAAGTATGACCGCCTCCTTGGGATGTAAATAAAAAGGAATCTTATATTCGTTTTTGATAAACTCAATGCCTAATACATGGTCAATATGTGCGTGTGTATTTAAAATGGCTTGAAGTTGGATATTGTTTTCGGAGATAAATTGCTTCAACACTTGCCTTTCCTCGTAGGTATAACAACCTGGATCAACAATAATGCCCATACCTTTGGTGTCCCAAAGGATATACGTATTTTCTTGAAATGGATTGAAACAAAATGTTTTTAATTGAAGCACTTTTTAGAATTTTAAAAACAAAAATAAGATAATTCGTTCAATTGCTTAACTTCCAAGCAAGAATATACAGGGTTTTTTATGCAAATCGGGTTGATTCTTTTTCCATTCCAAAACGGATTTTGTTTGAGTAAATCCATCTTGACCTTGAATATTGCAGGCAATGTGAATCAATTGGTTGCCTGGACAATGGTTCAATAAATCTTCCAAAAGAGCATTGTTTCGATAGGGCGTTTCAATAAAAAGCTGTGTTTGACCCGATTTTTCAACATCTTTTACCAAAAGCTCTATTTTTTTAATTCGTGCCATTTTATCAATTGGCAAATAGCCATGAAAACAAAAACTTTGTCCTGAAAATCCTGAGGCCATTAAAGAAAGTAGGATAGAGGAAGGTCCTACCAATGGAATCACTTCAATGCCTAATTCTTGAGCAATACTTACTGCCAAGGCACCTGGGTCAGCTACTCCTGGGCAACCAGCTTCAGAAATGACACCGATTATATCTGTATTTTTTTGTAAATGTTGTTTTAAATAGCTCTGAATGGTAGATCTTTGACTATCCTTGTCAAGAATTTCAAAAGATAGGCCTTCAATGCTTATTCCTAACTTTAATTCGCTAATAAATCTTCTAGCTGTTCGTATGTTTTCTACCAGAAAATGCTGCGTTTGGAAAATATAATTTTTTATTTCCAAAGGGAGTACCTCATTGGCAGTGTTTTCGGCAATAGGACAAGGAATCAATACGAGTTTCATAATATCTCTTCTATTGCCTTTATAAATAGTTCAGGTTGATCTGCCTGCACCCAATGACCTGCATCGGGGATTTCAATTATTTCAAAATTTTGAAATAATTCTGCCATATATCTATGATCTTCTGCTTGAATATAATGTGAATCAGCGCCTTTAATGAAGTAGGTGGGAGTGTCAGAGTGATTTTTAACAAACAGTTCATGCCCGACTACATCAATATTTTTGGTGATAACAGCTAAATTAATTCTCCAGGCAAAGGCTTGATCAGAGTTGCGGTATAAATTTTTGAGCAAAAATTGTCTAACGCCTTCTTTTTCCTCAAATCGTTTTAAATGCTCATTGGCCTCTGTCCGACTAGCTAAAGTAGCTAAATTGATACTATTGAGTCCTGCTAAAATTTGTGTGTGATGAACGGGATAGAACTTGGGTGCAATATCTACCACAATAATTTTTTGAGCAATATTCGGGTAATTAAGATCAAATTGCATAACCACTTTTCCACCCATGGAATGGCCGATGATGGTTGGCTTGTCTAATTGGTGCTCTTGTATGAATTCCAATAAATCTTCAGCCATTACTTGATAATTAAATTCATCGGACCAAGGAGATTGCCCATGGTTTCGTTGATCGACCAAATAGACTTGGTATTTTTCGGACAAAGATTTAGCAATGCCAAGCCAATTATCCGACGAGCCAAAAATGCCATGCAAAATAATGATTGCAGGCCCTTGTTCTCCTACTTTTCTAAAGTATAATTTCATTTATTGTAAATATATCGCTTTTTCCTTTTGGGGAACGGTGTGACCAATTAAAGGTAAAACTATCTGATTTTCCCTCAAGAAACGTTCAAATTCACTTTGATGCTTAGAATCAATAGCGATTAAAAGACCTCCAGATGTTTGCGGATCAGCACCGATCAAACGATTTCTTTCTTCAATACCTTCTTGAATGCGATGCCCATAACTAGCCCAATTTCGGGAAGTGCCACCTGGGAAACATTTTTGTTCCAAATAGTAATCAATATTCCCTAGCAAGGGTAATTTTTCAGTAATGATTTCAGCACTCACTTTTGAACCATCGCACATTTCAACTAAATGTCCAAATAAACCAAAACCTGTTACATCCGTCAAAGCTTTCACGTACGAAAGTTGACCTAATTTTTCACCAAGTAGATTCAGCGTACTCATTTGCTTAACGGCTGCTGCTAAATCGTTTTCTTGAACAATTCCTCTTTTTTGAGCCGTTGTTAAAATGCCAACTCCTAAGGGTTTAGAAAGATAAAGCAAGCAATGGTCATTGGCTTGGTCATTTTGTTTTAAATGATCTTTTTTGACTTTACCTGTTACTGCTAAGCCAAATATAGGTTCAGGAGAATCGATAGAGTGTCCACCTGCCAAAGGAATTCCTGCCTCTGCGCACGCTGCTCTACCCCCTTCCAATACTTGTGCGGCAATTTCTGGCGCTATTTTATCAATAGGCCAACCTAAAATAGCAATGGCCATTAAGGGAGATCCACCCATGGCATAAATATCAGAGATGGCGTTTGTCGCAGCAATTTTACCAAAATCAAATGGATCATCCACAATAGGCATGAAAAAGTCGGTGGTTGAAATGACTGCTTCACCATTTTGCCAATCAAAAACCGCGGCATCATCTCTACTTTCATTTCCAACCAACAATAATGGATGATTTTTTTTGGGAGTATCCGTTTGAAGGATGGTATCCAGGATTTGAGGAGAAATTTTACATCCGCAACCTGCGCCATGCGAAAAGGAGGTGAGCTTGATGGTATGTTGGTCTTTTGACATGTTGTTCAATTAGACTGCAAAAATATTCTTTAAATAGTTAAAAATTAAGTTTTTGTTAAATTTTAGAATAAAATAGGAATAAAATATGGTGTGTAAAATGTTTTTTCATCGATGATTGTATCTTTTGTCCTAAATATCAGCGATTTAGTGCTAAAAAAAGAAATAATTGTTTTAGTGAGTTTTTGGAGTATTTGATTTTTTAAGTTTATTTTGTGGAAATATTAATCAAATCAATTTATAACTAAATTCCAAATTTATGCAGAAAAGATTTATTACTCATTCTGTGTTACTAGGAGCGTTTTTTGCGCTTTTAATGGCATTACCCCTGGGGCAAGTGTTCGCTCAAGGTTCTACTACTGCCGCATTAGCGGGTACAGTATTAGATGAAAAGGGAGAAGGATTACCAGGTGCAACTGTTATAGCTGTACACGAGCCTACAGGTTCTAGATACGGAGCATCTACTCGTGCTGATGGCCGTTTCAACATTGTAAACATGCGTGTTGGTGGTCCATACAAAGTAACAGTTACTTTCATTGGTTACAAAGACGCTGTTCAAACAGGTATTGTTTTAACCTTGGCTCAAGAGCTTCGTCAAAACTTCAAATTAGAAGTAAATCAATCTCAATTGGAAGAGGTTAAGGTTGTAGCATCTCGTAGTTCTATCATCAACTCAGGCCGTACAGGTGCTGCCACAACAGTTGCGAATAGTCAAATTACGACATTACCTACATTGAACCGTTCATTAGGTGATTTTGCTCGTTTAGACCCTCGTGCAAATGGTTTGAGTTTTGCAGGAAGAAATGCACTTTATAATAACATTACTGTTGATGGTGCTTATTTTAATAATGCTTTTGGTTTACAATCTACCATTGGTTCTCAAGCAGGTGCTTCCCCGATTTCGGTGGATGCAATTGACCAATTTCAAGTGTTGGTTGCTCCTTACGACGTTCGTCAAGGAATGGCAACAGGAGCCAATATTAACATTGTTACTAAATCAGGTACTAATGATTGGACAGGTTCCGGGTATTATTTTGGGACGAATGAAGGTATGGTTGGTAATAAAATTGGTGACGTTACTAATCAATTCGGGAAATTTCAAAGAGGACAATTTGGAGGAAGAATTGGTGGTGCCATTATCAAAAATAAATTATTTGTTTTTGGATCGTTTGAGCAAGAAAACGAAACTAATCCAGGTTCCAATTTTGTTGCAAGGACTTCCTCTGCTACTCAGTTAGCTAGTGAATCACGTGCTCTTCAAGCTGATATGGATCGTTTAAAAGACTTTTTGAAAACAAAATTCAATTATGATCCAGGGGCTTATCAAAATTATGATAAAGTAAAATACTCCCAAAAGGTGAATTTGCGTTTAGATTGGAATATTTCTGACAAGCACAAGTTTAACTTTAAATATAATTACTTGCGTTCTTTTTCAGATATAAGCCCTTCATCATCTGGCTCATTGACAAATGGACGTTCACCATCACCACAAGTTTTACCTTTTCAAGGTATCATGTATCGAATCAATAATAATTTAGATTCATACATTGCAGAATTAAACTCGACATTTAGTTCAACTGTAGCCAATAACCTAACAATCGGTTATACTCAGATGAGGGATTATCGTGAGTCGCCAGTTAACAATACCCCATTTCCAACAGTAGATATCGGTAATGGTGATTTAACGGAGTTGACCACATTTGGATATGAGCCTTTTTCAGCGAACAATATTTTAAATTCTGATATTTTTCAAATTTCAGATAACTTAACAATATATAAAGGTAAGAATGTGTTTACACTAGGTGTTGCTTACGAAACGAACGCCTTTAGTAACGGTTTTGCTCCAAATTATTATGGTGCTTATCAATTCAAGTCGATTGATGATTTTATAAAAAATGCTTCAGGAGATGCGACGGTTTTACCTGCAAGATACCAACAGCAATGGTCTAATTATTCTAGCTTTCCTTTTGCTGAAATGAAGGGTTCTACCATTTCCATTTATGGTCAAGATGAAATTACCGCTGCCAAAGGATTGAAATTAACTTTTGGCTTACGTGCTGATGGAACTTCATTTCCTGTTTCACAGGAGGCAAAATACAACAATCCTTATGTTTCAGGCTTAACTTTCCGTGATGGAGCTAAAATTGAATCAACCAATAAATTCCCTGACTTTACTTTATTATGGTCACCTCGTTTCGGTTTCAATTGGGATGTAAAGGATGATAAGCAAACTCAAATCCGTGGTGGAGTGGGTGTGTTCTCGGGTCGTGTTCCTTATGTTTGGTTATCTAACCAATTGTCAAACAACGGAGTATTATTTGGTTCAGAAAATTTAACTTCTACTGCTGATATGGCTAAAAGACAATTTAATCCCAATGTAGATGCCTATAGACCGCCATTGTCGACTGACATTAAGCCTTTAGCTTACAATTTAGCAGTTACAGACCCTAATTTCAAATTTCCTCAAGTTTTTAGATCAAATTTGGCTTTTGATAAAAATTTGGGTGATGGCTGGATAATCGGATTAGAAGCAATTTATACGAAAGATATCAATGCTGTTTATTTAGAAAATATCAATTTACCTAATGCTTTAGGCAAAGCTGTAGGTGCTGATACTCGTCCAACATGGTACATACCATCAAATGGAATACCAACAAACAATAAAAATTTCCAATTGTATGGTAATACTAAAGGGGTAAATGCTCCTTCTGCGGGAAATACAGTAAATAGTCCAAATATTTCTGATGCTATACTAATCAAGAATACTGATTTAGGCTATTCTTATGCTTTTACAGCTACCGTTTCTAAATCATTTGATAATGGTTTATTTGCTAGCTTAGCTTACACCAACTCGGATTCTCGATCTGTGAATGATGGAGGTTCTATTGCCCAGTCACAATGGAGAGATCGCGTTGTTTCTGGAGATCCCAATGAAAATGTGTTAGGTTATTCTTCTTATTTACAAACTCATCGCATCAATGCATTCGGATCTTACCGTCTAAATTATTTGAATGAGAAGGCTAGCACAACTTTTGGATTTACTTATTCAGTAGCACCAGCAGGTAGATATTCTTATGTATATGCAGGAGATATGAATGGAGATAATCAGATTTCTAATGATTTGATGTACGTTCCTCGCGGACAAAGTGAAATAGTGTTGAGGGACTTAACTGGTTTTACAGCTGATCAACAATGGCAAGCTTTGGATAAATTTATTTCTCAAGATCCATATCTTAGTACTAGAAGAGGTCAATACGCAGAACGTAATGGGGCTGAATTACCATGGCAAGCAAATTTTGATTTCAAAATCATCCAAGATTTTTATATCAATGTTGGTGGAAAGAGAAATACCTTACAATTTACCTTGGATGTATTTAATTTCGGTAACTATGTAAGTCCACAGTGGGGATTAGGTCAATCAGTTATTAAAACTGCACCATTGAATTATGTGACGAATGATGCACAAGGACGTCCAGTATTTCAATTCCCATTCCGTTCGGGTACAACACCATTAACAGAGTCATTCCAGAGAAATCTTGGTTTAGGTTCAAGATGGCAAGCACAATTCGGTATCCGCTATATCTTTAACTAAGATTAACTTAACCGAAGGCTTATAAAAAAGGCTGATCGAAAGATCAGCCTTTTTTTGTTTTTTGACTTATAAGAAAAATAGTGAAAACAGGACAAGAGGAAAAAAATCAGAAATCGTTAGCTAATACATTGTGTTCTTCGAATTTGTATAGTCCTTTCTGGTAAAAGGCTAAAATAATCAGTTTGTTGATTGAGATTATCAATAAGTTGTTTGGAAATATAATATAAATTGTGTTTTGGGGAATGCGTCCCCTTACCCCCTGCAATTTACGGGTTTAAAAAATAAGTTGTTTGATAATATTGGAGAAGGGAAAACGGGAGAAGGGAAGAGAGGAAAGGAAAGAGAAAAATTCATAATTCATAATTCTTACCTCGTATTTCTATCATTCTTCCGGAAATGGAATAAACACAAAATTCGTAAATTGTCCATCTACCACAAACAAACAACAAAATTCTTCTATGTCTTTGTAGTTTTGAACAAAAAGCTCCACATTTTCTGAAGAAATCAAATTTCTTTGTACAAAT
>JACCDS010005135.1_pt1 | contig 14658 bp, 10 predicted proteins | sample 7446441 | NCBI WGS metagenome assembly JACCDS01 (sample SAMN15323445, study PRJNA562643) | freshwater metagenome | isolation source: river surface water | place: USA:Blue River Watershed | collected 2017-08-17 | reverse complement strand
GCTGGGCTGCCCCGACTTCTACCTGGCCGGCCACGACCGCGGTGGCCGCGTGGCGGCACGCCTGGCCCTCGACCATGCAGAGAAAGTGAAAAAACTCTGCGTGATCGACATCGCGCCCACGCTGGACATGTACAACGCGACGAACCTGGACTTTGCGCGCGCCTACTACCACTGGTTCCACCTGATCCAGCCCTGGCCCCTGCCCGAACGCATGATCGGCGCCAACGCCAGGACCTATCTGCACGCCAAGCTCGGCGGCTGGGGCTCCCAAGGGCTGGGCTACATCGAGCCGCAGGCCCTGGCCGAGTACGAACGCTGCTTCTGCACGCCCGCAGCCATCCACGGTGCCTGCGAGGACTACCGCGCCAGTGCCGGCATCGACCTGGAGCATGACCGCGCAAGCCGCGCGCAGGGCGACAAGATCGCCTGCGACACGCTGGTGCTCTGGGGCGAACGCGGTGTGGTGCACCGCCTGTTCAAGCCGCTGGAACTCTGGCAGGCCCAGTGCAGCGCCACCGTGAGCGGCCAGCTGCTGCCGGCCGGGCACTTCATCCCGGAAGAACTGCCGGGCGAGACGGCGGCGGCGTTGCGGGCGTTTTTTGCATAGAGGGCGGGCGGCCTTCGGGCCTTGCGGAGAGCCGCTTTGTGTCCCTGAGCGGGGCCCGCCACGATGCCGTAACGGATGACGGCGATGCAGCGGTTGCCGCCCATCACTACGGAAACCTGACTGTCCTGTTACAGTCACATAGCGGTCGCTTAGCATCCAGAAGATCAAATCTTCAACGCCAAAAATCAGCGGCGGCGAAGCCGTCCGCTGGAGTACGTTGTTGGGCATGTGACATGTAGGCGTAGATACCTACTCAGAGTGGGCCGTCGTCAACCTGCTGGCTGAGCTTCATACACAATGCTGCGTCTTGGAGAGGCGCGGGCTGCAGGTAGGCTGGCTGCAGCGCGTCGTAGAAACGGCAGGCGAGATAACCAGTGGTACGTTTTCGGTAACTACCTGGATTCACCAAGCCCCGTGCCCGTACCCAGTCAGATTTAATGTCATTCAAGTAAGTTTCGACCTTGCCGTATTTGGTATTGAACAGACTGAGTCGTGCGCCGTCGACCAGAATTCGAATGGAATACTCCCGAATAGCAGCCAATTCGGGTTGTTTCACCAAATCGATGCCGAGTCGATTTTCAAAAGTCTTGTAGTTCGCGATCTTAGTGAGCTGCGTCAAGCCACGACCATAGTATGCGCGACCGTGCTTGTCCGGTTTTGCATATGCGGGGCGGGTGGTTCCCCGGAATTTCTCGACATATCCTGGTTGCAGCGTGTAATTGGATTCCTTCAGCGCAGTCGACAGTATTAGCGCAAGCACCTTCGGATCGCCGCCACCACTAGTCTCCCAATAATCGAAGATGCCTTCGATCGTGCATTTTGGAACGCCGCCGAGAATCGCTCTAACGTTTTGGTAATTGAACGAGATTGCTTCATGGCGTTTCTTCATAACAACCACGCCCGATGCGTCCTTGACGCGCTCTCCATTTTCATCTTTTACCGGCTCGATGAAGTCATACTCGAAGATCTCTCGACGTCGAACAATCTCCTCCATCTTCGACCAAAACTTTGATCGGTCGACCAACAGCGTCGCCGACGGCGCGCCTGGCTGGTACCTGCAATTTTCCATCTCCGGTGCAACCGCGCGCGCAGGAATTTCGGTTGCTAGGCTGAAATTTTTCATAAAGAGGCTCGCCATTACTGCGCTAGCGAGAACATGTAGCTTTTCCATTAAGTTTTCTCCAAGCGGGATTACCCGCGATCGCGAACAAGTGCGGTCGACCCATTTCGGTTGCTCATGAACAGGAAAACTGGACGTTCAAGACGCGGGACCCAGGGGCGTCGCCTATTGCCGGGTCGAGTCAGCCCGGTGCCCTGGACAACCGGGAATCGCTGCTGACCCGACCATTCTTATAACAACAAGGCCCCTACGCGTGCGCTCGAACACGCAGACACGCTGTCGGCATGAATCGCGTCCCGGTGCGGATGCTTGCCAATTCTCACCAAACCCTGTAAAACTCACGCCAAAACAGGCGGCCCATGCCGCCTCATAGTCAAGGGGGAAGATGTATGAAACGCTCGATTGCCATCGCCTTTGTATCGGCCATCATCTTGGCCGGCTGCGCAACACCACTACCCGTCGATCCAGCCCCTCCCGCTCCGCCCGCACTGACTGAGGGAGAAATCAAGAGCCTCACAGACTTCTCGGGGATCAGCAGTTACCAGAAATACTACGCGAATGGCTACGCGGCCAAGGCTTCCAAGCTGCGAGAGAAGAAGCAGACGTACGGCGAAACTGGCTTTTACAGTTCCATCGTGGCCGTCGTCGGGGGCATCGCTGGCTCGCCAGCCCTCGCCGCGACCGGAGGCGTGGTTGCCGGGGGTTCGGGGCTACTCAGCGACCGGTACCACATCCAGCAACAGGCGCACAACTATGAAGCCGCATCCTATGCAATGGTGTGCATGTACCTCGCCGGCGAAGAGATCAAGAACATCACCCACGAAAACTACGAACTGACATTTGAGGGCGGCGACCCCATCAACGCGAAGAAGTTTGTCATCACGACCGCTGTAGACGGGCTGTTCAAGGTCACCAACAAGCTGAGTGTGCTGCAGTCCAGCATCCAGCTAGCAACGCCTGACGCTGCGAAAATCGAACAGGCCCTGCGTCAGAAACCACCGGGCACCGACATGACCCCCGAGGCGAAACGAGTGAGGAACGACCGAATCGCCGCGTTGACCACTGCCGCTGACACCAATGCGTCCGCATCCGCCAATGCTGCCAAGGCGGACCCGTCAAATAAGGACCTTGCGCAAGCTGCCACGGCTACCGACGCTGCTGCGAAAGCTGCCAAGGACGAGGCGGACCGCATCAGAAAGCAAGCTGCTATGGACGAGGCCAAGGATGTCGCAAGGCTCAAGGACTACAAGAAGCAGATGGATCTCTGTACGGGCAAGATAGAAGGCTAGGTACACCAGCCAAGCGGCACGCGCTGGCAAGCGGGAGGCGTCATGAGTACGACGACAAGAAAGTGACACGACGGTGCAACTGGTTGTACGCACAGCAAACGCCCTTCAACGGCGAAATCTTTCGCTGATAGAAGTCGATGCCAAAAACAACAGCTTCGCGCATTCAGCGCTGATGTCCGCTCGTGGCCGCAACTGTGAACCCCACTGCGCGCTCCAAAGCAGACAATCACGGCTGAGCCCAGGCGCTTTCCAATGATCTGACGGTCGTCGGATTTCTGCCACGTGCAGGCGCATCCTATAGTTCCCTCAACTCGATGGGAGACTATCATGGAAGCAGCAGGAATCACCACGCATTGGAGCCGTGGAACAAGGGCAAGATCGTGGGACAGAAGGCGCCGTTCAAGCTCAAAGACATTTGGGCACTTCGTGTTCGCCTCCAAATGTAGAGGCGCAAATGAGAGCTGGCGCTCTTCAACCTCGGCTTCGACAGCAAGTTGCGCGGACGCGACCTGTCGCACTTAAAGTCCGTGACGTCTGCCATGGTGCCCGATGAGTTCCGTCGCACCTGCTCATTCCCATACACATTGGTTTAGGCTAGTTCCTTTCTTTGGTCGGAAGCAGCTTTCGGAGGGCACATGTATCCTGTGCACCACATTCACACAAAATAGGGGGGATCAGATGGATGCGGAATTCGATGTGCAAAGTACAAGGGGTTCGCTCTGGCATCGCTGGGATCCTCACATCCACACGCCTGGCACCGCTCTAAACGACCAGTTCTCCGGGCCAGATCCGTGGGCAACGTTCCTGGACGCCATCGAGGCGTCGGATCCGCCGATTCGCGCGATGGGTGTCACCGACTACTTCGGCATTGAACGCTACGAGCAAGTCCTCGACGAAAAACGCCGTGGGCGTTTGCCTGGGGTGGGTTTGATATTCCCCAACGTCGAGTTGCGACTGGGCATCGAAACCGCGAAGGCATCGGCGGTCAACATCCACCTGCTCTTTTCGCCGCATGATGCCGACCACATCGACCGGATCAAGCGCTTCCTGCTGGAATTCGAGTTCCCCTACCTGGGCGAGTCCTACCGCTGCCAAGGCAGCGACCTCATCCGCTTGGGCCACGCCCACAAACCAGACCTGACAGACGACGAGGCAGCCCGGTCCGAAGGTGCCAACCAATTCAAGGTGAACTTCGACCAGCTCAAGCAGGCATGGTCAAAAAACGAGTGGATCAAGAAGAACACCCTGATCGCCGTTGCCGGCGGAGAGAGGGACGGGACCTCCGGTCTGCGCGACGCCACCGCCTCTTTCGCGGCCCAGCGCAAGAACGTCGAGGGCCTTGCCCACATCATCTTCAGCGCCAATCCCAAGCAGGTGCGCTTCTGGCTGGGCAAGGAATCGGCCACGGTCGAAGAACTCGAAAGCCAGTACAACGGATGCAAACCCTGCCTGCACGGGTCGGATGCGCATTCGCTCGCCAAGGCCGGGCAGCCTGACGGCGCCCGCCGCTGCTGGATCAAGGGCGACCTGATGTTCGACTCGCTACGCCAAGCCTGCATCGAACCCGAAGAGCGTGTTTTCATCGGCACCGAGCCACCGCGCGGCGCATTGGACAGCCATACCATCAACTCGTTGTCCGTGACGAATGCGCCCTGGATCGCAAACGGTGCCATCGTGCTGAACGCGGGACTGGTTGCCGTCATCGGCGCGCGGGGTTCGGGGAAAACTGCCTTGGCCGATCTGATTGCAGCAGGTGGTCTCGCTCTTTCTCCTCATTTGAATGAGCGCTCCTTTATCCTCCGTGCGAAACAACACCTCGGTGACAGCAAAGCCGAATTGCAATGGGCATCTGGCGAAATGACTGGCAATGAACTCACCCAAACCGACATGGAGGACCTCCTGGATAGCCCGTATGTCCAGTACATGTCGCAGCAGTTCGTCGACCAGCTCTGCTCGGCGGAAGGCTTGAACGATGCACTGGTCGCGGAGATCGAGCGTGTGATCTTCAATGCTCACCCGCTCAACGAACGTCAAGGCGCCGACTCTTTCCAGGAGTTGCTGGGCCTTCGGCTGGAAACTTCGCGCCAGAAGCGCGAACGCCAGCAACAGACTCTGACCAGGGCGTCCGCAGATCTCACCGACGAACGTGTCAAGAAGGACGGCCTCAATGCGCTCGAGAAGGACCGGGACGAGAAGAGGCGTGCGATCGACAAGGACAAGACCGACCGAAAGTCGCTGGTTGCCAAGGGCAACGAAGAACGCGCTAGGCGCCATGAACAGGTTTCGCTCGCGGTCGATGCGAAGCGACAACTGGTCGACCAAGCCAAGCGTCGACACCAGGCGCTGCTTCACTTACAAAACGACGTAGGCGACTTCCGCGCCCGTCAGGCGCCCTCTCTGCTCGCCGACCTGAAGCAAGAGCGTGAGCATGCCGGCCTCAGTGCCACTGACTGGGAAGCCTTCAGGCTCGACTATGCTGGCCCGGTTGACACGATGCTGACCGAACGCATCAAACAGGCGAACCTGTCTGTGGCCTCGTTGCAAGGCCCCGCAAAAACCGATCCGGTGCCTCAGGTCAATCCCGACCCGGCCGTCGCGCTGCTCCCCTTGGACGTCAACCTCGCGGATCAATCGCTTTCTATCCTTGAGCGAGAGCTCGCTCGCCTGCGCACGCTGGTCGGTGTCGACGCGCAGAACGCCAAACGCTTCACCACCCTCTCGGACAAGATCACCAAGGCCGAGACCGCGCTGAACAAGGTGATCCAGCAGATCGAGCGCATTCAAGGTGCAGACGAGCGCATACGCGCGCTGGTCGATGCGCGGCGCGGCGCCTATGCAGCCATCTTCGAAGCCATTGTTGAGGAAGAGCTGGCGCTTGCGGATCTCTACGCGCCCATCAAGGCGCGCATCGATGAGGCGGCGGGATCCATGTCGAAACTGTCGTTCTCGGTACGTCGAAATGTGGACCTAGCACAGTGGACCGCCAAAGGTGAAAACCTTTTGGATCTGCGAACCAACGGTCCGTTCAAGGGGCGTGGTGAGTTGCTGCGGTCGGCACGCGCCGGGCTGATGGCGGCGTGGGCAACCGGTGACGCTGCGCAAGCCGCCACGGCCCTGCTCAACTTCGTCAAGGCCAATGAGGCGGCGCTCCGGACCCACATGCCGGAGAACGCCGAGTTCCGCGTATGGGCGCGCAACATCTCGGACTGGCTGTACAGCACCGATCACATCACCGTTGGCTACGGCTTGCAGTATGACGGCGTAGATATCGAGCAGTTGTCACCTGGGACGCGCGGCATCGTCTTGCTGCTGCTGTACTTAGCCATCGATGCGGAAGATGATCGACCACTGATCATCGATCAGCCAGAAGAGAACTTGGATCCTCAGTCCATCTATCAAGAGTTAGTGCATCGCTTTCGCGACGCCAAGAAGCGGCGCCAGATCGTCATCGTTACGCACAACGCCAACTTAGTGGTGAACACCGACGCGGATCAGGTGATCGTGGCGCAGTGCGGACCGCACAGGCCAGGCCAATTGCCGCTGATTACGTACGAGAGCGGAAGTCTCGAAAACCCGCGTGTCCGGCAACATGTGTGTGACATCCTCGAAGGCGGAGAGCGTGCTTTCAAGGAACGTGCCAAACGCCTCCGCGTGTCACTCTCGTAATGGACAGCCCGCACCCAAGCAAGGGGGCCAAGCTTTTGAAAACAGTCCGGCACAATTCCACTCAAATGAAGAGCCATAAATACGATCAAGGAGCATGGGGCGAAGCTCTCGCTGCATATCAGCTCTCGACCATCCTTAATGCAGAGGCAAGCAAAGAGACAATGCGAGGAGAGGGCATGGGCGCTCTCGATCTGCAGGTTAAGGTTCCGGTTACTTACCCAACCAAAACACACCACCAACTGGCAGTTCAGGTCAAGACCGGTATCAGCTTCGCCACCTGGGTACCGACTAAGAATCGCTGGCGCATCGAGAATGTCGACGCTGGACATGTAGACAAGTGGCGAGCTACGAATCAACCAGTATTGCTCCTGTGGGTTCGCATTGAGCCTATTGTGCGGGTGTACTGGAAGCTCATAACCAGCCGAACTCCCTCGGCTACGCTGTCGTTCTCAGACTCGCATTCCTTGGATCCCTCCGCTCGATACGAGATTGAGCGTCTGCTGCATATGCACCGTATGCCCGTGGCTAAACTTCCGAAAATCACAGCTCATAGTCTGAGCTCCACTGCAGAAGTTCGGAAATGGGCTGCATATCGGTTTAGCAGGTTATTAGGAACTCATAGTTGCCCACTTGGCGATGTCACTATCTCGAACTACGCGTGGCGTCATCTGACGCGAGTGACACGTACACAGTCGCACATCATCGACAGCCTTACCGCGCTCGCATATGTAAAGCAGTTCTTAGATCTGAGGCCACACCAGATACAAACAATATCTCAGGAGAGGATAGCTACAAACAGTTCAGTGACGGTCTCTCGAAAGGTTCTCGCCGTCTACAGGGATGTCAGGTTTGATGACAAGGGCACCTGCGCGGTCTACGTGCGCCTAGATGAACGAATCATTTTCCCCAAAAACTGGGAAGCTAGGGGGCTTTTCCGAGGAGGGGTATCTCAAGAGCTAAAACTCGAAAGCATCTACCGAAAGCCCACAAGAGATTAATAGTGCACGCCCCCTCTCTTCACTAACCTGTCGCTCGCCAGAGGCATGACTGCCTCGCTTAAACGACACGTGCTTGCTTTGCGCTATGCACGGACGCGCGCGAGAGCTGGGAGCGTGCGCCTCTATTGTGCCGCATAACGCTGGTTTAACCTAGGCAACTGCACAAGGTCGAGGCCGTCAGCTCAAACAATAGGAAGCTGCTGGAGGTGTGGCATCAGTCGGGGCGCATAGCCCGATCACCACAAGCCGTCCGCATTCGCCCCATTAGCGACCTATTCACTTGCCGCCCATTTGTTATAGATCTGATGTCTGCTATGCGGAATTGAGCCAGGTGGCGCCGGAGACCGCTTTGATCTCGGCTGCTGCCGGTCACTTGCTGTGCTTGGAAGGCTGCTCACAGCCTGAAGCCGTCAATTGGCCCGGAGTTCTGAGTGCCGGCTATCGACCAACACCTGCCTCTCCCTGGAACCACATCCCGCCCTGCGGCATCTGGATCGTGTATTCCGAGAGGCCCTCCACCACCAACACGCCGATGCTGCGTCAGTGCGGCAGGACGGGCCAGAAGTTCTGACGCACCTCAGTTCGCGCCGTGGCACTTCTTGTATTTCTTGCCGCTGCCGCAATGGCAAAGGTCGTTGCGCCCGGGCTCGGCCGGCTTGCGCACGGTCTCCACGCGCGGGCCGATGCTGCGCCACAACTCACGCAGGTCGTAGACGGCCCAGATCGCATCGCCGAAGGCGTTCAGCCGGTCCATGCTGACGGAGGGCGGCGTGTCGTCCCCGAAAGGCGAGATCTCGGGCGTGCCGGTGTCGTCCTCGGTCATGGCCACCAGGGTCTCCAGCGCCTCGTCCAGCCACTGGGCGGCCTCCTTGTCGCGCGGGGCGGCCCAATCCTCGGGCCAGTTCTCCACGGCGTACATGAAACCCAGGGCCCAGACCTGGGCAAAGGCCGGCAGCTCCTCGCCCAGCTCAGCCTGTTCCTCCACAGGCAGCGCGGCGATCGCGCCACGCACGTCCATGACCTCGGGCTGGTAGGCGGCCTCGTCCTCCAGGTTCTCCACTTCGGCGTCGAGCGCGGTCTGCACCTCCTGCCAGCGCCGCGTCCACAGGGCCAGAAAGCGGTCGCGCTGGGCCGCGTCGGCAAAGGGGGCCAGGGCCCCCTCGGTCGTGCCCAGCAGCACGGGCAGGTATTCCGCCTGCGGGATGACACGACGGCAGCACACCAGGGCGGCCAGGAAGCCTTCGCAGAACTCCCATTGCGGCACCTCGTCGTCGCGTGTGCGCAGATCGTCGAGCAGGGCGTCGAGTTCGTCGTAATCCTCGGGGGCCAGCAGGGCCTCGGGCTGGGAGCGGGGGGAAGTGTTCATGCGCTTGGGGGAGGGAAAAAGGGTCAGTCGGATGTGGCCTCAAGCGCCCGCGCGGCGCTCACGCCCAGCGGGAGCAGGCGCTTCTTCAGGCGCAGCACGGCGTGGTCCTTGCTCAGCAGGCGCGCGCGGTGCGCCACGGCCAGGTCGATGAACTTCTGATCGTCCGGGTCCTTGCAGGTCACCGGGGTCTTGGGCGCCACCGCCACCAGCTGCGCCTGCCGGTCAAAAGCGGCCAGCACATCGTCGGCGCCGAGCTGGTACCAGGCCAGGCGCGCGGCGATGTGCGGATAGGCCAGCACGCGCACGAGCTCCTCGCGCATGGCCGGCGTGGCGATCCACTGCAGCTGGCGCGCCGCGAGCGCGTCTTTCAGCGGCGGCGTGGCCGGGTCGTCGAAGACCAGCAGGTCCAGCACGATGTTGGTGTCGAGCACGATCATTTGCCGACCGCTTTCTCGCGCGCCGAACCCTTGACCATCTCGAACTTGAACAGCCGGCACTCCAGCGGGCCGTTCCACATCGGGACACGGCGCGATTCCTTCAGGCGCATCTTGCCCGGCAGCTTGAGGTCGGGCGTGAGCAGCTAGGCAGTCCAGCCGCTGTAGCTCTTCTTCCAGTGGCTGGCCAGCTTGCTGAAGAATTCGTTGTCGTCGCCGGCCTGTTCCGTCTCGGGCAGCTCGCGCGCGCCGAATCGCGCGGCACCAGCGAAGCCGCCGGCCTCGATGCGTTCGCCATAAGGTGGATTGACCAGCATCACGCCCGGGGTGTCGCAAGGCGGCATGCGCTGCAGGGCGTCACCGCCGCGGAATTCGATCACATCGGCCACACCGGCCCGCTGGGCATTGCGCTGGGCAAAGTCCACCATGCGGTGCGACACGTCGCTGCCGTAGATCAGCGCGGCCTGGCCCGGCCCGGGCTTGACCACCGCCTGGGCGGCCTCGGCCTTCATGGCGGCCCATTCGGGGGCACGGAAGGGCCGGTATTTCTCGAACGCAAAACGCCGCAGTGAACCGGCCGCGATATGGCAGGCGATCTGCGCCGCCTCGATGGCGATGGTGCCACTGCCGCAGCAGGGGTCGTACAGCGGCAGCAGGTCACCGTCAGCGTCGCCCTCGGCCCAGCCGCTGGCGGCGATCATGGCGGCGGCCAGGGTTTCCTTCAGCGGCGCATCGCCCTTGTCCTCGCGCCAGCCGCGCTTGAAGAGCGGCTCGCCCGAGGTGTCGATGTAGAGCGAGCAGCTGTCGGTGGTCAGGTGGGCGTATATGCGCACATCGGGCCACTGGGTGTCCACGTCGGGGCGCACGCCGCCGGCGGTCTCGCGAAAACGGTCGCAGACCGCATCCTTCACCTTGAGCGCCGCGAAGTTCAGGCTGGTCAACGGGCTGTGCTGGGCCGTGACCTCGACCTTGATGCTTTCCCTGGGCGTGAACCACTGCTCCCAGGGCACGGCCATGGCGGCGCGGTACAGGTCCTGCTCATTGCGGTACTCGGTGTAGGACAGCAGCACCAGCACGCGCTGCGCCAGGCGGCTGTAGAGATTGAGCAGCATGGCCTGCGCAAACGAGGTGCGCACCGCCACGCCGCCACGCTGCTTGGTGATGCAGCCCGGCGGCAGGCCCGTGATCCGCAGGGCTTCGGCGGCCAGGTAGTCCTCGACGCCGGCGGCGCAGGGGAGAAAAAGCGTAAGTTGGTTCAAATGATTTGTTATCCGTCAGAGCCTATGTACAGCCATGTACCTAAGCATCTCCGACCAACCAGACGCTGGGACCTGGAATCAGGTTGGCTGGGTTAGCAATGAAATGAAAAAACCTTATAAATCAACAACTTAATCCGTTTGCAGTCGCCACTTCGGGGTTGCCCTGAAATGAGATCAAGCCCAAGCCGGAATATACCGGGCGTACCGTCGAGAGTCTGGCGCATTAGGATCATTTTTGATCAGGCCCTGGTCTATGGTCGCAGTGATGATCTGCGAGACCGTGTTGCTGCTTCCCTCGGACAAGCCAAAGCGCTCACGCAAAGACTGGTTGGTCATTTGCTTGCGTAGCACGTACTGCAACACGCAGTGTTGGTAGCAGGCACGCACCCGATCACCCCCGTCCATGTCCCGGAAAGACCGAGGGCCATGGATCACAACGATCGTGCGTTTATGGCTGATCAAAAACTCGGGCGCCGGCAATTGCATCAGCTCAGCCGTCTCGACCACCCGGTCAATGCCACTACTTTTCTCCTCGCATATACCGAAACGCCGCATCAGATCGGCCAGTCTCTCGTTGCGCGAGAGATAGCCATCGATAAAACGATCCACCGGAACGATCGGCTCGCCGGGATTGGATATCTCCACACGATTGGAAAACACTTCCACGACGGGCGAAGCCCCTCCAAGATCAAAGTCCTGATGAATCAAGGCATTGGCCAACAGCTCACGCACGACCACTTCCGGCAAGAGCTTGACCTCCTTGCGTAAAGCGCCTTCGATTACCTCGTTCTGCGGAAGCTTGCCCATGACATACCGAACCAAACCGGTAAAGCCGACGGCATAACCCTTCTCGCCCGTGATGTCCGACAGCGTCTGCAATTTTGATTCGCCGGCATAGGCAATCACCCGCGCCGCCTTGCGACTGACATCGGAGAAATCTTTCAGATTCTTAGCCAGCAAGATGGCACCGATCCGCAGAATGCTAAAGCCCGCTGGGCCAGGCTCAATGAGCCGTTCGTCTTGTAAGCGTCCCAACACACCTTTCTGCTCAGTGGGATACGGCAAACGCAGCAGGTCAAAAAAAGCCTGGGTATCCAGCAGTTGCACCACATCCTGTGCCGAGACATCTCGCATCGTCGGCATCTCCAGCCAGCCCGGCCCGCCCTCGGCAAATATCTTGCGCAACTGGTCTTCGCTCATCGGCACCAACTCCTCGCCCGAGCGCATGAGGTAAGCACCGTCATGGTGGTAGGCAGTACCCTTGGGTCGCCCTGGAACACTGAAGACCACCACGCGCCCTTGAGGGTGTGCCACGGCCTCTACATCCACACGAAACCCCACCCAATGAAACAGCTTTTCCGCGATATCCTGCGTATCAGCAAAGGCCGCCGTCCCCACGACCGGGCGCGGCGGCTTATCAGCCACTCCCATGACCAGATGACCACCGCCCTCATTGGCGATCGCCACGCAGTAACGGCGTAGTTTGGCGGTGTCGTACTGGTTCCGAGCCTCCTTGAATTCCAGGTGCTGAGTTTCTGAGGCGCTAACGCGCCAGATGTCGATTTGGGCGGGTGTGATTGCCATGTCAGCTCGCTACAAGGCTTTCCGCAAATTCGCGGGAGCTATTTTCAAGGCCTCGCGGTATTTGGCCACGGTGCGGCGCGCGCACTCGATGCCCTGCTCCTTGAGCATCTCGGACAGCTGGCTGTCCGACAGGGGCTTCTTCGCGTTTTCGGCACTGACGAACTGCTTGATCAGCGCGCGCACCGCGGTGCTGGACGCATTGCCGCCCGATTCGGTGCCCAGGCCCGAGCCGAAGAAGTACTTGAGCTCGTAGGTGCCGAAGGGCGTGGACATGTACTTGGCCGTGGTCACGCGGCTGATGGTGGATTCGTGCAGGCCCAGCTCGTCGGCGATCTCGCGCAGCACCAGGGGGCGCATGGCCAGCTCGCCGTGCACGAAGAAGTTCTTCTGGCGCTCGACAATGGCGCTGGAGACGCGCAGGATGGTGTCGAAGCGCTGCTGGATGTTCTTGATGAACCAGCGCGCCTCCTGCAGGCGCTGCTGCAAGGCGGCGTAGTTGTCACCCTCGCGGCCGCCGGCCTTGTGGCCCTTGAGCGCGTTGGCATAGATGTCGTGCACACGCAGCCTGGGCATGATGTCCGGGTTGAGCTGCACGCGAAAGCGGGTCTGCGCGCCGTTGCCGACGCGCAGCACCAGCACGTCGGGCACGATGACATTGCGCTCGACGTTGACGAAACGCCGGCCGGGCTTGGGCTCCAGCCGCGCGACCAGGCCCAGGGCCTCGCGCGTCAGCGTTTCGCTGCCGCCGCAGAGCTGGGCCAGCCTCTTGAGATCGCGCCGCGCCAGCAGCTCGGGGGGCTGCTCGATCATGCGCAGGGCCTGCGCCACCACCGCCGGCTCCGGCTGTGCCGCCGCGCCTCGCATCGCATCGGCCTGCAGGGCCTGCAGCTGCAGGCGCAGGCACTCGGCCATGTTGCGCGCGCCCACGCCCGTGGGCTCCAGGCTTTGCAGCAGGCGCAGACCCAGCTCGAAATGCCCGAGCACGGCCTCCATCTGCTCCTGGTCATCGCCGGCCAGGCCCTGCGCCAGCGACTCCAGCGTGTCCTCCAGATAGCCGTCCTCGTTGAGCGACTCGATCAGGAACAGCAGCGCCGCGCGGTCTTCGGCGTTCAGGCGCAGGGACAGGACCTGGCGCTTGAGGAAATCCGGCAGCGATTCCTGGCTGCGCGCCAGCTCGGTGGCATCGGCATCGTCGTCCTCGCGCGCGCCGTTGCGCGCCGGCGCGTCGCCGCCCCATTCGCTGTCGTCGGGCGACAGGTCCACGCTGCCATCACCCTCCCAGTTGCCGTCGCTCTCCAGGCTGGTCACCGCGGCCCCATCGTCGGGGCCGTCGCTGGACGGCGCACTGCCGCCGTAGTCGTAGTCCGCCTCGTCCTGCGTCACGGGCGCATCGGCACGCTCCAGGCCATGGGCCTCGCGCTCGACGCTGTCGTCGGCGCGCTCCAGAAAGGGGTTCTCGTCGAGCAGCTGCTCGACCTCCTGGTTGAGCTCCAGCGTGGAAAGCTGCAGCAGACGGATGGACTGCTGCAACTGGGGCGTGAGCGCCAGGTGCTGGGAGACCCGCAGCGACAGTCCCTGTTTCATATTGCTAGCCGATGTGCAGGGGAAAACCCTTCACATCTTGAAGTGCTCGCCGAGATAGACCCGGCGCACGTCGGCGTTGTTGACGATCTCGGCCGGCGTGCCCTGGGCCAGCACGCGGCCTTCGCTGATGATGTAGGCGTGATCGCAGATGCCCAGCGTCTCGCGCACATTGTGGTCGGTGATCAGCACGCCGAGGCCGCGCGCCTTGAGGAAGCTGATGATGCGCTGGATCTCGATCACCGCGATCGGGTCGATGCCGGCGAAGGGTTCGTCCAGCAGGATGAAACGCGGCTGCGTGGCCAGGGCGCGGGCGATCTCCACCCGGCGGCGCTCACCGCCCGACAGGGCCAGCGCGGGCGACTTGCGCAGCGACTCCACCCGCAGATCCTGCAGCAGGACCGTGAGGCGGTGCTCGATCTCGTCCTTGCGCAGCGGATGCCCCGCCTCGTCGCGCTGCAACTCCAGCACGGCGCGCACATTGTCTTCCACGTTGAGCTTGCGGAAAATCGAGGCTTCCTGCGGCAGGTAGCTCAGGCCCATGCGCGCGCGCTGGTGGATGGGCATGTGCTCGACCGGCTGCTCGTCGATCAGGATCTCGCCGGCACTCGCGCGCACCAGACCCACGATCATGTAGAAGGAGGTGGTCTTGCCCGCGCCGTTGGGGCCCAGCAGGCCCACCACCTCGCCCTTGCGCACGGTCAGCGAGACGTCCTTGACGACCTCGCGGCTGCCATAGAACTTCTTGAGATGG
>JACCDS010805695.1_pt1 | contig 14663 bp, 13 predicted proteins | sample 7446441 | NCBI WGS metagenome assembly JACCDS01 (sample SAMN15323445, study PRJNA562643) | freshwater metagenome | isolation source: river surface water | place: USA:Blue River Watershed | collected 2017-08-17 | reverse complement strand
CTCGAGATGCCGGAAATCATCCGTAAAACACTGGCCGCCATTCCGGAGTCTCCGTTGACGGATCTGGCCTCCGTTCTGGCGGTTGATCAGCGGGCACGCCAGTGTGCCGAGTCGCTGCTGGCAGGTGTGGCATGAATTTTCTGAACTCGCTCTGGGCCTTTGTGGTGGCGATCGGCCTCCTAGTGATCGTCCACGAGCTAGGGCACTATCTGGTCATGCGCTGGTGTGGCGTGCGGGTACTCCGTTTTGCCTTTGGCTTTGGTAAACCACTCTGGTCCCGCCGGGATCAATCCGGCACGGAATGGGCCGTCTGCCTCTGGCCCCTAGGCGGCTATGTCAAACCGCTGGATACCCGTGATGGTGAGCGCGTGTCTGCGGAAGATCGACCTTATGCCTTTGATACCCAATCGGTGGGTAAGCGCATCGCTATGGTGGCGGCTGGTCCGATAGCGAATTTCCTCCTGGCGATTGTGCTGTACTGGGTTGTTTTTCTGAGTGGTGTGACGGAATGGCGTCCGATTCTGGCTGCGCCGGAACCCGCCACACCCGCAGCGATCGCTGGTGTCCAAGCCGGTGATCTGGTGACGCGAGTCGATGGTGAGCCGGTGCAGACCTGGGCACAAACTCAATGGCAGTTACTGCGGCTGCTCTCCAAAGAGCACGAGATCATGCTGGCGGTGGTTGCAACCGATCATGGTGAACCCGTGCCAGGCGCGGCTGATCGCGGTATCACCTTCAAATTACCAGCCGATCTGGCAATTGGTCCGACAGCGTTGGCCGGCTTAGGATTTCGTCTGGCATCGCCACAGCTGCCGGCACAGGTCGGCCTGGTTCAGGCGGAGAGTGCCGCCGAAAAAGCGGGACTACAGACGGGTGATTTGATTCAAACGGCTGATGGTCAGCCGATTGAGGATTGGGTCGCCTTTGTCAAAATTGTGCGATCGCATCCCGCGCAGGTTGTTTCCCTCACGGTCTTGCGCCAGAACCAGGTGCTGACACTCAATCTACAGCCCGTGTCGATTGAGGAGCAAGGCCAGGAAATCGGCCGGGCAGGGGTGTCGCCGGCGCAGGGTAAGGCGTTGGATGCCTACCGGATTCATCGCTCACTGGGTCCCGCAGAAGCTTTGGGCGCTGCCGTGACCGAAACCTGGGACAAAAGTCGCTTCACGCTGGTCATGCTGGGCCAGATGCTGATTGGTAAGGCTTCACTGGATAATCTCTCGGGGCCGATCAGTATTGCGTCGGCCGCTGGCCAGACAGCGAAGATCGGCCTGGAGGCATTTCTCCGTTTTCTGGCGATTGTCAGCCTCTCCCTTGGGGTCATCAACCTGGTGCCCTTACCGCTCCTCGATGGGGGGCACTTGATGTATTATTTGGTTGAGATTCTGACCGGAAAACCCGTTTCGGCCGAGCGTCAGGCCTTGTTTCAGCGTTTTGGTATCGTAGTGCTCGGATCGCTGATGTTTCTTGCAATTTTCAACGACTTACAGCGACTTTTTAACTGGTAACCGGATGTCATCGAAGCGTTCATCCCCTCAAAAACCGCGTTTTATGAAACATCGCCTGTGGGCGGCCTGTTTCGGTGGATTGCTGTCGCTCACGACAGCCGTCGACGTCCTGGCACAACAGCACCAGGAGGCGGCGTCTTTCCATCCGTTTGTCGTCCGCGATATTCGTGTTGAGGGGTTGCAGCGTACCGAGCCCGGTACCGTATTTACCTATCTGCCGATCAAGGTTGGCGAAACAGTCGATGCGGCCAAAATTACCGAAGCGATTCGTGCCTTGTACGCCACCGGCTTTTTCAAGGATGTGCGGATCGAAGCCGAAGGCCACGATCTGATCGTCTCGATTGTCGAACGGCCGGCGATTGCCTCGATTACTTTCGAAGGCCTCAAAGAATTCGAAAAGGACGTCGTACTGAAGGCTCTGAAGGAAGTAGGCCTGGCGGACTCGCGTATTTTTGACCGTTCCGTGCTGGAGCGTGCCGAGCAGGAGCTAAAGCGTCAGTATCTGTCGCGCGGCAAATATGCCGTACAGATTACGACCACGGTCACGCCGCTGGAACGTAATCGTGTCGGGATTAACTTCAACATCGTTGAAGGCGAAACCGCCAAGATTCGTGAAATCAACATCATCGGCGCCCAGGCTTATCCTGAAACCGAGCTGCTGGATCTGTTCGAACAGAGCACGCCGACCTGGATGTCCTGGTATACCAAGAGTGATCAGTACTCTCGTCAGAAACTAACCGCCGATCTGGAAAAGCTGCGTTCTTTCTACCAGGATCGGGGTTATCTGGATTATGCGATTGACTCCACCCAGGTATCGATCAGCCCGGATAAGGAAAACATCTATCTGACCATCACGCAGAGTGAAGGTAACCGTTATCTGATCAGCAGCGTCAAAGTGGTGGGCGAGTTCATTGTCCCGGAAGACGAGATCCGCAAACTGATCAAGATTGCCCCAGGCCAGGATTTTTCGCGTGCCAAGGTCAATGACACCATCAAGGCGATTACCGAACGACTCGGTAAGGAAGGGTACGCCTTTGCCAACGTGAATGCGGCACCCGATGTGAATCGAGAAAAGCGGCTGGTTGGCTTTACCCTGTTCGTGGATCCGGGCCGCCGGGTATACGTCCGCAAGGTCAACATTACGGGTAATACCAAATCCCGTGATGAAGTCGTTCGTCAGGATATGCGCCAGATTGAAGGTGCCTGGTACGACGCCGACAAGATCAAATTGTCGCGTGAACGCCTCATGCGGACAGACTTTTTCAAGCAGGTGGATATCCAGACGCCACCCGTGCCCGGTACCAACGACCAGGTCGACACCAATGTCAATGTGGAAGAAAAGTCGACGGGTAGCTTCCAGATTGGTGCCGGTTTCTCCAGTTATGAAAGACTGACGCTCTCCGGTTCCATCAGCCAGAACAACCTGTTCGGTAGTGGTAAGAATGCCACGCTTGCCGTCAACACCAGCAAGGTCAACACCCTCTATAGCCTGTCATATACCGACCCGTACTACACGGTTAACGGGATCAGCATCGGCTACGATGGTTACTACAAGACCTTTAACTCGGCCACGCTGGATTGGCTTTCGACCTACAAGACGATGTCAGGTGGCGGTGGTATCCGCTTTGGCTATCCGCTGAGTGAAACCAGCAGCATGAACCTGGGATTCACCATCGATTCGACCAACATCAATCTGTCGGGCGCCAGTACGGTGACAGTGACGGATACGAGTGTGACGCCGAACACAACATATAACTATCCAAACGTTCCCTATAACATCTATAACTTCACCCAGAAGTACGGTTCCACCAATACCTCGTTGATTTCAAGTGTCGGCTGGCGCTTGAACTCCTTCGACTCCAACATCATGCCGACCAAGGGTAACCGGTTTGCTACTGGGGTCGAGCTCGCCAGCCCGCCGGGTAGCATTGCCTACTACAAGCTGTCGTATCAGCAGCAGCATTTTGTGCCGTTGACGCCGAAGAAGTCGTTGATCGCCATGGCCAACTTCAACCTGGGCTACGGTCAGGGGATGGGTGACAAGGCCTACCCGTTCTATAAGAACTTCTATGGCGGTGGTATCGGCTCCGTTCGTGGTTACAAGCCGGGTACCGTTGGCCCGCAGGCCACCAATGCGGGTGGAGGAACGTCGTACATCGGTGGTAACGAAATCGCGACGGGTAACTTCGAATTCCAGGGGGCTTTCCCGGGGCTCGGCGACACCATGCGCTGGAATATCTTCTACGATGTGGGCTATGTCGGAGCAGTCGGCTCTGCGGCGCCGGGTTGCTATCCGGGGATGACCTGTAGCCCCACCAATAACACCATTGCCACATCGGCCGGTATTGGCATGTCGTGGGTGTCGCCGGTGGGGCCGCTCAAGTTCAGCCTGGGTTATCCTATCGGTGCCGGTCCGGGGGCACAGAAGCAGCCGTTCCAGTTCACCATGGGTAGTGCTTTCTAAAGAGAAGATCATGACAGCCATGCGTTATTCGAAACATGTTCTGGGGGCTTTGCTGGCCGGCGCCGTTGTGTTTTCGGCGCCCGCCTTCGCGGAAGTTAAAATCGGTTTTGTCGATATGCAGCGTCTCTTTGATCAGGCGCCGATTGCCGTCAAGGCCAATAAAAAACTGACCGCTGAATTTGCCAAACGCGAGCTGGAACTGCAGAAGCTCGGTAAACAGATCAAGACCCAGCAGGATGCGCTGGAGAAAAACGGTGCCACCATGTCGGATACCGAACGGCGGAATCGTGAGCGTGAGCTGGCGGATGCCTCGCGCGAGTTCCAGCGTAAACAACGTGAATTCCGTGAAGATCTCGATGTGCGACGAAATGAAGCCATGGCCGTGGTGCTGGAGCGTGCTAACAAGGCCCTCAAGCAGATTGCCGAAACGGACAAGTACGATCTGATCGTTCAGGATGCTGTTTATTTCAGCCCCCGTATTGACATTACTGACAAGATCATCAAGGCGCTGGCTGATGATGGAAAGCTGCCGGCACAATGAGCCAACGCCGCGTGAGTTTGTCCTTGGCCGATATTCAGTCGGCACTCGGTGGTGAGCTGGTCGGCGATGGGGCCGTCATGGTGGATGCTATCGCCCCGCTGGCTGATGCCGGGGCAGGACAGATCAGCTTTCTGTCGCAGCGTAAGTACGCGCCGTTGCTGGCAACAACGCAAGCCACCGCATTGATTTTGCCGATGGAAGCTGCGGGTCACTTTCCTCGACCGCATATCCTGACGGCAAATCCGTATCTCTATTTCGCCCGGGTCAGCCAGTTGCTTAATCCGGTACGCGTGCCCGAACAGCCCATTCATCCCACGGCCGTGATTTCGCCATCGGCAAAAATCGGCCGTAACGCGGTCATTCACCCGGGGGTTGTGATTGGTGATGATGTCGTCATTGGTGATGATGCTGTGATTTATCCCAACGTCGTGATTTATCACGATTGCCAGATTGGTGACCGGGTGATCCTGCATGCCGGCGTTGTCATTGGTGCCGATGGCTTTGGTAATGCCAAAGATGGTGATGCCTGGGTCAAGATCCCGCAGATCGGTCGTGTCGTGATGGGGCATGATGTTGAAGTTGGCGCCAATACCTGTATTGATCGTGGCGCACTCGATGACACGCTCATCGGTGATGGGGTCAAGATCGATGACCAGATCATGATCGGCCACAACTGCCGCATCGGTGATCACACAGCCATTGCTGCCTGCGCCGGTATTGCCGGCAGTACGACCATCGGTAAACGCTGCATTATCGGCGGGGCAGCCATGTTCTCGGGCCACATCGAAATTACGGATGATGTGACCATTTCGGGCGGTACGGCGGTCATCAAGAATATCCGGAAACCGGGTCAGTACACCGGTGTTTTCCCAAGCCTGCAACATGCAGACTGGTTGCATATCGCGGCCAATCTACGTCAGCTTGATACACTGGCCCGCAAGGTTCAGGAACTCGAATCACAAATCCAGTCTTTGACTGCACAACATACTGGGGAGTCATCCACATGCCACAGCTGAATATCCATCAAATTCGTAAGATTCTCCCGCATCGTTACCCCTTTCTTCTGGTTGATCGCGTCGAAGACATTGATTACGGCAAGTCGATTCATGCCATCAAGAACGTGACGGTGAATGAACCCTGTTTTACGGGCCACTTCCCTGAGTATCCGGTAATGCCGGGTGTGCTAATCATGGAAGCCATGGCGCAGGCCGCGGCGATTCTGACGTTCGCCTCGGCTTCGGAAGAAGAAACCTTGCAGGCCGCCGATGATCTGTATCTGTTTGCCGGTATTGATAATGCCCGCTTCAAGCGCCCGGTTGGCCCAGGTGACCGCCTTGACCTCTATGCCGAGATGGTGGCGAACAAACGTGGCATTTACAAATACAAGGCCGTTGCCAAGGTCGATGGACTGGTGGTGGCCGAAGCTGATCTGATGTGTGCCCACCGTAAGATGGGTGAGTAGTATGGTTAATATTCACCCGAGCGCCATCGTTCATCCGAAAGCCGAACTCGGCATCGGTGTGAGCGTCGGTGCGTTCACGATCATCGGAGAGCATGTCAAGATCGGTGATGGCACCAGCATTGGTTCCCATTGCGTGATTGAAGGCCACACTCAGATCGGTCGCGACAACAAAATTCATCATTACGCGGCTCTGGGTGGTGTTCCCCAGGATAAGAAATACAACGGTGAACCGACTCGCCTGGAAATCGGGGATCGTAATACCATCCGCGAATTCGTTAGCTTCAATGTCGGCACGGCGCAGGATAAAGGCATCACTTCGATCGGCTCGGACAACTGGGTCATGGGCTATGTCCACATTGCGCATGATTGCCGTATTGGGAATCAGAATATTCTGGCCAGTAACGCACAATTGGCGGGTCACTGCGAGGTCGGTGATTGGGTGGTTCTGGGCGGTCATACGGGCTATCACCAGTTTGTGCGTATCGGTTCGCATGCCATGATCGGTGGTGGTTCCATGCTGGTTCAGGATGTGCCGCCTTATGTGATGGCGCAGGGCTATCCAACGATTCCACGCGGTATCAATGCCGAAGGGTTGAAGCGTCGCGGTTTTTCGGTGGAAGCGGTTAATGCCATCAAGCAGGCTTACCGGGCAGTTTACAAGTCCGGTCTGAGTCTGGAAGAGGCCCGCGTCAAGCTCGATGAGTTGCAGAAAAGCTTCCCGGAAGTGGCGGTGCTCAACGAGTTTCTCGCGTCGTCGCAGCGCGGCATCATTCGTTAATCTGACCGCTTGGCATGTCTCGTCCGTTGCGTATTGCCCTGGTGGCCGGTGAAGCATCGGGTGATGTGCTGGGCGCCAGTCTGATGGGTGCACTGAAAGCGCGTTATGCCGATGCCGAGTTCTACGGCATCGGTGGCCCGAAAATGATCGCTGCCGGTTTGCGTAGCGAGTACGAACAGGAAAAGCTGGCTGTACGTGGCGCGGCCGAAGTGGTTGCGCATCTGCCGGAAATTCTGTCGATTCGTCGGGGGATTACGGCAAAGCTCAAAGCTTGGCAACCGGATGTCATGATCGGCATTGATGCACCGGATTTCAACCTGGCCGTCGAGCGTCAGCTCAAGAAGGCAGGGATTCCGACGGTGCATTATGTCAGCCCAACAGTCTGGGCATGGCGCCGCGGACGTACCAAAAAAATCGTCGCGGCAGTCAATCAGTTGCTCTGTCTGTTCCCATTTGAACCGGCGTGCTACCAGGGCCAGGGGCTGGCGCCGGTCTTTGTCGGACACCCGCTGGCGGATGAGATTGATCCGGAGATCAATCGTCAGCAGATACGTCAATCGCTCAACTTGCCCGAAGCGGCACCGCTGATCACCCTGATGCCGGGCAGTCGACAATCCGAGCTGGCCTTTCATGCGCAGCTCTTTGTGGAAACCGCCAACCGGGTTGCGTGTGAACTGCCCGAGGCGCTCTTTGTGGTGCCGCTGACTACCAAAGAAACACGGGCGCTGTTTGAAGCAGCGCTCAAAGCCCATGCGGTTGCAGGGTTACGTGTGCGCATTCTGTTCGGTCACGCCCGCGAGGCGCTGGCGGCCAGTGACCTGGCGCTGGTATGCAGCGGCACGGCCACGCTTGAGGCCGCCTTGCTGCGTTGTCCGATGATCATTACGTATCGATTGTCGGCGTTTTCAGCCTGGGTCTATAAGAAGTTGCGCTACCTGACGTGGGTTGGTCTGCCGAATATTCTGCTGGGACGCCTGGTGGTGCCCGAGCTATTGCAGGAGGACGCGACGGCAGAGAAGTTATCGGATGCCCTAATTCAGCTCTGGCGACAACCGAACCGTCGTGCTGAGATGGAAAGTGCCTTTGCATCGATTCATCAGAAGCTCCGGCAGAACTCGGCTGAGCGTGCGGCCGATGCCGTGCTGAACTGCATCAACCCTGTGCATCGTTCTATCCAATGAGTGTGTCCAGTCACTGGATCTGTGGCGTTGATGAAGCCGGGCGTGGGCCATTGGCAGGTGCCGTGGTTGCGGCCGCAGTCATTCTAGATCCGGCGCAGCCGATTACGGGTCTGGCAGATTCCAAAAAACTGAGTGCCAGGGTGCGCGAGCGATTGGCCGAAGAGATTCGCGAGAAAGCCATTGCCTGGTGCGTAGCAGAAGCCAGTGCCGCTGAAATTGATCAGATCAATATTCTGCAGGCCACGATGCTCGCCATGCGTCGTGCCATCGAGGGCTTGTCGGTGTTACCGGCGCATGCACTCATTGACGGGAATCGTGTGCCGATGGGTTTGGCCTGTACGGCAGAAGCGATTGTCAAAGGTGATGCCAAAGAAGCCGCGATTTCTGCGGCATCGATTCTGGCGAAAACCACGCGTGATGCCCAGATGGTGGCGCTGGATATGCGTTACCCGATGTACGGCTTTAAACAGCACATGGGGTACCCGACGGCAGCCCATCTGGCGGCGTTACAGGCTCACGGCCCGACGCCGGTGCATCGCCGCAGCTTTGGTCCGGTTGCGCAATGCGCATTACCCGGAGTGGCCTGATGGAACATATTGCCTCTCGTCAGAACAGCCTGATCAAGCACTTGCGAAAGCTGGCCGAAAGCAAACGGGCCCGGACGCAGCATGGGCAGGTATTGGCAGAAGGGGTGCATCTGCTGCAGATGCTGCTGGCAGCTGGCGGCCAACCCGACATTATTGTTCTGGCGGATCACGTCAGTAACGACAGGGAAGTGCATGCCTTGTTGGCGCAGTGTCCTAAGGCGCGTGTGGTGGTGGTACCGGATGCGCTGTTCGATCAGCTCGCACTGACGGATTCGCCCAGTGGTCTTTTGGTGGTATCGGCACAACCGGGCTCTGAACGGCCGGCAGACCTTGGCGTGGATACCCTGGTTCTGGACCGCGTCCAGGATCCGGGTAATGTTGGTAGTCTGATTCGCACGGCTGTCGCTGCCGGGATTCGGCAAATTCTGCTTTCGCCGGGGTGTGCCGACCCCTGGTCACCCCGTTGCCTGAGGGCCGCCCAGGGAGCGCAATGGTTATCCACCGTGTGGGCCGATGTGGATCTAACGGACTTTCTCGAAGGATACCGTGGCATCATTGCCGCAACGCTGCTGGATGGCGGTTCACTGCTTTACACTCATGACCTCCGGCAACCGACGGCATGGCTGTTCGGCAATGAAGGTCAGGGCGTTGATCCTGCCCTGGCGGCGCAGGCTACCCAACGCGTAACGATACCGATGCCGGGGGGGGTGGAATCACTCAATGTGAATGCGGCTGCGGCGGTCTGCCTCTTTGAGCAGGTGCGGCAGCGGCAAGCTTAGAACGCTGTCGCCTTATTTTCCAGGCGGATTTCCTGCATCACGGTGGTCGAGATTTCTTCGATGCTCTTGCTGGAGGAGTCCAGCCAGTGAATGCCTTCGCGACGCATCATCCTCTCGGCATCGCTCACTTCTTGACGACAGTTGGCCAGTGACGCGTATTTGCTGTTGGGACGACGCTCTTCGCGAATCTGTGCCAGACGTTCCGGCTGAATCGTTAGGCCGAAGAGCTTGGCTTTATGATCCTTCAGGGTGCCGGGTAGGGTGCCACGATCAAAGTCTTCCGGAATCAGCGGAAAGTTCGCGGCCTTGATGCCAAACTGCATGGCCAGATACAGCGACGTTGGCGTTTTGCCACAGCGTGACACACCCACCAGAATCACATCAGCGGTGCTCAGATCCCGATCCGTAATGCCGTCATCGTGGGCCAGCGTGTAGTTGATGGCTTCAATCCGGTTCTTGTAATCCGAACTGTCCGTACGGCCATGCGTGCGCCCCACGGTGTGTGTCGATTTGATGTTGATTTCGGCTTCAATCGGTGCCAGAAAAGTCTTGAAGAAGTTCAGGCAGAGGGCGGGTGCCTGTTCCAGCATGGAGGAGATTTCGTCGTCGACCAGGGTGGTGAACACAATAGGGCAGCAGCCGTCCCGCTCGGCAACTGCCTCGATCCGTTGGACCGCTTCCTGTGCTTTCTCGCGGGTATTGATGAAAGGCAGACGATGCTGGATCCATTCCACGCCTTCAAACTGGCTCAGCAGGCTGTGCCCCAGTGATTCAGCAGTAATGCCGGTGCCGTCGGAGACGAAAAAAACAGTGCGTTTTGTCATAGTTCAAGCATTGTATCCAAACCGCTGTATTTGTGTATGGTAAATTGGTCATACCAAAAACCGTTGGTTGTTTGAAAAAATTTCACCATAAATACTGGTGTTTTAGAATTTCTCTGTGATAAATTCTGCACCATTCAATCTTTCACGGAAATTGGTAAGACCAATTCTGGGTTTTAGAGACTGGTTCTTGATCACATGGGCACGACTCGTTTATCGGACACTGTGGCGCATCAGCTGGAGCAACGCATTCTTGAAGGTGCGTTGAAAGCAGGTGATCGTCTGCCGGCTGAGCGTGAACTCGCACAGGAACTGGGTGTATCCCGGCCCTCTTTGCGCGAGGCCCTGCAGAAACTGGTTTCCCGAGGACTGCTTTATAGTCGGCAGGGGGGCGGTACCTACGTTGCCGACCAATTGAATGATGCGGTCGCCAATCCGTGGGCCGGCATGCTGGCCTCTCATCCGGCACTGCATGACGATCTGCTGGAGTTCCGGGCGATACTGGAAGCGCAAGCCGCCGAGTGGGCCGCATTGCGTGCAACACCGGCGGATCTGGTTCGGCTCGAAGCGGCGCTCAATGAGGCTGCCAGTGCCATCACGGCGCTCGATACCGAAGCCGTTGCTGGTGCCGACGGACGTTTTCACCAGGCGCTGGCTGAAGCGGCCCATAACGTTTTTACGGCGCACATGATGTCGACGGTGCAGGGCTTATTGCACAAAGACATCGTTTTTAATCTGGGCGAACTCCTGAGCGTTCCTGTGGCCAGTCGCATGCTGATTGATCAGTGGACAGCGATTGTGACAGCGGTTCGCCAACAAAACGCCGGTGCAGCCAGACAGGCAGCAGCCACCCATGCCGGTTTCTTCCGCGAAACCCTGAGTCAGGCACAGCGCGCTCTGGCGCGACGAGAAACATCCGAGCGCCGCCAGGCGGCAACCAGTTTTTAACCGCTTTTCTTTTTACTGCATTTTCAACTTTCACTCACAGGGGATTTTTTGATGAACGCCTTTGTTATCAACTTCAAAGAACTGCGCATGACGGACGTCGAGGAAGTCGGCGGCAAGAATGCGTCACTGGGCGAAATGATCAGCCAGCTCTCCACCGCTGGTGTGCGTGTGCCGGGTGGTTTTGCCACCACGGCCGAGGCCTACCGTGCATTCCTCGCTCATAATGGTCTGGCCGAGAAGATCAATGCGCGCCTGTCCGGCCTGGATGTGGATGATGTCGATACCTTGTTGAAGACGGGTGCAGAAATCCGCCAGTGGGTGGTTGAGACACCGTTCCCCGAGCAGCTTGAAAAGGAAATCGCCGTTCACTACGCGGCACTGATCGCCGAAAGCGGCCCAGATGCGTCGTTCGCCGTGCGTTCGTCGGCCACGGCCGAAGACCTGCCGGATGCGTCATTTGCTGGTCAGCAGGAAACCTTCCTCAACATCAGTGGCCTGGAAAATATCCTGCACGCGATCAAGGAAGTCTTCGCGTCGCTCTATAACGACCGCGCCATCGCCTATCGTGTTCACAAGGGCTTTGCACATGCCGATGTGGCCTTGTCTGCGGGTATTCAGCGCATGGTTCGTTCGGATAAAGGTGCAGCCGGTGTGATGTTTACGCTGGATACCGAATCCGGTTTCCGCGATGCCATCTTTGTCACCTCGTCGTATGGCCTGGGTGAGACCGTGGTGCAGGGCGCCGTAAACCCGGATGAGTTCTACGTGCACAAGCCGATGCTGCGCGAGGGACGCCCGGCGGTCATCCGCCGTAACCTCGGTTCCAAGTTGATCAAGATGATCTTCTCGACCGACAAAATTGCCGGAAAATCGACCCATACCGTCGATGTGGCCGAAGCCGAACGCAACCAGTTCTCGATTCGCGATGAAGAGGTGCTGGAATTGGCCCGTTTTGCCGATATCATCGAAAAGCATTATCAGCGTCCGATGGACATCGAGTGGGGCCGTGATGGTACCGACGGTCGTCTGTACATCCTGCAGGCACGTCCGGAAACCGTGAAGTCGCATGAGTCGAAAGACAAGGTCGAGAAGTTCGCGCTCAAGTCCTATGGCAAGGTACTGGCTTCGGGTCGTGCCATTGGTCAGAAGATCGGCGTCGGTCCGGTGCGCGTGGTGAATGACCCGGCCGAGATGAACAGTGTCAAACCCGGCGATGTGCTGGTTGCTGACATGACGGATCCAAACTGGGAGCCGGTGATGAAGCGCGCCGCTGCGATCGTGACCAATCGTGGTGGTCGTACCTGTCACGCGGCCATTATTGCGCGTGAACTGGGTATTCCTGCCATCGTCGGTTGTGGCGACGCGACCGAGACGCTGACCGAAGGCGACGTCGTGACCGTGTCGTGTGCCGAAGGCGATACCGGCCATGTGTATCGTGGTGCCCAGGAATATGAAGTGACGACGCGTGATCTGGGTGAGCTGCCGCCGATACCGGTCAAGATCATGATGAACGTGGGTAACCCGGAACTGGCCTTCGATTTCGCACAGCTGCCCAACGAAGGTGTGGGCCTGGCCCGTGTTGAATTCATCATCAACAACATCATCGGTGTGCACCCGAAGGCGATTCTGGAAATCGACCGTCTGCCGGCCAGTAAGCGTGAAGAGATCGAACGCCGTGCTCGCGGTTATGCCGACCCGGTCAGCTTCTTTACGGACAAGCTCGTTGAAGGTGTGGCGACAATTGCGGCAGCCTTCTGGCCAAAGCCGGTGATCGTGCGTCTGTCGGATTTCAAGTCGAACGAATACCGCAAGCTGCTGGGTGGTGATCTGTATGAGCCGGAAGAAGAAAACCCGATGCTGGGCTTCCGTGGCGCTTCGCGCTACATCGCGCAATCGTTCCAGGATTGCTTCGAGATGGAATGCCGTGCCATGCGTACCGTGCGTGAAGTCCTCGGCTACACCAATGTGCAGCTGATGGTGCCATTCGTGCGGACACTGGGTGAGGCGGCGGATGTTGAGAAGCTGCTCGCCAGCCATGGTCTGCGCCGTGGCGAACATGATCTCAAGCTCATCATGATGTGCGAGATTCCGTCTAACGCGCTACTGGCCGATCAGTTCCTCGAGTACTTTGATGGTATGTCAATCGGCTCGAACGATCTGACGCAGCTCACGCTGGGTCTGGATCGTGACTCAGGTCTGGTGGCGTCGCTGTTCGACGAGCGGGATCCGGCGGTCAAGATGCTGCTGGAGCGTGCCATCGAATCCTGTAACAAGGTCGGCAAGTACATCGGTATTTGTGGTCAGGGCCCGTCGGATCACCCGGATCTGGCCGAGTGGCTGACCGAAAAGGGAATCACCAGCTTGTCGCTGAACCCGGATACTGTTGTCGATACCTGGCAGCAAATCGCCAAGCGGGGTTAAATCAACTGCGTCAATCCATGATTTAACCAAGGGGCATCCGCAAGGATGCCCTTTTTTATGGCTGATGATGAAAGCGGGGAAGTGTAATCTTCCAGCGAATGGCGATCATGCGAACCGTAATACAGGCGGCCAGCGCAATCCATGCGGCAAGTTTCACATTGACGCCCAGCGCATCCAGACCGATCAGGGTCATGGCGCCGATCCAGGCCGCGGTGGCATAGAGCTCACTGGTGAAGACCAGGGGTACTTCGTTAATCATGGTGTCGCGCAGGAGTCCGCCAAAGACGGCCGTTACCACGCCTAAGACGCTGGCGGTCAGCCAGGGCATATTCCAGTCAAGCGCTACCTGGGTACCCACAATAGCGAAGAGTGCCAGCCCAATGGCATCTGGAATCAAGAACAGTTTCTCGGGCAAGTGCCGTACCCGTGTTACAAAGAAGGTAATGAAGGCAGTGATGACGGTGACCCAGAGATAGGTCTCATCCGCCATCCAGAAAACCTTGCGACCAAGCAGCAGATCGCGCACCGTGCCGCCGCCCAGCGATGTGGCTACGGCCGCCATCAAGGCGCCAAAAAGATCGACACCTTTGTCACGAGCCACCAGAACGCCTGTTACCGAGCAGACAACCGATGCGGCCAGCCCGAGCCCGTAAATCAGCGAGTCATTCGCCTGGACAATATGCTCGGGGATGATCATGGTGCCTCCGTGGTTTAGCGAACCTGGGTTTTGAGCAGGCGACCCTGCTCACGCTTCCAGTCTTTTTCTTTTTCCGAATCGCGCTTGTCGTGCAGTTTCTTGCCCTTGGCAAGGCCAATCGTCGCTTTGATGCGGCCCTTGCTGTAGTGCAGGTCAATCGGCACCAGGGCGTAACCGGCGCGCTCCACCTTGCCGATCAGCGTGTCGATCTGGTTGCGATGCAGAAGGAGCTTGCGTGTCCGCGTAGCATCTGGTTTGACATGAGTCGAGGCCGAGATCAGCGGCGTAATGTGCATGCCGATCAGGTAGAGCTCGCCTTCCAGCACTACCACATAGGCTTCTTTGATCTGAATGCGGCCAGCACGGATGGCTTTACATTCCCAACCCTGGAGCGACAAGCCGGCCTCGAACTGCTCTTCGATAAAGTATTCGTGGAAGGCTTTTTTATTGGAAACAATGCTCATGCTGTCAGGGGG
>JACCDS011427825.1_pt1 | contig 14664 bp, 14 predicted proteins | sample 7446441 | NCBI WGS metagenome assembly JACCDS01 (sample SAMN15323445, study PRJNA562643) | freshwater metagenome | isolation source: river surface water | place: USA:Blue River Watershed | collected 2017-08-17 | reverse complement strand
GGCCACCGAGACGCCCGGCTGCAAGCACACCTGCACAAACTCGGCCTTGGCCGCCTTGTCGTACACACAGCGCCCGCCGGGCTTGTGGCGCAACACAAGGCGCCGCTTCAGGGCTTCCAGATCTATCGACATACGTCCCCACTTCACTTGTTAAGTGGGGACGAAGACTGTCAGCTCGGCCGCGTCGGCTCAAGGGCGTCGTTTATTGACCGCTTACAGTTCGTCGAGCTGCACGAGGCAAACAAGAGCACCATCGCGGCGGCGGCCATCGACCTCATCGGCCAGTTGTACGGGATCGAGCGCGAGGTGAAGCTGCTCAGCGCGCAGCAGCGGCTGCACGAGCGACGAACACGAGCGGGGCCCATCGCGAAGGCGTTGCACGACTGGCTCAACGCGCAGCGCGGCAAGATCACGGACGGCACCGCCACTGCCAAGGCCATCGATTACAGCCTCAACCGTTGGGCGGCCGAACAAGATTGAGCTTGCAGGCGCGCAGGGGCGTCCGGGTCGAGGCGGCGCGAGCCTCAAAGGTCGCGATGCGGGCCAGGATCTGCGGGGCATCCAGCAGCCGCGCCGCCTCGGTGCTGGGGCTAACTCCGCAATGCCAGTCACGGATGATCGCCATCTGCGATTACCGGGGCGATTCAGATCGCCAACAGGGGTTTTCGAGCGGGGCAACTTCTTGGTCGCTACCTGTCAGATGCCTTACAATTTTCACGTAATCACGTTAGTTAGCAGTACCACATGAACCCTCACTAGCGCTGGCGAGATTCGCTCGCTGCAAGCATGCCGCTCACGCTCATCTACGTCCTGCGTTAGCGCGGGAGACGCCGCGCAGAAGAAGAGCAGTCAATTGCGACGACTTGCCGCCGCGTCACGCGAGCTAAAGCCGCACGAGTCGCGCGCGGCGCAGCGGCCTGATCCGCCAAATATCCCCGCCCTAGATCCACCTGTGCTTCGCGCCTTGTAGTGCGCAGCCGGAACGGCGCTGCTGCGCGAGGGCTTTTCCAGCGCCGCCGAAGACGAGCAACTTCAAAAAAAGCGTAGATGTACGTCTACTTCACGGATGAACTTCCCCAACTTGATTGCAGGCAAGGGCCTATTCCTCGGCACCGTCATCGCGCCCTCACTGCTGGCTGCAATCTACTTTGGCGCAGTCGCCTCCGACGTCTACGTGTCCGAAGCGCGATTCGTTGTTCGCTCGGCTCAGAAGCCTGATTCCGGGGCAGGACTTGGCGATCTGTTCAAGGGACTTGCGGCCACCGGCTCGGAGAACGTGCTGCTGGTCCGCGACTATCTGCTGGCCCGCGAGGTCATGCGTTCGATGGAAGGCCGCTTCAAACTACGCGAGTTATACGGCCAGGGTGATTTTGCTTCGCGCTTCCCGGCTCCATGGCAGCAGCCAAGCCTCGAAGAGTTCAGTGATTACTACCAAGATCGCGTGCGTCTGGATGTCGATGCCAGCTCCGCTGTGGGTGTGCTCACGGTTCGCGCCTTCGATCCAAATAGCGCTCAAAAGATCAACCAGGCCTTGCTGGAGCAAGCTCAGGAGCGGCTTGCCGGCCTGAACGCGAAGATCCGGAAGGACACGCAGGAAGCCGCGGAACGAGAACTCGTACGCGCCAAAAGACGCCTAGCAGATGCTGATCAAGCGCTGGCTCAATTTCGGCAGCAGCGTGGACTGCTTGATCCTGAGCGTCAGGCGGCGTTAGAGCTGCAGGGTGCGCAAGAGCTCACTGCCAAGCTGGTTTCGGCGCGCGCGCGGCTTGATCAGGCCCGGAAGCTGGCTCCACTCAGCCCGCAGGTGACAGCCCTGGAAACCGAGGTGGCCACCATTGAGCGTGCTGCAACGCGGGTCCGGGCGATCGTTGCTGGGGGCAGCAACGAAAGCAGGGTAATCTCAGCGCAGGACTTCCAGTCCCTGCAGTTGGAGAGAGAGCTCGCCAGCAGGAACCTAGCCGCCGCACACGATGTGCTAATCCGCGCGCGGGTCGATTCCGAGCGCCAGCACCTGTACTTGGAGACGGTATCTGCTCCAAACGTTCCCGACAGCGCTATACAGCCGAAACGCGCTCGAAGCATTGCGGCCGTCATGCTGCTGGGCCTGGCTGTGTTTGCGGTATTGAGCCTGTTGCGAACTGGTGTGCGTGAGCACGGTCAGGCAGTCTGAAGGTTCGCAACGAAATGGCGAATCATTTCACTTCGTCGGCGTTGATGACCGCCAGCCGCAAAGGGCAGTCCTTCGGCGCAGCGCGTGTACAGGTTAGGGTTCTTCATGCCCTGCTGGCGCGCGAGATCCTGACGCGCTACGGCCGCCACAACATCGGCTTCGCCTGGGTAATCGCCGAGCCCATGCTCTTCACGCTCGGCATTGTGTGGTTGTGGACCATGACCAAGGCCGTCACCATGCCCGGCGTTTCGATCGCAGCCTTTGCGCTGACGGGCTATTCCAGTGTGCTGATTTGGCGCAACGCCGCCACGCGCGCAACGCAAGCCGTGCAGACCAATTGGGCATTGCTGTACCACCGCGTGGTCACGCCGCTGGACCTCTACATTGCACGCATCACCCTTGAGGTCGTTGCTGCGACGGGCAGCCTTCTTGGTCTGAGTTCCCTGTTCATGGCGCTGGATCTGATGAGCCCGCCGGTGGACCTGTTCAAAGTGCTGACAGCATGGTTGCTGCAGGTCTGCTTCGCCTATGCCTTCAGCCTGTTCGTCGGTGCCTTGGCGGCGACTTCCGAAGCTTTCGAGCGCGTGTGGCACATGCTGACATACCTACTGTTCCCCGTGTCAGGTGCAGTCTTCATGGTTCATTGGCTGGCCCCAGCTGCTCGTGAGGTCGTGCTGTGGCTCCCCATGGTCCATGGCGTCGAGATGCTGCGCAGCGGGTGGTTTGGGCCGACGGTGCGCACCTATGAGAGTCCGACGTACCTGATTGCATGCACGCTGATCCTTACGGCGGCCGGTGTGCTCCTGGTTCGCAAGTCGGGCCGCAAGGTTGAGCCGCACTGATGCTCGCGCTCATCGACGTGGTGAAGCGCTACCCGGCCAAAGGTGGGGGGCGAACTGTGCTGTCCGGCGTGAGCTTGGCAATTCATCCTGGGCAAAAGTGGGGCATCCTGGGCCGCAACGGCAGTGGGAAATCCACCCTGGTTCGGTTAATGGCTGGGGCTGAGGCGCCCACAACGGGCGAAGTCATCCGCAACATGTCCGTTTCCTGGCCGCTTGCCTTTGGGGGCGGATTCCAGGGCGGCCTAACAGGGCTGGACAATGCCAAGTTTGTGGCCAGGATCTACGGCAAGCCCGTTGATCAGGTCGTGGACTACGTGCGTTCCTTTGCCGAGATCGGCCGTGCATTCTATGAGCCCGTCATGTCGTACTCGTCGGGCATGCGCGCGCGGCTGGCATTTGGCCTGTCCCTCGCCATCGACTTCGATGCGCTCCTGATCGACGAGATCACTGCGGTCGGTGATCACCGCTTCCGGGAAAAGTGTCAGGTTGAGTTGTACGAGAAACGGGCCAACAAGACGTGGGTGCTCGTGTCGCATGATGCGCACTACGTACGCGAGCACTGCACTCATGCCTGTGTCATTGAGCAGGGGCAATTGCAGGTTGCCGCCACGGTTGAAGAGGCTGTCCAGATCTACGAGGCGCTCCCGTGATCCGCGAGGAACTGATCACGATCCTGGTCCAGGGAGATGTTCGTGACAATACGAAAGGGCTTCTGCTGAGCTTTCGTCAGCAAGTGCCTCAAGCAAAGCTCATCTTCTCGACTTTTGCCAACCAAGTGGCAGCCGCTGACCGAGAGGGAATTGTCCGCCTCGTGGACTGCTTCTGCTTGGCCGACGACCCCGGCCCGATGCCGGCCACCGTCAACTCGCCAACGGCTCCCCCCAACAACATCAACCGCATGCTGTTGTCGACGCAGCGTGGCTTATCTCGAGTTACGACCCCATATGTGCTGAAGCTGCGGTCCGACGCGGAATGTGATGTGTTGGCCATCGTCAAGGGCTGGACGGACGCTCTCGGCGTTACCGCGCCAGAGAATTCCGACCGGCTAGCGTTCGCCTCGCACTACACGCGCCATCCTCACGGCATCAATGGCTACACCTTCCATGTCTCCGACTGGATGACCTTCGGGCGAACGGCCACGGTGAGCGACTTCTGGTCGGCACCTCGGTTTACTGAAGAGGGCGCGATCTGGTTTGATAAGCAGCCGCTCCCGCTCGATGTAACGGCCACCTCACGTCGATTCCGAGCGGTGTTTAGTCAAGAACAGTGGCTGTGCGTGCACTATGCAAAGAGAAAGGGTTATGTCACGCCCAGCATGGTTCACGACCGGGCACCTGATGTGGTCATGTCCTACCAGCGTTTCTTATCTGCGGAATGCGTGATCCTTGACGTGGGTGCAATTCGCATGCACGTTCCCAAGCAGGCTTGGGCTCAGCGGTCCAGATTCCAGGAGCTCGACTGCGTGAGCCATCAGGACTGGCGGGTGATGAGTGGCCAATCACCTGCGGATCCCCGGCGTGACAGACGTCGCGCATTAGCTCGCCGTTACCGTCATCAGATCGCTCGGGTGGTTTTGCTCAAGAAGTGGTTCAACACTTGCTGGCGCAGCTTTGCGCGCCGAAAGGCTGAGGTCCCGGCTGACAAAGCTGCGGCGCCTCCGCGCTGAAAACCGACACCGTCGCCCCATCCATTCCCAGTAGTTCGGAGAGTCCAATGCTTAACATCGTCATTCCCATGGCCGGCGCCGGCAGCCGTTTCTCTCGTGAAGGCTATGTCGACCCCAAGCCGCTGATCCCCGTCGAGGGCGTGCCGATGATCCGCCTGGTCATCGAAAATCTGCGACCAAAGTGTGAGCACCGCTTTGTCTTCATCTGTCAGGACGCTCACCTACAGGCCTACCAGCTCGCCCCAAAGCTCGCCGATTGGGCGAGCTCCGGTGTGAACGCAAAGCCGGCGATCATTTTCGGCATCGACGGGCTGACAGAAGGCGCAGCCTGCACGGTCCTAAAGGCCAAGGCTGCAATCGATTTGGATGAGCCGCTGATGATCGCCAACGCTGACCAATGGGTCGACTGCGATATCAATGCCTATCTGGAGAAGATGGATCGTGAAGGCCTGGATGGCCTGATCATGACCATGCGTGCCGACGATCCGAAGTGGAGCTTCGCCGCACTCAACGAGAGTGGGCACGTGACGCGTGTCGTGGAGAAGCAGGTGATCTCCAACGAGGCGACGGTGGGTATCTACAACTACCGCAAGGGCCGAGACTTCGTGATCGCTGCCGAGGCCATGATTGAAGCAAACGTACGGGTCAACAACGAGTTCTACGTAGCACCGGCCTACGACCACATGATCGCCCTTGGTGCCAAGGTGGGCATCTACAACGTTGGAGCGGAAGCCGATGGCATGTACGGCTTGGGCATTCCCAGCGACCTGAAGCTGTTCATGTCGCTGCCGGTACACCGCAAGGCCCTGGAGGCCTGCTTGTGATGCGGGTCATCTCGCACCGTGGCTTCTGGAAGGCGGCCGAGGAGAAGAACCAGCCCGTGGCCTTCAAACGTAGCTTCGACTTAGGCTTCGGCACTGAGACGGACCTCCGCGACCGCGATGGCCATATCGTCATCAGCCATGACCCGGCTGACGCAACTGCGATGACGCTGGAGACCTACATCGCCAGCGTTCGCGCCTCTGGTCAGCCAGATCTGATGCAGGCTCTGAACATCAAAGCCGACGGTCTAGCGCATGCTCTGGCCAGTGCAATGAGGGGCTTCGAGCATCCCTGGTTCGTGTTTGACATGTCGGTCCCCGACATGGTGCAGCACTTGAAGGCGGGCAACCCGGTCTACGCCCGCATGAGCGAGTATGAGCCGTTCCCTGAAGCCCTTTCCGGTCAGATCAAGGGCATCTGGCTGGACGCCTTCAACGGCACCTGGTTCGGCCGCGGGGACATTGAGGCGCTCCTGGGCCTTGGCATCGGGGTGTGCCTGGTGTCGCCGGAGTTGCACCGTCGTGACGACAGCGTTGCCTTCTGGCACGCCCTGCAGCCTCTTCGTCACCACAAGCAACTCACGCTCTGCACTGACCTTCCGACCGAGGCAGTGCAAGCCCTTGGCCTGGATCTGGCGGCTTTCACGTCCTGAACTCCATTCCGATTTCATTGAGAGGAGGGCACAGCCCATGACATCGCATAAGACCAACGGCCCCGCCAAGATCAAGGCAGTTCTGTTCGATATGGACGGTGTGCTGATTGAAGCGAAAGACTGGCACTACCATGCTCTGAACCGTGCGCTGGAGATCTTCGGCATGCCGATCTCTCGCGTGGATCACGAAACCACCTTCGACGGTCTTCCAACGAAGCGCAAGCTGGAGATCCTCACCGTCGAGCGCGGCCTTCCACGCCAGTTGCACGGCTTCTTGAATGACTTGAAGCAGCAGTACACGGTGGAGATGGTGCACACGCTGTGCAAGCCGCAGTTCGCCCAGGAACGCGCCCTGTCGTCACTCAAGAGTGACGGCTACCAACTGGCCGTTTGCTCCAACTCCATCCGTTCGAGCGTCGAGCTGATGATGGAAAAGGCCGCACTGACTCCCTATCTGGACCTCATCGTGAGCAATGAGGACGTCACCAAACCCAAGCCGGCACCAGACATGTACCTCAAGGCGATGGAAGGCTTCGGCCTACGCCCCGACCAATGCCTGATCGTGGAGGACAACGAGAACGGCATCAAGGCTGCGATGGCTAGCGGCGCCCATTTGCTGGTAGTCGAGGACGTTCGTCAAACAAACATCACCAATATCCGCTCGCGTATCGCGGCGATCGAGTGCGGCTTGGCCGCACCGGGCGCTACCGCAGCTGTACCAGACATCCTGCGCTCTGTCAGCGCCGCAGCGCCCACACGCATCCCGGCTGGCCACTGATCAGGCCATCAAGGCAACACCGAATCAACATGAGCGAACCCAATCTCAATGTGCTGATCCTGGCGGCAGGCGCCAACATGGCTGAAGTTCCTGCCGATGGTCATCCTTACCCTGTGTGCGTCACCGAGATCGACGGCACACCGCTGTTGGAGCGTATCGTGGGTGAACTGGGCGGCATCCCCCCGGCCAATTTCTACTACAGCTTTCTTGCCGAGGAGGTCCGCCGCTTTCACCTGGACAACCTGGTCCAAGTGCTCACCCCTGGCGCCAAGATCATCACAGTCCAGAAGGGCACCAAGGGCTCCGCTGCGACCGCCCTGATGGCGATGTCCAGCATGGACCCCGAGAGCGAGTTGCTGATCATCAGTGCGAACGAGTGGGTCAAAGAGAACTTCCTCGGGTTCGTGCGGGAGATGCGTGATCGCAATCTGGACGGCGGCACGCTGACCTTCCATTCGGTCCACCCTCGCTACTCGTACGTGCGACTCGATGATGCCGGGCTAGTCACGGAGGCGGCCCAGCGCAACCCAATCAGTGCGAACGCTACAACGGGCGTGTTCTGGTTCCGCAGGACAGCGCAGGTGATGGAGTCCATCCAGACCATGATCCGCAAGGACGCACAGGTCGAGGGCGACTTCTACGTCGCTCCTGCCATCAACGAAATGCTGTTGAAGCAGGCCCGGGTTGGCGTCCTGAAGATCGATGCAAAAAACTACCACCCGATCAAGGACGAACGGCAGCTGTCCCGGTTAGACCGTTTGCATTCGGATACTTCGTCGTAATTTGTATCGCCGATGTAGCAACAGCCCTTCGGCGCTGCTGTCACCAGGGCGGATCAAGGCGCCAGATTAGACCAGGATTGGACATGGAAACCGGAAAACTCGAACACATGGTGAAGGGGTGGTTTGTGGGCGACTTCGAGCCCAGCCTCTTCAAGACAGACGCCTGTGAAGTCGGCGTCAAGCACTACAAGGCAGGCGACAGCGAGGCGTTGCATCACCATCGAGTGGCCACGGAGATCACGTGTGTCATCAGCGGTCGCGTCCGGATGTGCGACCGGGAATGGGGAGCCGGCGACATCATCGTCCTGCACCCTGGTGATGCCACAGCCTTCGAGGCGCTCACTGACGCCTGCAATGTGGTCGTGAAGCTGCCTGGCGCGTCGAACGACAAGTACATGGGCGTGGCGCCTGCGGGTATGTCCAAGCCCGCAAAGGGCGAGTAAGGCGCGCATGACCATCTACCGTCTGAAGTACCGTCGCAAGCTGGGCTATCCCGGCGCGCGGATGCTGCCCAAGATCACCGCACAGGAGGCCAAGGGCTTCGGCGGTGCTCTGGTCTACACACTGCGCCAGCAAGAAGGCCTGATGCCTCAGGAACGCGTTGTGCCCAAGGTCAGCGCTACAACGCGGTTGGCAGTTCCGGAGGGATCTCGGCACATCATCCTTCACGGACTGGAGTCAGACAGCCCGCTGGCGCCGCTATTCCTGTGGGACGTTGCTCACTTCGCGCCGGTTGGTGCCGAGATCGTGGTGCAGGAGTCCCTGCCGATACCTTGCTACTACGACAGGCCTTACTTCGGTCACGGCCTGAAGAAAATCGAAACCTCTGGCGCGCGCACGGTCTACCGCAAAGAGTCACCCCTCGACGCGGAAGATGGCGGGCTCGACGAGTGGACGTTTGCAATTCCAACTGGCCCGGAGGATGCGACCCTGCTTAATGCCTGTGTGGCGCGAATCCTCGAGCTAGACATCCCGCGCAAGGAGATCCTGCTCTGTGGCCGGCCGTCGAGCAACTTCAAGTATTGGGACCAAGTGCGTATCGTTGGCGAAGACATCACTGCGCCGCCTGTGCAAATCTGCAAGAAAAAGAACCGGCTTGCGCAGGAAGCAAGCTACGCCAACCTGTGCATCATCCATGACCGTGTGTTCTTGCCCAGCAACTTCCGCGAGATGGTGCACCGCTTCGGCAACGCTTTTCCACTGACCGCCCTGCAGAGCATTTATTTCGATGACCGGCACAACTTTGCTCTTCGCCGCTACAGCGATTTCGGGGTGGGCCTCCGTATGGACAGCCACATATCACATGGTTTGAGTCGGCGCGACGATTTGACCCCCAGTCGCTACGCCACGACCGTGCTGTCGGAGATGGAAACCACGGGGTTTGTATTCGCCAACGCGCACCGCTACACGAAGAACCACTACCCGACGGGCAGCTTGTACCTTGTAAAGCGCAAGGTCTGGGCGCATGCGCCTCAGGACGAGACTCTGATGTGGACGGAGTTTGAGGACATCGAGCAGGGTGAGCGAGCAGCACGCCTTGGCATCCCTTCACGGGTGAATCCGCATGGTGCCACCCAGTCGATGATTTCGAGGCCAATTCTTGCTTGGCTGGGCGCCAACTTGGCTGAGCGTGCGAGTGGTGGCGATGCGATGCATCGGACCTGGTTCGAGATGCTGACCTTCATTGCGCGCAAGCCGCTGCTCAAGAAGACCCGCGAGCAGGCGATCCTGGACGGTGCCAAGTTCATGAAGAACTGGGGCGTCCCGCACGACCCCAGCATCGAGCCGTTGACTTCGGCCATGACCACCACTCGACGCCGACTCCGCTGGATACGGCCAGTCGTTGCTGCGGTGCAGCTGCCGTTGCACCGCGCAACTTTGGCCACCTTTCTGAAGGACTTCGAGAAGCTAGTGATGGCCGACCAAGTCCCTTATGGGTGGCATACCGCGACAGTCAACGAGTTCGTCCATGGGCCTGAGAAGGGTATGCAACGCTTCTTTGATACGTTGACAGAGATGTTCAACCACGCCGCGCAGCGGCCGAAGAAGCGCATCTTCGCGGACGCGCTGACAGACTACTTCCCCAATGCGGCCTGGAGTGTCTTGCCTGGGACCCTCCTGAGTTCGCTTTACCTGATGCGCAAGCAGAACCAGCTCTTCGTGTTGCCTCCTGGCTTCATGCCCAAGGTCAAACTGATCCTCGGGTCTACGCCTTACCTGCGCTATGCCACAGAGACGATCCAGCCCAAGGGCGAGATCCTGATCGCCAAGCCAGGAAGGAGCTGCGCATGAGGATGAGCCTGATGGCTGTTTCGTCGACGGCGGTTCGTTCGAACTTGGAGCAAGTGCTGGAAGCTCTTGCGCATATTGGAGCCGTTGAGTACCGATTGATCCTCAAGGTCGACCACCAGGTGATTGGCAAGCGTCTGCCGGCGGCGCCTAGCTCTGATGTACGGTCGCTGCAGATCATGCCATTGGTCGACATGCATGGGCTGCTGCGCCGTGAAGTGGGCGACTACAAGCCGGATGAGCCGGCCGTCGCGCGCTTACTGGACGAAGTGAGTGGCAAACACCTTCTCTGCGTCGATGCGAGTGCGTTCAAGATTGAAGTCCTGATTGCCGTCCTTCATCACATGCGTCGGGTGCTCTTCGCAGCCAACGAGTGGCCGGGCAGCATCGCAGTGGTGGTGCGGGACGAACTGCTCGACGAAGCAACGGCCCTGCTCACAAGAGCCTTCTATTCGCCACCGGCACGGACGAGCGTCGGGGAAGCAGCGCGTTACGCCTACAAGTTGCACCGCGTCGCCAGCGTTGCCCGTATCTTCAACTGGTCCCAAGGCGCAACAGAAAAGGCATTCACGCTGAGGAATCGCTTGTCACGGATGTGGATGCGTGTCAGCGGCAAGGACGAGATCGAGTTGACCTGACTCCGAAATACAGGAACCGACACATGAACATCGCACGAGTAGCCCTCGTCGTGGGCGCACTCGCTCTTTCAGGCTGCGCAGCTCTAAATCAGCGCATGCCAACGTCCGGCCCCTCCGCTGAACAGGTCCGTGCTGGCACCGGTTTTGAGGTGATTCAACTGACGCGTGAGGTGGCCCAATCTCTATCACGTGTCGTTGGCGACAGGACGATGGTGGACCTACCTGCGCCCGCCCCCTATACCGAGGCGATTGCCATCGGTGATGTGGTTGAGATCAGCCTGTGGGAAACAGCCCCAGTGATGCTGCTGGGCGGTGCCGACCCGACCGGCCAAGTCGGCGGCCGCGGCATGGCTGTACGTGGCCAGGTTGTTCGTCTCGATGGCTCGATCAGTGTGCCGTTCGTAGGTCCCATCGTGGTGGCAGGGATGACCCCTGCCGCGATCGAAACGCAGATCATCAAAGCCTTGTCAGGCCGCGCGAATCAGCCACAGGTACTTGTCAGCGTTGGTTCCTCGGTGGGCCAGGAAGTCACAGTCGTAGGCGGTGTGCGCAACAACCTCCGCATTGGCCTAACAGCCCGTAAGGAACGACTGCTCGATGCGATTGCGTTGTCTGGCGGCAGCACCTTCCCCATCGAGAAGTCGTTTGTGCAGATCACCCGTGGCGGCACCCATGCTGCAGTGCCACTGGATTTGGTTGTGCGCGACCCGAAGCAGAACGTCATCCTTGGTCCCTCCGACGTCGTGACGATCTACCACCAGCCGAAGAGCTTTGTTGCCCTGGGTGCGGTGGCCAAGAGCGGCGATGTTCCGTATGAGGCCACCGGGCTGGACCTTGCGCAAGCCCTTGCTCGTGCTGGTGGAACCTTGGATTCCCGTGCGGATGCAAGCGGCATCTTCGTGGCTCGCCAGAGTGACAAACCCACGATCTATCAGCTCGACCTGCGATCGCCGGGCAGTTTGTTCGTCATGAAGGACTTCAAGGTGCAGGACCAAGACGTCATCTACGTCGCCAACGCAAGCGCGGCAGAGCTGCAGAAGTTTCTCGCTCTGCTTGGGGCAGCCGTGTACCCCCTGGACGCCGCAGCGCGTAGCTTCGGATCCGACTGACCGAGGATCGATGACAGCTTTTCACTTCGGATTCAGTCGCCGAAAGGCCAAATATCTCGCACAGTTCCTGCAAAGGGACGTCCGTCCGCTCATTAGCGGTCTGATGCTCCAACGCTGTGACACGGTCTACGTCTGGGGTGATTTGCAAGTGCCCCCCGAGCGCTGCAAAGGTGCTGCGCTGGTGCGAGTGGAGGACGGCTTTCTCCGTTCTGTCGGACTCGGCGCACTCTTTGCCCACCCTATCTCTTGGACGTTTGACTGTCAGGGGCTTCACCACTGGGGGCACGGCCCTAGCGACTTGGAGTTGCTGGTGCAACGCTGTGGGGATGATGGGCCGCTGCTCGCGCGTGCCCAGGCATTACGCAAGCGAATCGTGGAACAGGGCTTCACCAAGTACAACCTCCCAGAGAAGCCGCTGGACTTCCCCTTCTTGTCAAAAAACCGAGAGCGCATTCTTGTCGTTGGTCAGGTCGCCAACGATGCCGCACTGCGCGCCATCACGACCCCTGTCAAGTCCAACATGAGTCTGTTGGCGGCTGCGCGTGAGCGCTGCCCAAATGCCGAGATCATCTACCGCCCACATCCTGATGTAGCTGCGGGCGCGCGAGACGGGCACGACGCGACGTGGAAGAAGTTTGCCAATCATCGGATCACGAAAGGGAGCATCGTGCAGCTCCTGCCTCATGTCGATGAGGTTCACGTTCTCAACTCGCTTGGCGGCTTCGAGGCGCTTCTGCGGAACGTTCCTGTCGTTTGCTATGCCAACCCGTTCTACGCCGGCTGGGGTTTAACGGCAGATGTCCATCCGCTGTTTCGGCGGCCTCCGGCATCCCTGGACCAACTGGTGGCGGCCGCGCTGATCAAATATCCAAAGTACAGGCATCCTCTAGCCGGACAGCCGCTTGAGGTGGAGGAAGCATTGGATGCTCTTGCAGAGTTGCGGCGTCAGGCTCGCTCCGGTTCGCCGATCACCAACCTCTCCCGGTTGGCTGTTGCACGTGTGGCTTGGTTCATTGACCGTCTCAGGCTGCATCGCCTTGACCGCCTGAATCGTCTGCATGATTGACCGCATCGACTGGCGCGGAAGGCGCGTTCTCCTGCTTCAGGGCCCGCTGGGTCCATTCTTTTCGCGCCTGGCACGGGATCTTCGGGCTGTTGGCGCTGACGTCCAGAAGATCAACTTCAACGGCGGGGACCAGGTCTTCAACCCGGATGGCATTGCGTACACCGGAACGCTGGACGCATGGCCTGCTTGGCTTCAGGGTCACTTGGCAGTGAGCCGGATCGACGTCGTTGCTCTGTTTGGCGATCGCCGGCCTGTGCATGATTTCGTGGCCGAGTTATGCAACAAGCTCGGGGTCGACTGCTATGTCTTTGAGGAGGGCTACTTCCGGCCCGCCTACATCACCTGCGAGCTGGGTGGCGTCAACGCGCGCTCCACCATTCCGCGTGATCCGGCGTTCTACCTAGCACGCGCAGAACCAGAACCCACGCTTGAGGTTCAGCCACCGGCCCATGCTTACTGGTGCATGGTGCTGTGGACCTGCGTGTACTACTGCTTCAGCGCAATGCTCAGGCCAAGGTACCGGTACTACCGCCACCATCGCCCCCTGCGACTGACGGAATGCCTGCTGTGGGCGAGAGGCGGCTTCCGAAAGTGGTGGCGGCGATTCAGTGAGCGTGCAGTGGAGCGGCAACTGACCACCGAGCTGTCGGGGAAGTTCTTCCTGGCGCCGTTACAGGTTCACAACGACGCGCAGGTCACACACAACTCACGGTTTGGGACGGTCGAGGCCTTTATCTCCGAGTTAGTGGATTCATTTGCCCGTTATGCAGAGCCTGACTCCACTCTGGTGTTCAAGCATCATCCGATGGATCGTGCCTACCGCAACTATGGAGCACTAATTCGGCTACTCGCTGAGGAGCGCGGTCTCCGGGGGCGGCTGCTTTACATCCACGATCAGCACCTGCCAACTTTGTTCGACCATGCGCGTGGCGTTGCTGTTATCAACAGCACTGCGGGCCTCAGTGCGATACACCAAGGTGTACCGACCATCACGCTCGGAGACGCCTTCTATGACATGCAAGGTCTTACCTGCCAAGCCCCTCTGCACGAGTTCTGGGGCCTGACATCCGCATATCGGCCGAATCGGGACCTATATCTTGCCTACCGGCGATGGGTAATCAAGAACACTCAGATCAACGACAACTTCTATTCCGGCCCCCTGCGGGGTACCGCCGTCGAAAACGAGGTTTGCCGGCGGGTCGAGGAGGCGCGGGCGGTCAATGCGCACAAGGCATCACAGGAACAGGTGTCATGAACACGCCCAAGAATCTGAACGAATCCATCGCTGAGATCGAAGCCAAGATCGCCAGCGAATTCCGGCAGTTTGTCCAGCCGCTCTGCGACCGCTGGGTTACGGATGTCCAAGCGGCCGTTGGCTCGCTGCATCTACCCGTTGTGCAGCGGCACGATCAGCCAGGTTGGCTTAGCGCACTCACCGTCGTTGACCTTGCTGCTGCGGGAATTCCGTTCTCGGCAGCAAACCTGGACTTCGTGGTTCCTGTCGACTGTCCGTGGTGGCACGAACCCGAGATAGTCGATGGCAGCAGCGTAGGGCGGTTCTTTGCTGAGCGTGCGTGGCTAGATCTAACCATCGAGCCGGATAAGACAGACCTGGTCTTCTTAGCCGGCTTCGCTATCCAGCCCGAAGCGCTGTGGGGGCTGCAGGTCTACATAAATGGATCTGCTCTAGAGAAGGTGGCCGTCAATGCTCGCGTAGACGGACTGCATCAAATGAGGTTCAGGACTGATGGCGTGCAGCACGGGAGAGTGCGGGTTGAGTTTCATAGCCCAGTGGCCGCACGGGTAACCGACATCCACCCACATTCGACAGATCGCCGCTACCTCTCTCT
>JACCDS010463867.1_pt1 | contig 14665 bp, 11 predicted proteins | sample 7446441 | NCBI WGS metagenome assembly JACCDS01 (sample SAMN15323445, study PRJNA562643) | freshwater metagenome | isolation source: river surface water | place: USA:Blue River Watershed | collected 2017-08-17 | reverse complement strand
GGATGGTGAAGACGCAGGCGCAGGCGGCGTTTACGTCGACGACGTCGGGCTTCGATGCGGTGCTCGGCGCGCGCGGCTCGAAACTGCAGCTCGTGCTCAACGCGATTTTCCACCTCGAGGCGTCGCCCGGCAACGTGGCGGCGGCGGATTTCGAGATGATCCGGCGGCACCCGATGATCAAGACGGCGATTCCACTGGCGGTGGGCGACAACCTCCGCGGCTTCCGGCTCGTCGGCACGGCGCCGGAACTGTTCATGAACGTCGAGTATGCGCCGGGGAAAAAGTTCACGGTCCGCGCGGGCGGGAAGGTTTTCGCGGCGGACGCGAAGGAAGCGCTGGCGGGCAGCTTCGCGGCGCAGCGGCTCGGCTTGAAGGTGGGCGATGTTTTCCGGCCGTTCCACGGCCTCGCGTTCGATCCGAAGGCGGAGCACGCGGACGATTTCAAAGTCACGGGCATCCTTGAGCCGACGAACACGCCGGTGGACCGCGTGATCTGGATTCCGTTGCGCGGACTGCAGCTGATGAGCGGGCACGATCCGAAGGCGGCGACGGATGTGAGCGCGGTGCTGTTGCAATTGCGGACGCCGATGGCGGGCCTGCAGCTCGACATGATGTACAACAAGCAGGGCAACCGGCTGACCTTCGCGTATCCGGTGGGCGCGATCGTCGCGGAGCTCTTCGGCAAGATCGCGTGGTTCGACCAGGTGCTGGCGCTGGTGGCTTACCTCGTCGCGCTGGTGGCGGCGGGCTCGGTGCTGGCGAGCATCTACAATTCGATGAGTGCGCGGCGGCGGGATCTCGCGATCTTGCGCGCGCTCGGGGCGCGGCGACGGACGGTGTTCGGCGCGGTGCTGGCCGAGGCGGCGGCGATCGGCGCGCTTGGCGCGGCAGTGGGCTTTGCGGTTTACTACGGGCTGTTCGCGGGCGTGGCGGGCGTGATCCGCGCGCAGACGGGCGTGGTGCTCGACCTCGGGGCGAAACATCCGGTGCTGTGGATTTGCCCGTTGGCGATGATCGGCCTGTGCGCGCTCGGCGGCATCGTGCCGGCGTGGAAGGCGTACCGGACGCCGGTGGCGGAGACGCTTGCGCCGGTGTCGTGAGGGAGAGAGCGAAGGTTGAGAGTTGAGCGATCTGGCGGCTGAAGGCGCGGACGAGCCGCGCCCCTACGGGTCGGCGCGGAACCGAGCGGGGCCCGGCAAAATCGCTTTTGACGAATGCGGCGGTGCCCGTACGGTCGCAGTATGATTACCTTGCGCCGCGCCCTGCTCGGAACCTTGGCATGCACCGTGTTGTTGCCGTGGGCGGTCCGCGGGTCGGAGCCGGCGCCGAAGCCGGCCGCGCCGGCGGTGCCGTTGACGGCGCCGGTGGTCGAGAACGGCTACCTCAAGCTCGGGTTCGAGCAATTGGCGTCGTACGCGTTCAACCCGCCGCCTTTCGATCCGGCCGCGGATCCGAAGATCAAGCCGCCGACCGGCGAGGAACAGATTCCCGATCTTGTGAAATCGTGGAACGGGAAGAAGGCGATGATCACGGGGTACATGGTCCCGGTGAAAATGGACAAAGGCCTCGTCACGGAATTTCTGCTCATGCGCAACACGATGGCCTGCTGCTTCGGCACGGTGCCGGCGATGAACGAGTGGGTCGTCGTGAAAATGAAGAAGGGCGTGGCGCCGATGATGGACGTGCCCGTGGCTTTCTTCGGCGAGCTCAAGGTCGGCGCGATGTTCGAGAACGGCTACATGACCGGGCTCTACGAACTCGAGGCGGACCGGATGGTGGAAGTGCAGGGCTGAGGGATAAGGATAAAGCCGGAATTCGGAGACCGGAAACCGGAGTTAGAGGAATTGCGGATCGCGGATTGCGGAGGGCGGATTGATCGATCCGTCTTCGCGCCTGACTGATGTGCGGAGACCGGAAGGCTGATCGCCGATTGCTGAAAGCTGAAAGCTAGATGGCCCGGCTTCAGCGCGAGATGTCGCTTTGCGTGAGGATGCGGAAGCCGCGCTGGGCGAGGGCTTGCGAGGCGACTTCGGCGTCCTCGACGTTCATCGCGAGGGCGCAGCGGCCCTCGGGGCGTTTGATGAAGCTGTAGATGTAGTGGATGTTGATCTCGGCTTCGAGGAGCGCGGCGAGCACGCCGTTGAGTTCCGATTCGTCGGCAAGATCGACGGCGAGCACCGCGCATTCGGAGTAGGGAAAATCGTTGTTCACCATCAGCTCGCGGGCCTTGTCGGGGTCGTCGACGATGAGGCGGTCGATGGCGCAGTCCGTGGTGTCGAGGATGGTGAGCGCCATGATGTGGACGTTGTGCGCTTTGAAGAGCGACGTGAGATCGTGGAGCCGGCCGACGCGGTTCTCGGTGAACACGGAGAACTGGCGGACCGGATCGTGGCGGGCGGCGCTGGTTTTTGAACCCATGGCGGCGGCAAGTTGGCGGTCGGCCGCGGCAGGGTCAATGTCCGGTCCGCGCGGGCGGGCAAATGCGGGTTGAGCCGGCGGCGGGTCGGAGTCACGGTGCGACGATGCCCCTGCCGCCGCCCGATCCGCATGCCGCGAACCAGATCCGGGCGGAGTTGAGTGCGCGGCTGGTGCTGCGGGGGATTTTGCTCAACGCCGTGCTCGCGGCGGTGAAGTTTGCCGGCGGCATTTTCGGCAACACGTACGCGCTGATCGCGGACGGGGCGGAGTCGCTGCTGGACATCCTGTCGTCGGCGCTCGTCTGGGCGGGCTTCCGGGTGGCGGCGCGGCCGCCGGACGCGGATCATCCCTACGGCCACGGCAAGGCGGAGCCGCTGACCGGGCTCGCGGTGGCGCTCTTCATTTTTGCCATGGCGGGCTGGATCGCGGTGCACGCGGTGCGCGAGATCATCACGCCGCACCAAGGTCCGGCGTGGTGGACCTTGCTGGTGCTGGCCGGCGTGGTGGTGGCGAAGATCTGGTTTTCCCGGCGGCTGGGCGCGGCGGGCGAGGAGGCGGGCAGCACGGCGCTCGGCGTGGAAGCGATGCACCATTGGTCGGACGCGATGACTTCGGCGGCGGCGTTTGTCGGCATCTGCATCGCGCTCTGGGGCGGGCCGGGTTGGGAAACGGCGGACGACTGGGCGGCGCTGTTTGCCTGCGTGATCGTGGCGTTCAACGGCTTCGCGATGATCGGCAAGGCGCTCGGCGACGTGATGGATTCGGCGGTGCCGGCGGCGTTTGAAAACGAAGTCCGCGCGCTCGCGCTGGCCGTGCCCGGCGTGCGGGCGCTCGACAAAGTGCGCATGCGCAAGAGCGGGCTCAGCCATCTCGTCGACATCCAGATCCGGGTGGAAGGCGATCTCACGGTGCGGGCGGGCCACGACATCGCGCACGCGGTGAAGGACGCCTTGCTCGCGTCGGTGCCGCACCGGATCAGCGACGTCACGGTGCACGTGGAGCCGGCGGATCGGGCGCCGGGTTCGGCGCCGGTTGAAAGTTGAAAGTTGAAGGACCGGAAGATCGGTCGAGGACCGGCCGCCGAAACCCGGACTGGTCCTCCTTCTTTCAACCTTCACCTTTCACCTTTCAACCGCCCGCGCCCGCGGCGCGGACTCAGGCTTCCGGGTAGCCGGCGGCGGCCATGGCTTCGAGGATGCGGTCGCCGCCGCGGCGGATGTGTTGCTCCATGAGGTGGCGGGCGCGGTCGTCGTTGCGGGCCGCGATGGCGGCGACGATCTCGCGGTGGCGGGCGGAGGGGTTGGCGGGGTCGAGCTGGCGGCCGATGCGGAGGTAGGTGGGACGCTGATACAGATCGAGGGCCGACATCACGAGTTGCTCGAGGCGGGCATTGCGCGCGGCGCGGACGACGCGCAGGTGGAAGCGGGCGTTGCCGCGGCAGTAGTCGGCGAAGCCTTCGTCCTGGTTCGGATCGTAGGGCAGATCGGCGCAGGCGCCGAGTTCCGCGAGGTCGGCGGGGGTGGCGCGGACGGCGGCGAGGGCGCTGGCGGGCGGTTCGATGATCGTGCGCAATTCGACGAGACTGCGGAAGCCGGCGAGGGTGATCGGGACGACGCGGTAGCCGGCGTTGGGTTGGAGCACGACGAGTTCCTCGTGGTTGAGGCGGTTGAGGGCCTCGCGCAGCGGGGTGCGGGAGACGCCGAATTCGTCGCACAGGGTTTTCTCCACCAGCCGGGCGCCGGGAGGGAGAACGCAGGAAAGGATCTTTTGCTTGAGGACCGCGTACAGGTGGTCCGGCAGAGCGGTCGGGCGGATCTCGGCGGAGCCGATTTCAACCAACGAAGGGCGGACTGAATTCATCGCGGGAAACGTAAGACGGGGATTTCGAGAGGGGAAAATCTACTTGCATACGTGTATACAATCCAGACTTTCCCTCGCTACCTCCTCCGAATTCTTCGGTGTTTCTTTGCACATGCGCTTCCTCCGCCACCTTTACGTCCAGGTCCTGATCGGCATCATTTTGGGCGGGGTGGTGGGGTTTGTTTGGCCGACCTTCGGGGCCCAGCTCAAGCCCTTGGGCGATGCGTTTGTGAACCTGGTGAAGATGCTGATCGCACCGATCATCTTCACGACCGTCGTGGTCGGTTTGGCCGGGATGGGGGAGATGAAGAAAGTCGGCCGCGTCGGCGGCAAAGCCCTGCTCTATTTCGAGATCGTTTCGACGGTCGCCCTGGTGATCGGCCTCGTGGTGGCGAATGTCTTCCAGCCCGGCGCCGGCTTCCATGCCACGCCCGAGTCGCTCGATGCCAAGGCGGTCCAGCAGTACACCAACGCCGCGGCGAAGGGCATGGGCACCGTGGACTTCCTGCTCCACATCATCCCGAAGACCTTCGTCAGCGCTTTTTCCGAGGGTGAAATCCTCCAGGTGCTGCTGCTCGCGATTCTCTTCGGCCTGGCGCTCGGCAAACTCGGCGACCACGGCCGCCCCGTCATCAATCTCCTGCACGAGGTCGCCCGCGTCTTCTTCGGGATCGTCACGCTCGTCACCAAACTGGCCCCGCTGGCCGCCGCCGGCGCGATGGCCTTCACCATCGGCCGCTACGGCATCGGCACGCTGGCCCAGCTCGGGCAACTGCTGCTCTGCGTCTATTTGACCTGCGCGATCTTCATCGTGCTCGTGCTCGGCGGCATCGCCCGCGCCTTCGGTTTCAGTCTCTGGAAAATCGTCAAGTACATCCGCGAGGAATTGCTGATCGTGATCGGCACTTCGTCCTCCGAATCGGCGTTGCCCGGGCTGATGGACAAAATGGAACGCGCCGGCTGCGCCCGGACCACGGTCGGGATCGTCGTGCCGTCGGGGTATTCGTTCAACTTGGACGGCACCTGCATCTACCTGACGATGGCCGCGCTGTTCATCGCCCAGGCGACCGACACCCCGCTCACTTTGAGCCAGCAACTCGGCCTGCTCGGCGTGCTGCTCGTCACCTCGAAGGGCGCCGCCGGCGTCACCGGCTCCGGCTTCATCACGCTCGCCGCCACGCTCGCCGCGACCGGCACGGTGCCGGTGGCCGGGATGGCCCTGATTCTGGGCGTCGACCGGTTCATGTCGGAGGCCCGCGCGATCACGAACTTCATCGGCAACACGGTCGCCACCCTCGTGGTCGCGAAGTGGAACGGCGATTTCGACCCGCGGCTGGCCGCCGCCGTGCTGGCGAAGCCGGTGCCGCCCGCCCCCGGCGAGGCGGCGCCGGCGGCCTGATCCGCCGCACGCGGCGTTTGCCTTCGTCGTTTTCCTGGTCTGAATCTTCTTTTCCCCCGACCGAGACCTTCACCTTACCAAGCCAACCCATGAAACCCTCCACCCTCCTCCGCCGCCTGCCCGGCAGCCTGTTGCTCTTGGCCGCCGCGGCCGGCCTCCGGGCGCAGACCGCGCCCGCCCCCGCTCCCACCGCCGCCGCGGCGCCGGAGCAACCGCTGAAGCTCGAGGCCTTCACCGTCACCGGCTCGAACATCAAGCGCCTCGACATGGAAAAGGTGCTGCCGGTCACGGTCTTCGACCAGGCCGCGATCGAGGTTCGCGACGCCGCCCAGCCCTCCGACCTGCTCACCGCGCTCCCGCAGGTCACCGGCCTGCCCGGCAACGAAACCGCCACCCTCGGCGCCACCGCCCGCGGCGACAACGCCAGCGTGTCCCTCCGCGGCCTCTCCTCCAGCAACACGCTCATTCTCCTCAACGGGCGCCGCCTCGTGCCGCATCCGATCAGCCAAGGCGAGGCCGGCGTCCCCACGCTCTCCACCAACGTCAACACGCTGCCCAACCGCGGCCTCGACCGCGTCGAGGTACTGCGCGACGGCGCTTCTTCGGTATTCGGCACCGACGCCGTCGCCGGCGTCGTGAACTACGTCACCCAGCGGAATTTCCGCGGCACCGAGCTCTCCCTGCGCTACGGCCAGACCCGTTACAACGACGGCGAGGAGTACCGCGCGACGCTCACGCACGGTTTCGATTTCGCGAAAGGCCGCGGCCGCGCGATGCTGACCGTCGATTTCTACAGCCGCGCCGCGATGTACGCCCGCGACCGGGCTTTCGCCGCCGACAACGACCATAGCAGCATGGCCCCGGCGCCCTGGAATGTCCCGACGGTCACGACCTTCAACGCCCGCTCCGCGACCACCGCCTTCGGCAATTTCCTGCTCGGCACGGTCACGGCGACGAACGCGTTCGGCAGCGTCACCGGCTTTGCCGGCGCGCGTCCGGCCGGCGTCCCGGCCACGATGGCGGCCGCGTCCGGCCTGTTCGTCCTCCAGCCCAACGGCAGCGGCGGCGCCGTCTTCGGCACCGCGGCCCCGAGCCGCGCCGGCGTCACGCGCGACTACTATTGGAACAACAACGCCTACCGCGTCATCCAGCCGGCCTCCGACCGCACGAATGTCTTCGCGAGCGCCGAGTTCGACGCCACGGACCGCATCACGGTCTTCACGGAAGCCAGCCTGTACCGCGCGCACTCGGTCACCTACCGCGAGCCCGACGGCGTCACGCAGAGCACCGACGGCTTCATCATCGTGCCCGCCACCAATCCGTGGAACCCCTTCGGCACGCGTTTCTGGTCCCCGACCGGCGCGCCCAACACCGACGGCACCGCGCGCCTCACCGGCACGCCTTCCGCCGTCTCGATCACCAACAAACGCCTCACCGATCTCGCGACGCGTACCGACTACGTCGATACGGCGGTGTACCGCGGTCTCGCCGGCCTGCGCGGCAAGCTCTCCGGCTCCTGGAGCTGGGAAGCCGCCGTGCTCTATTCCGCCGCGCGCGTGACCGAAAACGAAGAAGGCCCCACCCGGAAGAGCGCCCTCGTCGCCGCGATCAACCAGACCGACCCGGCCCGCGCCTTCAATCCCTTCACCCGCACGTTCGCGGTGCAGAACGGCGCCCTCGTCGTCACCGGTCCCTACGTGAACCCGGAGAGCGTGCAGTCGACCTTCCGCTCCAGCTTCATCCGCAGCGGCATCACGCGCCTCGGCAGCGCGGATTTCCGCGCCAACGGCGACCTCTTCTCCCTCTGGGGCGGCAACAAGGTCGGCGGCGCCGTCGGCGGCGAATTCCGCTTCGAGGCCTACGACGACTACCGTCCTCCGTTCGCCGGCTTGAATCCCGCCGGCTCCGGCCTGGATCCGGCGTCGAACGATTTCCTCGGCTTCTCGCCCAACTCCGACACCCACGGCAACCGCCATGTCGCCGCGCTCTATGCCGAGACGGTCGTGCCGCTCGTCGGCCGCGAGTCGCGCCTGCCGTTGGTCGAGTCCCTCGAGCTGACCGCCTCGGCCCGTTACGAGAGCTACACCGACTTCGGCGAAACGACGAAGCCGAAGTACGGCGTCAACTGGCGCCCGGCCCGCTGGGTCATGGTGCGCGCCTCCTATAACGAAGGCTTCAAGGCGCCCAATCTCGCCCAGCTCTTCACCGGCACGCTCATCCGCACCGTCACCGGCAGCACCGACACCTACCGCAGCGCCGTCACCGGCCTGATCACGGACGGTCCTTCCAACCGCCGCAGCGTCGCCTCCGGCAACCGCAGTCTCCGGCCCGAGACCGCCACCGGCAAATCCGCCGGCATCGTGGTCGAGGTCCCCGGCATCCGCGGCCTCTCCGTCTCCGTCGATTACTACGAGATCCGGCAAAAGAGCCTGATCTCCTCCGGCGGCGGCATTCCCGACGACACCGCGGCCCTGCAGCTCGCAACCCAGAACGCTCTCGCCGCCGGCCAAGCGATCGGCTCGATCGACCTCGGCAGCGGCACCGCCGCCTACCGGGGCGACCAGTCCGTCGTGCGTCTGCCGGTCACGCAGGCCGACCGCGATGCCTTCGCCGCGTTCAACGCGCGCCAGACGAATCCGGGCAACCAGCGCGCCGTGGTCGGGGCGATCGACATCTTGCGCACCTCCTACTTCAACCGCTCGGAACAGTTCACCAACGGCTTCGACTTCGATGTCAACTACCGCTTCCCGTCGTTCGCCGTCGGCCAGTTTACCCTCAACACGAACTGGTCCTACCTGAACGATTTCCACGGCTACGCGTCGGCGACGGCCGCGCGGACCGAATACCGCGACGGCAACAGCGCCAACGTCGGCGGCGCGACGCCGAAATGGCGCGGCGGCTCGACGCTCACATGGCGGAAGAAGCAGTGGAGCGGCGGCTTCGGCTTCTACTACATCGGCCGTTTCACCGACCTGAATGCGACCACGACGCAGGCGGTTTGGAATTCCCTCGGCAACCCCTCCTACATCCAGCCGATCTTCAATAACGGCGCCACGTCCTACCGCTATGTCGTGCACGATGCGAAGACCTACAATATCTTCGGCTCGTACCGCGTCTCGGCCTCGAGCCGCTGGCTGAACGGGATGTCGATCCGCGTCGGCATCAACAATCTGTTCGATGCGGAACCGCCGCTCTCCGCCGATTCCCGCGGCTACGAACCGTCCGTGCACAACACGATCGCCCGCGGCCGCACCTATTCGCTGCAGGTCACGAAAAAACTCTGACCCACTTCGGGCCGGTCTTCGGACCGGCCCTTTTTTTGCCCGCCCGGCGGCGGTTACTCGCCGAGCATCCGCGCCGCTTTCCAGCCCGCGTACACGCCGGCCAGACTGCCGATCCCGCTCAGGACAAACGCCCCGCCGAAACCGAAACCGACCGCTTCCCCCAACGCCCAACCGAGATAGCCGCCGAGCGTCGTCCCGACCATAATGCAGAGCCGGTTCATCGCCGCACGGTGGGCCCGGCCGCCGCGGCCGGCGAGCCGGGATTCGCATCTAATCCTCCCGCCTACCTTTGCTTCTGTCCGCCCGCCGCCGGGCTTAGCCGTTTACTCTCCCGCCGTCCCGAAACACCCTGACTCGTCATGAAAAAGAGCCCTGCTGCAAAACCGCTCGCGACCAACAAGCACCTCCTGCGCTGGGTCGAAAAAATGGCCGACCTGTGCAAGCCCGACGCCATCCACTGGGTCGACGGCTCCAAGGCCGAGTACGACGCCCTCTGCGCGCAGATGGTCGCCGCCGGCACGTTCACCAAGCTGAACCAGAAACTGTGGCCGGGGTGCTACCTCGCGCGTTCCGACGCGAGCGACGTCGCCCGCGTCGAGGACCGCACCTACATCTGCGCCTTGTCCAAGGAGGCCGCCGGCCCGACCAACAACTGGGTCAATCCCTTTGAAATGCGGAAGACCCTGAAGGGGCTTTTCAACGGCTGCATGCGCGGCCGCACGATGTACGTGCTCGCGTTCAGCATGGGCCCGGTCGGTTCGCCGATGTCGCAGATCGGCGTCCAGCTCACGGATTCGCCCTACGTCGTCGTCAACATGCGCATCATGGCGCGCATCGGCAGAAAGATCTTCGAACTGATCGACCGGGATTTCAAACGCGTCGTCCCCTGCGTGCACTCCGTCGGCGCCCCGCTCAAGGCCGGGCAGGCGGACGTCGCGTGGCCCTGCAACAAGGAGAAGTACATCGTGCACTTCCCCGAGACGCGCGAGATCTGGAGTTTCGGTTCCGGCTACGGCGGCAACGCGCTGCTCGGCAAAAAGTGTTTCGCGCTCCGCATCGCGTCCGCGATGGCGCGCGACGAAGGCTGGATGGCCGAGCACATGCTGATTCTCGGCGTCGAGAATCCGGAAGGCAAAAAGACCTACGTCGCGGCCGCGTTTCCGAGCGCCTGCGGCAAAACCAATTTCGCGATGCTCATCCCGCCCGCGCATTTTTCGCAGCAGGGCTGGAAGGTGTGGACCGTCGGCGACGACATCGCGTGGATCAAGCCCGACGACCAGGGCCGCCTGCGCGCGATCAATCCCGAGGCCGGCTTCTTCGGCGTCGCGCCCGGCACGAGCAACAAGACCAACCCGAACGCGATGGCCGCGCTCGCGAAGAACACGATCTTCACGAACGTCGCCTACACCCCCGAGGGCGGCGTCTGGTGGGAAGGCATGACGGACGAGCCGCCGGCGGCGGCGACCGACTGGCAGGGCAAGCCCTGGACCCCGGAGATCGCGAAAGCGACCGGCGCCAAGGCCGCGCACGCCAACGCGCGCTTCACCGCGCCGGCGTCGCAGTGCCCGACGATCGACCCGGATTGGGAGAAACCCGAGGGCGTGCCGATCAGCGCCTTCATTTTCGGCGGCCGCCGCGCGACGACGATGCCGTTGGTTTACCAGGCCTTCAATTGGTCGAGCGGCGTGTACGTCGGCGCGACGATGGGTTCGGAAATGACCGCCGCCGCCGCCGGCACGATCGGCAAAGTGCGCCGCGACCCGATGGCGATGCTGCCGTTCTGCGGCTACAACATGGGCGACTACTTCCGCCACTGGATCCACATGCAGCGCCGCCTGAGCGAGACGCCGCGGGTGTTCCACGTGAATTGGTTCCGCAAAGACAAAGACGGGAAGTTCATGTGGCCCGGCTTCAGCGAAAACATGCGCGTGCTCAAATGGATCGTCGACCGCGTGCGGGCCGGCGGCCGCGCCAAGGAAACGCCGATCGGCTGGGTGCCCCGTTACAAGGACATCGATTGGACCGGCATGGATTTCCCGGAAGCCAAGTTCGAGGAACTCCAGGCCTTCGACCGCGCCGCTTGGCGTGCCGAAGTGCTGGGCCACGAGGAACTGTTCATCGACCTGCACACGCATTTGCCGAAGGAAATGGTTTACGAACGCGAATTGCTGATTTGCCGGATGTAGGCGGCGCCGCCGGCTGTTCCCCGGCGTTCCTCCCGGGCAGGTAGAAACCGGCCGGACCCGGACCTTAAATTCCGTCCGGCCGTGCCGATAGCAGAAGTCATGTCCGCGCTCCCGGCCCCGCTGTCGATTTTCCCCCGCGAGAAGCTGCTGCAGGTGGCCCGCGCCCTGCCGGCCGATCTGCAGGTGCTCTCGTCGCTGGGCGAATTGCTGCAGGACCCGAACAGCGACCTGGACCAGGTGGCGGATTTGCTCCGGCGCGATGTGGCGATGGCGGCGCGGATTGTCCGGATCAGCAACAGCCCCTTGTTCGGCGGCAGCGGGGGCATCGCGTCCGTCGAGGAGGCGGTGAACCGCGTGGGCTTCGGCGAAATTCTCAAATTGGTCGGCACGGCGACGGCGGCGCGTTTCACCGAATCCGCGCTCGACCACTACGGGATCGGCGCGCACCGCCTGCGGGCCAACATGCTCTACGGCGCCCTCGCGGCCGAGGCCCTCGCCCGGCAGGCAGGCAAGGACCCGCGGATCGCCTATACTGCCGGGTTGCTGCGGCCGCTCGGGATCATGGTCTTGGATCGCGCTTCCCGCGGCCACACCGCGCCCGGGGACGCCTATGCGGCGGCGACGTGGCCGAGTTATTCGGCGTGGGAAGGCCAGATGTTCGGCGTGGATAACTGCGAAGTGGCGGCCTTGATTCTGGGGGAATGGCGTTTTCCGGCGGAGCTGACCGAGGGGATCCGGGCGCACTACCTCGCGCGGCCGGCGGATTTCGAACAGCCGTTGGCGGCGTTGCTCAATTTGGCCAACGGCCTGTCGCACCGGGTGAGCCGCTCGTTCGCGGGCGAGGCATGCTGGTGGGAAATCACCCCGGCCAAACTTCAGGCCGCCGGGTTGAGGGAAGAGGATTTCGGTCCGGCCGTGGTCGAGACCGAGCGGAGCTTCGCGCATGCGATCGCGCTCTTGGGCGGCAGCTGAGCCGGAATCACGCAGGTGAAAGTTGAGGGTCGAGAAATCGATCCGCCGAGCCACGGAAAACGTCGCCGAAGCCAGCAGCCTGGCGAACCGAACGGTTTTGCCCTCAACGGTTCAGACAAGCTTTCGCAACGGCATGATACCAATCGCCTCAAACTTTCAGACCATAACCACAGATTCCACAGCTGGGCACGGATTGGGCATTTGTTTCCGTGGGATTCCGTGAAATCCGTGGTCAAAAGTCTGTTTCTGAAAGTCCAAAACCCAAGGGACGTTGGTAAGAGTTCGGCTGAAGCCACTCTGGGCAGTCGAGCGCGCGGGGACCCGTAAGTTGAAAGAAAGACCGGCCGGTTTGCGGCGCGCGTTCCCCGGTTGGACCGAGGTTCCGGGCGGCTTTTTACCCATTGAGCGGATGTACCTACAGTCATTCGCGATAGTGCCGATACCACAGCGATGCCCGCCGCTTTTGCCGTATCCCGCGACGTGATCCTGCTGCACGCAGGGAAGCTGCCTGCCGCACCCCAGGTGCTGGGAGGTTTGTGTGAATTGCTGCAGGACGTGAACACCGACCTGGAGCAAATCGCCGAGCAGGTGCGCATGGATCCCGCGCTGTCCGCCCGGGTGATCCGGATGAGCAACAGCGTGGTCTTCGGCGGGCGCGGCAGCGTCGCGTCCGTCGACGAAGCCGTGAGCCGGGTCGGATTCAGCGAGATTGTCCGGCTGGTCGGTGTCGCCACCGTGGCCGGGCTCGTGGATCGCTCGCTGACCGCCTACGATCTGACGGCGGACCGGTTGCGCGAATCGCTGCTGATGCACGCGTTGGCGAGCGAGACGCTGGCGGGCGAAACGTCCGTCGAGCCGCACACCGCCTATGCCGGCGGCCTGTTGCGCGGCATCGGCATGATGGTGCTCGACCGGGTGGCGCGGGGCCGGGACGCGAAGGCGCCGAACTTCGACGCGACCAAGTTTGCCAGCTATGCGGAATGGGAGCGGCAGCGTTTCGGGATCACGGCCAGCGAAGTCGCGACCATGATTCTCGAGGATTGGCGTTTTCCGGCGGAATTGATCCGCGGCATCGAGCGGCACCTCGAGCCGGCCGACGACACTGCCGAACCGTTTCCCGCGTTGCTCAATTTGGCCGGCAGCGTCGCGGCGGCCAACGGCTTCTGCCTGGCCGGCGAACAGCAGGCGTGGACCGTGACGCCCGCCAAGTTGGCGGCGGCCGGACTCACGGCCGAGCAAGTCGAAGGCGCGGGCGAGCAGGCGCGTACGGCGTTCGAGCGGCACCGGCACGGTTTGTATTGAGCCGAAGGCGGCCGGGCGGCCGGCGCGGTCCGGAGCAGGATGGCGGAACCGCTTGCGCCAAGGCGGGTCCGCGGGAATCGTTTTCGCATTCCGCCATGCTCCGCCGCTTCGGATATTTTCTTTTGCTGACGATCGCCGTGGTTTCCGGGCGGGCCGAGCCGGCGCGGCCGGCGGCCGACGGCACCGCGCGCGCGGCGACCGAGGAAGAGATCTCGCTGCTCAACACGGTCCTGCAGAAGACGGCCGACGACCTCCCGCGCTGGGCCTACACCGAGCACCGCGTGATCCGCGACGAAAAGGGCAGGGTGAAGTCCGAGCAGATCGTCCGGGTCGATCCCTCCTTGCCCTTTGCGCAGCAGTGGACGCCGCTGAAGATCGACGGCCGGGAACCGACGGAGCGCGAAAAGACCCGTTTCCGCCGCCGCGGCGAGGAATCCGATCCCGAGCATCCGAAGGTGTCGAAACGCGCGCGGCCGGCGCTGGGCGAGGTCATCGACGTGGCCCGCGCTTCGATCGGATCCGTCAACGCGACCCACTGGGTCTTTTCGATTCCGTTGCGCAAATTCGGCAACGAGCGTTTCCCGCCGGAGAAGTTCGAAGTGTTCGCCCGGGTGCGGAAAGAAGGACTGGTGCTGGAAAACATCGCCGTGCTGCTGCGCGATTCCTTCCGTTCCAAGCTGGTCGTGAAGGTGAAGTCCGGCGATGCCAGCATCGATTTCGCGGTCGTCGACCCGAAGTATCCCCCGACGATGCTGGCGGTCGAAGGCGACGCTTCGGCCTCGGTGTTTTTTGTGAGCGTGGGCGGTTCGGTGGACCTGAAGCGGACGGAACTCCGCCACGTGCGGCCCTACGCCGAGCGTTTCGAGGTCCAGATCGGGAATCTGAAGACGATCGATTTCTGAAGCGGGGGCAAGGGGCGCCCGGCGGCATCGAGTCCGGCGCTGGCGACACGATTTTGCTTATCCGGGCGGCCGGATGTGCCGACTAGAGGGGCAGTCCCTTCCCCTCCCTATGCCACTTTCGCGCGAGACCATCATCACGTTGGGCAACAAGCTGGCGCCCTCGGCCTCCACGTTCAGCCGCCTCCGGGCTTTGCTCCTCGATCCGGATACCGAACTCGATGAGATCACGAAGCTGATCCGCCTCGATCCGGCGCTGACGTTCCACGTGGTCCGCATGAGCAACAGCGTGCTCTTCGGCCTGCGGGAAAAGACCGATTCCCTCGATGTGGCCGTCGGCCGCGT
>JACCDS011365915.1_pt1 | contig 14666 bp, 14 predicted proteins | sample 7446441 | NCBI WGS metagenome assembly JACCDS01 (sample SAMN15323445, study PRJNA562643) | freshwater metagenome | isolation source: river surface water | place: USA:Blue River Watershed | collected 2017-08-17 | reverse complement strand
TCTTCAGGTTGGCCGCTGCTTTATGGGCGTCCCATTCGAACCGGAGAGAATTCATCCGTACATTGTATGTACGCCCGGCTTTCGCTACAAGTCGTCAGTGCGAGGGTGCACTTGAGGCGTATCAAACGCCCAGAAGCAAAAAGCCCCCGTTATTGCTAACGAGGGCTTTGCTGAAGCTTTGGTGGCCCGGGGCGGAATCGAACCACCGACACAAGGATTTTCAACTCTGTTTCTAACCTGATAACTATAGTTGATTCAGTGTGATAACTTGCCGTGAATCAACTGTTCAATCGGCACCGCACCGCGCGGCACGCTCAGGAACGCCCTGGCAACGGCCACACATAGACACCGCTTCGAGCGGTTGAAAGCGTCTAGTTGCTGGACGATAACGGGTAATAAAAGCAATTTAGCGGGAATTTGCAAAAAATCAACGCCGCCACAAATATCGTTGCGTTTATTTCGTTTGCTGCTAATATTGCGAAAAGGACCTCAGAGAAGGTCCGTTTTACTTACCTATCGCGACTCTGGAGAACCTCATGACCCAACATATCTTGGACTCAGCCAGCTCAGCTGAGGCGGAGATGGCCGCAACAGCGACTGCTTGCATAGTTGCCGCATTGGATCATTCAAAAGCGGAACATATAAAGCTCACTATCGATATAGGCGAGGAGGGTGAAGTAATGCCCGAACTTATTGTTCCGCCGCGAGCGTTGCGCTTCTTTGCTGATGTGCTCAGACAGATGGCAAAGCGGGAGCCAATGGTCCTCGTGCCGCAAAAATGCGAATTAACAACTCAAGAGGCAGCAGCATTTTTGAATGTCTCAAGACCGTTTGTAATTAAAGAAATTGGCGAAGGAAAACTAAATTGCAGAATGGTAAATAGCCATCGTCGAATTGAATTCGAAGAATTGGTTAGATACCAAAATGAGCAAAAGAGACTGTCGGAAGAAGCCTTAAGGAAAATGCGTAGATTTGCAGATGAAATTGGCGAGGAACTCTGATGGCTGTTAGTGGAAGATACACGGCAGTACTTGATGCATGTGTATTGTTTCCACGGTTGCATCGAGACATATTGCTAAGTCTCGCTAGCGCCGATTTATACACAGCGCGATGGTCTGCCGAAATTGAAAGAGAATGGACTGAGAATTATAAGAAAAAATATCCGGATGCAGAAATTGAGTACCTATTAAATTGCATGAGGCAAGCGGTTCCCGATGCACTGATAGTTGAGTACGAAGAATTTATTCAAGCCATACAACTTCCAGACCTGGATGACCGACATGTAGTCGCTGCTGCAATTCGAGGAAACGCCGATGCGATTGTGACAGCGAACATCAAAGATTTCCCCGCAGCTGTTCTATCAAAGTACGATATTGAAGTCCAGACCCCGGACCAATTTCTATTGAATCAGGTATTGCTGCATCCCCCAAGGGCTCTAAGTGCGATCAAGCGCATGAGAGAAAGGTGGGATCGACCGGCAATGTCGGCGCTCGACATGGTCGATTTGTTTGAACAAAGAAACCTACCGCAGACCGCTGCTCATTTGAGGGATATGCTGGATCTAATCTAGCATTGCCAATTGGCCAATCCGCCCAAAGTAAGCGTCCAGTTGCTGGACGGTGACCGACTCAAGGATTCCTTCTTCTTGGGTTTTTGAGTTTTGCTAAAGGTACCCTTGCGACCTTGCGTAAATACACTATGCAAGGAGACATCAATGCGCTTTTATGAATTTGCCCCACAACCCCGACCAGTCCTGAAGATCAGCCAGCAGCAGCAAGCTGCTCGGCAAGGAAACACACCACCTACGCCATTGCCGACGAATAAGCTGCAAACACCAGCTCTCAATTCAATCAAGGTATATCCAAAGCAGTGGCAGCATGATTGGACACAAAAGTATCTTGCTGCTCAATTGGCTCGCAATGCACAAACTGTGAAGCCGACTGAGATAGACATAGTCAAGGCGCAAATGCAGTATGCCGATGCCCAGCGCAAAGCAGATCAAGACTACGAGAGCAGCCACGGCACCGAGGATGACGAACTTGGATGGCAAGGCGAACATCGGTGGGCAAAGCGGGACAAATAACCCAGCGTCTAGTTACGGGACGCTGGGTTTTGTTTTATCGGCTAACGCTTGAAGTCCGATTTCAAGCCTGCTGAGGCAACATCGCACTGTGCAACGAACCCGCCAGCTGCAACGGCTTGATTGATTGTCTCCAGGGAAATGACCAGTTCATCGGGGCTACCTGTTTGGCTTGGTGTGATGCAAATTAGAATCGCATGTTGGAGTCCTTGGTATGAATTAATTGAGGACGTTGCGAAATGAGCAGAGCCTCTCGTTGATGTGACGCGAAAGATTTGCACCAAAGGTGTGCAATCAAGGGTGGCGAGCAAAACCCAAATGCGACTAGCGTCTAAAAACTGACGCCACTGCAATGTGAGCCCCTTAAAATTGAAAGAAAATTTAAGGGGCTTTTGATGTCATTAAGTAATCCAGAGTTTTCTCGTTCAAAGATCCTAAGGCCAATTGAGATAGGCGCGGGCGGACACTCTTCGAAAGGAAGCTTATCGGCTCTGATGCTGGCAGCAATAGGTGTTGTCTTTGGCGACATCGGAACCAGTCCCCTCTACGCTTTGAAAGAATGCTTCAGCCCAGATCACGGCATTCCCTTTTCAGTCGATGCTGTCTACGGCGTGATCTCTCTCGTGTTCTGGGCATTCTTGCTAGTCGTATCTCTCAAATACGTGCTCTTCGTCATGCGAGCTAATAACCATGGAGAGGGCGGGATACTCGCGCTTATGGCAATGGCGCTTCGAATAGCAGCTCCCGGCTCTAAACGGGCACTGGGCATCATGATGCTGGGTGTATTCGGTGCATGTATGTTTTATGGCGATGCTGTCATAACGCCGGCAATTTCAGTTCTATCTGCGGTGGAGGGCCTTGAAATTGTGTCGCCCGATTTCAAGCGATATGTACTGCCGATCACTATCGTGATCTTGGTGGGATTGTTCCTGATTCAGCAAAAAGGGACAAAGGTGGTTGGCGTCGTGTTCGGACCGATCATGATGATCTGGTTTCTGACTTTAGCCGCTATGGGGGTGTACAACTTGCTTGATCACCCAGAAATTTTATGGGCAGCCAATCCTATCTACGGCGTTGGTTTTTTGATGAAACATAGGTTAGAGGCGTTCATCGTTTTGGGTGCAGTATTCCTTGTTCTCACCGGTGCGGAGGCTTTGTACGCCGACATGGGACATTTTGGGATGAAGCCAATCAAATATGCTTGGTTTTACCTAACAATGCCATGTCTCCTCCTGAACTATTTTGGTCAAGGAGCCATGCTCATTGGGCATCCCCAAAATATTGAGAATCCTTTCTTTCTAATGGTGCCGGGAACATTTACGTTTACGATCGTCATTCTAGCCACACTAGCAACCGTGATTGCGTCACAGGCAGTGATATCGGGCGCATATTCCATGACAAGTCAGGCGATTCTTCTTGGGTTTATTCCTCGGATGAAAATTCTGTACACGTCCGAAAATGAAGTCGGTCAAATTTATATGCCAGCGATCAACTGGATGCTACTTTTGATCGTCATAGCAGTAGTGATGGGCTTTAAAGAGTCAAGCAATTTGGCTGCTGCATACGGAATTGCAGTCACTACAACGATGGTCATTACCACATTCATCGCTGCTATTGTTATGCGAGTCGTATGGAAGTGGAATCCACTAATCGTTACTGCAATCATCACCATTTTCATGTTTGTGGATTCAGCTTTTCTTGCCGCAAACATTTTGAAAATTGCAGATGGTGGCTGGTTCCCACTAGCTATTGGCGGGCTCAGTTTTCTGTTGCTCATAACTTGGTATAAAGGTCGGCAACTGCTGAGAGAGCGAGCCATTAACAGCGGCGTGCCTCTCCAAGAATTCGTGAAATCTTTAATCCAAAATCCGCCACATAGAGTGAATGGCAATGCGATCTTTCTCACGGCACACGTAGATTACGTGCCTGTCGCAATGCTTCACAACTTAAAGCACAATCAAGTTCTACATAGCAGGGTGATCTTTCTTAAGATCAGCATTTGGGATGTACCATATGTCGGCGATGCTAACCGTATCAGCCTCAAAGATATGGGGGCAGGATTTTATCTGGTGAGAGCAATATTTGGATTTAAAGAGACCCCCGATGTTGTTCGCGTTCTGGAATTGCTGAACCAATTCCACGGAATTCGGTGCGATGTTATGGAAACGTCGTTCTTTTTGGCACGTGACACGGTCGTTCCTCATGAAATTCCAGGTATGGCGTTATGGCGTCAGAGGCTGTTTGCTTGGATGTATCAGAACGCTGCCAAGCCGTCCGACTTTTTTAAAATCCCGATGGGTAGGGTCGTCGAACTCGGAGCGAAGATAGAGATTTAAATTCTCTGCACCGTTCAAGCGGCGCAAAACAAATTTAATGTTGGTAGTTGTGTTAAAACCCAGCGTCTAGTTACGGGACGCTGGGTTTTGTTTTATGGGCTAACGCTTGAAGCCCGATTTCAGTCCTGCAGACGCCACTTCAATCTGCGTATCAAGCTCTCCCGCCTCGACGGCTTGCTTGATCGTTTCCAGCGCCATGACCAGTTCATCAGGGCTACCCACTTCAACGCTTGACTTGCCCTTGGCTAGTTCCAGCGTCCAGCTGCCATAGCGAATCGACACGCAGACTTTGCCGTTTTCGGTAACGAACCACCAAGGGCGTACCCGCTTCGGCATCTCCACCTGTTTGCGCAGCCCGGAATCGCGATCCTTAACGGAGCGGAATCGCGTGACAACAAATGGCTGACCGCTAATCTGGCTCTTGGCTAATTGAATCTGTTCCCACAGCTTGTTGCTGAGCTTGTTACGCCGCAGCTGGATTGACGGCATCTGCTGCGGCTTCTTTGCAGATACCAGTTTGAGAGAAGCTAGTGCGCTCATCGTGTTCTCCTTTCATCAAATGGGAAGAGCACACGTAAGTTATGACTGATCTGCCGATTCGGTCGACCTGAATCTGGATGAACCTGAAAGTAAGCACGTAAACCAAAGAAAACGAATTGAGGGCAGTTCGTTTGTTTGCCGGCAAGCAGCTACACGCAAAGCATAGCCGTCGCAGGGCAGCAGCTTGCAGCAAGCCCTACAAAGCATTTTTTCAGCTAATCGAAGGTGCGAATTGCCGGGCTTTGAAAAAACAGCTTGTAGGGCTGCTACGCACGTCTGCAATTTCCTGCGATTTCAACAACCAATGCGGATAAATACAAAAATCAAATCAAATTCACATTTGCTTTGGTTCTGCTGCAACGAACAGCTAAGTCATTGAATCTTGGAAGGAAATACTTTTGCCACAAAACCCACAAACTCAGGTCGCGAAAAATAAACAAAGAAATTACGCTAAACGCATAGCTAAGTTTTGGTTAGGAGTAAACGCTATGCCCAAGCAGGCAAAAACGCTGACAGCGCAAGAGCTGCGTCGCGTACTGGATTACATTGCTACACGCCCCCATGCAGCACGTAATCGAGCAATGCTGCTGACTACACACTATGCAGGACTGCGTGTCGGCGAAGTGGCCAATTTGCGATACGGGGACGTTATCGATGCAGCAGGTACGATACTTGATGAAATTCGGCTAGATCCCGAACAGACGAAAGGGCGCTATAGTCGCGTCGTATTCGTCAACGCAAAGCTGAAGAAAGAACTGGATACATATCTTCGCAGTCACCCAGCGACAAAACCCGAGCACAAGTTGTTCTATACGCAGAAAATGGCGGGGGCAGGCTTCACGCCAAACACACTCGCGCAGCACTTCCACTATCTTTACAAACGAGCTGGCATCCAAGGCGCCAGCAGTCATTCAGGTCGCCGTACGTTTATCACTAACCTTGCAGCAAAAGGCGTCGGTGTACGTGTCTTGATGAGTTTGGCAGGACATAGGAACATCGGCACTACACAAGCCTATATCGACGTTAATGACGACATGAAACGTCGTGCAGTCGAGATGGTGTGATATGTCCTGTCAAAAGGACGTTTTTGATGAACGGCCAGCCTGCTTGTGCAATGTCCTTTTGACAGGACATCATTTGACGCGAGGAAAGTCGCCCCTCGCAGCAAAGTCAATCAATGCTGTGGCTTTGCGGTGATACCGCTGAACGACCAATGTCATGCACCGTCGCTTATAGGCGATTTCTCTTTCATCATCTTTATTTCGGGGAATGAACACTGGGCTAATCGCCAAACGTTCGCCGATCTCCCACCATGTCGAATTGGGCATTGCTTTGCGTGATTCCCAAACCTTGTGCAGCAGTTCAAGCGTTGGCAGGCGCATACGGGAGTCAGGGTATAGCTGTCGCTTTGCCGTTGCGTACTTCATGACTCTAAGTTTTGCGCCTTGGTGGTGTTCGTCTAGAAGTTCACGGATCTGCTTGAGAATCGTGGCGCGACGTATGGTCAGCGGCACTTCAAGGACAAGTTTCGGATTGATCTGATTTAGATTGACTAGGACGCCATGCTCTAAGGAGCGTACTTTCGGCAATGCTAATTGTTCGGCAAAAATTTCTCGTCCAGTACGAAACCACCACCAGTCAAAATTGTCACCCAGCCGCCCAAAGTCCTGCGCCATGCTTGCATAGGGTTCTTCGGGTTGACCGGATAAAGCACGCCGGTACTCCCGACTTTCCTTCAGGAACACCCACCACCAGTAGTAGGCGCTGTTACGGGCAGCGGCTAGTTCAGCTTCTTCGTCGGTATCTTCGGCCAAGCGTATTCGTCCAAGCCCTTTGATCTCGCGGCCTTTGCTATACAGCTGACGTAGGCGTCGATTTCTTAGGAAGTTTTTGTAATTACGTTCTTGCCGATCGTCCGCCATCGCTCACCTGAATTTAAGTAACGTACAGTGAAACACATAACTATAAAAAAATTATACTTGTATTGATAAAAGCTTCAACTCCATAAAGTACTCATACCGACAGCAATCAAGCAGCACCTTCTACACGCTGTCGGCCTTTATAGGAGCTTTAACTATGAGCAATACCCTGAATGCTGTGACTGCCAACGGCGCATTTGAATCGGAAGAAGTTGCAACTGTTGAAAACGTTGCGAGCGTCACGGCGGTGGCTGTGCAGCCCGCTGCAAATGCTGCAACGGCTGAAGCGCCGACCGACAAGTATGTGCAAGACATCCGTGACCGCCTTTCGGGGCTGGCTGTAGATGCGGCCAACTGGGATGCGACCGTTTACAAAACGGCGAACGAAGGCCTTTATGCGCTTATGCAGCGTTGCTACGAGCTGTACAAGGAGCTGACCAACACGGCGGATATCTATCTGAAGTACAAAAAACAGGGGCTGGAAAAGCACCTGGGCGCTAACGGCATGTCTGCGTACAACGACAAGCCACTGGGGCAACGGATTATCCGTTGTGTGTTTGGTGATCGCGATCGTCGGCGCATTTCTACGTACAACGTGGCTCTGCGGGTGATGATTGCAGAAAGCTGGGAGGTGGCAGAAGTGCCTGCAAAAATCGCAGAACGTGGGGGCGTGCAGGAAATGTCGGTTGCACGCAAGCCTGGTGCGATGACGGCTAAGCAGAAAGCAGATTCGGTGGCGGCAGTGGTGCAGGAAACTGCACTTGCGAAGGTGAAGACTGCTGAGACGGATGCGTATGTCGATGCGGCAAAGATCGGCGAGAAATACGCAGCAGTGCTGACGCAGGAAGCGGATGGCACGTTCACGATCAACTGCATCGTGGACAACGGTGCGGCGGTGAATGCTGCGCTGGCTGCGTACTACAAGGCGCAAGCGGCAAAAGCTGCAGCAAGCAAGTAAGCGCGGTGTTGGCAAAAAATGGGGGCCTTGTGCTCCCATTTTTTATGCGTGTCCTTTCGAAAGGACAAAAAAAAAGAGCAAGAAGAAGACAAGGAATCGAGGACTGGGCCCCTTTCGGGGAACAACAGCAATGCGGCACTTATGTCGGTTTATTGGGAAATAACAAGTTAACTAATTAACTATAAGTGTGTGACTTTTTTTCGGATTCTTGGGCTGACTGAAATGCAGCGCGGCAGCTGACCTAAATACAAACATCGAGTGAGGACAGGATGATTGAACTGATTGTGGATAGTAAAGTACTCCCCCAACTGCGAAAGGCCTTCCCGACCCCGCCGGGACGTGCGGAGCGGGCACTGAATAACTACGTTTCTCGGCTACGTGACATGTTGATCAAATCACTATCGCGTGGACAGACGCCGCTAGAAGCGAAAGCAAACTTGTTTAGCTTGTCACTGCATGAGCTGGCAAACAAAGGCGGCCAGATCGGAGAGAAGAAAGTGCGGGTACATGCTTGGCTACGCGATAATGGCTTCGCATTGGTCGAACCCGCCGTTATCGGCACGAATTTGACGGGCATGGTATCCAAAGTAAAGTTTACTGACTTGGTTATGCTGGAATGGCATGAGCCCGAAGTCGATACGAACAGCACTGTGGTCGATGGGGTGTCAGTTACAACGCAGCTGCTTCAAAACAGTGAGCAGCTGAACAAAGAAATCTTCGATCTTTTGTATCCAGATTACGGAGTCTGCATTGCCGACCACCGTTTTGACGAGGTGTTCGACGTCGTAGATATCGATATTGGGTCGCTACGAAATTACATCGAATGGTTGCAGAGCGCAGCGCGGCACTTTACGGCGACGAAGCGAAATCACTACCTGTTTCAAGCACGCCTAATTTTGGCGGTGGCCTTGCACACGGGCGGCAAATACTATCAGCGCAAATTCCTGAGTGACTTTGGACGAACCTACTACAAAGGCACCAGCGCCCAGAACGTCAACAAGGATCTGCGACATGCCATGTTGGGCGACTGCTGGGAATATGACATCCGTTCAAGTGTCGTTGCTTGGAAGATGGGTTTTGCAGCAGCGTACATCGCGAAAAACGCACCAAAGTCGAGTGTCGCGAAAACGTTTGGTTTCACGGAGGTATATCTGCGCGACAAGGCGGCATTTATGAAGAACGTGCGGCAGAACGTGTTTGAGCAAGACTGCGATCTACCTGAAGAGCTGCAATTGAAGATGCTAAAGAAAGCCTTCACGGCACTGAGCTTTGGTGCAAGAAAATCGTCGAAGGGTTGGATCAATAAGAATGGCGAGTGGGAAAATCCCTCGATTGTGGATATCTTTCAGCGTGCCGATGAGCGTGATCGCTTTTTAAATGACGTTCATGTTTGCGGATTTACTGCTGAACAGACTCAGCTGGACGATTTTTTGTACGACGGTGTAGTGAAGAAATACCCTGACTTGCTCAGGCTGCCTTATCTGCAGACCCAGAGTGGTCGCCCGAGCAAATCGAAAGTGATCGCATACATGTACCAGCACGAAGAAACCGAGGTTATGGATGTCGTACGTGAAGCATTGCGAGATTTCGGCAAAACGGTGCTGGCCAATATTCACGATGCTATCGTCGTACGCCACCACCTGAATGCAGGTGACAAGTACGATATCGAGCTGAGGATGAGGGCAAGGACCAACAATCCGTATTGGTCTCTTGGTGCAACGGAAGTAAAGCGTTGGGCTGCCAGTACGAAAGAAGCGGAAAAAGCGGAAGAACTGCATCGCCAGCGTATTGCTGCAGAAGAGGCACTAGCTGCAGGATACGTAAGCAGCTGGGCGGCCACTGCATGTAACATGGATCCCGACGAATAAGCTGTCCTGTCAAAAGGACTCTCACGACAACCGAGCCGCTGTGCTCGGTTTTTTATTGGCCATGAACGAGTGGTGTCCTTTCAAAAGGACATATGTGCAAGGATCTGCTTGCCGTCATCAAGCCAGCTTCTCGGCGCTCAGCATGGGTGTGATCTTGCTGTAGTGCTTTTCGAGCATGGCAATCGACGTGCCCATCTGCCGCGCCAGCGTGTGGATATCGACACCTGCAGCCAAAGCGAATGTCGCATAGGTGTGGCGCAGGCTATACAAGGTCCGATTACGGCCAGCGGCATCCAGCGCAAGTCCCGAATCCCGCATCATTCGCCTGAAGACCCCTTCGAGTTGAAAAGGTACCGTTCCATCGGGGAAGGCAAATACAAGCTTGTCTATCCGAGCTTCTATGACGCTATCGAGATCCCGGTAGTCCAGTCGCTGCCAGATCAATATACGCTGTAAAGCGGGTATAGCCTGATGCTTGGCGATCAAGTATCGAGGCCCTGTTTTACCCGACACCCAGACCCGTAAGTATCGCTGCTCGCCGATGTAGTGCCATTGCAGATGACGCCAGCGAATCGCTCTGGCTTCTGTTCCATGGCGAATGCCTGTATAGAGCAGGAATTCCACATACGACCGGCAGAGTCTTCGCATCAGCAGTGATCGGCGTAAACGGGCAGCTTTTTCCCATTCCCCCATAAACACCAAAAGCCGATCGATCTCGTCTTGACTGAATGCCGGTCGGGGTTGGCCACGCTCTCCATCAATCGGTAGTCCGGGAAAAGCTCTTTCAGTGGGTATCAAGCCTTGGCGCCTAGCGAGATTGATAACGCGGTTATAGGTGCTGGCGTGATTACGCATGGTGCTGGCTTTGGGCTCGCGTCCCATTGCCGATGTACGCCAAGCCGAGAAGTCCTCAATGGTCTCGTCTCGAATGCTGGCAATAGGCAACCGACCAAAGAACGGGATCAGGTACTTGTTGATCGCAAAGATATAGTCTCTGAAGGTCGTTGGCGCTCGATGATTGTCCAATGCCCGTTGCATAGCGGCGATCTCTTCTTCTGCGACAGCACCGAAAGTCTTCTTGGATATAGATTCGCCAGCGGCTAACTGTGACAGCACATGCTGTTGAATTTCGAGGCCAGCGTGTTCGGCAGACGCCAAGTCGGCGCGGCCAGTACTCGATGCGTGCCAGCCACCCGATGGCAGTTTGAACCGAACTTGCCAGTTACTGCTACGTGGCCGTTTGTACAGAGTGGCTGTTTGGTCAGCTTGATGTACCGTTACTTGAACGGGCTGTGATGGGAGGTTGAAAAGTGCGTTGAGGTTTCGCAAAGCAAGCGTCTAGTTACGGGACGCTTGCTATTTTGCAGGAGATTGAGGAACTGGGCGACAAAGTAACAAGCATGACGCAAAATTAATAGTATCCAATCGTCAATCTCATTGGCTAGCAGCAAATCATTCGCCGTGTGTTTCTTCATGTAGTTTCAATCGATCTAAATAGATTTATTTATTTAAATTTAAATATATTTCTCTTGATTATTTGCATTAAATCTAATTGCAACTTGTCATGTTGCCGAGGGTCATGCAAGTTACAGCGCGTCCATTGATAATATAAGTATGGGTATTTTGTTGTGGCTGCGGCGGAGGACTATTAATAATTACAGGAGATGGTGTGTAAGCATAAATTCTTCTGCAATCCAATCCGCGTCGGCCTACTTCACGAATGACATTGGGACTTGGCTCGTAAAGCTCACGAGGTGTAGCTGCCTTGCAAAGCGTGTATTCGTCAACATTCATTAATTCTTGTGGCGACATTGATGAAGTGTGAACGGGAGAGCCAGCGCAACCTGATAATGTCAATACTGCGACAGTAATTAAAAATTTTTTCAATTTAAATCCTTAATTAAGCCAATTAGTCCGCGACCATCGTCGTCGATAATTTCGAGATGTTCCACGAAATCACCGCCGCGCTATTTACTAGTCCGTCATCCTTAATTAACGGTTTACAAGGGCCGTTCAACCTTGGAATGCGGCAATCATTGCTAAAAAAAGAAGGCGTTTCGTCTTAAGAAAACTCAAATTTATTTATGAAATCTATGCCGATTGTTACAGGCTGTCAACACCACAATCGCTGAAAAATTACTAGTGCTGGATGCTGATTGCTTTTGAGGCCTTCTCCGTCCAGATACTAGACGATTTGGCCTGCAAATTGATCAGTTCGCAAATCTCGTTTGAGGATGCTTACAAATTTAGTATCGCTGTTGTCACTATCTTCAACGAAACTGCCATGGCTCTCGGTAAATCAATCCTGATCGATTTGGCCGATGTAAGTGTGGCCGGCATCCGCTATGTCTAGCTTATCAATACGCAGCCGATGTTGGCTTATGTAGCTATATTGCAGGTTGCGTTTAGTACTCGAAAAATAGATCTGAAGGGACTTTTAGATAGGTCCTTCGGCCGTGATCTTACATAAAAATAATATCAATAAAAATTTTTAATTAATATATGTGAGGCTCGTGTGTCGGTAAGATATTAATTAAGTGACTTGCCAAGCATTGATTATTTTGGCATAAATCAATGCCATTGCAGTTGAGCGAAGGGGATGCCGTGACGCATTTAGGGGGCTTGAGGTCAGACGACTTGGTGAGGTTTCTCAACTACGTTGGAATTCCATTGGTAGCCATGTACTCTTTTTGTATGTTGATTTGGCCTTGGATTGCTGGCGAAGGTGACTGGGGGCATGTCCTAGATGTTTGGGATCGATGGCAAAGCCTCAATGTCGGAGTTTTGGCTTTCATATCTAGCCTTACGGCTTTAAACATCTCTAGATTTAATGGTGAAAAGCAACGTGAAAGAGATTTTTTGGCTGCAAAGGCATTTTTGCCAACTGCCCTAAGTGGATTAAATGGATATTTTAAGGCCTGTGCCAAAGTATATATTGTTGGCTGGGATTCGGAAGGTGGTTCTAACCCTAGTTTTGATATTCCCAATTTACCTGATGACTATAAATCGGTATTTAAGGAGTGCATAAAATATGCTGAGCCTGATGTTGGAGATTGTTTGTCTAGGATGCTTGTTCGGCTTCAAATTCATGATTCTCGAATGAGGAATTATGTTGAGCATCGTTTAGATAGCACTTACTTAAATCCAAATTCGTACAACCTAATTACTTATTTATATGGTCTTGGAGAACTTCAGGCATTTCTTAACAAGCTTTTCGATTTCGCTCGGAACATGAAAGAGTTCGATTCTTCCAAGCCACAATGGGAAGATTTCCTTAATGCTTATGGGAATTTAGATATATGGGTAGATGACTATCGGATTGATGATCTGATAAATCTGCAGGATTTTACAAAACGTTCTATCGAGAAAAATGCTGACAAGAGTGAATAGTAGGCCGCATTAGCAGGAGAGTTCGATAAATTGCTTCATGGACGGTATGAATTTTCCTTGACGTAAAATTAATCAGAAAAATCATTTTTCATTAATATTCTACTTTCTGCGCTATGGTAATATCTATGTTCATTGTTTTTGGCAAGATAACGCTTTATAGGTGGGGTTTATCCCATCATTAATGTTATTCAATGCTTCGGCATTTAAAATATCGGTTGGTACGTTAAATAATTTCACGGCATTGTTTCGTTAATTTTGCTATTCCATTTCTCAATTATGGCTTTGAAATGAAAAATAACTTCAATCATATAAGAATTCTTGTTTCCCTAATAATTTTATTATTAATTCCAAGCGTTCAATGCGCCGAAAAAATAAAAAAAATAACTCTAGATGATAATGTGACATTCGATTTGCCGGCGAATTGGGTGATACTTGAGGGAGGTTCCCGAGCGTCAATGGATGGTGCTGTCGAATCTGCCTTAAAAAGAAAGGCTGAAGGTCGAACAAATTTTGCGGCAAACCTATATTCACAAGGTGGGAAGGTCATTGCAATTGTCAATTTGAGATTTTATCCGGCGACAAAAATTAACCAAAAAGACGTCATGCTCTTTTCAAGAGAAGATATTTCAGATATCGATCAAGAAATTATTAATGAATTTAGCAAAGTGGGGGCTGAGGCCAAATTGGATTTTCAGCCGATGCCGCCAACCGAAAAAGTTGAGATTGGTGGAGTGGTTGTTTTAAAAAGTAAATTCAAAAGAAAAAAACAAGGCACTGATGAGTTTACTGTTCAATATTCTTACAGAGTTTTAGATGGCCATGACTCCTTTACACTAACAGTTGGATATAAGGAAAGTCAGGAGGAGATATTAAGGCCAATTGTCGAAAAGATTGCGCAATCGCTAAGAGTGAAAAGACATTAAAAAAATTTAACTCGCCCTAATCACATAAGGGTGGTGTCCACAATTCACCGCAGAGTGAGGCGCTTGTTGCGGAGGTTGCGGACGAAATCTGGCTTCGTCATACAAAGTAGTGGCAACGGTAACGGCGTGTTCGATGCTGGTACGCTTGGTCGATGTCCGATGCCAGGAGCCATCTTGTAGTTTGAAACGACATTGCCAGAGTGGGCTATCACCTCGTCGGAACAGCACAACCTCGCCATCGCGCAGATGGATCAGTGTTGGCTGGGTATAGATGAAATTTTTGAGTGCAGCGGGAAGGACGAAGGCTCGGCGATGGAATTTCGCGCCAGTCACCGCGCTGCTCCAAAGTCAGCAACGGTGGGACTACTTTGAGTTGAGCGTAAAAAAACTCTACGCCAGAAAAGACAAAACCCCGCAGCGGTAAAGCTACGGGGTCGATTTGGTGGCCCGGAGCGGAATCGAACCGGGCCGAGGATGCTTGATCCATGAACTTCACTTCCAATGCAGATTCAGCTTCCGGTGCGACGTCGCGCAATCACGCAGATACAAGTTAATCAGCGTCTGATAAGGAATTCCCACTTCTTCCGAAATGCCTTTGAAATAGGCCACCGAATCTTCGTCGAGTCGGATCGTAATGGATTTTTTCAATTGC
>JACCDS012266127.1_pt1 | contig 14672 bp, 11 predicted proteins | sample 7446441 | NCBI WGS metagenome assembly JACCDS01 (sample SAMN15323445, study PRJNA562643) | freshwater metagenome | isolation source: river surface water | place: USA:Blue River Watershed | collected 2017-08-17 | reverse complement strand
TGGCTCGGTACGCGTGAGCATGGCGCGGCCTGGGTTGTCCCGCTTACCCTGCAATTGCCTTGGCTGAACAACCCGACAGCCAGCGCGGCACAACGCTACATTCATGCGATTGCGCAAAGCGGGCCAGACCGGATTTGGCTTGGCACGTTTGGTGCCGGGGTAGAAGTGGTGTCGGCCCACGACGGCAAGTTGTTGGAACACCTGCGCCATGATCCGGCCCGGATCGGCACGCTGGCACATGACAATCTGGGGGCGATGTTGCAAGACCGGAGCGGCCTGCTCTGGCTTGGTACCTGGGGCGCTGGTTTGCAGCGGATTGACGCCCGCCACAGCGCAGTGCGCACGCTGCGCCACAGCCCAACCGAACCCGGAGGACTATCCCATGCCGATGTGCGTAGCGTACTCGAATTGCAAAACGGCCAGATCCTAATTGGCAGCAATACCCATGGCATTGATTTGTTTGATCGCCAGCGTGGCGTGATTGGTGGCTATCGGCCCAGTGACAACGCTGCCAGCAATAATGGCAGCAGCAATGGCAGCAGCAAGGGCAGCAAAAGTGGCACCAGTCACCTCGTCGGCAATCACAACAGCAGGCACCATGATCCGGTGTTGCCAGACAACCCGGCGGGCTTGCCGGAAACCGCCATCCTTGCCATGCGCCAAACCCCGGATGGCACACTGTGGCTAGGCACTGGCCAAGCTGGCGTGTTGCGCCTGCCCAAAGGCGGCACACAGTGGTTGCCCATGCCCGGCTTGCCCGATGTATCTGTACGTCGCCTGTTGCTGGCCAAGGATGGTTCGGTTTGGGCCGGTACTCGCAGCGGGGTGGCGCGCTGGCAGGCGGCAACCGGTCGGTTTGAACCGCTGCGCGCCATGGACGGAGCACCGATGCAAACATTTGTCACGGCACTCGAACAAGACCGGGAAGGGCGGGTGTGGGTTGGCACCGTGGCCGGGCTGTGGCTGTGCTTGCCGGGCGAGACCACGCTGCGCCCGATTGCTGCCGATCCGGCGCGCAAAACCGCACTGAGTGCCGGTTCGATTGCGGGCCTGTTGTTCGATTCGCGCGGCAATCTGTGGGTTGGCACCGAACGTAATATCGACCGGCTGCTGAGCTGGGATGGCAATCTGGCCCATTTTGAACATGCTTCGCAGCGCTTGAACTCGGACAGCTCGTTTGAGGGGAGCAATATGCTGGAAGACCGGCAGGGCCGGATCTGGACCAGCGGCCTGATCTATGATCCGGCCCGGAAAACGCTGCACCATTTGAGCCGGGCCGACGGGATCGAACTCGGGGCCAATTGGCTCGGTTCCTACGGCCAAACCCGGGATGGCCTGTTGCTGTATGGTGGCACCAAGGGTTTGCTGGTGATCGATCCGGCCCGGTTTGTGCCGTGGCAAAAGTCGGCCGAGATTCTGGTGACGGCATTGTTCATCAATGGCGAGGAGCAGGCGCTGCCGCAGCAGTTGCAACTGTCGCATGAGCAGCGCGATTTTGCACTGGAGTTTGCCACCAGTGATTTTTCGCTGCCGAAAAAAATCCGTTATCGCTACCAATTGCAAGGCTACGATGCGCGCTGGTTGGAGCTTGATTTTGAACACCGGCGGGTCAGCTTCGGCAATCTGGCTCCGGGCCGCTATCGGCTGCTATTGCAGGCCAGCGACCGACAGGGCCGGTTTTCCGGCGAGCCGTGGCAATTGCCCGTTACCGTACTGCCTGCATGGTGGCAAACCGGCTGGTTTATTGGCGGCCTGCTGCTGTTGCTGGCCACGTTGGGTTGGCTGGCATGGCGCTTTCGGGTGGCGCAGCTAAAGGCCCGCGCGCGCTATCTGGAACAAGTAGTTGAAGAGCGCACCGCCACGATTCGCAATGCGCATCAGGAGCTGGCCGAATCGCACCGGGAACTGGCCGTTACCCATCGTGCCATGGCCAGCGCGCACCAGGATTTGCAACACACACAGGCGCAAATGATCCAGTCGGAAAAAATGGCTTCGCTAGGCCAGTTGGTGGCCAATGTGGCGCATGAAATCAATACCCCGATTGGGGCGATCAAGTCCAGTGGCGATAATGTTAAGGACGCCGTCAATACCTTGTTGCAGGATTTGCCGAAACTGTATGCCATGCTCGACCCACAGCACGAGCGGCTGTTTCAGCGCATGGTTTTACTTGCCCAGCGCCGGGGCGAGCAGCCTTCAAGCCGTGAAGAGCGGGCCATGCGGCGCGAAGTTGAACAGTTTTTGGCAGATCATCACCTGAAGCTGAACCTAAACTGCTCGGCGATGCTGGTGCAATTGCAGGCCCAGGCTTCGCTCGAAGAATGGCTGCCGCTATTGACCCACCGCGAGGCCAATTTCATCCTCAAGTGCGCGCACGGCGTGGTCTTGATCATCAACAATACCGGCAATATTGGTCAGGCCGTCACCCGCATCTCAAAAATCGTGTTTGCCCTGAAAAGCTTTACCCGAAAAAGCGCTACCGGCAAGCCGATCTTGGCCGATCTGCAAGACATGCTGGAAAACGTGCTGACCATTTACCAAAGCCAGTTTCGGCTCGGCACCCACGTCGTGCGCGACTATCAAACCGTGCCCGCCGTGTATTGCCTGCCCGATGAATTGGGGCAGGTTTGGGTCAACCTGATCCACAATGCCTTGCAGGCCATGGAATACCGGGGCACGCTCACGCTCGGCCTGGATCGAGTGGATAACTGGGCCAGGGTGTCGGTCAGCGATACCGGCTGCGGGATTGATGAATCGATCCGCGAGCGGATTTTCGAGCCGTTTTTCACCACCCGGGCCATGGGGCAGGGCAGCGGACTGGGTCTCGATATCGTGCGAAAAATCGTCGAACAGCATGGTGGCCGGATCGAAATTGATAGCAAGATGGGTGTGGGCAGTACCTTCGCCGTGTACCTGCCACTGGGCTTGCCACCGGGTGAAGTGGCCAGCGGGCCGGAGGATGGGGAGCAGTGAAACCAGTCGAACGCGATGCTATCCAATTTGCGGGAGGCTGATAAAATCCCTCGGGCTTGCAACGGTGCAGGCGCAAATCGCCACTACTACATTTACTACGATAAGGACATGCACAAATATGACTATTGCACAGTATGCGCCAAGCACGGCAGCCCGGTTGCGCGCTGCCATCGCCATGTTTTCGACTGCTGCCGTCATAGCTGTGGCCACGCCAACACTGGCGGCACCCAAGCCAAAGCCAGATGAATTGTTGCAGGCGAAAAATTATGTGTTGGCCGCCTGCCTGATCAACCGCTACGCCAGCACCCCGTTGGCGAATGAAGCCGAAGTATGGGCTGGCGGTTTGGTCGAATTAGGCAGCCTTTCGGCAGAGGCCTATCCGGCGCTGGCAAAACTGGCGAAAACCGCACCAGAGCCGGGCGTGGCGCAGCAGGGGCAGGTCATGAAGCTGAAAAATTGCGTGGATTTTAGCAATTCAAAAACACTGCTGGCGCAATTGAAAAAAATACTTGCACGATGACACAGCAGGATATCCATGCCAGCGGCGCGCCAAGCGGCGATTTCATCTGCCAGCCATTCGCCGCCGCGTGGCCGGGGCATCAGGGCTAGTCGTTGCGGGCTGATGGCGTGAACCCAGTGGATCGATGGTGTGAGCATGGTATGGAAAAAAGGTAAGAAAACGATTGAAGCCGCAGGATTCATGACGCATCAGGCCAAACTCGCGCCGTCCGGATAAGGCAAGTACACAAAAAACGTGGTGCCGACCCCAGCCTCACTCTGAAACTCAATTCTGCCCGCATGTTTTTGCACAATCCGGCGCACGATGTCTAGCCCCAGTCCGCTGCCTTCGCCGTCCGGCTTGGTGGTGAAGAACGGATCAAAAATGTGTGCCTTGATGGCCTCCGGGATACCGCTGCCGGTGTCGCCAATCGAGACGATGGCGTAGTTAGCTTCGCGCCGGATACCAATGCTAAGTGTGCCCTGATAATTCATGGCCTGCAATGCATTGTGGATCAGATTGGTCCAGACCTGATTCAATTCATCGGCCAGTACCGGCAGTTTGGCAATCGCTTCATAGTGCCGTACCAATTCCACCCCGCGCTTGAGCTGGCCCTGATACAGCGTCAACACGGTTTCGATGCTCTCAGCCAGATCAACTTCGCTGCGCACTGCTGCCTGATCAACGCGCGAGAACGATTTTAAGGCGCGCAAAATGGTGGTCATCCGATCTACCGCACGGTTCAGGTTGCGCGTGTTGCCGATCAGGTTTTGCAGGTAGCTGGCATTGGCCAAGATCGCCTCGGCCTGCGGGTGCTGTAACAGCGGCAGCCATTGATCAAGAATCGTATGGCCCTGCAACTGCACCAGCAGCGCGGCCTGCTGGCGCGCATTGGCAAGGCCCGCCTGTTCCAGTTGCAAGGTGGTTTGCCGCACCAAACTGCGCTCTTCTCGGCTCGACAGCACCGGGGTCGGCTGGGCCGCATGTTCAATCAGGCGCAGCCAGCGTTCGCGTTGTTCCGGCTCCAATTGCGCAAACAGCACCGGCACGTCACCGAGAATATGCGGCAGCGTACTCTCCAAATTCTCGGCACTGGATTTGACGGCAGTGAGCGGGGTGTTGATTTCATGATTGATACTGGCCATCAATTGCCCGAGCGCGGCCATTTTTTCCGATTGCAGTAATTGGTTGTGTACCAACAATGCCTCTTCCCGGGCCTGCAAGGCAGACAGTTCAGCCGCATTTTTTTGGCGTCGCACTGCATCGAAGCGGCTGGCCAGGGCAAAGGCCAGCAATACCATTTCCATGGCCGAACCGAATTGCATGATGTGGGCGGTAAACAGGTTCGATTCAATCCAGCCCACGGTACGCATAATGCTGATCAGGGCGCCCAGCAAGAACAGACCAAACGCCAGCAGGAAATACAGCGCACTGCGCTGGCCATGCAGCGCGCCATACAGGCTGATGCCTGACACCAGCAACAGCAGCACGAAAAATAGCACGAACGTGTGCGGTATAAACGCAGCCGGTGCCAGCGCCAGGCCAAAGCCGTTGGCGACGACCAGCGGCAGGCAGAGGCGCAAGAGACGATCTAACCGTGGCATCAAAATTGCCGTATCCAGCATGCTGCGCATGAACCCGATCAGCGTAATCGTTAACGCGCTGTAGCAAGTCCAGAGTGCGACTTCCGACCACCAGCCAGTATCGGGCCACAGGAATTGTTTGGCCATGCCATTTTTGCTCGCCATGCTCAGGGCCGAACACACACTGAAAGCGACATACAGCAGATACACCCGATCGCGTAGCGCCAGATATAGCAGCAGGTTAAACAGCGTCATTGCCAGCAGCATGCCAAAGTACAGCGCGTGGATCGCATACTCATGGTGTATCGCCTGCGCCAATTCGGGTTCGGTCCAGATCTTGGCCGGAATCGGAATCTGGCTGTGCCACTGTAGTCTGGCATACACGGTTTGGCTTTGGCCCGGGGCCAGTGTGACCGGAAAGATAAATAGCCAGTGCCGATAAGGGCGCGAGGCGAACGGTTGCCCGAGGCCGGTGTGGATCGCGGGCAGGGCCACCCCGCTGGCACTGATCGGATAAAAATCGATGCGCGGACTCAATGCAAAGCCCAGCTCCAGCAACCGGGTCTGGTTTTGCCCGGTGGCGTTATGCAGCGTCAGGCGCAGCCAGTAGGCCGAATGGGGCTGGCCATGGTTGATTCGGTTTATCTGGGTGCCCGGTATGAAGCGATTTGCATATGCGGCCTGCCGCACCTGCGCCAAATCGAGTTGGCCGGTTCGATCTTCCAGCACCGCCAGATAGCGTTGCAGGGCTTGCTGGCCCGGATCATGGTGGTTGATCTGCAATACCGGTTCGGCGGCCCGAGGCACGAGCGGGAGCAGGGCGATTAGCCACATCAGCAGTAATCCCCAGCAACGATAGCCATGGCATAGGTTCATCGCATCCCCGCAGTTTGCACCCCGGCCGGTGCCTTGCAACCGGTTGGTTGCCCAACCTGATTTTGCCATGACGCGGCGCGTAATAGTGCGTAATGTCACGGTAATGCGAGACTTTTTATAACGAACCCTCGGTTTTGCCACAGCATATGGCTGGGTGAAGCGGCCTGACTGGCCGCCGTACTATGGCGTGCGCTGTAATTCGTGACAAATCTCGGTCAGTGCCGCCACCAGCGCATCCAGATCGGCCAAACTGGTATACAAGTGTGGCGTGACGCGCACGATGTGCTGTCCATTCAATTCGCGCATCACGGTAAAAATCCGGTATTGCTGCATCAGGCGTGCCGCCAGTTGGCCGCTATCAATGCCATGGATGAAGAACGAGCTTATGGCACAATACCGGGCCGGGTCACGCGGGGTCATCATCACCAGAGCGGGCAGGGTTTCCACCCGGCTGCGCCAGTAATGGCTCAGGTAGCGCAGCCGGGCTTCCTTGTTGGCCACGCCCAGTTGCCGCTGCCAGGCAATCGCATCGGGAATGGTCATGATCGGGGCCGGGGCCAATGTGCCAAGCTGGCCCAGCTTGTTGATGTCGTGCGCGGCATGGCTCACGTCACCAAACAGCGGGGCAATTTCGCTGATTCGGTGTTTCGCCACATACAGCAAGCCCAGCCCGAGCGGGGCACCGAGCCACTTGTGCAAGTTGAGCGTGATAAATTCGGCCCCGGTATCGGGCAGCCGAAAATCGAGCTGGCAAAAGGCATGGGCGCTATCGAGCAAGACTTCAACCTTATGCCGCTTGGCCATCGCCACCAGCTTGGCGACCGGCAAAATCTGCCCGGTCAGGTGCAGCATGTGCGTGATGAGCATGGCCCGGGTGTTCGGGGTAATTTTTTGCTCATACAGCGCCACAATCTGTTCATCACTGACCGGATCGTGCGGCAGTGTGACCGGCACCAGCGTCAATTGCTTGCGCGCGGCCACCATCGACAGGGCTTCCAGCACGGTGACGTAATCATGGCTGGCCATTAACACCTCATCGCCTGCGGCAAACGGAAAGCCCTGCAACAGGATATTCATCGATTCGATCAAGTTGCGCGTCAAGACCAGTTCGTCGGGCGACACGCCGCACAAATCGGCCAATTGCGCCATGACTTTTTCTTGTTCTTGTGGGAAGTGTTCTCGCATGAAATACGAGTTTTGGCGATGGACGAGCTGTTGGTGCTGGATAAACGCATCAAACACCGGCTGCGCCTGCATGCCAAAATAGCCATTTTCCAGATTGATGAAATCGCTTGGTGCAGAAAATTGGGCGCGGATGTTGGCCCAGGCGGCCTCGTCTTGGGCGGCAATGGTGGAGGGTAGCATCAACAGGTTCCCGACGAAAAAAATGCTATTGTGCCGTAAACATTCAGCCAGCATGCCGACCAATGCCAGCAAATGAAGGAATATTGAGTGATGATGTCGGGCAATTAATTTTTCGCTGATGCAACTTAAATCTTCCGCTTACTTGAAAAAAAGTGCTTTACAGGAACCCTAGCGTCTGCTACAGTTCGCCCTCAGGACTATAGTGGCACCAAAAAAACGTGCGTAAAGAGTCCTTACCTTTGCCTTACCTCAAAAACTCCCTGAACTCAAACAAACATAATTTTAAAGGACATTCATGACTGTTCGTCAAATCGCCATCGCCGTTGCCATGCTGACGGCTAGCACTGCCGCCAGCGCGCAAACTGCTGCCAGCGTCGCTGACTTTGTTTTTAGTATTAGCAACAATGCTGGTTTTCCTAGCCAGCAAGTGGGCACACTGAAGATTGAACAAGTCGGTGCGGACACCAAGTGGACGCTCAAAGCTGACTGGAACAACAGCCTCAATCCGGGCAATCCGTTCGTATTTGGCATTGATTTCGCCCTCAATCCCGGTACCCAGATCAGCAATACCAGCTTGTCGTTGTTCGATGTGGTGGGTCAAGTTCGTGTAAGGGATTTTGATAGCCGTGGTGTGTTCTTCAACACCGCCAACAACACCAACCGTTTCACCGATGGCGAAGCCGCTAGCTGGATTTTCAACAATACCACCATCGCCGGTTTTAACATCAAAGACTTGCACGTCAATTCGATTTATAACGGCGGTTCGGTCAAGTTTGCCCCAACCAGCCCAGTACCAGAACCAGAAACCTACGCCATGATGTTGGCTGGTTTGGCTGGCTTGGGTTTTATGGCTCGCCGCAAAAAAGCCGTCACGCTCGGTTAATTTGGCAGGCGGCTTGGCCGCCTTGTCTGCTACACAAAAAATGCCCGGATTTTTCGGGCATTTTTTTGGCCTTTTCTGCAGATACACACTGCTACAGCCCCCGCCTGTTGTTCGCGCACCAGCGGGCAGACTGGCACCGCCGTTAGTTATAGCGCATCTGATGGCAGGCATTATGTCTGTCACCCATCCAAATAAGGCCGTGCGTGGTATTGGCATTACCCCCTTTACAGGGACCAGAAAAGGGGCCGAAGTTGGTTTGCGCATTGCAAATCTTGAAGCAGGGTCTGAGCAACAAGAAATCGCAACCCATGCCGCAACCGTTTACGTGCAGCGCGATGGCGAGGCAACTTATGACCACCAAGGGATGGGGTTCAAAATTCAAATGCTGCCGCTTGATCAGCATGTTGACCCATCGGCTGCCCGGTGCGGGAATGAACCCGGTACAGCCGCTGCTGTGTGACCTGTGGCAGCACGAAAGCATGTGGCTTGCAGGTTGACCATGATTGTTGTGGTTCTTGCTGCACGAATTGCCGTGGCGAGGTAAGTTAAACGGTATGCTTGGGTTGTGTGGCACGGTGGGGGTGGTAGGGGCAGAATAGCCAAGCCCCCGCAGCGACAAGTGACATTGCCGAATGGGCAATTTGTTGGCGATGGCAAACCGTTGGCATGTTGCAGGCGTAAGGCAAACAATGGGGTATTGTTGTTGGTTGCCCTTGAAAGGGGTGCTGCGCGTTGCGGCATGTTTTCGTTGCAATAAATGGTAATTTAGTTGCCATTTTTTCGGAAAATGTGTAATATGCGCGCTGGCCCGGTTTTCATTGGTGCCATCGCGCAACTTTAATTGTTTCTTTAAATCTAAGGGGTTGTATATGAATATGCAAGAAATGACTGACACCGAAGTAATGCTGGTTTCAGGCGCAGACCGCGCCTTGGGTAGCCTGTATCAGTACACTGGTGACCCTGCTGATCGCACGGTTAGCGAATATATTTCCGAAAAGATTTTTGGTATTTTTGATTTCATTTTCGGTGAGTTGTATTGATCCACTGCTGCATTAGCATTTTTTGAGGCAGGGTAGTGGCTGCGCCGGTTTGCTAACTTACCCTGCCTAAATTACCTTGCAACCGCTTAATTTATGTCGATAAAAAAAACAATTATTCTTATAGTTTTATTTCTTGTGCTAATTTTTTGCGGCTTTGCTGGGCTGGGCAGCCTCGTTAAAGGTTACTTCGGTGGGAGAAATGAGGCGGGGCGGCTCGTAACACAAGCGCTTACTTGTGTTGTGGCGTTAGGTGGCTACTATTATTTGCGGAAGTATTTTTTCATTCGGCGCACAAGCGTGCGCGCCGTTTCCGGCTGGCCTTTAGCGGGCTGGGCGGTGCTTGGCTTGGTTTTTGCGGCCATTCCGTATATTGCCTTCCAAAAGCCCATGTTACTCCGGCTGGACAACCTTACTGTACCCTTAATAATTTCGGCAGCAGTCTTCGCCGCAAGCGCTGCCATTATCGAGGAAATCCTATTTCGAGACATACTTTTGCAAGGCATGCTTCAACATTGGCGGGTTGGTAGCTGCCTGTTGGTTCAAATTGTTTTGTTTTCAGCTATGCATTTCTTTTCGGTTCCAGTTGACTGGTTTGCTATTATTGAGTTTGCTGTGGCCGCGATGTTGTTTTCATTTTTGTGGTTATTAACTGGCAATGTTGTTGCGCCAATGATTGCCCACTTCGCGCTCAATTTCACAAAGCTGATTTTTACCGGTGTCGCTATTCCACTTGTCTACCATTCCGGCCTGCTACCGGGGCCGAGCACGCCAGGGGTGGCACTGCTCCGGCTGACATTTGAAATGATGGCACTTGGCGGGGTATGGTGGGCATGGTGCCGGGCAGGCAGACCCAACCGGCTGGGCTAGTGCGTTGGGCTTGGCCTTTGTTGGCAGTGGCCCCTCCCAAGCACGCCAAGTAGTTTAAGTGCCTTCCTTGGCGAAAGCCTGCTTATCATCTCAGTAAATTACCTTGCCGTATCCTTACCGCTGTCCTTGCCGCGTGCCTTGCGCCGGGCCTTGCCATCGGGGCGCGCAAGGGCAATATGCACCGCGCCCATAACCAGGCTTTCATTGGGTTGCTTATATTGGTTCACCAAGCCCTCCCGTACCATGAATTTGGACACAGCCATTGTATAGCGATAATTTGCCTCCTTGATTGTTTCCGGCTGGTTTTCCTTGGGGGTCGCTTGAACCAGCATAAGCACCTGCACCGCGACGCGTAGCCCCGCCGAATAGGTAGGCGAATCCGGGTTAAGTGCGGCAATGGCGGTGCGCACTTCATCCGTTACAACCTTGTTGTTTGGCCCGATTGCGTCCAAGCCCCATTCAAATACATACTTGCCGCGCGCCTCCAATTCATCGCGTAAAACCACCGCTTCTTGGCGTAAGGTGTTCACTTCCCGGTTTAGCTCGGTACGGGTTCGATGCAACTCGGCTTTGGCATTGCGTAATTCAGCTTGGATGCTGTCCAATTCAGCGCGGGTGCTGGTCAGGTCGGCACGGGCGCGCTGGTGTGCCGTGAGCGTGCGCGCCATTTGGGTTTCTGCACGTTGCGCGGTAGCGACTGCGGTAAGGCAATCATCTTGCAGCCGCATAGTGCGTTGGGCAAAACCTTTAAACAAGCGTTGGGTATGGTGCATTTCATCAATGGCGGCTTGGGCCGCCTGCTCGGCATCGTGCCGCTTGCGTTCTTCCTCAGCGCGCTCCCGTTCTTTAGCCTCAGTTTCGGCTTGCGCCTTGGCTTGCGCTTTGGCAAATGCCCGGCGCTCCATTTCTTTGCCAATAAGCTCGCGATATAAGCCGACTGCACTGTGGGTTACACTGATGATAAGAATCAATATGTACGGGCTAAGGCCAGACGTAGCATTTTTCGGCTCGCTTACAAAAGCGTAAACCCACCAAGCAAGGCCAGCAACACAAGCTGTCACCGCCGTATCCGTGACCAGGTGCCAAGGTGACATGGTGCGCAGCCGAATGGCAGTCAATAGGCCCGCCATGCCGTTTAAGGGCGGCATGCGTAAAAAATCGCCTTGACCATCGCGGCGGCACCAAACCAGCCGGACGGCAATCAAGGCAAACAACACACCTGCCTCAACCTCAATATAGTGCCTGATGCCGCTATAGACCGAGGTGGCAAGCGGGTGGGCAGTGCCATACGCCACCCACACTGTCGCTGAAAAGGCCATATCAAAAATCATCAGCCATTTCATATCTGCAAAAATGGCGGTTGGCCCCAACCGCCAGTTCAGCCCCGCCATAATTGCATACAACCCAACACTAAGCCAAAATGTGGCATAAAACCGCTCCATCGCATCCGCACCACCATGCACAAACAAGGTTAGGCCACTGCTTGCGATGGCCCAAACGCCCGCAAGAATTAACTTGCTGACATACTCACGCGCTTGCGGGCTGATCATGTCGCGGGTGCTGCACCCCATAAGCGGTGAATACCGCCCCAAGCCTAAAACAGGCGCTAACCAATTTTGCATGTTGTCTCCTTCCTTCTCTTTTAGGTATATGGCCGCGCCGTGGCCCCCGTGCCATAGCAATTATTTGGGTGGCGGTGGCGGGCAAGTCTGGCAAGCAACACCTAACGGCATCACATCCGGATCGACCGGGCTAACCACCAGCCCGCCAGCAATCAGCGCCAATTCATTTGCATTAATTTCAACCGGGCAATTTTTTGTATCAAACAATTTTTTTTGCAACATGGAAAACTCCTTTACGATTTGGATGGGGGATTCGCGCACCCGCTTCAGTCGTGCGGTTACCGCGAACTTGTCATCCTACCAAAAGGCCCTGCTCATTTCCAAGCATTACCTGCAAGCAACTGGGCATTCAAAATTTAAAAATACCAAATGCCCCTGTTTGGTATAAGAAAAATACACCCAATTGCCAAGCTCGCCACGGCACCTACTGCCACCCCAGCTAACAGCCTGATCCCGCCCGGTTAAGCCGGAACACGTTCCATTGCTTGTGCCGCAGATAACGGGGCAATTATGCCACATGCCCTATCAACGCCAAGTGCAATTTGCCACCGCGCACAAAACCACTGCAAATAAAACAATATGCGCCCTAAGCCATTGTTTTTTATAAGATTTTTTAAATGATGACAACCAACATATTGTTGATGCCTTTCAGCAATATGTTGTTTTTGCAGAAAACAGATACAAAAACCCATTGACTTATGCTACTTGGATACATTGAAACATTAACTATGGTAGTTGTGCGGAATAATAGCGTGATTTTTTGTCGCACCATTGAAAGTTTCGTCGCAGGAAGTGGCAAAGTTGTCAGTGCATTACAACACCTGCAAACCATCCGACATGGTTGCCGCGATATTTTGCCAGCCAAACCACGGCAGCCAGTACCAACAAGGCCGTGCCCAACACGCCGCATTTTGCCAAATAGAAACGAGAACTTGCCAACCAACGGTAAGAATCATGCCTTATTGATTTGCTACTACACATTCCCCGGGCCGGAAAGTGTCAACCGCTTGGGTGACATGACTACCGCTAATTGGCTGTGCTTCATTTTTTGCCCAAAAGTATTGATGATTATTTGATCATATTTTTCTTGTCAGGCATATCTGAATATGGCTCAATACCCAACAGCAAGCCACAACCCGCCGCCAACCGCCCCAAGGCAGCAACGCGTGTGCTTGCTGACGGATGCAAGGGCAGAACGCTAACACCTTGGGCCAGTATGCCCTTGCCGCCGTCCCTTAACGTGAATCAAAGTGAATCAAACGTAACAACCCCCTTGCCCGAAGCAATACGCCACGGCATACACCGGGGGGCCGTGCCACAAGCGTAGCGGAACACGGTTCAAACACATTATCGAAATTGAAAAACGCGTAACCCGAGGCCCACAATGACGAAAAAGCGAGTAAGAAAAGCCCCAAAGCGCATCCCGCTGGAAGAAGCCATGATGACCTTACCCGACTTGCACGCGGAACGCGACCTGCTGCAAGCGCGCTACGTACAATCCACGCGCCAACTTTCTGCCTTGTACGCGGGGCTGGTTGGCACCCCCGAACGCCCCATCGCGCTCATGGTTGGCCCATACGACAAACTACCGCGCCAGCGCGGCTTTACCATGAACGGCCTGCTCAGTAGCCTACAAATGCAATATGAGGGCAGCAGGGAACTGGCAGAGACCGATGCTGAAATCGTTCAAAAATTCGCCAACTTCGCCCTACTTCGCCCCGGCACTGAAATCTATGAAGGCACCCGGGCCGAAATTGTTAGCTTGCTCAGCGCGCGCGCCTTCATGTGGGCTGAGCAGGGCAAGATGATTGCCATTATTGAGCCGGGCCTGGCCCAACATGGCTTTTCCCTGCAAGCGCCAGCCCCGCCTGCTGCCGATGCCGATGCCGATGCCGATGCCGATGCCGACAGTAACACAACCTAGCCCGGCAAGATTTTTCTGTCTCCTCAAAGTCAGGCTTTGGCGGGGTGGCACTGCAATTTGCCACCGCCGCTTTTTTTTGAACAGCGCCTGTTACGCCAACCCGCCCACACTAAACCCAAAGGCCCTGTGATGCGCCAGAACGAAGAGATTCTCTTAGCCGATCCCGCCCAACACCCGGAATTGATCGCGCTTCGCGCCGAAAGCAAACTACTTGATGCCCGGCTCATACAATCCGGGCTGGCCCTCAAGGCCTACGTATCCACGTTTGACGCCACTGAACAGCCCGCCAACGCGCCAGCGATGACACCGGGCGCTAACTTGCCGGACAGCACGCCGCCTTCGCCGGAGATGGACGGGTTGTTCCTTGGGTTAAGCCATCAATGGGATGGCAGCAAGGAGTTGGCCGGAATTGATGGCGAAATTGTAGCAACGTGTAGCAAGCTAGCCTTGGCCAAAAAAGAAAGTGCGCAGCACGAAGCACTACTGGTTGAACTGGATGCCTTGCTCAGCGCCCGCGCTGGCATGTGGCAAGCCCAGACCGAGATCGCTGCCATTATCGCGCCCATGTTGGCCAAGCATGGTTTTCCGCTGCAACGAGCCAATGAACCAGCAGCCGAACCCGCCCCAACCCAAGCGCCGTAGCCGGGCAATTGCCCACACCGGCCCCGCACAGCCCGTTTTTTCAGCCTCAGCACCGCAACCAAACCCCAGCCCACACTATGCAAGCCATACTCACCCGGTTAAAAAACGCCCAACGCTTAATGCCCAAAGCCATGCCACGCGCCACCAGCGGTGCCATGATATTGACCCTGCTGGTTTGGAAATGGCTGTCCGATGCCTGGCAGCAGCAGGCCAGCACTACCGGCCCAACCGGCCCCAAGGCACCGCCCGTCGCCAGCGGCCATGCTGCCATGCCGCAATTTAGCCCCGATTGCCTGTTTGGTGCCTGTCGCAGTCCATTCCCGCTCCGGTTCGGCAACGCGATTCGCACCAGCCTGTATAGCTGGATGGCGCTGCAACCCGATCAGGCACTGGACGACATC
>JACCDS011737048.1_pt1 | contig 14672 bp, 15 predicted proteins | sample 7446441 | NCBI WGS metagenome assembly JACCDS01 (sample SAMN15323445, study PRJNA562643) | freshwater metagenome | isolation source: river surface water | place: USA:Blue River Watershed | collected 2017-08-17 | reverse complement strand
ACGTGCCAGGTCCAAAAACCTTCGCCGACAGCCCAGTTGGTCAGGTGGTGGGTGATATAGTCTTTGCTCGTAAGCTCACCAGATGCCATCATTAGTCCCAATTATCGTAGTTAATCAAAATCGGTAACAGCGCTTGCATGATCAGGGCGACGACCAGTCCACCAAAGAACAACCAGGGGATCATTTCAGCGTGTTTCAGCGCCGTCGCTACCAGTAGCGCCAGCGTCAAAAATTTTAATGTTTCACCGCGATAGACGGACTTGAGCACTAAGTCAGGCTCAACAGCACCGCGAAAGCGAAACACATACCACGTAAACAGGCAGTGCGGCAAAATTACACAGTAAGCGCCGAGCAGAATCGACTTTGCGGCCAGCTTATCCCAAGCTGCTAATCCAAGCGCCGCCAAAGCGATTCCCGCCAGCGACTGCCACAAAAACATGTGTAAAATCAGTTTATAACGTTGCTTTGTTGTGGTTAAAGGCACTCAATACCACCTGAAAAAATGCAAAACAACTGTATAAAAAGCTCGCGCAAGTATACTTATCTGCCTTTTTTTTGCAACCAAAAGCCGCGCCAATACTACGAATGTCGAGGTTTGTGAAAGCTGACTGATTAATTTTCAGACTCACTCAGGCCCAGTTTATGCAAGATGCCGTCTAACTCTGGCAAACTACTGTAATTAATTACCAGTTCGCCTTTGCCTTTGCGGTTGTAACTGATACTGACAGGCGCACCAAAACGTTCACTAAGCCGCGTTTCCAATGCCGCCACATCCGGGTCTTTTGCAACCGGTTGTTTGATTGGAGCCGGTTCCAGCAAACGACGGATCAGGCTTTCAGCTTCACGCACCGTCAACTGTTTGGCGGCAATGACACGACCCGCCTCTGCTTGTTGTTCAGCAGGCAAAGCGAGAATGGCGCGGGCATGCCCCATCTCAATATCACCATGTTCCAACAACGTTTTCACTTCATCAGCCAATTGATTAAGACGCAGTAAATTGGTGACGGTGACCCGGGATTTACCAACTGCATCAGCAACTTGCTGGTGCGTTAATTCAAATTCACTGAGCAGCCGCTGCAGCGCAACCGCTTCTTCCATCGCATTGAGATCTTCACGCTGGATATTCTCAATCAGTGCGATGGCCACTGCGGCCTCATCCGGCACATCTTTGCGGATACAAGGCACCTCAGCCAGGCCCGCCAGTTGCGAAGCGCGCCAGCGTCGTTCACCGGCGATAATCTCAAACCGCTCAGGAGCAAGCTGCCGCACCACGATTGGCTGAATAACGCCTTGGGCCCGGATCGAGCTTGCCAGCTCCTCAAGGGCATCCTGTGACATATCTTTGCGCGGCTGATATTTGCCAGGTTGCAGCCATTCGACTGGCAATTGCTGTAACTCAGTCTGAGGACTTTCAACCACAGTTTCAGGGGCTGCAGCAGGCTTGCCTGTGGTCAGTAATGCATCCAGTCCACGGCCCAGGCCACGTTTTTTTAAAGACATGCGCAGGTATTTCCTTCGTTACACCGCTGGGGTGACTTTTTGTTGTTTTTTATCGGCCCGGCGCAGGATTTCACCGGCCAGCGCCAGGTAAGCCTTAGCACCAGTTGAGCTTTTATCGTAATACATCACCGGCGTGCCAAAACTGGGGGCTTCTGCCAACCGCACATTGCGTGGGATCACTGCCCGGTATACTTTTTCACCAAAATGACGTTTCAGCTGTTCCGACACATCGTTCGCCAGCCTGTTACGCGGATCGTACATAGTCCGCAAAATGCCTTCGATTTTCAGATCGGCGTTCACGACAGCTGCCAGTTTATTGATGGTGTCGACCAGTGCGGTCAGTCCTTCCAATGCAAAATATTCACATTGCATCGGCACCAACACAGAATCAGCAGCCGCCATTGCGTTCACGGTCAGCATGTTGAGCGACGGCGGACAGTCGATAAAGATAAAATCGAATTGATCCCGGTAATTTTTCAGCGCATTGCGTAAACGAAGCTCGCGCGCAAACACATCCAGCAAACGCACTTCGGCTGCCGTGACATCCGAATTTGCCGCAATCAGTTGATAGCCACCGGCGGTTTCTTTTACCACCACTTCCGGCAATGGTTTTTCGTCGACCAATAACTCATAAGCGGTGGCATGAACTTCGTATTTGTCGACCCCGCTGCCCATAGTGGCATTGCCCTGCGGGTCGAGATCGATCAGCAGGACTTTGCGTTTGGTCGCGGCCATAGATGCCGCCAGATTCACTGCTGTCGTAGTTTTACCTACGCCACCTTTCTGATTGGCTATCGCGATGATTTTTCCCACAAAAATCCCTAGTCCGAGTTCAGACTGCTGTTTTTTCCAGCACCAGCAGATAACGTTGGCCAACCAACTCTGGCACTGTCAGTTCGACATTGCCGACAACTTTAACAAAATCAGGCAAAGCTGCAATTTCTTCCTGCGCTTGTGCACCCTTCATGGCGAGAAACTGGCCACCCATGGCCGGTAAATGCTGGCACCAATGCAGCATATCACTCAGCGATGCAAAAGCCCGGCTGATCACGGTGTCGTATTTTGCCTGATGCTCTTCCACCCGGCTTTGCAGTGGCGTGATATTACTGAGCTTCAGTTGAAGTTTGACCTGATTGAGGAAACGGATCCGTTTGCCAAGGCTATCCAGCAAGACAAATTCTTTGTCAGGGCAAATGATTGCCAGAGGGACACCAGGCAAACCTGGCCCTGTTCCGACATCAATAATCCGCTTACCATGGAGGTAAGGAGCAACCACCAGGCTGTCCATGATGTGCTTAACCAGCATTTCGCGTGGATCCCTGACCGATGTCAGGTTGTATGCACTGTTCCATTTGTCGAGTAACTCAACATACTGCACCAGTTGCTGCAGCTGTAGTTCGCTCAGTTGCAGGCTGGTCTGACCGACCAGCTGTCTCAGTTTTTCAATCATGCTTAATCCGTTATCAGGCTGATTTACGCAGCAACCCCTGTTTTTTCAGATAAACCAGCAACAACGAAATCGCAGCGGGAGTGATCCCTGAGATGCGGGATGCCTGGCCTACAGTTTCTGGTTGTGCCTGATTCAGTTTCAGGACCACTTCGTTTGACAAGCCTTTCACGACTTTGTAATCGAAACTCTCCGGCAATTTGGTGGTTTCGTTGCGCTCCTGCTTGGCTATTTCATCCTGTTGACGACTGATATAACCTTCATACTTGATCTGGATCTCGACCTGTTCAGCTGCGGCCTGATGCGGTAAACCCGGTCCAACCGACTCGATCGTCATCAGATCTTTGTAACTTACTTCGGGGCGGCGGATCAGATCTTCCAGGCTGGCTTCACGACTCAATGGAGTTTTCAGCAGTTGGTTGACAGCGTCCAGCGCAGCGTGTTGTGGATGGATCCAGCTTTGCTTAAGACGCTGACGTTCGAACTCAATTTGTTCCATTTTTTCGTTAAACGCAGCCCAGCGTACATCATCGACTAAACCGAGCTCACGGCCTTTTGCGGTCAAACGGGCATCAGCGTTGTCTTCACGCAGCATCAACCGGTATTCAGCACGGCTGGTGAACATCCGGTAGGGCTCTTTAGTGCCAAGCGTGGTCAGATCGTCGACTAACACGCCCAGATACGCCTGATCCCGGCTGGGTACAAAGGCTTCCTGCTCACGCACGGCCAGCGCCGCATTGAGGCCAGCAAGTAAACCCTGTGCGCCAGCTTCTTCGTAGCCAGTCGTGCCATTAATCTGGCCTGCAAAGAACAAACCTTTGATAAATTTGGTTTCCAGTGAAGTTTTCAGATCTCTTGGATCAAAAAAATCATATTCGATAGCGTAACCGGGGCGGGTGATATGCGCATTTTCAAGACCAGGGATCGAATGCACCAGCGCGAGCTGGACGTCAAAAGGCAAGCTGGTTGAAATACCGTTTGGATACAACTCGTGAGTAGTCAAGCCTTCTGGCTCGATAAAGATCTGATGTTTGTCTTTGTCAGCAAATCGGTTGATCTTATCCTCGATTGAAGGGCAATAGCGCGGACCAACGCCTTCAATCACACCGGTATACATGGGTGAACGATCCAAGCCACCGCGAATGATATCGTGGGTTTGCTCGTTGGTGTAAGTGATATAACAAGGCACTTGCTGCGGATGATCGCTTTGTTTGCCGATAAACGACATCACCGGTAACGGGTCATCACCAGGCTGCGGCTGCATTTTCGTAAAGTCGACAGAACGAGCATCAATACGGGGTGGTGTTCCGGTTTTCAGCCTGCCAGTGCGAAACGGTAATTCACGCAAACGGCGGGCCAGTGCCACAGATGGCGGATCGCCAGCGCGGCCACCGCTGTAATTCTGCAAACCAATATGGATCTGGCCAGCCAGAAAAGTACCGACTGTCAAAACCACTGTTTTGGCGTTAAAGCGCAGTCCCATCTGAGTCACTACGCCAGTGACTCGATCCTGCTCAACAATCAGATCATCACAGGCTTGTTGGAAGATCTGCAAATTCGGCTGGTTTTCCAGCATGGTTCGGATCGCAGCCCGATATAACTGGCGGTCTGCCTGAGCCCGAGTGGCACGCACTGCAGGGCCTTTTGAGCTGTTCAGTGTGCGGAATTGGATCCCGGCACGATCAGTTGCCAATGCCATAGCCCCGCCCAATGCATCGATCTCTTTGACCAGATGGCCTTTACCAATACCGCCAATTGCCGGGTTGCAAGACATCATGCCCAGTGTTTCAACATTGTGCGTCAGTAATAACGTCTGCATGCCCATCCGTGCCGCTGCCAGCGCAGCTTCAGTGCCGGCGTGTCCACCACCGACCACAATCACATCGTAGCTTTGTTGAAACAGCATCGTTTGCCTCATCGTTATTACAACAGCCTGAAAAAGGGCACGCATTGTACCAAGATCCCGGCTTAAACGGAAAGGTAAAAACCTGTTCAGGATCCAAAGCGATCCTCTATATAAAAAGAAGATCTTTTAAAGAGATCTTTTTATTATTCTTACTGTTATAGCCGATGATCTGAGTGCATAAGTCAGAATTCCTAAAAAGGATCAGTGAGTTGCAAAAGATCTAACTTGTGATCTGGCTGAGATCTGTGGCGGATCAATCTGTGATCAAATAGCCGTTTTATCCACAGTCGTTTTGCGGGATATTTCCTTCCATAGGATAAAACCAGCTTATGCACTTAGTTACTGATAAGTTATCCACATTTGTGATCAAGCTGAGATCTGTTTGTGGACAACCTTGTATGGATGATCCAGCTTTTATCAGTGAAATATCAGAAGAATATTAAGTAAAAACATGAAATAACGAGGAAAATTCGTGTTGTTGGCCGTTTGCGCGATCAACAGTAAGACCGTTAGATATCCAGTTTCTGGACAGTGACTTGTGTATTTGCGGGGTGCTTCGGTACCCCTTTTTTTATTGTCGATAATTGGTCAGCCAGACTGACTGACCTGGGCGTTCAGGTCAATTTTGCGAGCAAATCCGGCAACCAGCGCAGGGCTGTCTCTTCTGGCAAGTCCGGTTGTTGGGCGTCGATTTTCAATCCGTCATCAAAAGATTTTGCGCCGCACTTTTGCAGTAAATCCGCGATTTTGTCGCCGGCCAGACAAAAAGTATCGTAGCTGGAATCACCTAAACTGATCACCACATAAGAAACTGTGGTAAGATCTGTTTGATCTTGTGCTAATTGATCCGCAAAGGGTTGGATGTTATCGGGTAGATCACCGGCTCCATAAGTTGAGGTGATCACTAACCAGGTTGATGTTCTGGTCAGCTGTTCTAATTCGGGCGTCAGATGGAGTCTGACAGTAAATCCCGCTTGTACCAGTGTTTCAGCCACTTGTTCTGCTGTGTATTCAGCAGCACCCATCTGGCTGCCCACGAGGATCTCAATCATCTGTACGTCTCTGATCAGTTAAATGATTGGCTATACTACTGGAATTTGTGCCTGCAGAGCTATGTTCTGCGCCAGGCACCGGGTATTTTTACTGCGTTGCAGGCTCAGTAAAACTACAATAGCACATACCTAAAAGCGCCTGCGTGTTATTGAGGTTAATACTATTTATGTCTGAGTCCCTGACTTTTTCCCAGCTTGATCTGCCAGAACCAATACTGCGCGCGGTCACAGAATTGGGCTACGAAACTCCTTCTCCTATTCAGGCGGCGGCGATCCCAAAACTGTTAGCTGGTGAGGACTTATTAGGCCAGGCGCAGACCGGTACGGGTAAAACCGCAGCGTTTGCACTGCCACTTCTTGCCCGGTTGGACCCGGCTCAAATTGAGCCCCAGATCCTTGTACTGGCGCCGACCCGTGAGCTGGCGATTCAGGTCGCTGAAGCGTTCCAGGCTTACGCGCGTTTTATGCCGACTTTTCATGTGTTGCCTTTATACGGTGGCCAGAATTACACGACCCAGCTGCGTTCGTTAAAACGTGGTTCACAGGTGATTGTCGGTACCCCGGGCCGCATCATGGATCACTTAGATCGTGGCACCCTGGTTCTGGATAAGTTGCGCGCCATCGTACTGGATGAAGCCGACGAAATGCTGCGGATGGGCTTTATCGATGACGTGCAGACGATCATGGATGCAACACCGGCAGGCCGTCAGGTTGCAATGTTCTCGGCAACGATGCCACCGCAAATCCGTGCTATTGCTCAGAAACATCTGAACAACGCGCAGGAAGTTAAAATTGAATCCAAAACCAGCACTGTGGAGCGAATCACGCAGCGTTATGTGATGCTGGACGGCAACCAGAAACTGGACGCTCTGACCCGCGTGCTGGAAGGCGAAGAATATGATGCCAGCATCATCTTCGTACGGACCAAATCGGCTTCTGAAGAAATCTCAGAAAAGCTGGGTGCCCGTGGTTATGCGGTTGCCTGCCTGAATGGCGACATGAATCAGGCCCACCGCGAACAAACGATCCGTCGCCTGAAAGCCGATCAACTGGACATTATCGTTGCGACTGACGTCGCGGCCCGTGGTCTGGATGTCGAGCGGATCAGCCTGGTCATCAACTACGATATTCCATACGACAGTGAAGCTTATGTCCACCGGATCGGCCGCACTGGCCGCGCCGGCCGTGAAGGCAAAGCGATTCTGTTTGTATCGCCACGCGAGCGTCGTCTGCTCAGAACCATTGAACATGCAACGCGCCAACCGATCGAAAAGATGACACTGCCGTCAGGCCAGGTGATTGAACAGCGTCGGATTGATTCTTTCCGCGAGCAACTGGCACAGACTATCGAAACGCAGAACCTGAGCTTCTTCCAGGATCTGGTCACAGACTGGCTGGAAAAACTGGAAACGACAGAAGCAGATCTGGCTGCGGCTTTGCTGTACCTGGCACAGAAAGATCAGCCTTTGAATGTGGCCGGACAGTTCCCGGAAATTCGGGAGCCGCATGCCCGCGGTGAGCGTCCTGAGCGCGGTGATCGCCCGGCCCGCTTTGAACGCGGTGATCGTCCGGAGCGTTCAGGTGACAGACCTGAGCGGGGTCCAAGACCACCACGCCGGGAACTGCAGGGTAACTACATCACTTACCGCATTGAAGTGGGTAAAGAGCATGGCGTGCGCGCTGGCGACATCGTGGGTGCTATTGCGAACGAAGCCAATATTGACAGCCAGTTCATCGGTAATATCAAGCTGTTTGATCATTTTTCGACGGTGGAATTGCCGGGCGACATGCCGGCGGAGATTTTCCACCATCTGAAGAAAGTGTATGTACGCAAGCAGAAGCTGAACATCAGCGTTGATACTGGTGGTCCTGGCTCGGAGCGTGGCGAACGCGGTGAGCGTTATCAGCGCACCGGTGGTGATCGTCCGGAGCGTACTGAACGCAGTGGTTCTGGTCCAAGACCTGGCAGTGCGCCGAAAAAACCACGTACCCGTGACTAATGTTTAAAAGACCCGCTTCGGCGGGTTTTTTTATAAGAGATACCCAAGAGCATTTGTGCATGTTTCCGGTTCTGTTGAGGCAGTGGCGCGATGAAGGTGCCTTGCTGGCGAATTTGGCCGGCTTTATGGACGGATTGGTACAGCGGCAGTTCTGCTTGAATTTCCCGGCCAAGTCCCCACATTGAGCAAAACACTTGTGGAGAATTGCTCATGATCCTGGCTTGCCCTCATTGCTCAGGTTTAAATCGTTTACCTGCTGCCCGTCTGCAACAACATCCACAGTGTGGAAAATGCAAAATGCCGCTGTTCGTCGGTCAACCGGTCAACATCACAGCTGCTAACTTCGGCCAGCTGGTGGAGAAATCGGAGCTGCCCGTGGTGCTTGATTTCTGGGCGTCCTGGTGCGGCCCCTGCCAGCAATTCGCTCCGGTGTTTGCACAGGCGGCCAGTGAATTGGAGCCGATGTTCCGATTCGGCAAAATCGATACGGAAGCTGAGCAGCAACTGGCCACTCGTTTTCAAATTCGCTCTATTCCCACGCTGATGCTGTTACAGCAAGGCAGAGTGATCGCGCAGCTGTCCGGTGCTTTACCAAAGTCACAGTTTTATCAGTGGTTACAGCAGCACCGTACCCAGTTGAAAGCTGTTGAGTAAAAGGCTCAGCGCCCGATAAGATGTTCGGGTATCAAAATAGGCTGAGATTTACCGTCAAAGGGCTGGCCTAGCGTACTGAAAGGTGGTGCAGACGCTTTTTTTAACTGTTTTCGTTTACAGCTGACCTTGAAAAGCTGAGCGCTTTAAAAGCGCTACAAAGGCGTTTTATCCTGTATCTGCTGCTACTGGTGAGGTGGCCAGCAGTGGCCAATCTGTTGACAAGGAGACGAGAGTGACCGCATTTACCCTGAAGAGCCCGGATATCCGGGAAGGCCATTTTATGGCCAAAACGTTTGAATTTAATGGTTTTGGCTGTGATGGCCCGAATGTGTCGCCAGCACTTATCTGGGAACACGCACCGGCGGGTACTCAAAGTTTTGCGCTGACGGTTTACGATCCGGATGCGCCTACTGGCTCGGGGTTTTGGCACTGGCTGGTGGTCGATATTCCTGCCACAGTGACCACTCTGGCGCAGGGCGCGGGCAACGGCGCTCTGCCGGCGGGTTGTCGTTCTTTTACCAATGACTATGGTATCAAAGAATTTGGCGGCGCTTGTCCGCCGGCCGGGCATGGTATGCATCGATACCAGTTTACCGTTTGGGCCTTGCCAACACCTGCTCTGGCAGTGCCTGATGGCGCCAGCGCGGCTGTGGTTGGCTTTATGCTCAATGCCAATGTGCTTGGTAAAGCGACACTGACGGCAACTTACGCCCGCTAAGACGGATGGTGCCTGTTCCTCGCCATCATCAGCGGATCCGTCTGAATGGCTTGGAACTGGCACCGTTGAGCACGACTAAAGCCTGATGGCTGAGCTTTTGCTGCAGCGTTAAGCTGTCGCAAACTCAGATCCGGAACAGGCTTTGATGCGACACCCTGCCACCAAAATCTTGCTGGCTGGTTTTTTCAGCCAGCTGCTTTGTCTGGGCATTGCCCGTTTTGCCTATACGCCTTTGTTAAGTCAGATGCAGCTGGAGGGTTTACCGGCAACGACAGGTGCCTATCTGGCAGCCATTAACTATCTGGGATATCTGGCCGGGGCGCTGGTCGCCGTGCGCCTGAGCGACTGGCGTGTGAAATTTTATGCGTATCGCACCGGTTTACTGCTGGCCGTGTTAACCACTGTCGGTATGCAGCTGAGCAACGATAGCTGGTGGTGGGCTTGCTGGAGGTTTTTGGCGGGGCTCAGCTCCGCAGCCTCTATGCTGCTGGCATCGGGTCTGATCCTGCGCCAGCTCGCGTTGTTGAACCGGCCGCCTGAACTGGGGATCCACTTTGCCGGCCTGGGTCTTGGCATTGCACTGGTTGCCGGGCTCGCCGAAGTTTTCAGTCAGGCTGGACTGAGTGCTGCGCAGCAATGGGGTTGGCTGTCACTGCTGGCTTGTTTACTTTTGCTGCCGGCCTGGCGATGGTTACCGGGCCCTGAGCCGCTACCGGCGCTGGCTGGCGCAGTGCAAGAGGATACTCAGCTTTCGGCGCAGTTCCGCTTTTTGTTATATCTGGCCTATTTTTGTGCTGGTTTTGGTTATGTTGTCACTGTGACATTTATTGTAGCGATGGCAAAGTTGACGCCATCGCTGGCCGAAGCGGGCAATCTGGCTTTTTTGGTGTTGGGACTCAGTGCAGCTGTGGCGACGGTCTGTTGGGATCAACTGGCGCGTCGTGTCGGTTACCTGGAGAGTTTTCGGATAGCGCTGGTGGTCAATGCGCTGGCTATTTTGCTGCCTGTGCTACACGGCGATGTCTGGAGCCTGTTGCTCAGTGCCAGTTTATTCGGCTTTAGCTTTGTCGGCTGTGTCAGTTTGGTTCTGACGATGGCTGGGCGCTTGCGTCCTGGCAAACCAGCACAGCTGATGGGGAAACTGACGTTATGTTATGGCAGCGCTCAGGTATTGGCGCCGGTTTTCAGCGGTTTGTTATTGCAGCAATCAGGGCAGTATCACCAGGCGTTGTGGATGGCTGGCGCTGTGGTGTTAGCGGGTGTCATCACCGTCAGCGCTCTGATCCGGCTGACCTCCGCGAATCACCTGGCTCGCCGGCGGCCATAAAGCCGCCGACGCTTGTAGCTTATTTTCCGATACAGAACGAACTGAAGATCCGTCCCAGTAAGTCGTCTGAGCTGAACTCACCGGTGATCTCATTCAGATGCTGTTGTGTCAGCCGCAGCTCTTCCGCCAGGAGTTCGCCGGCCAGATGGTCGTGCAGCTGCTGCTCACCGATCGCCAGGTGTTCGGATGCGCGGTTGAGGGCGTCCAGATGCCGTCGTCTGGCGATAAAACTGCCTTCGACGTTGGCGTCAAAACCCATACAGGCTTTTAAGTGCTCGCGCAGGGCATCCAGCCCGGTTTGGTCTTTAGCCGACAGCCGGAACAGCGGGTATTTCCCGCCTTCGGCGGCGCCCGGGGTTTCGCCGGTCAGATCTGCTTTGTTTCGGATCACGCTGATGCCCAGACTCTCTGGAATTCGGGCGATAAAATCAGGCCAGATCGCCGCCGGATCTGTCGCGTCGGTTGTGGTCCCGTCGACCATAAACAATACCCGATCCGCCTGCAGGATCTCCTGCCAGGCCCGCTCGATGCCGATTTGTTCAACTTTATCAGTGGCTTCGCGTAAACCTGCTGTGTCGATGATATGCAGCGGCATGCCATCGATATGGATATGTTCGCGCAGTACGTCGCGCGTGGTGCCGGCGATGTCGGTGACAATCGCCGCTTCACGGCCTGCTAAGGCATTGAGCAGGCTGGATTTACCGGCATTGGGCCGGCCGGCAATCACTACTTTCATGCCTTCGCGCAAGATGCTGCCTTGGGTCGCCTGTTGCTGAATATGCGTCAGGTCGGCGCGGATCGCGGCCAAATCGCCCGCCACTTTGCCGTCGGACAGAAAATCGATTTCTTCATCCGGGAAGTCGATAGCGGCTTCGACGTACATCCGCAGATAAATCACTTTTTCCACCAGCGCGTGAATTTGGCGGGAAAATTCCCCCTGCAGCGACTGCATCGCACTGCGCGCAGCCTGTTCACTGCTGGCGTCAATCAGATCAGCAATCGCCTCGGCCTGAGTGAGATCCAGTTTGTCATTTAAAAATGCACGCTCGGAGAACTCGCCAGGCTTGGCGATCCGCAGGCCCGGCAGCTGCAGGATCCGTCGCAACAACATATCAAGCAGTACCGGACCACCATGGCCCTGCAGTTCCAGCACGTCTTCGCCGGTAAAAGAATTGGGGCCGGGGAAATACAGCGCTATGCCCTGATCCAGCACTGAGCCATCGGCAGCGAGAAAAGGCAGGTATTCTGCATGTCGGGCTCTGGGCTGACGTCCCAACAAGGCGTTGGCGACGGTCGCGGCCTGTGGGCCTGACACACGGATGATACCCACGCCGGCGCGACCTGGTGCTGTGGCTTGGGCGGCAATAGTGTCGGTACTGTACATAGCTCTGTCCTGAAAATGGTCTGGGCGGCAGATAAAAAAATGGCCATTACGCAGTGTAGTGGCCATTTAACGAAGTGACAGCGAAGATCAGGCGTTGCGTACGTGCAGGCCTTTTTTCTCCATGCCTTTGTAGATATACAGCATCTGCGCCAGTGAAATCAGGTTGCTGACCACCCAGTACAGCACCAGACCACTTGGGAAGATGATAAAGAACAGACCAAATACCACTGGCATCCACAGCATGATTTTTTGCTGCATTGGATCTGTGACGGTTACAGGCGTCAGTTTCTGCATCGCATACATGCTCAGCATGTACAGGATTGGCAGCACAAAATAAGGGTCCATCGCCGACAAATCCTGGATCCACAGGAAGAATGGTGCCTGACGCAGTTCGATACTTTCAACAAACACAAAGTACAGCGCCAGGAAAATAGGCATCTGGATCAGCATCGGCAGACAGCCACCCATCGGGTTTACTTTCTCTTTGCGATACAGTTCCATCATGGCCGGGCCCATTTTCTGCCGGTCGTCTTTGTAACGTGCCTGCAGCTCGTCAATTTTTGGCTTCAGATTGCGCATTTTGGCCATGGATTCGTACTGAGCTTTGGTCAGTGGGAACATGGCCAGCTTGATCAACAGCGTGATGCCAATGATGGCTAAGCCCCAGTTTCCGACGAAGTTATGGATGATTTGCAGCAACCAGAACAGCGGCTGGGAGATGAACCAGAGCCAGCCATAGTCGACGGTCAGGTCCAGGCCGTGCGCCAGTTTAACCAGGCTGTCCTGATCTTTTGGACCCGCGTAGAAAGTGGCGGTCAGCGTTTTGCTCTCACCTGCGCCAATGCTGTGCTGCGGGCCGCGCACGCCGATAATGCCGTCGTTGTTATTGACCAGACTGAACAGCTGATTTTGTTCTTCTGCCTGCGGTATCCAGGCGGAGACAAAATAGTGTTCCAGCATGCTGACCCAGCCGCCTTTGGTAGCGATATCCAGGTTCTGATCTTTCATATCGTCAAACGCGAACTTTTTATAACGCTCTTCGGTTGTTGAATAAGCACCGCCGCGATAGACCGGCATCATCATGTTGCCGTCTTTCCCGTTATCAATGGTTTGCGCCAGATAGTGGTAGGGCTGCACGACCTTGCTGCCATTGCTGGCGTTGGTCACGATATAGTCCAGCCGCACGTCGTATTTGCCGGCGCTGAAGGTGTAACGTTTTTCGATTTTCAGACCGTTATGTTCCAGCAGCAGGCTGACTGCCATTTCCTGCTGACCGCTGGCCAGACTGTATGTGTCTTGCGTCACGCTGTAGACAGGTTTACTGCTGCGTTTTTCGTCCGGACCATCGCCGAGTAAGCCGCTTTGAGCGCTGTACTGAAAGCCGTTCAGTTGGCGCATCAGAGGATAGGGCGTGCTGTCAGACAAGCTCATGGTGAACTTCGGCAGTGTCAGCCCGATAATGTCACCACCGCGGGTGTCGATTTTCACCGACAATACATCCGTGGTGACTTCAACCACTTTGGCGGCGGCTTGCTCAGCCGGCTGGCTATTGCTGGCGCTGAGCGGACCAGAAGCGGACAGTTGCGGTTCGGCATTACCTGCCTGGCTGACGGTTGTCTGCACTGGCGTGACCGGTTTGGGGCCGTAATCTTTCTGCCATTCTTGCCACAGGAAGAAACTGATGATTGCAAAAGCAATCACGAATAAACTACGTTGCGATTCCATTGGTGCGTTTATCTCTTTTGCTTTTCTGGAACAGGGTCTTCACCACCCGGATGTAAGGGGTGACATTTTAATAGACGTTGGGCGGTTAACCAACTGCCTTTGATCGCGCCAAAGCGCTGCATTGCTTCTACTGCATAGTGTGAGCAACTGGGAGTGAAACGACAGCTGGGGGCAAATAAAGGGCTGATACAACGCTGGTAGCCGCGAATCGCTGTGATCAGGATTTTGGCTGGGTAGCTTTGTACTGGCGGGCTATTTTGCTCCACAGGCGCTCCAGTTGCTGATGTAACTCTGCATTGTCTGTATTGCTGATATCGCCTTTGACCATCAGCACCAAATCGACCGGCGGCAGTTCATGCTGATGCAACCGAAAACTGTCACGGGCACAACGTTTGATGCGATTGCGCTGGCAGGCCAATTTAACACGTTTTTTCGCGATCGTCAGACCAATCCGAGCATGTTCAGACTGATTTGCTTTGCACAGGATAGTGAAGAGTGGGGAGGCGACCCGGAACGGGTTCTGGAACACATTGTCGAATTCGCGGGGAGTTAACAGACGTAACTCCCTGCTGAAGGTAAGGCTGACCACGCAGCGCAGTTAACTGACTAGACAGTTAAACGCTTGCGGCCTTTCGCACGACGACGTGCTAATACTGCACGGCCGTTTTTAGTAGCCATACGTGCACGGAAGCCGTGATTGCGTTTCTGTTTTAAAACGCTTGGTTGAAAGGTTCTTTTACTCATGTCTTCGTCCGTCCGGTCGAGTTACTAACTGAATCTGTGTTTTAGTCAGTACCAAAACGCAGCGATTTAAAAAAGAGCGCGAATTTTAAGTACTCCGCCTGCCCTTGTCAATGCGATCCTTGGTTATTTCGCGATCAGATCCAAGATCTTGCGCAGTTGTCCACAGGCTGACAGTGTTTTTTGGATAAAATGTGAATTAGTCAGATGAGTCCTGT
>JACCDS010866986.1_pt1 | contig 14673 bp, 9 predicted proteins | sample 7446441 | NCBI WGS metagenome assembly JACCDS01 (sample SAMN15323445, study PRJNA562643) | freshwater metagenome | isolation source: river surface water | place: USA:Blue River Watershed | collected 2017-08-17 | reverse complement strand
TTAAAACTAGGAAAGCGAGCAAGATTTTTTGTGAAGCGAATTAAACCAGGAGATGACGAATATGCTTCAGAACATATTATAGAGTTTGAGAAATAATATCTTCGATAATTTTTAGGTGATGTTTGGTATGAATGTCTAACATTATAAATGTGTGACGCTTATTAAGCTTTCCAAAGATTGGATGTATAAAATATTGATTGGACTTCGCGCTTGCTAAATTTTTAATGGCTACTCTAGTGTTTGCGAACAGTGTATCATAATTAGGTTGCTCTAATTGTTTGGGTATAACAATTTCAGGTGCACTCGCTTTTCCTCTTGGAAACTTGCCTAAGAAAAAAACACAGCTTCTTTTCAAATCAAATTTCCACTCATATTTATTGGGATCTGAATTCACTACCGTTTCAATAATCTTTGTAATCACTAATAAACTGTGTTCAATATGCCATCCAACATTTACAGAAGACACAGAAGTGTTCAATTGACTTGATTGTGGTATAAAGCTATACAGCTTATCTAAAGAAGGTTCTAGGTTTCTCATTATCATTTAATTTACAATTGCATCCACTTCAATTTCTACTAAATAGCCCTCACCCACCAATTTTGCTTCAACCATGGTATTGGCAGGTTGTATATGCGCGAATCTTTCACCATGTGCTCTAGCAATAGCTTCCCATTGTTGAATATCTGAAACAAATACTTTTGTTCTAACCACATCTTCTAATTTGGCATCTAGTGAATGTAATGCACCTTCAATCTTATCTATTACAAAATGAGTTTGAGCTGCTGGATCATTACCACCTATGATCGTATTTCCATGGGTTGCAGTAGTTCCTGATACAAAAATTTGATTGCCCTTTTTCACAGCCCTCGCATAACCAGCTAATGGCTCCCATGGTGTTCCAGAAAATACTCTTGTCTTTCCATCCTCAGATACTTTTGTTTCGTATGGTTTTGGGAACTCTTTAATATGATGACTCAAATCACCACTTGCTGTTAAAAATGGAGGCTTTCTATATTCATCACCACAATTACCAGCAATAGTATTTGCTTTAGATAACACATTTTCAATAGTAGATTTCTCCGAGTCTGTCAATTGAAGAGAAAGAATTTTCTTGTTTTCTTCAATATGTTCAGATGCACCTAATCTAGAGCCAATGATAACAGCACCCACAGCAGGCGCCTGTGCCATATAGGCACTAGCAACGGTTGCGATACTTACATTTTTAGCACTTGCTATGTTGGATAAAGTAGAAAGCATCGATTGAAACCAAGCCCATCCTCCAGCTGCGTCAATAAACCTTTTATATTTCATTTGGGACCAGGTTAAAGATTCAGAAAGCAGGGGATCTTCCTTACCCAACCATTTTTCTGAAAAGAAACCGCCGGCTACTGTTCCATAAGCCAATAGTTGAACATTATGTTTTAAGCAGGTTGTAGCCATTTCCTTACTTCCTCTTTGATCTAATAAAGAATAAGCAATTTGATTACTTACTACTGGTATACCAGAGGCAAGCACCATATTTAAATGAATATGATCGAAATTGGTTAATCCAATATTTGCGATCAATCCTTTTTCTCTCAATTTATTTAATGCGTAAAGGGCATTCAACAAATTAGGATCAGCATAATTCCAGGCATGAAATTGCAATAAGTCAATTTGTGGGGAAGCCAATCTTTTCAAAGCTCTCTCAACTGCTTCTTCGGCGATTTTTTCAGTAATCACACCGGGACTTGGCACCCATTTGGTAAAAAATTGAATTCCTGCCGGGGAAAAATGTTTTTTACAATACCCTGCAATCTCTTCTGAAGATCCATAATGATCTGCCATATCAAAACAAGTGAATCCATTTTCATAATACTGCATCATGGATTTTGCAGCAACAGCAGGATCCACTTTTGTTCCTGTTCTTTCCATATCCGCAATCTGCCATAATCCAATGATTGCTTTGGGAATTGTAAATTGATTCTTCATAAAATTATTCTTGCGGTAATTGTTTGAATTGTTCTGTTAAATCAGTGTTGGTCTTTTGTAATTTACTCCAATAGATAAAAAATATAACAGAAGCTATCACCATTACAATTAACCAAACTAAACTTGGATAAAAATACCATGCTTTAGAAATGCTGTTCACATCTTGTTCAATCATTAATATTAAAAAGAAGGTCAATGAAACAACGCCTGTTCCAGCAATTAGTTTTTGTAAATAGATGTTTTTAAAAATAGAGATTTCTGCAGCTAAAACTGGATTGTATTTTGGAATACTCAAAACTGCAATGCAGATTAAAATAAAATTGGCTAACATAGAGATCACCATAATATCAATCCCTAAAAATATATCCGATGCAAAATGGGTTCCAACAATACCACTCGTTGCAACCAATCCACTAAATAAAATAGCTTGATACGGACTTTGATAGGTTGAATGTATAGCCATGAAACGCTTAGGGAATAAGGCATCCTTAGACCAAGCAAATACCAATCTTGAAACTGACAAGATCATTGATGGAAGGTCTTTCAATAGCGCAATGCAAGCACCTCCCATAATCAAGAAGGACCACCATTTAGGTAACATATAACTAAGCAGGCTTGGTGCAGAAACTTCTTTTTCAATTGCTTCTTGTGCAATAAAATTCCAAGGAACAAGTTGATAAATACTATAAGTAAATACAATGTAAAAAAGACCTACCAGTATAATAGTAATTAAAATAGCTCTAGGTAAATTTTTTGTGGGGTTCTTTGCCTCACCACCCGCTTGTGCAATAGCATCAAATCCTATAAAGCTGGCAAATAAAATAGCACTTGCAGAAACAATTGTTTTTATATTCCAATTAGCTACTTGTGTAGTTATTTGAATTCCTTTTTGTTTCGAAACAGCTTCAATGAATTCTGCTCTTGTAGTACTTAAGCCAAAGTAAATCACTAATCCAGATAATAAAAAAGTTACAATGACCAAACTAATAACAGTAATCTGATATGTTTTGATTCCTCGAATATTAATAAAAACAAAAAACCACAACAAGAAAAGTGCCGCCCATAATCTATTATGTCCTTGTTCAAAAAAATGAAATTGATTTTCTCCAACCAACAATACAATCATTTGATTAAAAAAAGGAATCACCATATAAGCTACCACACCCATCACAATAGATAAACCAAACCACTGAGAAAAACTTGCTGCAAATCCCCAGAAAGGATGCATGGATCTACTTGCATAAATATAAGTTCCTCCTGCTCTTGGCATAGCACTAGATAATATAGCATAAGAAAGTGCTGCTAATAAAGAAGGAATAGCTGCTACTATAAATGCAATACCTACATAGGGGCCAATACCCGGAACTGTTTTTTGAATCTGAAATGGGACAATATAAATAGAAGCGCCAATCATTGAAGAAATTCCAGTGGCAATTAGGCCAAAAAGGCCCAGATTTCTTTTCAAATGTTCACCACTCATTAGCGCATGTTTATATACGAATATAGAATAAAGTTGCTTAAATTCATAGAGTAAAACAAAGCTTATGAAACCAATAATTACTCTATTTTTTGTGCTAATGTCTTCTGTTCTTTTTGCCCAACAAGAAGATCTAACCTATTTATCTTCTGGTGGTAAATTAAAACCACTACAGGCTATCATAGATATAAGACACTACGATGTCAATTTAGATGTAGACATCGCAAATCGATCTATTCAAGGTAATACAGTAGTAACAATGAACTTATCAAAATCTACAGATACCATTTTATTAGATTTAATACACTTATTAAAGGTGAATAAGATTTTGGTGAACAAAAAAGCAGTAGCCTTTGAACAAAAAGAGGATAAAATATATATTACTGCTTCAAATAGTTTTAAGCCTGGTAAACAAATGGTAGACATTCATTATGGTGGTGTTCCACCAGTTGCAGTGAAGCCACCTTGGTTAGGTGGATTTACTTGGTCAAAAGATAGTAGCGGAAACGACTGGGTATCTATCAATATTCAAAAAGAAGGTGGAAGAATGTACTTCCCATGTAAAGATCATCCAAGTGATGAACCTAACGAAGGAGTAGATATGCGCATCACTGTTCCAAAAGGCTTAGTAGTAGCGGGTCCAGGTTTATTACAAAAAACAACACATCAAAAAAATAAGTCAACTTATCATTGGAAAACCAATTATACCATAAGCAACTATTGTGTATTATTTAATATTGGAAAATACAAAGTGGTAACAGATTCATATACAACGATCAATGGAAATGTGGTACCTGTAGAATTTTATGTATTAGAAGAAGATACAATGCATGCAAAAAAATTAATTGCAACAAAAATTAGAGATTCAAAAATTTTAGAAAAATATTTTGGAGAGTATCCTTGGTATAAAGAAAAAATTGGCATTGCTGAAGTGCCGAACTCTGGTATGGAACATCAAACCATGATTACTTTTAATAACAAATTTGAATACAGGAGAATTGGTAATGAAGATTACTCTGATAATTTATTTCATGAGTATGCACACGAGTGGTGGGCTAATAAAGTAACTAATAAAGATTGGGCACATATGTGGATCCAAGAAGGTATTGGAACTTATGCAGAAGCGCTAGCACACTATGATCTAGGTGGGCAAGAAGCTTATGACAAAATAATTGCAGCTTGGAAAAGAAGCATTAAATATAAAAAGCCAATGGTAGGCGGAGAAGAGTTATCTGAAGACGAAACATACGCCGGCAATGATATATACACTAAAGGAGCCTTCTTCATGCACAGTTTAAGGTATGTAATTGGTGATGAGATATTCTTCCCAACCATCAAGAAGCTTTCAACAGACCCACTATACACTTATGATAATTTTGTTACATCAAAAGATGTAGAAGAATTATTTAGTGGCGCAGCAGGTTATTCATTAAAACCATTTTTTGATTTTTATTTAAGAACAACTAAGACTATTGAAATTAATGTGAAAGAAAATGGATATAGAACATTTGTAATTAAGCCAACCAATTATATTATGGATTTGCCATTGGATATTATGATCAACGGCAAAATAGAAAAAATTAAATTAAAGAAAGATGGTATAACCGTTAATAGTAATACCACTCCAATAATTGATCCTAAAGGATTTTATTTAAAAACAGTAACCATTCAATAATTGACAAATGAAATTTAAAATCTTTTTTTATAGCATTTTATTCACTGCATTGTCATTCAATGCTTTGGCTGATAATTATCCTAAAAATTATAATATAGATGTACTACATTATAATTTCAAGATTCAGTTATCAGATAAAACAGATGAAATTTTTGGTACAACAAAAATCAATGTAGTTTTTAAAAAAGAAAATATAAAAGATTTTAGAGTTGATCTAGTGAATATTGGCAACAATATAAAGAAGGGAATGCAGGTAGAAGAAGTTTATTTCAATGGTGTTCCTGCAAAATTCATACATGAAAATAATAATTTAACCATTCGTTGGGAAACTGCATCTACAAAAGAGCAGGTTGCTGAATTTACCATTAAATATAAAGGTGTTCCTGCTGGAGGATTAAGAATTGGATTAAACAAATACGGTGAAAGATGTTTTTTTAACGAGAATTGGCCAAATAATACAAGACATTGGCTACCAACTATCGATCATCCTTATGATAAAGCAACTAATGAGTTTATCGTAATTGCTCCGTCCAAGTATAAAGTGGTATCTAATGGCTTGTTAATGGAAGAATCTAAGATAGACAGTGAAAATACATTAACACATTGGAAACAAAATGTTCCTGTTTCCAGCTGGTTATATGTATTGGGGGTTGCAGAATTTGCCGTGCAGCATGTAGATGTATTTGATCATAAATCCATTCAAACTTGGGTATACTCAAAAGATAGAGAAGCTGGATTTAGAGACTTTGAAACTCCTACAAAAGATGTTTTGGCCTTCTATACGGAATATGTTGGACCATTTGCCTATGAAAAATTGGCAAATATTCAATCTCCAAGTGTAAGTGGCGGGATGGAAACTTCATCTGCTATTTTATATGCTGAAAATTTGGTGGATGGAAAGAAATCTGAAAGATTAAGAAATGTCGTGATACACGAAATTGCACATCAATGGTTTGGTAATGCTATAACAGAAACTACTTGGGATGATGCTTGGTTGAGTGAAGGGTTTGCAACTTATTTTACGCTACTTTTTCAAGAAAGCGAATTTGGTTCAGATGAATATATAGCTGGATTAGCAAAAGCAAGAAAATTTGTCATTGACTACACTAAGAAGGATTCTAGTTTTAGCATTATTGATAATAGAACTGCAGAAACAGGGCCGGTAACTAGTGGGATTACTTATCAAAAAGGTGCCTGGGTTTTACACATGCTAAGAAATAGAATGGGTACCGAAAATTTTAAGAAAGGAATTCAAGCTTATTATAAAAAATATTTCAACAGCAATACAACCACTGAAGCGTTTATTGAAATTATGGAAAGCTATGCTAAAGAAGATTTAAAATCATATTTAAATCAATGGTTAAGAAATCCATATGTTTTAAAAATAGATGGTCACTGGAAATATGATTCAAAAAACAAACAAGTATTGATTGATTTAACGCAAGCGCAATTCAACAAGTTTATATTTAATACACCTATTGAGTTTGCTATCTATAATTCAAACAATCAATCTTCTAAAATTATCAAACTAGATTTAAATAATAAAAACTCTGTTTATAAAATATCAGTTGATCAAATGCCATCACATATAGCAGCTGATCCAAGAACCGTATTGCTTGCTGATATTAATTTTAGTAAGAATTAATGTATCTTGTTTGATGTTTAATATAATATTAGAGGTTTGTGCAGGTCTTGTGCTTTTTTTATACGCAATAAGTAGTTTATCTAAAACACTGATTCAAGCTATTGGGGATAAGGCAAACCATTGGATTCAAAAGTTTACATCCAATACTTTAAGCAGTATTGTTGTAGGGGCTATTATTACCACATTATTGGATTCTTCCTCAGCAGTAATTATCATCACTATTATTTTAGTAAACGCTAAGCTTTTAAGCTTTAGACAGGCTATGGGCATTGTATTAGGAGCCAATATTGGCACTACAGTTAGTAGTCAAATCATCTCCTTGAATATAGGTAAGTATTCTCCTGTTTTATTGGTGATTGGATTCTTAGCTATCCTATTTGGAAAGAAAGAACATATTCAAAATACAGGTAAGATCATATTTTACTTCGGATTATTATTTTTTGGTCTATATACCATCGAAAATGCAGTTGAGCCATTAAAAAATGAAGTGTTTTTTGCAGATTTAATGAAAAGAGTTGAAAACCCAATTGCAGGATCTATTGTTGGAGCAATTGTAACATTATTAATTCAATCATCTTCTGCAACAGTAGGCATGGCTATTATATTAACTAAAAAAGGATTTTTAAGTTTAACAGGAGGAATTGCTATTATGCTTGGCGCAGAATTGGGCACTTGTAGTGATACTCTTATTGCAACTATTAGAGGAAGCAGAGCAGCAATTAAAACAGGTTTATTTCATGTAAGCTTTAATTTACTATCCATTTGTTTAGGATTACTTTTATTTACTCCTTTTGTTTTATTTGTAAACAAAATCAGCGTAGGCGCATCCATTGAAAGATCACTAGCCAATGCACATATGATTTTCAATGTATCAGGTGTAATTATTTTCGCCTGGACACTTCCTTATTTTGAAAAAATATTGAATAAGTTGATTCCAGAAGAAGTGAATTAATATTTTATTGCACAAAAAACTTGAGGTTTCAATTTGAAACCTCAAGTTTTTAATATTTAAATCTAAACTTCTTATTTATTTTAAATCCCGACTTAGTGTTCTCCCACCAGAAGTATGACCATTTTGGCGTACCTAATCTACTTTTTGAATAAGTTGGATAAAATAAATCTATATCGCCGTCACGATCAATATCTTCACTCCATGCCTGAAATGCACCTATCAAACTTTTATCAATTTCAACAAAATTTTCTTTGTATACAAACTGATTGCCAGTATTTTCAAAATAGTCTTGAATATAAGACCATACATTATTTTCAATTGCTAAACTTCCAATAACTAAATCCATATCTCCATCATTGTCTCCGTCAAACAATGTTATCCTTTCACTTGTAATAGTATTATTGGTTGGATAGATGTATTTTTCAATTTTCTTTCCAACTATATTCATATTGATAACTGATTTACTGGTAACAATATTTAATTGAGGCGTATTGTTGGTTGATGAGTAATTTCCAAATTCATCTTTTTGATTTACATAAAAATTTACAAAATCTAGTTTGCCGTCTTTGTCATAATCATATTTATTATATAAGCCCTGTTGAAATAAAGGCGTAAGATTTCTTTTTTCAAATTTATTGTTTCCAAGATTTTTATAATACACACCTTCGTTCATACTTGATGCAAGAATATCAGGCAAACCATCAAAATCCCAATCATAAATATTTATATTAAACTGTGATTGTTTTGGAATATCTAAAATCTCTGTAACATCGTAATTCAAGTTACCTTTTGACATTAATAAGTAAGTGTTAACCCCATAGAATTTGATATTTGAGGATCCAGAAGCATTACCAAAATCCCATTCACCCATATAGGTTAATGCGAAATCTAAATATCCGTCATTATTTAAATCTCTATAATCATATAACAAATTATTTAAGGAATCTCTGATACTAGGGTTTTTATCTTTAATATTAAAAGTAAAAATATCTTTACCCGAATAGTCTTTAACAACTAATAGTGGTGGAACTTTTGGATTACTACTTCTTCCATTCCAAGTTATAATATCTGGTATTCCGTCTTTGTTTAAATCATAGGTACTACTTTTACCTTGTTCATGATCATTCCAGTTTAAATTTGGAAACATATCAGTATTAACGGCTGACACAAAGGGAATATTTATAGCAGCGATTGTTTTGGCGCTTGAATTACTAGATGTATTTTTTGAAGTAACCCCTACTGAAATCGAATAATTTCCCATTCTTTTATGTCCGGGAATATTTAAACTTAAAGTAGTAGCACTTAAGCTTGTATCTAATTTGAAAATTTGCTTTGAACTATCGGTCCATGTTGTTGTAATCGAATAAACAAACCCAGCAGCTGGTGCTTTAGAGCTTACTGTTATAACCAAAGGAATTGTATCTGATACATAGTAGGTCCCAGTATCCAAATTGGTACTAAACTTTACTGATTCTTCTTGAACTAGAGGAGGAGCGGGGGTTACCGCTGGGGCGTCGGTTTTTGTACAGGCATACGCTAATACAACACCCAAAATAAAGATGGCTCTTTTCATACAATTTAATGTTTTTGTATGCTTTTGGGGTGCGGTAAAAATATGAAAATTATTCAAGGTCACAAATTGTGACCTTAAATAATTTATTTCGGTTTTATACTATTAGCATAAGGATCATATTTATAAAAGTCTTCTTCATTGAATTTATCGCCTCTTTTTATAAACACTGTCTTATTTTTAATTTGGTTGAAATAATTATCAGCGTCTATACAAGAAAAGTCTTTAAAACCATCTCCATCAAAGTCATACATTGTAAGCCATGGCTTCCAAAAACCTGGAGTTGTATTTCTTTTTCTATTAGTATTAATATTATATACAAATCTTGAAGAATCGATTTCAAAGACATTTTTTGATTTTTGAATGTATGTCATGATTGCCCAATTATCATATTCATAATCTCCAACGGCAACAATATCCATTAATCCATCATTATTTACATCAACAGTTCTAAAATCATTAATTTCAAAGTCTTTTGTTTTTGTATAAGGGAGTAAAAAACAATTATTTTTATTAAATACGCCACCGCCCTGATTAATTGCAATTTTATTACCTAATCCATATGTCTCATTTTCTTTAGCACCCAAGCACATATCTAATAATCCATCTTGATTTAAATCTGTTAATGTTAAATTAAGTGCATTATTTACTCCTGTTGTGTTATCATATAAAGTAGATGAAGATGAAAAGAATGGATATCCTTGAATGCCCATAGTAACATAAATTCTACTTCCACAAGCCATTACCAAATCAACAATACCATCACCATTTAAATCGCCAACATCGCCACCATGGAAATAATCTAATTTAGGTGTAACAGAAATATCTTTTAACGAATATGATCCATCATTATTCGATAAAACAATTCTAATTGGTTGTCTATAGGAGTCGTCTCCTGGAGGAGCCAAATCATCACCAGTATCAAAAATTAAAACATCTGTATACCCGTCATTATTAAAGTCATAACTAACCGATTTTCTTTGATTACCACCAAAATATTTCAAAGTCTTATCTAAGAATAAGTTTTTGTTTTCAAAGGTTTTAAGTTGAGGATTCCATATTAACCATTGTGTATTATCGACCATCTTTCCACCAAAAGCTCCTGTACCAGGATTAAATACATCAATCCATCCATCTTTATTAAAATCACCTGTTATGAATTGTGGTAAAAAAGTAACTCCCTTTGAGCCATTCGGTCTAATGTTAAAATTATTTGCAATCACATCCCAAACGACTCCACAATCTCTCCAATAAAAAATCTCGTTCTTTCTTGAGAAAGTTCCAACTTTATAACCCATAAATCTATTAAGTGGATTGTTAATGACAGTTAATGTCTTAGAACTATTGTTAGAACTTGTTGATTTAGAATTAACAATTATAGATAGAGTGTAGTTGCCAGGTTTTTTAAGGCCTGTAATATTTAGACTAAAACTAGATTGGGTTAAGGTCGTATCAATTTTAAATATTTGTTTAGAGCTATCTACCCATGTTGCCGTAATTGAATAAATAAAACCCGCTGCTGGCATTTTTGAAGAGACTGAAATATTTAAGGGTACTGTATCAGCTGTATTATATATCCCGGTGTCTAAATTGGTACTAAACTTTACTGATTCTTCTTGAACTACAGGAGGAGCGGGGGTTACCGCTGGGGCGTCGGTTTTTGTACAGGCATAAGCTAATACAACACCCAAAATAAAGATGGCTCTTTTCATACAATTTAATGTTTTTGTATGCTTTTGGGGTGATGTAAAAATACTACTTTTTTTACCTAAATTTATTAGATCTAATAAAACAATATGGTAAAGAAAATTATTGGCCTTTTAAGCATCATTACTTGTTTTCAAGTAAGCTTCGCACAAGATTTAAATAAAGAATTATCTTCTGTAAAATGGAGAAGTATCGGACCCTTCAGAGGAGGTAGATCCAATTCTGGAACAGGGGTAGTAGGTAATAGTGCCGTTTATTATATGGGTACAACTGGAGGAGGTTTATGGAAAACCGAAAACAATGGAATCAACTGGAACAATGTTTCTGATGGATTTTTTAAAACAAGTTCAGTTGGTGCTGTTGCGGTTGCAGAATCAGACGCTAACATCGTGTATGTAGGAATGGGAGAACACGCAGTGAGAGGTGTAATGACACATCATGGTGATGGTGTATATAAAAGTACTGATGCTGGAAAAACTTGGAAAAAAATGGGATTGGATGCAACACAGCATATCGCTAGAATAGTAATTGATCCAAAAAATCCAGATATCGTTTTTGTTGCAGCACAAGGTGCATTATTTAGTAAATCAACAGAGCGTGGAATTTACAAATCTGTTGATGGTGGAGTAACCTGGAAAAAAGTTTTGTATATAGATGATAAAACAGGATGTGCTGAGTTATCTATGGACATGAACAATCCTTCAATTATTTATGCTGCCATGTGGGAGCATGGTCGTTTACCATGGCAAGTAATTAGTGGTGGACCGGGAAGTGGTTTATATAAATCAACAGATGCTGGCGCTACTTGGAATAAATTAGAGAATGGTTTACCAAAAGAAATGGGTAAAATGTCTATTGCTGTTGCAAGATCTAATTCTGAAAAAGTATATGCATTAATTGAGAGTGATTTTAGCAAAGAAGCAGGCGGATTGTATGTTTCAGAAGACGCTGGAAAAAGCTGGAATCAAATCAATAATAGCCATCGTTTAATTCAAAGAGCTTGGTATTATATTGAACTGTTCCCAGATCCTACCAACGAGAATACGGTGTATGTAATGAGTGCACCGTCATTAAAGTCAATTGATGGCGGAAAAACATTTGAAGATTTTGCAGAAACGCATGGTGACTATCACGATTTATGGATCAACCCAAGTAATGGAAAAAACATGATCATCTCTGATGATGGTGGATCAGCTATTACACACGATGGTGGTAAATCTTGGAGCAGTCAAAATATTTTACCAACTGCACAGTTTTATAGAATCAATGTAGACAACGAAATACCTTATAATATTTATGCAGGACAACAAGATAATACCTCAGTAAAAATTGCAAGTCGCGCATTGAGTGCCGGAGCAATCACTGAAAGAAATTGGAGTTATTCTGCAGGTGGTGAAAGTGCGTTCTTGGCTTTTGATCCAAACAATCCTAGATATGTATTAGGTGGCTCATATCAAGGAACCATCGAGGTGTTGGATACAAAAACAAAATCAAGAACCAATATCATGGCTGCACCTATTCAATACTTGGGTAGAGACGCAAAAGATATTAAATATAGATACAACTGGAATGCACCAATTATTTGGAGCAAATATGAACCCAACACTTATTATCATGGATCTCAATATTTATTGAAGACTTCAGATATGGGAAAAACTTGGAAAGAAGTATCACCAGATTTAACACGCAACGATAAATCAAAACAAGGCAAGCCTGGTGTGCCCTATACAAATGAGGCTGTGGGTGCGGAGAACTATGGTACTTTGGCGTATGTGATTGAATCTACACATGAGAAAGGAGTTATCTATACTGGTAGTGATGACGGATTAGTACATGTAACAAAAGATGGAGGTGCTTCTTGGAAAAATATCACACCTGCTGGCTTAGCAGAATGTTTAATCAATTCAATTGAAGTTTCTCCTCATGATAAAGCAACAGTATATATTGCTACAACAAGATATAAGTTTGATGATCACTCACCTAATTTATTCAAGTCAACCGATTATGGAAATACTTGGACGAAAATCAATACAGGTATTGCACCTAATGCATTCACAAGAGTTATTAGAGAAGATAATGTAGTGAAAGATTTATTATTTGCCGGAACAGAACTAGGTGTATATATTTCTAAAAATGGAGGCAAAAATTGGACGCCATTCCAATTAAACTTACCATTAACACCTATTACTGATTTGAGAGTGCATCAAAATAATTTAATTGCATCTACTTCAGGTAGATCGTTTTGGATATTAGATGATTTAAATTTAATTCGTCAATTTAAGACAGATTCAGTGAATGTAAATTTATATCAACCTGCATCTACAATGATATCAACTGGTTATAGTTTTAGTGAATTAGATTATAACTCTAATGAATTTAAAGGAGCAAAATCTTCTGGTGGTGTAAACCCTGCAACTGGTTTAGTAGTATATTATCAATTACCAACTGTTGCAGATTCGGTAGATCTAAAATTAGACATCAAAGATGCTAACGGGAAAACAGTAAGAAGCTTCTCTTCAAAATCAAATAGTAAAAAACCAACATTGAGTAAATCTAAAGGCTTAAACAGATTTGTTTGGGACCTAAGACACGAAACAGCTAGTTCAATTCCTAATGTATTTATTGAAAGTAGTTTTAGTGGACACACAGCTATACCTGGCACTTACACAGTACACTTAATGGTGGGTGATAAAGAATATAAAACAAGTGCAAGTTTAACTGCTAGTCCAGACCTTACTACTAATATAAGTGAACACAAATTATATGATTCAGTAATGAGTCATATGGAAAGTACAGTTACGGAAATGCACGATATGGTAAATGAATTGAAGAATAAATCTGGAATAGTGGAGGACTTAATTAAAAAATTAAAAACAGATGCCTCCTTTAAAGACGCTAAATATGCTGGCTTATTAAAGAACGCTCAAGACTTATTGACTTCATTAACTAACTGGGATGAGGACATGATTCAAAGAAAATCAACCAGCTATGATGATGTAGAGAACTTCCCTAATAAGTTTACAGCTAATTATATGTTTTTAATGAATCAAACCGAGAACGATGTGTTTCAAGTAAATCAATCATCATTAGATTTATTAAAAACTTACACTACAGAATGGGAGAAATTAAAAACACGCGGGCTTAATTTAAAGAAGGAACAAATTCCAGCTTTAAACAAGCAATTATGGGAATTGGGAATGGGTGTTGTTTGGTAGAGAATTAATTATCAGCATTTTTTATAGAAGGGCGAGTATCATTTTGATCTCGCTCTTCGTATTTAGGGACCTGATTTTTTAATACAGGATGATAATTTCTTTTTCTCTTTAGTTCATACTCATAAAAGGCATTTCCAATTTGTTTTAAATATGGAAAACCAACCGTTGCTTCGTCATACTTTGAATCATTTACTACACCATCGCTGTTCACATAAACGGTAGCTGAAAGCATATAGTCAATATTATTCACTGTATCCAATACATAAGACACATCCGTTAAAAATCCATAAGCCCATCCAACCTTATTGAATACTCTTATATTTTTAGGCATTCCATGAGCGCTGTCTTGGAAAAAGAATTTTACATAGCTATCATAGAAATGTTCAGTGTCGTATTTTGGATAATTGGTTTCTGAAGGATATTGAGATAAAAATTGTAATAAAAACAATCTATCCTCTTC